>Ga0114951_10003782_pt1 | contig 15362 bp, 11 predicted proteins | sample AM7aDNAmetaG_FD_88677 | JGI IMG/M metagenome (GOLD analysis project Ga0114951, IMG submission 88677) | Freshwater microbial communities from Finland to study Microbial Dark Matter (Phase II) - AM7a DNA metaG | ecosystem: Environmental > Aquatic > Freshwater > Lake | place: Finland: Lake Alinen...
ACGCTTGCCTAGATTATCTCACACCTTTAGAGGTAATTGAAAAATCCAGACAACAAAAAAAGCGCATAAGCGCTAAGAAAATTTAAAAAGTAAGTGTTCGGATTGGGCCCGTCGGGCGGGAATGAACCAAATCTTTGAAACTACAATTAGAGAAGGGAAAGGTTTGCCTGACTTATCCAATACGGATAGCTATCAGGTGTCTCTAAAAATTCCAGCAAGAGTAAAAGATAAAAAATTCATTTTATTTCTTGAAAAAATTTCAAAAGAGAAACAAATAACATTAAGTTTTAGTGAAATATACGAGTTAGAAATTTTAAGAAGTAAAAAAATTGATAGTAATATAAAATTCAAAGATAAATTTATTGAATTGGGAATAATAGAAAAATTTGGAAAGACGAAAGGCACTAAATATATTCTTTCTCATAATTACTATAAGTATGAAGAAATACCAGGAGTTTATACCAGAATTAGGGGAATTGACCGTGCAAAGAAAAAAGAACTTATACTAAATCATATTATCAGAGAGGGTTCGGGAAGAAGAGAAGATTTTATTGACACTTTTCCAGAGTTAAAAGCAAATGATATTTCAAATCTTTTACAAGAGCTAAAATCAGAAAATAAAATTGAAAGAAAAGGGAATGATAGGTCTGGATATTGGGTTATAAAGAACTGATTGAATTAGTAGTTAATTGCTCGTTTTAGTAGAAAAAGTATAAAAATCAGTATAAAATATACTCGCTAATTAGTTGTAAAATCTATTAGTTTTATGGCATTACCTTCAAATTTTCCTAAAAATCCATACGCAATACTTAATCCAGAGATTAGGTGGTTTCCAGCAGACGAAAATCTGCGAGAAAAGGGCTATGAAAAATTGCTACCACCACTTGTTGCTGAATTGCGTAAAAAAGTTCATCAATGGCGGTTAGAAAAATATGAAGGAGCAAGTGAAACAAGTAAGGCATTGCTTAACTGGTGGTTTTTGACAGAACATCCAATAGAAAATTCTGATGGGGAGATTTCGCTTTTTAGATATTATTTTTCTCAAAGAGAGGCAGTTGAAACAATAATTTGGCTTTATGAAGTTGCAAAAGCAAGGGATAAATATGATTTAATCCGTTTTGATAGTTCTGGTGCTATTTCTGCTGGAATGTTTGACGAAACTTGGACTCGCTATGTTATTAAAATGGCAACTGGAAGCGGAAAGACAAAAGTTTTGAGTTTGGTTTTGGCTTGGAGCTATTTTCATAAATTATATGAGCCAGAATCTATGTTGGCTCGTAATTTTTTGGTAATTACTCCAAACATAATCGTTCTTGATAGAATCCGCACAGATTTTGACGGATTAAAGATTTTTTTTGAAGACCCCGTATTGCCAGAAAATGGATACGAAGGTAGGGATTGGAAGAATGATTTTCAGATGACACTTCACATTCAAGACCAAATAGGAACAGTTAGAAAAACTGGGAACATTTTTTTAACAAACATTCACCGAGTTTATGAGGGGGCAACAGAATCAGCAAATTTTGACGACCAAGACACAGCAAATTATTTTTTGGGTAAAAAGCCAGCAGGTGCAACAAACGAATCAAAACTTGATTTAGGAGATATTGTAAGGAGTGTTGACGAGTTGGTTGTTCTGAATGACGAAGCTCATCATATTCACGACCCTCGTTTGGCTTGGTTTAAGGCAATTGAGGATATAAATAATAAGTTGAGAATGAAAGGAGGACAGTTGGGACTTCAAGTTGATTTTACCGCAACTCCAAAACACAATAACGGCTCTATATTTGTGCAAACAATAAGCGATTATCCTCTTGTTGAGGCAATCCATCAAAATGTTGTTAAGCATCCAGTTTTACCAGACCCAGCGAGCAGGGCAAAATTGCAAGAGCATAAAAGTTCAAATTTTACAGAAAAATATAAAGATTATATCCATCTTGGATTTTTGGAATGGAAAAAAGTTTATGATGTCCACCAAAAACTTGGCAAGAAGGCAGTTTTGTTTTTGATGACTGACGATACAAAAAATTGTGACGAGTTGGCGAAGTATTTGGAAAATACATATAGGGAATTACAAGATGCCGTGCTTGTAATTCACACAAAAGAAAATGGAGAAATATCAGAAAATGTTACGGGTAAATCAGAAGAGGAATTAAAAAAATTAAGAGAATCGGCAAACACGATTGATAAGATAGATAATAAATATAAGGTTATTGTTTCGGTTCTTATGTTGAAAGAGGGTTGGGATGTCAGAAATGTAACTACTATTGTCGGATTAAGGGCTTATGTGGCACAAAGCAATATCCTCCCAGAGCAAACACTTGGACGAGGACTCCGCAGAATGTATCGTGACCCTGATTTGGCTGAAAAAGTAAGCGTTGTTGGAACAGATGCTTTTATGGATTTCGTTGAATCAATTAAAAATGAAGGCGTTGAATTGGAGCACGAAAAAATGGGAGAAGGAAGCGAACCAAAAGCCCCGCTTGTTGTTGAGGTAGATAAAGAGAATTTGAAAAAGGATATTGAAAAGTTGGATATAGAAATTCCCGTTTTAACTCCGAGAATATACAGAGAATATAAAAACCTTTCTCAACTTAATGTCGCTGGCTTTAAGTTTCAAAAGATTGCATTAAAAGAATTTTCAGAGCAAGAAAAAAGGGAAATTGTTTTCAGGGATATAACCAGCGGAGAAATTACCCACAAGACAGAATTGGATAGTGATTTTATTCCAAATTATCAAAGTGTAATAGGATATTTTACACAAATAATAATGAAAGAATTACGTTTGGTTAGTGCTTACGATATTCTTTATGGAAAAGTAAAAGAATTTATACAGGATTATTTGTTTAATAAAAAAATAGAATTAGACGACTTAAATTCGTTGCGTAATCTTTCGGAGATTGAGGCATCAAGGACAATAATTGAAACTTTCAAAAAAGAAATAAATATTTTGACCGTTCTTGATAAGGGCGAGGCAGAAATTAGAGATTATATTAAAGTTAGCAAAAGCAGACCGTTTGTTGTTAAAGACCAAGGATACCTTGTTCCAAAGAAAAGCTTATTTAACAAAATTGTTGGCGATAGCCATTTTGAATTGGAATTTGCCAGTTTTCTTGAAGGTTGTGAAGATGTAATATCTTATGTAAAAAATTACTTCTCTGTTCACTTCAAAATTGATTACAAAAATGCCGATGGTAGTATTTCTGATTATTATCCAGATTTTATTGTTAAAATTTCTCCAAAAGAATACTATGTTGTGGAAACCAAAGGCAGAGAAGACCTTGATGACATAGAAAAAATTAAAAGGTTAGAGCAATGGTGCAATGATGTAACTTCAAACCAAAAACTTTTCAAATACAATATGCTTTACATAAAACAGGAGGACTGGGAGAAATTACAGCAGAAGCCAAAAGATTTCAAGGAAGTGATAAGAGGGTTTGCCAAGAGGTAAAACCTTCTAAAATGCTCTATTAGAATTCGGTGTGGTTTTGTATGAAACTAACCTAAAACCCATTTATATGCTTAACTATGAATGCTGGGGAGGGGTTAAATAAGATATTGCGAGCTGATAAAAGAATAAAAATATGGAAATCCAAGATAAGGAAAATCAATTTGAAACTGCAATAAATTTGCCCGATGACAAATATTTTTTTGTAATTGTCGGGGCTAATAATTCTGGTAAATCCACGTTTTTGCGTTCAATAACAAAAAGTTTTACATCTGATTCTTATAGAATTGATGTTAACCGCACAATAATAAAGGGTGAGGGTAGTCACGATGAAAATTATTTCAGGAATCTTACAACTTATGAGTCCCAATATCGTAATTTTATGGACGATAACGGAGAGAAGCCATTGCAAGTTTTACAGGATTTTTTCGCATTAAAAGACGCTCAAAGAAAACCAATAATTGAATGGTATAATAAGTATTTTCCAAATAGGATTTATGAAGGATTAACCGATGTTGAGAATACCGCATCTCCAATGCTACTTAAAATAAACACTTTTTCCATATCAAAGCAGGGTTCTGGAATGAGGGCAACTTTTGAGATATTTATTAAACTTTTTGACCCGAAAGTTAAAATTCTTTGCATTGATGAACCAGAATTAGGATTGGAGCCCTATCTGCAAAAATATCTTTTCCAAGCATTAAAAGACAAAGCAGGTTTAGATAAAAAAATTATTCTCGCTACACATTCTCATCATTTCGTTGATAATGAAGACCCTGCTACCAATTTTATTTGCGAGAGAAATTCAAGCAATAAAATAAAACTCACCCGAGCTCAAAATAATGATGATTTGAGGAATATAATTTTTAGATTGCTTGGCAATACATTATCAAGTGTGATGTTGCCAGAAAAAGTTTTAATATTAGAGGGTTCTTCTGATGTAACTTTTTTGAACAAAATTTTGGAATTATTAAACAAAAGAAATTATGCAATCCAAAATTCTGGTGGTAATGGTAGTGTAAGCTATGCTATAAATTCTATAACGCAATTTTTAAGATTTAATCAAGCAAATTTGCCCGTTTATAAAGATAATATCTTTGTAATCGTTGATAAACCGACAAAAGATACAATAACAAGAGAGTGGAAAACCTTGTTAGGCGATGAAACTAAAATAAAAGTTTTATTAAAAAATGGCATAGAGTATTATTATCCAGAACATATCCTGCAAACGATTTTTAGCACCACAAGTCCATCAGGAGACATTGTTGATGGTTATCTTGCGTCTGACCCTAATGCGTTTAATGGCGTGCAGATTACAAAAACAGAATTGGCTAAAAGAGTCGTCAACCAAATGATTGTTTCTGATTTATCCGATACCACTAACGAGTTATTTTCATTCGTTAGCAGTTTACCATAGTTGATATTTGCTTAATCTCCTTTAATTTCTCCCTTAACCCAGCCAAATACTCTCGATTTTCAAAAATTAGAATAAGGTTTGGGCTGGGGCACTATTTGGGATAAAAGCATTTTTTAGACGGCTTTCAAGCAATTGGAAGCCGTCTTTAGTCTTAAGATTTATTCTACAACTGGATTTGACAGTTACTATTGAAGGAGTAAAATTGTAAGCATATGTTGTAATAAAAAGAATATGGCATTTATTTTCTTGGATGAAAGCGGTGATTTGGGTTTTAATTTTAAAAAGAAAAAAACTTCAAGGTATTTTGTGATTGCTTTTCTTTTTGTTAAAGATAAAAAATCTATTGAGAAAATTATCAAAAAAACATTTTCTAAATTTAGTAAACTTGAGGTGAAAAATCATGGTGGAGTAATTCATGCTTTCAAAGAAAAACCAACTACAAGACAAAAAATTCTTACATCTTTAAACGAAAAAGATGTGGCGATAATTTCAATTTATTTGAATAAGGCTAAAGTGTATACAAAATTGCAGGATGAGAAACATGTGCTTTACAATTATGTAACAAATATTTTGTTGGATAGAATTTATACGAAGAAGCTGATTCCCACAAAAGAGCCTGTGACACTTATCGCATCTCGGAGAGAAACAAATAAATTTTTAAATGAAAATTTCTGCGGATATTTATCACAACAAGTCGCAGGAAACCACAAAATAAAGATTTCCGTTTTAATAAAAACTCCCCAGCAAGAAAAATGTCTACAAATTGTTGATATGGTTTGTTGGTCTTTATTCAGAAAAAGAGAACATGGAGATGAGAGTTATTCAAATCTTATCAAAAGTAAGATAATTGAGGAGAGTCCACTGTTCCCATAAATAACAAAACCCCGTGCGTTGTATGAGGAACCATACGGAGCCCCACGCACGAGGAATTATTTGTCAAATTAAGCATACTACACAAATCGTGAAAAATCAATGAACTGTGGATAACTTTTAAACTATGACTCGGAAGCCGTTTCAATTGTGGCTTTTTGGTTTGACACTTTATAGTTTTTGGTGTATTATGATTTTAGGTCTTTACACAAAAGAATCTACGAGGTGATTTATGCAAAACTTCCTTGAAATCTTGGAGGAAACCGATAGTTTGTTGAAAAAAGCGCAAACGAATCTGGAGAACGTAAAAAAAATCCAGGCGCCTGAAAAGTTGGAATCGTTCACAACGAAGTATTCCGAAGTGAAAATTTCTCTTCGGAAACTGAAGGAGAAAATCCTCTCCCTGCTTATTCAGATGTCCCTCGCCTGCAACATCAATGACTTTCCTATTTGGGGGAACAAGTGCAAAATGTCGCCTTCGGGTATTCGGTTTGTCTATGATTGCGATACAAGAGTTGTGTGGTCTGGCTCCGCAGGCGACTTCACTGAACACTACAAGCCGGAGTCATTTTACCAATTTTGCAATGCCCTCATCGGAAGGGTCGAAGTACGCCTCAAGGAGGTGCCCGAAGAACAAGCAAACGAGATACTTGAACTCAGGGGGCTGATAGATCAGCTCACCAAATCCGTGAAAAATTAAAAGACGGATGAAAATTTGGCTTGGGTTTCAAGTCAAAAACTTCCAGCTTTCCAGTCCTACGACACGTTCGTGGGACTTTTTATTTAAAATGAATGTTTATTTTGTTGGAAGTAGTTTATTTAGTTCATCGATGCTGGTTTTAATAGAACCGGCATGGTGCAAAACTTCTGAAAGCCAAACCAAACGGGCACAAAAGTTTTATAGATTAGCCATATTTATGCTTAAATTGTTTTATAGACTGCCACCTTTTAATTGAGGTGGTTTTTTGATAAAGTAATCTAATAAATAAGAACTTATGAAAGCAGATAAAATTAACAAACAATATTGGGCAAACATAGAGTCCAAAGAAATTCTGTCTGGTCAATATTTTCCTGAGGAATTAATAAAATTGCTTGCAAAAGGGTCATATGTTTTGGACGTGGGGTGTGGCGATGGCAAGGTTTCCGAATATCTATACAAAAATAAATATTTAGTTACCGGGATAGATATTAAAGTTAATGCTTTGGAAGAAAATAGAAAAAGAAATTCTGATATAACGTACATTAAAGCTGATATAACCGAAAAATTGTCGTTTGCCGATTCATTTTTTGATGCCGTTGTTATTCCTTATGTTTTTGTAAGTATTATTGATTCAAAAATGGCTAAAAAAGCGGCGGAAGAGTTAATTAGAGTGTTAAAAAATGGCGGAATCCTTTGGATTTGTGAGGCAACGTATTCAAAAGATTATGAAGAAAGATATAAAACCGGGAAAGAAATGACTGGTTTGAATAACGTGGCGATTTCCGTATTCAAGGATGGAAAAAATAAAGGAAAGGTTAAAAGGTTTATCCGACATTATTCAAATAAAGAATTAGACACTCTTTTTCAACCTTTGAATAAATTATCGCAAAAGCAAGTTAATTTGATATCTCCAAGTTCTGGAATGAAAGTTGAAACTATTGTTTCTGTTTATGGAAAAGTTTAGGGTTTATTTGCAAAATTTAGCTGTTTAATCGCTTGTAATTTCTTCTTCAATTCCGCCAAATACTCTCGGTTTTCAAAAATTAGAATAAGATTTGGACTGGGGCACAAATTTAGAAACTGTTTTGATGACGGCTTTTTGTTTTACAATTTGACATGAGTATTTAAATAATTGTATTAATAAGTAATATCGTTGTTTTTCCAAGTCCTTTCACAAATTTTTCTAACCCTTTTTACAGAAGGAATCTGTATGTGTCGCAGGAATCGTTGGCGCGAATCAAGGAGAAGATTTAATTTTTCCAACAACCCTCAACCCAAAAGGAGAGCAAGCGGTCGCCGTAAACCAAAACATACAAAAGGAGCGGCAAAATATCGCCGTAACCAGCACCACATTTTTTGTCAGCAAAGATTTCCCGAGTTGCGCAATGAGCCGTGGAATATTGTTGACGTAAATGTTATACAACACGACAGATATCATTGGCTGTTCAAAAATCGGACCCCAGAAGAAATCATTGATTATTTGGTCAATTATTTTTGGGGAGGATATGTTCCCGCCACAATACAACTTTGCACCCCTGGTGCATCAGAAGCCGCAGGCTAGCACTTAAAAAGCTGTTCAACTGAACAGCTTTTCTTTTTCACGTCTGTTATTTAATCTTGCAAAATTTCTATTTCTGCTGTTTTTACTCCAAAGTTTAATGCCATTTCTTTGCTTGGCATCCATAAGTCAATGTGATAGCTGCCCATTCTTTTTGCCATTCTATCTTCAATGGTAAAAATTTTGTTGCCGTACAAGGACGGAATTCTGACTTTTGTTCCAAATGGCAGCATATTATTGGCAATAGCTTCTCTGGAAACATTTTTTCCTGAAGCTGTAATTGTTCCGGGCACGCCGGGGATTCCGGTGGTTTCATCCCATGAACTTGAGTAAGCGGTAACAACAACTTTGATTGTTTTTACGACTCCGCTGGCTTGCTTTGTGATTTTAGCCACATACGCAGCGTCTGTTGGATTTGCAAAATCAGCGTTTATTGTTTTTGGAATAATAATGCCGGAAAGACAAAAAGCAATCATAACGCCAACAGCAATTGATCTAAGAATCGGGTTGTTTTTTATGATGTTTTTTATATTCATAATTAAAAAACTCCCTTTCGGAAGTATGTATATATCTTATCATAAAAAGGGGTCTATGTCAAGGGTTATCCCTGACTTTTTCGGTTACCCAAAAACCCATATATTTTCCCAGCATCAAACGGATTTGAGCTTCAAGGGCCGGCAAACTGCCAAAAATAATTAAAGTAATTGGCAAAAATATCCATTGCAAAAATATTGTGAATTTTTTAGCTAATTTTATATACCACCTCCATTCTTTTGGCACCGGCGGTAAAAGCATTGTGCTTAAAATTGCCGACACAAACATTCCTGCCATTGAAATTGTCATAATTTGACTGGTCAAAATCGGTAGATTAAAAGACAAAACTGTAAAGTTAAATTTTTGTCCGCCCAAAAGTATAGGCAACCAACCCAGTAAAAAAAGCAAAAGAGCCGCAGTCGCCCAGCTCCAAAATCCTTCCAAAATTGTATAAATGTGGCCAATCTTGCGCCAAATCGATATTTTTTTATTTTGCAAAAATCCAAACAAAATATATGGAATTTCCGCGCATCCCCATGCCCAACGTTTTTGCTGTTTATATTGATTGACAATTGTGCGCCATAAATTTTTTGCCTGAACCGCATCCATTGAAGCCAAATAATACATTGGAACAACTTTGTAATTTCCGTCATATTTTAAGTAGGCCTTCCAAAAAATATGAGAATCATCGGCCACCACATTTGCGGGGTACCCAACTTCAAAAAACGTTTTAGCCGGAGTTGAATGTGAAGAATATGTTGTAAGTTTTTCCGATCTTTCCTGCTGGATCATCTGCCAAAAAGTATTTGAAGTTGAGACAACCCTTGTAAATGCGGGAGCTGACCAAATATTGTTGTTATAAACTGGAACCGGCTGATAACTTGAAAGTTCAGGGTTTTTTTCTGTTAAATAGTGCCATGTCAAACATGCAAAATATTGAGGGAAAACTTTTGTATCAATATCAAAAGTTGAAATTAAGACATTTGAATAATCAATTTTTAATTCATTAATAACTTTTTGAACAGCTTTTCCGGCGTAAGCTGTGTTGGATCCCTTTCCTGAAATTTCGCCGTTTATGGCATCTGGATGAACGGAAACTAAGAACTTACAAAATCTGTTTGAGTATTTTTTAGCGATTGTTTCTGCGTTCTTTTCAAAAAATTTGCCGGCTCTTTCTTCAACTGCCAACACAATAATCATTTTTTCCTTTGGATAGTCTGATTTTAATAAAGACTCCAAGCTTTCTTCGATAATCTTTTTTGATTCTTTTACGGTGGGTAAAATAATCACGTGATAAACTTCTTTCCAATTCTTTTTCCCCTTTAATTCTTTTAACCAGTTTTTTTTCATATTCGTCCTCACCTTAAAGTATCCCACAACCTGATGCAGGGAAAAATAAAATATCCGGAAAAGATAATAAAAACAAAAACAAATTATGAAAATTGCCACCCAGCTTGGAACCATCCAAGAAAAAACAAACACACCAAATAGTGTGCCCAAGCTTAGTATTGCGGGAATCATTTCAAAAAATCTGTACAGCCGCCTGTCTTTCGGATTTTTTATGTCCGAAGCTTTTGAAATATCCAGATAATCTTTTTTATCCATTTCTCTTTTTTTTATTTTTTTGTTTATGGCGCGCTTCACCCATACGATCAAATTCTTCGGCCACACATTCATAATTTATCCAATAAGGATTTTCCCTCACCATGACTTTTTCATTAAATTGTTTTAGCGTCAGAAGTTTTCTTCTTCTTTTTACCATTTTCGGCCAGTGGCGGATGGGAATCATTGAAAAATAGGCAATCTCTCCATCAACATCTAAATCAGTATACAACCTAAGATTATCAAATGCGGTAAGAGCGGCGGTTACAATTTTTTTATACTCAACAACAAAAACCTCATGTATCATATCATCGATATCCGGAATATGAGCGTACAGCTTCGCAAGTTCTTTTTTCACTTTGTCAAAATATCCATAAAGGCCGCCCTTCTCCGTTTTTTGCATAAGAAAACCTATTATTTCCTTATTTTTCCTTCCCCCTTTTTTAAAAGCCAATATTTCATCTGTAACATCATGTTCTCCGATTTCTTCACGACGATACCTAAAGTATTGCAAAAATAAAAGTCTTCTTTTTTCCGGATCAATCTCTCTTTCAAAATCATAGTCGTATCTGGCTCCTGTTAAGGGTTTCTCAAATAATCTATGTATCGCATGCTGTTCTTCGTGAATGAGTATTTCTTTAATAGGGCGGCTATGCTCTGAGCAATTTTCAGCGATAATCGCCCCTTCAAGAGTATATGCCGGACAACTATCAGTAGATACGCCCCCGCTTCTCCTGGCGATTTGAATATCTTTATTGTTTACATTTTTGTCGCCGGTATAAATCGTTGTATAGTCCTCAATATTATAGCAAATAAAATATATTGTCATTGGTCCAATCCGAACTTCAACTTTGCCCTTTGGTTCCCGGCTATAAATGTTTTTAAAGAGATCTTTGCTATCAGGGAATCTTTCACTCCAGCGTTTTACCGCGGCGTGCAACGAGATATATCTGTCAATGCAAGAATGAGCAACAACCACTTGCTCTGGCAGTAAACCAAGTTTATTTGTTTTAGAGTCAAAACCAAACTTCAAATCGTCTGCAGAAATATCTGGATTTTCGCGAACTATATTCTCTAATTCATGGCGAGCTATTGCAACATTCTCAACCCGACCTAAAACTTCTTTTTCAAAATTTTCAAAAGCATCTCTGCGCTTTGCTCCTTTATCGGCATTAGTAGGCGAACTCTCTGTTTCTGTGATATCTAAATCTTCCGATTTTTCATCGCCTGTTGTTTCATAGTCATTAGACCTTAATTTTTCCATTGAATAAAAATTCTATTTTTGTGGATTGTGGCCCTACCGGGATTTGAACCCGGGTTTTATGCTTGAAAAGCACGCGTCCTAGACCAGGCTAGACGATAGGGCCATGTTCTATATGATGATATATTAACCTAAAAATTGAATTTTTGCAAATTTCTGATATACTTCAGTCATGAAAATCTTGTCCATAGAAACATCTTGCGACGACACAGGAATCGCGGTTTTGGAGGTAAACGGAGATGAAAAGTCCCCTGTTTTTAACGTGCTTGCAAATGTAATAACTTCACAGGTTGAAATGGGCAAAAAATACGGCGGAGTTTTTCCGGCGATGGCAAAGCGCGAGCACCAACGTAATTTACTTCCTGTTTTGTTAAAAGCGTTAAAGGGGGCGGGTATGTGTCATTCCAGGCTCGACCCGGAATCCGGAAACATAAAAAATGCACGCACTCTGGATTCTGGCTTTCGCCAGAATGACAGAAGGTTAGAACTTAAGAAAATACTTGAACGGGAGCCGGAGTTACTAAAAAAACTTATTCCATTTTTTAAAAAATACTCAAAACCCGATGTGGACTTAATTTCCGTCACAAACGGACCGGGTTTGGAACCGTGTCTGTGGGTTGGAGTAAATTTTGCGAAAGCGCTTGCATATTTTTGGGATATCCCTGTCGTGCCTGTAAATCATATAGAATCGCACATACTCGTAAACTGGCTTCCAGTTTACGAAAACTCGAAATCCGAAATACGAAATCCGAAACAAATAAAATTTCCGGCGATTGCTTTGGTGGTTTCCGGCGGACACACGCAGATAATTTTGGTAAAAAAGATCGGAAGTTATGAAGTGCTTGGCGAAACACGCGACGACGCGGCCGGAGAATGTTTTGATAAATGCGCTAAAATATTAGGACTTGAATATCCAGGTGGCCCACTAATATCCAAATTGGCTCAAAAAGCCATTGGGACGTCGGACATCCCAATACTTCCTCGCCCTATGATAAACACAAAAGATTACGATTTTTCTTTTTCAGGCCTAAAAACCGCTGTTTTATATGCTTGGCAAAAATTAGAAAAAGAAAAAAATAGTAAGTTTTTTGGCGATAGACAAAAAACTTACCAGATGCAAATTGTTTTTGCTAAAGAAGTACAACGGGCAATAATTGATGTTTTAATAAAAAAAACAATGAAAGCTGTAAAAGATTTTAATGCAAAAACTTTAATTCTGGGAGGCGGAGTTTCAGCAAACTCCGAACTTCGCAAACAATTTCTGTACACACCGGGTATGGACAAGATAAATTTTGTTGTTCCAGAGCCGAGTTTATCCACCGATAACGGTTTAATGACCGCAATCACCGGATTTTACCACAAGAAAGAAACAAAAGACTGGAAAAAGATTGAAGCAAATGGTAATTTACGAGTAGAATAAAAAGTGTTAGAATAACTAAACGAAATCATGGAATTACCATCGCAATACAACGCAAAAGAGGTTGAGGATAAAATTTACCGGCTTTGGGAAGAAAGCGGTTTTTTTAATCCCGATAATTTGCCCGGCAAAAGAAAAAAGCCGTTCACGATTATTATGCCTCCCACAAATGCCAATGGAAATTTGCATGCCGGTCACGCTTTGGTTATGACAATTGAGGATATAATGACGCGATACAAAAGGATGCGTGGGTTTAAAACGCTTTGGTTGCCGGGATTGGATCACGCCGGGTTTGAAACACAAGTTGTTTACGAGAAAAAGCTTGAAAAAGAAGACAGAAGCAGGTTTAAGATGACTTCTGAAGAGCTTTATAAAGAAATCTGGGATTTTACTCAAGAAAGCAAAATAAATATTGAAAACCAAGTCAGAAAAATGGGGGCCAGCTGTGATTGGTCGCGTGAAAAGTTTACGCTTGATTCGGATGTGGCAAACGAAGTCCAAAAAACTTTTAAAAAAATGTTTGACGATGGCTTGGTTTACCGGGGAAAAAGAATTATTAATTGGTGCGTTAAACACCAAACATCGCTTTCTGATTTGGAAACAGAAAACACGGAAAGAACCGATAAATTTTATTATTTAAAATACGGGCCTTTTACCATTGCAACCGCCCGTCCGGAAACAAAATTTGGCGACAAATATGTTGTAATGCATCCTAAAGACGCCAGATACAAGCAGTATACGGAAGGACAGAAAATACAGCTTGAATGGATAAACGGCCCCATAACTGCAACTGTGATTAAAGACGATGCTATAGACATGGAATTTGGTACGGGCGTAATGACTATTACCCCATGGCACGACCCGGTTGACTTTGAAATTGCCGAAAGACATAATTTGGAAAAAGAACAAATAATTGATTTATTTGGAAAATTATTGCCAATCGCCGGAGACTTTTTCGGAATGAAAATCACCGAGGCCCGTCCTCGGATAATTGAAAAATTGCAGGCGAAAGGGTTGGTAGAAAAAATTGAAGAAAATTACAAACATCTTGTAAAAACCTGCTACAAATGCAATTCGTTAATTGAGCCACAAATTCAGTCGCAGTGGTTTGTTAAAATGGCTCCGCTTGCAAAAAAAGCTGCCGATGCCGTGCGTGCCAAAAAAATTAAATTTATTCCCGATAACTACCGAAAAATATTTTTATATTGGATGGACAACACAATTGATTGGAACATTTCCCGACAAATTGTTTGGGGAATTCCAATTCCTGCAAAAATTTGCGAACGATGTGGACATAGTATGGTTGATTTAGAAAACAAAATTACCAAGTGCGAAAAATGCCAAGGTACAACACGTAAAGACACAGACACTTTTGATACTTGGTTTTCTTCGGGACAATGGCCGTTGCTGACTTTGGGATTTCCAAAAGGAAAAGATTTCAAAACATTTTACCCGACCGATGTAATGGAAAGCGGCTCGGATTTGATTTTCAAATGGATTCCACGAATGGTAATTTTTGGATTGTATTTGGCCAAAAAAGTTCCTTTTAAAACCGTTTATTTGCATGGAATGGTAAATGACGCAAAAGGTCAAAAAATGTCCAAATCAAAAGGAAACGTAATAAATCCGCTGGACTTAATTGAAAAATTTGGCACCGATGCATTGCGAATCGGGCTGGTTGTGGGAAATACCGCCGGAACCTCGCTTGCGTTAGACGAAAATAAAATAAAAGGATACAGAAATTTTGCAACAAAAATTTGGAATGCCGGCCGGTTTGTTTTGATGCAATTGGAAGAGATTGCTTCGTCGCCCGAAGCTCCTCGCAATGACAAATTAAACGCAGATGACAAGAAAATTTTAAAAGACTTTCAGAGAATTACAAAATCAATTACCAAAGACATGGACGGGTTTAAATTTTATGTGGCCGCTGAAAAAATTTACCATTATTTTTGGCACACATTTTGCGACAAAATTATTGAAGATTACAAAGAAAAAAAAGTTAGCCAATTTGTTTTGCTGAAAATTTTAACCGATTCTTTAAAAATTCTGCATCCGTTTATGCCGTTTATTACAGAAGAGATTTACCAGCAATTGACGATAAAAAACAAAAAGCAATGCATAATGATAGAAGATTGGCCTAAATAAAAAAATGGACTACACAACAATAATATATATAATTTTTGGGATATTGCCATCTTTGGTTTGGCTTTTTTATTATCTTAGAAAAGATTTGCATCCGGAGCCGCAAAAAAAAATACTGGAAATATTTTTTTTGGGCGTTGTATCCACCGTTCCGGTATTTTTTGTCCAATTGGGATTGCAATATTTACTGCAACAATTTAATTTAAATTCGGGATTATATAATATTATATATTGGTTTTTAATAATTGCGCTGTCGGAAGAGCTGTTTATTTATTTGGTAATAAAATTTAAAGTGGTAAACAGCCCCGATTTGGACGAACCGCTGGATGTAATGCTTTATATGGTTGTTGCCGCATTGGGCTTTGCCGCATTAGAAAATATACTTTATTTATTTTCTCCAATTGAAAATTCAA
>Ga0114951_10003784_pt1 | contig 15357 bp, 9 predicted proteins | sample AM7aDNAmetaG_FD_88677 | JGI IMG/M metagenome (GOLD analysis project Ga0114951, IMG submission 88677) | Freshwater microbial communities from Finland to study Microbial Dark Matter (Phase II) - AM7a DNA metaG | ecosystem: Environmental > Aquatic > Freshwater > Lake | place: Finland: Lake Alinen...
AAATGGTATTTTCTCCTTTTTGAAATAGAGATGTCAGGTTGAATTTCTCATATACCTGATATTCAGGATCACAATTCATTGGACAGCGATCAACCAACTTGCCATTTATATAAACATCAGCTACTGCAAAAGCTGATATATAGGCCATTATGCTATCGGGCTTTTCATTTAACTTAACTGTTTTCCTGACCAGCAAATATTGATTTCGCGGATTTGCCTCGCCGGGACTCCAGATCCAATGAGCGGTTGCCTTTTGGCCATCGAGGAGGGCAGATGGGGGGGCGATGGTGCCTTTTGTTTTCTGGTTTTGAACGATTGACTGTGTATTTCCATTCAGGAAATTAAAAGGGCAAACGAGGAGGATTGCTAAAATAAATGGGATTTTTTTCATGATCATCAGATGCGTTTCACGGCATAATCTCTGATTTTTAAGTAAAGATCAGATAACTCGACTGCTTTCAGTGAAAGCTGATTTAATCCTTCAATTAATTCTCCAACAAGATGTGGATAGTCATGTGTGATAAGATTTCTGACCTCGCGCAAAGCAATCCAACTTTCCACAGAATCGATAATTTTTAGCTGTTCCAATCGATTGAGAATATCCAATATGGGTCGGTCGGTATAATCCTCCTGCAAAATCAGGAGGGTCTGAAGACATAGTTTCTTTCCAATCAGATCCTGTAATTTCAGAAATCGAAGAATGAGTTGATCTGTATAACTGACTTGATCCTCTGACAAATCGAAAAAAGAGATTTCTGTAAGAGGAAATAGAACAGAAAGTTTCTTAAGTGCAGTTTGCATCCGGGCATTGTGTGCATCACAGGCAGCTATGGTATTCCTGATCTTATCGAAATTCTCTTCGCTTAACATAATCTAATCCGGTTTTTAAGGATTGAATTTTTAAAAGAATGGCGATTCTCCAGATTGGCCGGAAAAACAAGATCAATCTTCTGATCTCCTATTGAAATCTTTAGTTTGGTTAAGAAGTTGACCTTGTTTTCAAAGGTGGTTGCCTGATTATCATCTGTTTCAATGAAAAGATCAATATCCCCGCCTCTGTTTTCATCAGAAGTCCGTGATCCGAACAAATAAATCCTCACCTCTTGGCCAAAGACTTTCTGCCCAATGGTTCTGATTTGTTCTATTTGTTCGTTAGTAAGCCGCATACGTTTGATATTGAACTCAAAGATACCGATTTTTCACGTCACTTGTCCCCAGCCACTTGTCACCAGTCGCTACATCGTCATCAAAATAACCAATAGGATTGGCAAACCGGGGGTGAGGTGGATCAACCGACAAGAGAGGCATACTTGGTCAGTAATCCGGATGAACATAATCTTAAAACTAAATACCTTTGAACCAAATGAACGCACCACTTTTTGATTCGATCATCGCCGGGTTGCCGGTTGATGCCAGGTACATTGATAGTAAGATCAGCCAGACATTATTCGCAGTCTATAAGTCCATGACCTTGATTCAACCGGGTGAGCATGACGAAATCAGGTCGGTTTGGATTGAAGTTCCGAGAGGAGCTATTGAGGATTTCGGGGATTATGATGAGTACATGGATGATAAAGAGGTTACCTCCCATGAGGAATTTGAGAACCTCTGGAAGGAATGGTACCCCGATGAAACTAAGTGGTACGAATTTACTACCTCAAAATATAAGAATGACCTGTTTTTCTTTCTGAATTCCAGACTACTGATTCAGATAGCGGAAGATTTGGAACCTGCTATTCCTGAATCTGATGTTCCCGATCGCTATTCGGAGTTTTTCGGGTGCCTGAGCATTATCATTCCGGAAAATATTGAAAAATTGAAAACCGACACTCAAGCATATCTGGAATATATCGAGAAAAACTTGCCTCGTAAGAAGCGGGTGGGTCGAATCTTGCGCAGTGATTATTGGGAGATCCTGGGCGAAGATGCCCGGCGTCCTGATTTAAATCTTGGAGTGGATATGATCAGTAAATTTTCGGATCTGGTGGATTTTCAAAAGAACCCCGAAGATTGGATGGTGATCAGGGAAATGACTGCGGATGACTTTTTTAACTTTTGCGAGATTTGTTATGATGCCAATGAATATTTCAAGGAGGATCAGGCCAATATGACTCCCCGGGAAAAATACTGGCGGATGGCTGATGGCCGGCATGGGGGATTAATGGATATTTTGGCGGGTTCACCCGGAGAATTTACCTACTGGTACCGGTCTGGCGCCGGATCGGGTGGCCATCCCTGGGAGATCTGCCGGGGCGGCAATTCAACGCACATTTCGCTTTATATCCGTAGCGTACCCGAGGGATGGACACTTCACCTTGCCGGATCCAGTGCTGCGCGGGTGGAAGAGACTGTAAGGATGGCGGTAGCCCTGTTTATCAAGGGGATTCCCTTTGTTTTACAAGATGCTCAGGAAATGCTCCGAATGATTAAAGGAGTGGATTTTATCGGAATCGTACCGGAGGGAGTCATTCCCAGATATTGCCATAGCTATTTTCCAAAGGAAGATCGAATCATAGATTTTATGAATTTGGATTGGAATTATAGTGATCAGTTTGAGAAAATGGTGTTTTGGTATCCGTTGGAGCTTTGCAGGTTAGCTGAATAACTTATTCCCCATTTCAGCTAAAATAAAGTTTCGCATTTCGCGGCTAACCCGTAGATTTATGAAAATATCTAAAAATGAGGAAAGCAGTATTTTTCTTGCTGGTTGGCCTGTCCTGTTTGAATCAGGGTAAGTCGCAGAATAATCCGGTACTGTTCCAGTGGAATTTCGATGATACCCTGAAGACCAATTGTCCTGTTGGAGGGCTCACCAAATATGTGCCGGGTGTAATCGGCAAAGCCATAAAATTTGATGGGTTTTCATCCTATATCGATGTGGTTCCCGGCGATGTAAAACAGGGTAGCGAGGAAATCAAGAAGTTTCAACTTCCAGGGAAAATAAGTATTGAGGCATGGGTTGCCTTGGGCGCCTATCCGTGGAACTGGGCTCCGGTACTCACCATGGGGAAATATAAAATCACCGGATTCTATTTTGGTATTGATTCGCGCGGCCGGGTTGGAATGCAACTGTCTGACGGCACCTCAACCTGGCACGAATGCCTGTCGAAATTGAATCCCGAGACAAAACTGGGCCTTGAGCTGCATAAATGGTATCACCTCGTTTGTACCTATGACCCGGAAACCGGAATGGCTATCTATATAAACGGAAAACTTGAGAGTACCTATAACGGATTTATTGGTAAGCATAGGATCGTGTACAGTGAAACGGAGAAGGGATTCCGTTTAGGCATGAACCGTGAAATGCTTGCTCCCACTGATGCGATAAGGGAATGGGCCACTTATCCCTCCAGATATTCCCTCGATGGCATAGTCGATGAAGTCAGGGTTTATGGTAAATGTTTGACTGCGGATGAGATAGCAGCAAATTATATCAATATAAAACCCGAAAATGAGCCGCAGTTTGCATCACGGAAATTTCCGACAGTGAAGCCATCAGGCCGGTTCGCCGCTAATTATACGCGCCTGAATTTCTATCCGGAGTGGGATGCTTTATGGCCGGTTGGTGAGTTTAACGATGTGGTAGTTCAGTTTGATGAGTTTCCGACGAAAATCATGTTTTGGCGGGGAACGCGATATTCACCTTGCCTGGTATCGGAAAATGGTAAATGGATGGCCGACCAGAGTCGCGAATCCGGCAATAACTGGTTCCTTTCGCAAGGATCACGTGACGAAATGCCTACCGGCTGCATGGAGCACATGTCGGATGTCCAAACAAGAAGTTCCCGCGTAGCCATTATTGAGAGCAACGAGGCAAGAGTGGTGGTGAACTGGCGATATCTGCAGATGGACGTGAGATTCCGTCAGAATGATTCACCCGAAAATACCGGATTTGGCGAATGGGGCAACGAGCTGTATTATATCTATCCTGATGGGGTTACGGTTCGAAAAGTTTTACCGGGTAATGGCGGATGGCAGGAAACGATTTTTTTGAGTGAGCCGGGAACGAGGCCTGAGGATAATGTGGACCTTGCCGCTGCTACACTGGTCAACATGAAAGGTGAAACCAAAACTTACAGCTGGGAAAAGGGATATCCTAAATATGATTTGCCCGGGGCAAATATTCAGATGGTCAATTTTAAATCAAAATTCAAGCCCTATCTAATCCTCCGGACTGGCGGGTCATTCTCTGTTTTTAACGGGGAGGTCAGGCCGGAATATTCGCATTTTCCCTGGTGGAACCACTGGCCTGTGGCCCAGATTTCATCGGATGGCCGAAGTGCCAGCGCCCCTGATCAAGCCGCTCATTCGTCGCTCAGTTGGGGCGATCCGAACGGTGATGTCGCCTTATACGGAATGACCGACAAGGACCCGAAATCGTTGGTCGCACTTGCCCGTTCCTGGAATTTCCCGGCAGAGTTGAAATTGTCATCAAAAGGAATTAAAAATGAAGGGTATGATTTTACCCAGCGTGCCTATATTCTGACCGCCAGTGAGAACATTAAAAACATAGCTTTTATGTTGAATGGAAGCAAGGATTCCCCTATTGTTAATCCAGCTTTAGTGATTAAGAATTGGAACAAAAAGGATATCAAACTTACCATCAAAGGTAAGCCGATTCCCCGTGGTAAAGATTTCCGCTATGCCTTGGAGTACGATGTGGAAGGCACACCAACGACGATCATCTGGATAAAGCTCCAGGCAGAAAAAGTTGTTAATATTGAACTCTTATAAAATGCCGATGAGAACACGGAACCTTAAGCAAGCCTTGGTTTTACTGGCGCTTATTCTGCTGACTACAGTAAGCTACCCTCAGAACAGGTTAAGACGCGACTTCGCGAACCCGCCGCTCAGCATGAAATCCAGGCCACTCTGGTTCTGGAACAAACCCTTAAGCCGCGAGCAAACCCTCAAGGTGATGAAGGCATCGAAAGAGGCCGGATATTATGGATTGGGCATACTTCCCTCCTATGGAATGACCCCCGAATATATGACGCCAGAGTTTTTGGCTCAGTACAAGATGGCCATTGAGATTGCCGATAGCCTGGGTATGAAAATGTGCCTGTACGATGAATTTTATTTTCCCAGCGGGAGTGCCGGAGGTAACCTGGTGAAGAAATATCCGGAAGCACTCAGCAAGCGTCTCGATATGGAAACCAATGATGTGACCGGCCCTAAAACCTTTACCCACGTTCTACCGGCAGGAGTTTTTATGGGTGCGATGGGTATGGAAAAGGAATCAAAGAAAAGGATCGACCTTTCGGCTTTTGCGGGCAACGGAAAATTAACCGCAAACCTGCCCGCAGGTGAATGGAATGTGATGATTTTCACAGTTGTCGCAGATAGCTCCTCGGACCGGAAGCACTGTGACTATCTTAGTCCGGAGGCTGTTGGCAAATTTATTAACCTCACCTACGATAAGTATTACGAAACATTTCCCGAACAGTTCGGGACCACTATCGATATCGCATTTTATGATGAGCCCTGCCTGCGTTGGGTGGATGGCGCCCGAACCTGGACCGGTGAATTCAATAATAAATTCAAGGCCAGATACGGGTACAGTCCGGTGTTGTATTATCCATCCTTATGGTTTGATATCGGTCCTGAGACTGAAGCCGCCCGTAATGCACTGCTTGGTTTCAGGGCAGAATTGTATGCCGAAGGGTTTCCAAAAACCATCAATGACTGGTGCCGGGCACATAAAATCAGGCTCACCGGTCACGTCGATCAGGAGGAAATTGTGAACCCGGTAGCTACGTGCGGCGACCTCATGAAGGCATTTAAATATCAGGATATACCTGCTGTTGATGAGATCTTTCATTATGGGAGATCATCGGCTATTTATAAGGTAATAAGCTCATCGGCATACAATTATGATAAGCCCATAATGGCTACTGAATGTTATGGCGCGATGGGCAAGATGTCGGAGAAAATCCTTTATCAGGAAGCAATGGACCAGTTTGCCAAAGGGATCAGCCTAATGGAGCCTCATGCCGTGTGGTATACCGATGCGGTGGATATCCAGCCCGAACTGTCCCCTTCGGGCAAGAAGTTCGGACCGTTGCTGCCGGCTTACAATGAATATATCGGCCGGCTGCAAACGATGCTGCAGGGTGGACGGCATGTTGCAGATATCGCTGTGCTTTATCCGATTGCCTCGCTACAGGGCAGCTATCATTTCGGTCCGGGCGACCCCGGTATGGGCGGAATTATTCCGGGTGAAGCAGATTATCAGGATATCGGCGAGATGCTTTCGCTGAACATCCGAAGGGATTTTACCTATATCCATCCGGAGATCCTCGACGAAAGATGCAGCATCAAGGGGGATGAAATTCAGTTGATAAACAAGGTCAATCAGGAGAATTTTAAAATAATCATGATCCCCGGCTCCAAGACTATTCAACTCAGCAATCTGCAGAAAATCAAGAAATTCTATGACCAGGGAGGGAAGGTTATTGCCACCTCAATGTTGCCCGATCAAGCGGCTGAGAAGGATAAGGGTGAGGAGGTGAAGAGTATTATAAAAGAAATGTTTGGGGCTGATGCATATGATACGCCAGGTTTGATTGGGGTAACGGCATCGAGCAGCTGGAATACGGGTGGTTTTATACCCGCTTATGCCATCGATGGAAAAACGGAAACCTCATGGAAACCGTCGCAGGGGAATTTCAGGGGCGATTGGGTCGTTATCCGGTTGGGCCAGGAAAGGAAAGATCTGCGGATAAAAATTACAAACGGCGACGAGAAGCCCTTCACCTGCGATGTTGTATGGAGAAAAGCTCTCGGGCAGGAGAAGGCTATCAGAGAAAATATTGTAATCTCCGGTGTTAAGGGAATGAAAAGTGAAACGATCGTGGAATCAGGACCAATCGAGCCTTACCAGGAAATCCTGATCTGCCAGGATAGCGGCGCAGTGAATAAAATGAACATTGCCGAGATTGAGATGCTCGACTCGCAAAACCATAATATCCTTCAGGATTTGAAAGCCTATACGCTGCACACCAACAGCAAAGGAGGAAAGGCCTGGTTTATTCCGGCTCCCAATCCGACTGTGCTGAAAACTGTTCTGGATGATACGGGAATAACCTGGGATGTTCGGTTTGATCAGGATATTGCCGTCACTGGCGGAAATCTTGCTTATATTCACAAGGTGTTGAGCGGCAGGAATATCTGGTTCTTTGCCAATTCATCGGATAATAAAATCGATGTCCCGGTTTTTTTATCGGGTGATCATAAACCACAGATCTGGGACCCGAATAATGGAAAGATGTCGGGATGTGAGGCGGTCGCGGAAACCCGGTCGGGTAAGAAATTTACCCGGATAAATCTGAAGCTCGATCCTGTAAAATCGGTATTTCTGGTTGATGGATTATAATAAATATTGACATGCGAAAATTGATTCTCTGTAGCTTCCTGGTGATTCTGTTCACCGGTATGTATCAGGAAAAAGGACTGGCCCAGAACCAGCCCAAACCAAAAACATCCATCTGGAAGGGATATGAAAGATTGGAATTTCCTTTTGAGGGAATGATCGCATTTTTGGTGAAACCCGCTAAACCTCTCCCCGGAAACCCCTGGATTTGGAAGGCCATGTTTTTCGACTGGCATTACGAAATGGACAGCATCCTGTTATCCGAGGGTTTTCATGTTGCTTATGTTGATGCGGTCGACATGTTCGGCAGTCCCAGAGCGGTGGGTATCTGGGACCGTTTTTACGATTTTCTGCGCAGTCAGTATCACCTGAATGAGAAAGTCTCGCTCGAAGGTGTGAGCCGCGGTGGGCTGTATGTTTATTCCTGGGCTAAGAAACACCCTGAGCGGGTAAATGCCATTTATGGCGAAGCGCCGGTGTGCGATTTTAAGAGCTGGCCGGGAGGTTTTGGCAAGGGTGTCGGAAGCAAGGCTGACTGGGACCTGCTGAAAAAGGAGTTTGGTTTCAAGTCCGATGAGGAGGCAAAAGCTTATGCAGATCTGGCTTATGATCATCTCGATAAACTTGCAACCGCCAAAGTGCCTCTGATCCATATGATAGGGCTGGAAGATAAAGTGGTTCCGCCGGATGAAAACACGAGTATTCTTTTTGAAAGATATGCCAGGCTCGGAGGTCCGGCGATGCTCGTGCCATGCACGCTTGGAAAGCAAGACCTGATGGGACATCATTTTCCTATTGAAACGCCTCGAATTGCGGCTAATTTTATCATTTGCAGCACGATACTACCAAAACCAATTCTCGATCCAACAGTATTCCATGAGCTGAGGAGCGGACTTCGTAACAGTCTGATCCGGTTTGAACGGGATAGAAAGGGCAGGGTCGCCTTTCTTGGCGGATCGATCACCTGGGGTGGCGGCTGGCGCGATAGTATCTGCAATTATCTGAAAAAGAGATTCCCATCTACTGAATTTGAATTTATTAATGCCGGTGTCCCATCGATGGGCAGTACGCCTGCCGCTTTCCGTATGGAGCAGGATGTATTGTCGCACGGACCGGTCGATCTGCTTTTTGAGGAGGCTGCAGTTAATGATGACACCAATGAATTTCCTACCGTTGAGCAGATCCGGGCTATGGAGGGAATTGTCAGGCACACGCTGACAAATAATCCCAAAGCAGATATTGTTTTCATGCATTTTGTGGATCCCGGAAAAATTGAGATGTATCGGAAAGGTCAGGTTCCACTGGTTATTCAGAACCATGAACGGGTTGCGATGCATTATCAGGTGCCGACTATTAATCTGGCCAGGGAGGTGACTGAACGCATCAATGCCGACGAATTTACCTGGGAGAAGGACTTCAAAGATTTGCATCCATCGCCTTTTGGGCAGCATATTTATTTTCGGTCGATGAAAGCCTTCCTCGACAAAGCCTGGAGCGGATCCCCGGCAGGTGAAATTGCGACTGATCATTATCTGCCGGCTCCCCTTGATAATTCAAATTACGGGACCGGTGCTTTAATCGACATACATCAGATTAAAGCCGCGAAAGGTTGGACGGTTGATGAGAAATGGCAGCCCAAAGATGGCAAGGGAACCCGCGATAATTATACTGATGTTCCTATGCTGGTGAATGAGGGCAATTCCGGCATATTAAAATATCGTTTTACGGGAAATGCCGTCGGAATTGCAGTTGCAGCCGGTCCGGATGCCGGTATCATTGAATACAGCATTGATGGAGGGACCTGGATGAAAAAGGACCTGTTTACCGTCTGGAGCGCTGGCCTGCATTTACCTTGGTTTTATACGTTAGGCACCGCGCTTTCAGTGGGCAAACACGAAATCCAAATCAGGATGGCCTCTGAAAAAAACGCCAAAAGCACTGGCCGCGCCTGCCGGATACGGTATTTGTACGTTAATCGATGACTGCCGACTGCTGATTGCCAACTGCTGCGGTCCGGTTTTTGCTGTAATTCGGTAATATGACTGAAAAGGAAATTTTAAGCAGTACACGCCGCATACATGACCTTTTGTCAGTGAAGCGGTTGAAGGAGGCCATGACCGACCTGCGCCCAATGCTGGTTACAGCCGGTGTCAATGCCTGGATCGAGGGACTGGAGCAGATCGATACTACCTATCAGGTGATGCTAGAGTATACTGTTAAGGGTATTCAAGATCCTGAACGTCAGAAAGTTTACCGAAAAATTGTCGCCGATCTGTATGAACTGAATGATCGGGTATCTGAGTTTTTACTAACAAAATTGTCGACTCAATATGTTCATGTCAGAAAACGGATCTTTCGAGATGATCCTGGCCTGGAATCGTACATTCTGAGTTTCCTCAGCGAGCCTGACCGCATTGCGCCATCCGATCCGGAATATCTTCGGGATTTATCGAGGTTGTTTCATATGATATGGCTGACTGACGAGTTCCACGACCGTGAGGTAGAGTTGGTGGAGACCGTCAAGGATTCGGTTACGTTAACGGTACCTGAAAAGGCAATGCTTGTAACTGCGTTGAATTTCAGTATATTACGATATTTTGATAAGAGGAAGTTTGAGCTGTTGTTCGAATTTTTTGATTCATCAGAAGAGGAGATCCGGCAAAGGGCCCTGATTGGCTTACTGCTCGCCTTTTATCGCTACGATGCCCGCCTGGTTTATTATCCTGCCATCCGGGGAAGATTCCTGGTAATGGATGAATATCAGAATTTCAAGAAACTGGTTCAGGAAGTAATTATGCAGATGATCAGGGGCCGCAATACCGATCAGCTCAGCCGGCGGATGCAGGAGGAGATCCTCCCTGAAATGATAAAACTCTCACCGCAGATTCGAAATAAGCTCGACCTTGATCTGCTCATGGGAGAGAGCTTGAGCGATGAGGAAAACCCAGAATGGCAGGAGATTTTTGATGATGCTCCGGGATTAAAAGATAAAATGCAGGAACTGTCGGAGATGCAGATGGAGGGCGACGATGTGTTTATCGGAACTTTCCAGATGCTCAAGGGATTTCCGTTTTTTCGCCACCTGATCAACTGGTTTTTCCCCTTTACCCCCAATCATCCCGAAATCCTTGCTTTGCAGGAATCTGGAGATCTGGCCTGGATGAAGGGTTTTCTGGATTCGGTGGATAAGAGCTTTTATTTATGCAATTCAGATAAATACAGTATTTGCTTCGGGATCCGCTCGATGCCTACTGATATGCAGAAGTTCCTTTCCGACGGATTGCATGCTGAAGCCGAGCAGATGAAAGAGATGCTCGACGGGGATGAGATACTTGATCCACTGCAGCAATCGCGGCGCGTGATCAGGCAATATATTCAGGATCTGTACCGGTTCTATCGTTTTTATCCGGATAAGCAGGGATTTGATGACCTATTCAGTTGGAAGCTCGATTTTTACCGGAAAAGTTTTTACCGCGAATTGTTCCAGGGAGATATCGATGCTCTCTATTCCATAGCTGGCTTTTATCTGCAGAAAAAGAATTATCGCGATGCAGCAGAGGCCTATGGCATCCTCGAGCAGTCGGGCGATATGAGTGCTGAGGTATTGCAGAAGCTCGGATATGCCTGGCAAAAGACCGGCAACTACCAAAAGGCGCTGGATTACTATCTGAAAGCTGATCTTCTGCTCAGCGAAAACCTATGGAATCTCAAGAAAATAGGTCTTTGCTACCGCTATCTTAAGCAGCCGGAACTCGCACTTCCTTATTATCGGCAAGCAGAACTGCAGGATCCTGATGATTTAAAAACGGAAATTTCCATTGGGCACTGCCTGCTTGATCTGCAGGATTATGAGGGTGCTCTGAAATCATATTATAAGGTGGAATATCTCCTGCCGGCGAACAATAAAGTTTGGCGACCGATAGCGTGGTGCTCTTTTGTTCTCGGACGGTTCGATCAGGCCCGGAAATATTACGATAAGCTGATTGAGAGAGAACCCACTCATCACGACCTGATTAGTCTGGGCCATCTGGAATGGTGCGAAGGGAAAAGAAATGAAGCTATCGAGTGCTATCGGAAAGGACTGGCAGCCGGGAAAATTGATTTCGATGAATTTCTGACAATTTTCGACCAGGACCGCGATCAGCTGATCAAGCAAGGCCTCGATCCCGAAGAGATACCAATTCTGCTTGACCGGTTGCGATACCTCTGCTGAATTCATATCTTAGAGGCTGACTAACCCCAGGCTTCAGCCTGGGGAACATAACATCTCTAATATGAAGCGATCTAATCTCAACCGCCGCGATTTTCTTCGGATCAGTTCCCTGGCAGCTGCCGGAACCATTGTTATTCCAAGCATCGTGCCCTCCTCCGTTTTTGGTAAAAGTGCCCCAAGCAATCGTATTCAGATAGGGCAAATCGGATGCGGACGTATCGGTCACGAGGCAGATATGGTGGGTGTAATGCCTTTTGATCAGGCCCGGTACATTGCCGCCTGCGACCTCGATTCAAAAAGGCTCAATGAAACCAAGCCATTCATCGAGGATTTCTATCAGAAAAAGTACGGCCGGAAAGAGGTTGATATTAAACTCTATGGTGATTATCGCGAAATGCTGATGAATCCGGCTATCGATGCAGTGGTGATCAGCACGCCTGACCACTGGCATTCGCAACCGGCCATTGAGGCTGCACTTGCCGGCAAGCATATCTACTTACAAAAACCAACCTCCCTGACGATTGCCGAAGGCCGCAAACTCAGCGATATGGTGCACAGGAGTGGTGTGATTTTTCAAATCGGAAGTCAGCAAAGGTCATCGGAACAGTTCAGGTATGCCTGTGAATTGGTAAGGAATGGCCGTATTGGCAAGCTTCATACCATACAAATCGGACTGCCGGGCGATCCTTCGGGTGAGGTAGAAGTAGAAATGCCGGTGCCGAAAAACCTGAATTATGAGATGTGGCTGGGTTCAACACCTATGGTTTATTATACAGAGAAAAGAGTGCATCCTCAGGCTGATTATTCACGCCCGGGCTGGCTCCGCTGCGAGCAATTCGGTGCGGGCATGATTACCGGTTGGGGTGCCCATCATTTGGATATTGCACATTGGGGCATGGGAATGGAATATTCCGGACCGGTGGAAATTGAAGCCAAGGCTGAATTTCCGAAATCAGGTCTTTGGAACGTGCACGGAAATTTCGAAGTGAAAGCAACCTATGCCAATGGAGTTAATATGTTCGTGAGCGGCGATCGCCCGAATGGTGTCAAGTTCGAGGGATCTGAGGGATGGATTTTTGTGACCCGCGGAAATTATCAGGCCACCAAAAGCGATCCGGTAACTTTTGATGCAAACCGAAAATCGCTGGACGCCAGCGATCCTAAAATAATTACCAGCGTGATCGGACCCGATGAGATTCATCTGGTTAAGAGTGACAACCATTACGGAAACTGGCTTGATAGCATAAAATCAAACACTCAGGGAATCGCCCCGGTGGAAGTGGCACATCGTTCATGCTCTGCCTGCCTGCTCAGCCATATTGCCATGAAAGTGCCAAAAAAATTGAAGTGGGATCCTGTACATGAGCACTTTACCAATAGCGATGAAGCTAACAAAATGTTGTCAAGGCCGCAGCGCAAACCCTATGGGACGGATTACTTATAGAAATAGACCTGTCAGCTTTTTTATACTGACGGCTTTACTCCTTATTTCTTCCTGCAGTGCACCTGTCAAAGATTCGCGCGTGACTTTCATGGTGGCCGACCCGGGTCATTTTCATGCGGCACTTGTCCTGAAATCGATCTATCAGGATGTCAGCCCCAAAGTATTTGTTTATGCGCCCGATGGCCCTGAACTGGTGGATTTCAGTACCCGGTTGCAAGGATACCGGACCAGGACCGAAAGCCCTGCGCTTTGGGAAATCAAGGAATTTCGCGGACCTGATTTCTTTGAGCGCATGATTAAAGAAAAGCCCGGTAATGTCCTTATCCTGGCAGGGAATAACCGTAAAAAGACCGATTATATCCTTAAGGCTGTGCAAAACGGCATAAACGTGTTTTCTGATAAGCCGATGGCAATTAATTCGGCAAATTTTAATCAACTGGAAAAAGCTTTTGCGATAGCTCGAAAAAAGGGAGTGCTTCTGTATGACATCATGACCGAGAGGTTTGAGATCACCTCACTTCTGCAAAAGGAATTGTCGATGATTCCCGAAGTGTACGGAAATCAGCTGGCAGGGTCATCGAAAAATCCCGGGGTCTCCAGCGAAAGTGTGCACCATTTTTTCAAATTTGTTTCGGGTGCCAGGCTGATCAGACCTCCCTGGTTTTTCGATACCGAGCAGGAAGGTGAGGGAATTACCGATGTCACAACGCATCTTATCGACCTGGTCCAATGGGCTTGTTTTCCAGATCAAATAATTGATTATCATAAAGATATACAGATCTCTTCGGCCCGTCATTGGAAAACCGATATCCGGCGCGATCAGTTCATGGAGGTCACTGGCCTGACCTCCTACCCCGAGTACCTCATTCCTTATGTGAATTCTGATTCTGTTTTGCAGATCTTTTCGAACGGTGAAATTAATTACCGGCTTAAAGGCATCAACGTAAGGGTATCCGTAACCTGGAATTATAAACCACCCGAAGGTGGGGGCGACACCCACTATTCGGTCATGAAGGGCACCCTGGCCAGACTGGAAATCCGACAGGGACCGGAGCAGAAGTTCAAGCCGGAACTTTATATTTTTCCAGAAAATGCCGATCAGGTATACCTCGACGGATTAAGCAGTGCCATTGAAACACTCTCGTCGAAATATCCGGGAATATCAGTGGAGACGGTAGAAAACGGGTACCAGATAATTATACCTGATTCCATGCGGCCCGGACATGAAGCACATTTTGCCCAGGTGACACAGAATTACCTAAGGTACCTTACAGAAGGCAGCCTTCCTCCATGGGAAGTCCCGAATATGCTGGCAAAATACTGGCTCACAACAAAAGCCAGGGAGATCAGCCAGGGCCGGTAAAAGTCGATTTTATTCCCAGGCAGGCGGATTTACTCCGAGTAAATGCCTGACAAAAAAGTCCATCCTTTTATGGTCGCCATATGTTCCGCCAGCCGAGTGATCCATTCCTGGAACTACCAGCAAATCGAAATCCTTGTTGGCTTTTATCAGTGCATTAACAACCTGCATGGTTGATGAAGGATCAACATTATGGTCCATTTCCCCAACAATCAGGAGCAATTTGCCTTTCAGTTTCGAAGCATTCACCACGTTGGAGCTGGCTTCGTACCAGTCGCCAATAGGGTAACCCATCCACTGCTCGTTCCACCACATCTTGTCCATCCTGTTATCCTGGCACCCGCACGATGACACCGCTACCTTATAGAATTCCGGGTGGAAAAGAACGGCCCCGGTGGAGTTCTGACCACCAGCAGATGTGCCGTAAATCCCCACACGTGTGATATCCATATACGGATACTGTTTTGCAGCTGCCTGCATCCAGAGAATCCTGTCGGGGAAACCGGCATCTCCAAGATTTCTCCAGCATACATCATGGAAGGCTTTCGAGCGGTTAGCTGTACCCATGCCGTCGATCTGAACAACGACAAAGCCCAGTTCAGCGTAGGATTGCATGCCGTTTTGAGTGGAAAAAGTTTTTGGAACAAAGGATCCCTGCGGACCGGCATAGATGTTTTCAATCACCGGGTACTTTTTATTCGGATCGAAATTTACCGGTCGAATGATTACTCCCCAGATATCCGTTTTACCATCCCGGGCCTTGGCAGTAAATACAATCGGAGGTTTCCATCCGGTAGCCAGAAGTTTGGTGATGTCGGCCTTTTCAATATCCAGGATGACCGATCCATCGCTTGCTTTTCTCAGAACGGTGATGGCTGGTTGATCCACCCGTGACCAGGTATCAATGAGTACCGACTCGTCTGCTGAGAATATGACGGTGTGATTGCCGTCACCTTCAGTGAGGCGCT
>Ga0114951_10003787_pt1 | contig 15349 bp, 18 predicted proteins | sample AM7aDNAmetaG_FD_88677 | JGI IMG/M metagenome (GOLD analysis project Ga0114951, IMG submission 88677) | Freshwater microbial communities from Finland to study Microbial Dark Matter (Phase II) - AM7a DNA metaG | ecosystem: Environmental > Aquatic > Freshwater > Lake | place: Finland: Lake Alinen...
ACACGGAGCGGAATACAGAGTAAACGGCAACAGCGAGCAGCATCTCGACGGAGGAGTAAAGGTTTCTCTTTTTGACATCAAGAGCCATACCACAACCACTATAACAGCTCAAAAGGCTATTATTCATGATAATCAGGATATTGAAGCTCGAGGTAACGTTATCATTACCTCCAAAGCATCAGGAAACACAACAATCATAAAAACAGAATATGTCAAACGAACCTCCAGTGATAAAATGATTCGTTCAGACAGGTTTGTTACTATTAACAGGCTTGATGAAACCATTCAGGGAGCGGGTTTTGAGAGTGATCAGGCCTTGAAAAAGTACCGTATTTTCCGGGGAAGTGGAGAGGCATTTATAAAACAATAATGAAGTTTGTTTGTTCATGAAATTACATGTCCTGAAGTCAAAAATCCATAACGCTATAGTGACAAGCGGTGATCTCGAATATGAAGGAAGCATCACCATTGACAATGAGCTTCTTGAAATGGTCGATATGATCCCAAACGAAAAAGTTCTTGTTGTCAACAACAATAACGGTGAACGATTTGAAACGTACATTATCAAGGGTGCTCATGGCTCCCGGGAAATTCAGCTTAATGGAGCAGCCGCAAGGTGCGCCCTGGTTGGCGACGAGATCATTATAATGACCTTTGCGCTCATGGAAGAGGCAGAAGCACGAAACTTTAAACCCATGGTGCTTATTGTCGACAAAAAAAACAACCCAAAAAGCAGACATCATGTGGGCGAGGAAGATGAACCTTTATCAGGAAATTAATGCCACTTGCAGTAATCATCATGGCAGCCGGAAAAGGCACCAGAATGCAGTCAGACCTCCCCAAGGTCTTGCATCTGGCCAACGGACTTCCTCTTATTGACTATGTTCTTGATACTGCTAACGCTCTTGATCCTACAAAAATAGTTATTATTGTAGGGCACCAAGCCGAACTCGTCAAAGAAGCGATCGCCCGATATCGGGTAACTGCCGCGCTGCAAGAACCACAGCTTGGAACTGGTCATGCTGTCATGCAGGCGGAACCCCAGCTCACTGATTTTGAAGGAGAGACGCTCATCCTTTCTGGAGACGCTCCGATGGTTAGTGCAAAAACCCTTCATGAGCTTATTAAATTTCACCGTTCAAGCCTTGCTGCGGCAACAGTCCTGACTGCAAAGCTTCATGATCCAACTGGATACGGAAGAGTTATTCGACAAAGAAACAGTAATAACGTCCTTAAAATTGTCGAGCACAAAGACGCTTCGGAAGAGGAACTTGCCGTAAGAGAAATCAATTCCGGTATTTATGTTTTCGATACGCATGTGCTTTTCGAGACTCTTGGACACATCAACACCAACAACGCTCAGCAAGAGTATTATTTGACTGATGTTTTTGGTATCTGTTTTCAGTGCGGCAAAAGGGTTTGTGCCTTCAAGACTGACAACCCAGACGAAATCCTCGGCATCAACACACCCGGACAACTTGTGGAAGCTGAACGGTTGCTTATAAAAAAACGGCTATATCCAGACTAAGCGTTCGCTAACTATTTCCTGGATCGACGCGGTTTTATTGTTTCTCTCTCTTCTACTGTTTTCTGTCGGCAGCCGACCTTGTAAGAACTTGGAGTAGAGATATCTATAGCTGAACTGTCATGCTGTATACCAGTATCATGCATGGAATAAAATTCCACGAGATTACCGTCAGGATCCATAACAAAAAAAGCCCTGCCTTCCCGACGATGAGCTGGCTGGGTAACCATATGAACTCCCTTGTTATCGAGATAGAGAGCTGCCGCATCTACTTCAGCATCAGAAGAAAGCCTGAAGCCAAAATGATCGACACGGATATCCCTTGCTTCAGGAGAGCCCGGTGTTTCGGCTTTCACAAGTACCAGCATATCTGAGTTAAGGCGAAGAAACGAAATATTTGCACCAACCCTATGATCAAGCTTGATACCAAGAATATCACTATAAAATTCTTCAGACAAACGCAGATCATTAACACGAAGGGTAATCTGGTTAATCCCCGTCAATTTCATCATCATCTTCTGTTTGAACAACCTTTTTTTCTACTGGCTTTTCGAGTGTATAATCATATTTATGGGTAAAGTAATCTGCAACAGCTTTGTGCGAAGATTTTTCACGAACTTCAAATTCAAGACTGATCGCTATCTGCTCAGGAAAGATCTTATCTGATTCGGACTCGCTGCTGGGATTGCGAATCATCTCTTTATAAGGAAGAAGCTTGTCTTCGAGTTCTGCCCTTTCTTCATCGTGTAATCTTTTTGCTCTTTTTGAAATCGCAACCACTGTCTCATACAAATTGGAGTGCGCACTTCTTAATTTATTCAGGTCAACAGGTTTAACCGACATTGTACTTTATTTTACGTTTTTGAAAGAAATTTGCTGATTATTGCCGTCACAATATCAACCGTCTTGTCAAGATTATCGTTGACGACCACTTCATCAAACTGATCTGCATATCCGAGTTCCAGGTAAGCCCGCTCAAGCCTAACATTTAGGCCGTTTTCGTCTTCACTCTCTCGCCCTTTAAGTCTCTCTTTTAAAACCGCCATACTCGGCGGTTTTATAAACAGCAACAACGCAGTTTCAGGAAAAAGCTTTTTCACATTGAGCGCGCCCTTCACATCAAGATCGAGCAGCATATTTACGCCTGAATCAATAACATTATATGTTTTATCCAAGAGCGTACCGTAATAGTTTCCAAAAAAAAATTCGTATTCGATAAAACCGCCAGAGAAAATCTTTGCCTCAAAATCTTCTCTATCGAGAAAATAATAGTTTACACCCTCTTCCTCCCCTGCCCTTTTCTGTCGGGTTGTTGCTGATACTGAAAATCTGATATTATGCAGACGTTCAAGCACCCTTGTAGCTATGGTAGACTTTCCTGTACCTGATGGAGCTGAAAAAACAACTAATTTCCCCTGTTGTTGCCGCTCTTCAATCATGAGATTACTCTATATTTTGCAATTGTTCCCTTATTTTCTCAAGATCTTCCTTGACTTGGACAATTTTCTGGGAAATTTCTGCATTCTGGGATTTTGATGCAATAGTGTTTGCTTCTCGTAACTGTTCTTGAAGCAGAAAATTCAGTTTCCTTCCAGTACCACTTTCATCATTATTTAACTCTTCAAGAAAAAATTTGTTATGGCTGGCAAACCTTATCAACTCCTCCGTTATATCAAGTTTATCTGCCGCAAGAACCATTTCCATTTCAAGACGATCACGACTGTAGACCAAATCCTTGCTTGCTATAGCCTCCACTTTAGCCGCAAGTCTTTTTCGTACCGCATCAAGATTATCTGACGCAAGAGTGGTGATGTGTCCAAGAGTACCCTCTATTTCAGAGATTCTTTTACTAAAGTCCACAGAAAGTTCTTCTCCCTCCCTGCGCCGCATTCCCTTGAGGCATGCAATGGCCTCTAACAATAGAGTTTTAACAAGCATCCAAAGCTGATGGACATTTTCAAGAGAAGTCGTACCGTTTTCGAATATATCAGGAAACTTCAAAAAATGTTCAAGAAGAACAGGGGTATCAAGACCGGATTCCCTCTTAAGAGTATTAAGCAACTCTTTATAGGCTTTTACTTTTACCGTGTTGACACTGATGGAAATGGGCTGCTCTTCGTCAATCTGAACCTGAATAAAAGCAGAAATTTTACCCCTCTGAAAATGTGCCCTAATCAGTTCCCTAACTTCGAGTTCGAAAGAGAGTAACTGACGGGGAAGTTTGACACTGATTTCAGCGAACCGATTGTTTACTGACCGCAACTCAACAAGAGTCCGAACACCATTTTCAACAGACTCTGCGCTGCCATATCCGGTCATACTTTCCAACATAGCTTTCCTTATACTTTCTTTGTTAAAAAGATAACCTGCAAGGCGAAGCCATGCAGAAATCAGGCCATAAAAATTCTGATTAATTTTTAAATAATACACTTTTTTATATGTCCTGTTTAATTTTTATCCCAGCTTCTACTAATTTTAGTCATTCTATATTTATCAATATATTTATACCTGTTTTTAATATAATTCAAAATTTTCTTGCGCTTTGCAACCAACATAAGTAATCCACGGCGTGAATGCTTGTCCTTCGCATGCAATTGTAAATGACCGGTAAGATCACTGATTCTGCGGGTGTACAATGCCACCTGCACCTCAGATTTCCCAGTATTCTTTTCTGAAGCTCCAAACTGCTTGATAACTTCTGCTTTAAACTCTTTTGTCAGGCTCATATCTTTTCGCTTATTATGTTAAATCGGTTGACCTTGAATATAATATTATTAAGAATACATCTCCACAGTTTTCTTATCTTTTTCAAGCTGGATTTTCAGCTCTTCAAGAGTCGAAAATTTCTTTTCATCCCTGATAAATCTGAGCAAACTAAACCGAATAAGGCTTCCATAAAGGTTTCCGCTATATCCTAAAAGGTGAGCTTCAACTGTTTTAATCCCTTCATCAGATACCGTTGGTCGAATTCCCACATTCATAATTGCCATATAGTGCACTCCATTCAGCACCGTTTGAGCTAAATAAACACCTGCCCGGGGCAACAGTTTATTTGGATCAGACAACTTGAGGTTAACTGTTGGAAATCCGATATCCCGTCCGCGCTTGTCACCATGACCCACAGTGCCGGTGATCAAATAGGGTGAGCCGAGAAATTCATTAGCCTTTTCAATTTTGCCACGTTCAAGAAGAGTTCTTATGCGCGTACTTGAAAAATGTTCATTGCCAATAAGTACCTCATCAACCACCTCAACATCGAAATCAAGCTCGCGGCCAAGATTTTCAAGCGTCTTGCGGCTACCGCTCCTGTCACGACCAAAGGCATGATCATACCCAACAATGATGCATTTTGCTCCCAGAAGTCTAACCAAAACATTTTTGATGAAATCATCCGAACTTCGAGAGGCAAACTCAGGAGTAAAGTGTATTACAAAAAGAAGATCGACACCTTCACCGCAAAGAAGATCAATTTTTTCATCCAGCGTGGTCAACAGGCCAAGTGGGCCGGAAAGTGACTCTTTGAGCACCCTTCTTGGATGCGGCTCAAAGGTAACAACAACACTTCTCCATCGACGGCTTTCGGCAACAGCAACCAGTCGAGAAATAATCATCCTGTGCCCTTTATGTACACCGTCACAGGAACCTACTGTCACAACAGATGGTTGAAAAAGAAACTCAATAGGAGATTGGGAGCCGTAGCTGTAAACATGGTTATTATCATATTCAACAATACGCATACTTGTCCTTTTATCTTCCTTCACTAGATAGGTGAGTTGATGCCTGCTGACGAATGTGTTCAATAGTCTCCGCGACTGTTCTCGAAGAACTCAGTTGCCATGTACCAATGGACACCCTCCTGAGAGAAGCAAGATAGCCACCAACACCAAGCACAGAACCAAACTCATGGGCAATTACCCTGATATAAGCTCCCTTGGAAACATGCAGGATAAAATAAACTATCGGAAGTTCAATACGGTCAATCTCAAAGCGATAGATAACAATTTCTTTTGCTTTTCTCTCCTTGATCACAACTCCTTTTCGAGCGTGTTCATAGAGACGTTTTCCATTGTGCCAAGCGGCTGAATGCATGGGCGGTTGCTGCTGGCGCATGCCAATAAACCCTGAAGCTGCCGCTCTGATCTCCTCTTCCGTCAGGTGTGCTGTGCAACAGTGACCATATTCTTCAGTTTCACTATCATGGCTTCCGGTCATAACACCAAGCTTTATAGCGCCATCATAGACTTTGTCAAGCACTTCAAGACTTGCAATTTCTTTAGTTTTCCGACCTGTTGCAAGAATTAGAAGACCTGTTGCTTTCGGATCAAGTGTTCCGCAATGGCCAACCTTTCGCTTCAAACCACTTTGCTTATAGGTATTCCTGATTTTTGCCACAACATCGAAAGACGTCCAGTCGAGTGGCTTATCAAGCAAGAGAAAATCGCCTTCATCAAGGTGAGATTCTCGGTTACACTGTTCATCCATGTAAACTATTTAGAAAAAACACGCTGTTAACCGTTTTCAATCGAACCTTTTCTCACATGATTCAAAAGCTGCTCAATCCTGTTAGCACGCTCATAGAGATGATCCTCTAGGAATTCGAGTTCAGGAATACGCCTGAAATGGTGCCGAATCTTGGATGAAAGAATTTTTCTGATACTCTTTGTTTTATCCTGCAATGCAGCCATAGCCACGATATGTTCTTTAGGCGTACCAATAATGGAAACATAAATCCTTGCAATGCTTAGATCTACCGTGATCTTCACATCAACTACGGTAACAATAGGACCGCTTCGAGGAAGCTCCTTCTGAAGAATTGCTCCAAGTTCATGTTGCAGCAGTGATGCAACTCTATCAGTACGTATCGACATGTATCAACAATAAACTGTTTAAAGTTTTCTTTTCTTTTCGACAATTTTATAGGCTTCAACAACGTCACCGACCTTAAAGTCGTCATAATTTTTAAGGCTCATACCGCACTCATAACCAGCATCCACCTCCTTGACATCATCCTTGAAGCGCCTGAGCGCTGCAAGTTGTCCTTCGTAGATCTGTACCCCATCACGAAGGAGACGAACTTTAGAATCCCTGAAAACCTTGCCCTCCAACACATAACATCCACCAACATTCCCGATCTTAGGCACTTTAAAGATCTGGCGGATCTCAAGAGAACCGAGGCTCTCTTCATGAAGTTCAGGAGATAGCATTCCTTCGAGTGCCTTCTCGACATCTTCAAGCACATGGTAAATGACACTGTAAAAACGGACGTCAAGATCTTCCTTTTCTGCAAGTTTTTTAGCATTGACATTCGGGCGGACCCTGAAGCCAATAATAATGGCATCAGAAGCTGCGGCAAGCAACACATCTGTTTCCGTAATCTGCCCGACACCCTGGTGAATAATCTGTACCTTGACCTCTTCATTCTGAATTTTCATGAGTCCATCTGCCAATGCCTGAATGGAACCATCGGTATCAGCCTTGATAATAACACTCAACTCTTTCATCAACCCTTCCTTGATCTGACGGGCAATACTGTCAAGCTTTACACGAGTACTACGGCGAAAATCATGTTCTCGACGAATAACCTGGCGTTTCTGGGCAAGATCTCGAGCTTCCCTGTCAGTCACCATAACCGTTAAGGCATCTCCTGATTGTGGAAGATCTTCAAACCCAAGCACCCGAACTGGCTGTGATGGGTTAGCAAAAAGGATTCTCTTGCCGCGCTCATCCATAAGTGCACGGACCTTGCCCATGGTATTACCAGCAACAAAAGGATCGCCCACTTTAAGAATTCCCCGCTGAACGAGAACCGTGGAAATAACACCCTTACCTTTATCAAGCTCTGACTCTACAATAATACCACTTGCCGGGATATCTTTTGAATAGTTGCCCTTCAGCTCACGCATTTCAGCTTCGGTCAACACTTTTTCCATAAGTTCGGCAATACCGATACCTTTTTTTGCGGAAATTTCCTGGCATTGATAGACTCCACCCCACTCTTCGACAAGTACACCTGCTTCAGATAACTGGGTTTTGATCTTCTCTGGATTGGCTTCAACCTTGTCAATTTTATTAAGCGCAACAACAATTGGCACGCCAGCCGCCTTAGCATGGTTAATTGCCTCGATGGTCTGGGGCATAACACTGTCATCAGCCGCGACTACAAGGATCACGATATCTGTTACCTGTGCACCCCGTGCACGCATTGCTGTAAAAGCTTCATGACCAGGTGTATCAAGAAAGGTTATTTTTCGGTTGCCATCCACAGTAACTTCGTAAGCCCCGATATGCTGGGTAATACCACCGGATTCACCTGCAACCACTTTACTGTTCCGGATATGGTCGAGCAGAGAAGTCTTGCCATGATCAACATGTCCCATGATTGTCACCACTGGAGGACGAGTCTGCAAATCAGCTTCCGCATCCTCAGCGACAATAACCGCAGTAGCCTCAACTTCTGAAATAAACTCAGCTTCAAAACCGAACTCAAGGGCAATTAGTTCTATTGATTCTCTGTCAAGTCGCTGATTAATGGTCACAAACTTGCCAAGGGCAAAACACTTCTGGATAATATCCTTTGCAGTTATGCCCATAAGCTCAGCCAGTTCATGCGGAGAAGCATACTCGGTAACTCGAACGATCATCCTCTGTGACTCACGAAATGCTTCATCTTCCTCGTGTTCGCGCTCACGCTCGTTTCTGCGCATCTTGCGGAATTTTTGGCGCGAACCTGTACTGCTTCGATCCTCAATACCGCTGATCGTTTTCTGGATATTCGCAGATATTACCTTTTCATCAACCTCTGGCTTTTTTTTCTTTTTTCCTTTCTTCTTTTTGATAGCAGAACTCTCCGCAGCTACTGACTTTGGCTTTGCATCAATAACAGCCTTGACCAACTTTTTTGCAACGACCGGTTTCTCTTCTTCCCTTGGTTGTTCAATTACCTTTGGCTCAAACTCGTCTTTCAATGCATCAGCCTGCTCTCTGAAATTCTTTTTGCGGTTTTTTTTATTCCTGCCAGCATGCATATCAAGGGTACCAAGCACAGTAAGACCACCCATCATCTGCGGAGAGTCAAAAGAAACCAGATGCTCATTGACCGAAGGCTCTTCTTTAATAGGCTCTGGTTCGACAACCTCCAAGACTTCAGAAACTTCTGGATCCAAAGAAATTTCAGGAAGTAAAAGATCTTCAGGAGTTTCAGGAGTTTCAGGAGTTTCAGGAGTTTCTGGAGCTTCAAAAACTTCAGGAAGAACGTGAAGCACGGGAGTCTCAGAAATTACTGGCTCTAAAAGTGGCTTTTGAATATCCTCTATGACCACTTCAGAAACGATCTCTCTTTTTTCTTCATGGACAACCACCGACCTAACTACCGGGGCTGGTGGTGGACTAAGAGTTTCACTGAGGTGCTGCTCTTTTTCATAGGTTTTTCGGGACTGCTCCTCAAGCCTCGACAAGCGCTTCTCTTTCTCAGCCCTTATCTTATTAGTTTCATCAACCATTTTCTTTTCAGCACTGAAATGACCAAATATCAGTCCATGTATCTCTTCACTGACCATAGAGGATGTAGATGCCACCTTGACACCTTCCTGCTTGACAAAAAGTAATACTTCCTGCGGACTCACCTGCAGTTCTTTCGCTATATCACTTATCCGATATCTCTTTTCCATGTCCTCAAGGGCCATTACATCCTCCTCTGGATTTATAAACTCTTTACTCTTTTGCCAATGTTCAGTCTATGACGATATTCATGATTTATCAACCGATGAGCCATCAGGTTCTGGATAGATATCGTCACCAAAAAGACCCTCCAGATCCGCCTCTGTGAATTGTTCCTTCACAGTTTTATAAATATTTTCAGCAATCTTTTTCCAATAGCGCTTTTCTTCATCGGTCACTTTTCGTTCTTTTGGCCTTACGCTACTCTTGTAACTTTTACCAAAAACTGTCTGCTCTTCTGTTTTAGGTGATCCCAGAAGAGCAAGCTCAATCTCATCAATTCCAGCTTTAAGGACTTTTTTAGCCGTATCAAGACCACCATCCAGAAGCTGGTAAATCATATCATCGCCAAATTCTTCACGGAACTCAATAATATCAATGTCCGTAGGATCTTCCGTCGACTTGTCGATAACATCTCGATAAACGTCTATCTCATAACCTGTAAGTTTTTCAGCAAGATGAATATTATTGCCATTTTTGCCGATAGCATATTTGATCTGATCAGGCTTGAGCATCACCCTGGCTTTCCGGGTTTTCATATCCGCATGGACAGTCAACGGATCTATTTTCGCAGGCTGCATCGCCCTTGAAATATAAATTTGCGGCTCATCGGCGTAGTAAATAACATCAATATTTTCGTTGTTCAGCTCCTTGACAATGCTCTGGATACGTTTGCCCCTATATCCAACAGTGGCTCCAACCGGATCAATCCTGGCACTGGTTGATTCAACAGCAACCTTGGCCCGCTCACCAGGCACTCGTGCAATGGCCTTGATAACAATAAGACCGTCAAGGATTTCTGGAACTTCATGTTCAAAAAGCTTGTACAAAAACCTGTCATCTACCCTCGAAACGATGACCTTCATACCCCCATCCGCTTTTTCCCGCTCAACCATACTGCCATCATCAAGCCGAACTTTTGCTTTCTCACGCTCGATACGCTTTACATAAAGCTTCATCCTCGGAGTTCTACGGGGATTATCCTTTTTCATCATCTCTGACTTCGGCAACACAAGCTCAACACGGTGATCCTTCGATGTGTTATAGGTAAATATTACCTCATTCGCACGAATCTGGTATACTTCTCCAGCAACAATCTCGCCAACTTTTTCAAGACACTCTTCATAAACCACCAGACGTTCAAGATCACGGACTTTTTTCTGTACTGACTGTTTGATGATCTGTATTGATTTTCTACTCAGATAGTCTTCCAGTCTTATCGGACCTTCCTCATAGTAATCACCAATTTCAAGTGAATCATCGATTTTTCTCACCTCTTTCAGGGAAATCTCAATACTTTCAATGTCTACTTCTTCAACAATCTTTTTCAGAATATAAACCTCAAAATCACCCCGTTCAGGGTTGATGAAAATGTTGGATTCCACTTCAGGATCATAATCCTTTCTGAGCTGTTTTTGGATAATATCCTTGAGAAGATCAGCAATATCCATTTTAACAGCCGCACTTTCCGTACGTTTATCCAGAAAGATTTTCGACTGCTCAATCTCTCCAAAAGCACTAGCAATCTTCAACCTCCTGTCCTGTCCCTCATCTTTTATCTTCTTTTTGACCATCTCTTTCTTAGATTGTGCATTTTGTAAAAAGAAAATCTGCCCATTTCCAGAATAAATCTCCTATAACTCCGCCTCAGGAACGGCACGGATCACCTGATCAAGATAAAGTGTAACACCTTCCGTTTTCGGCGCCAGCCCCTTCTTTTTCTCTTTGTCCGGCATAATAATAATCCGTGCCCCTCCTTCATCGAAAAGTGATACATCAAGAAGGTGACCACTCAACTCTGCTTGCTCACCCAAAGAGTCAGTATAGCTGACCCGCAACAGCTTGCCAATATGCCTTATATACTGCCGGGGAATAATGATCGGCTCACCAAGACCGGGAGAAGAGACCATCAGATCAAAATTATCGCCGATCAATTCCAAAAGTTCATCATCACCTTCCAGCTTTTCCCTGATCCGCCTGCTGAGCCAGGCACACTGATGAATACGAATACCAATATCGGTATCCATCAGTATTTCTATTTTCCGGCTACTTCCTTTTCCTTTTACCTTCAGATCAATAAGATAGACCCCTTCACCTCGTGTACCGTCAGACTCTGCAATAACCTGGAGAACACAATTACTGATGCGCTCTTGCATAAAAACCTCACAGGAACTTTTGTAGAAAACAAAAAAGTGGGGAACCCCCACTCTCAGATAAAAAGATAATACCCCGCCCACTTCAAATCAAGCACGCAAGTATACGAAAAAATTTGTCAAAAACAAAATTACCTTAAATAACATCCCGCTTATCATCGTTAAGGTGGCTTTCTATAACTTCAAAATCGGCCTCCTCGACATGTTCCCCTGAAGAAAATGAGGATGATGAACTTCCCGTACGGTCAAAAGTGCGTTTATTGAAGAATAACAATCCTCGCATCAGACGCAATACCAGTCGCATCACCAAGAATAGAACAAGAACAAGAAGAATAAATTTCAGCATCGGTTCAGCAATGCCCTGAGGCGGTTTTCGTTCACTCGATATTTAAATACCTGAACACCGTCAACGTAAATAACTGGAATTTTAAGACCAAATTCTGCAAGCAGTTCTGGATTATCGGAAATATCTACTTTTTCAAAATCGAATGGCACCGAAGCTTCAACTTTTTGCAGAATTTCGGTAGCCTGATCACAAAGACAACACTCTTTTTTCCCATAGAGCGTCACTCGATGTCGTTTGATCGTCATAAGTTAATCCGCTCTTTAGTTGCAGGTTGATGCAGAACCTGAAGCACATCCTCCAATGAAAGTGTTGTCTGTTCGGAGGTTAGAAGATTTTTAAGTGCATAGCTGCCTGTTGTATATTCCGTCTTACCGATAAACAACGCATAAGAGGCTCTTATGCGGTTTGCCTCTCTCATCTGCGATTTCATACTCCTTGCTACCAAATCTATTTCTGTCCTGATACCCGCCTTGCGCAATCGCCAGGCAATCGTCAGCGCATGATCTACCAGCTCCTGTTGCTGCACAACGACATAAACAAGAGGGCGAAGAGGGTTAATGGTCGTAAGCAGACCTTGCTTTTCCATTGTTATCAACAGCCTCTCCATTCCTACGGCAAAGCCCGAAGCGGGTACATCCGAGGAACTGCCAAGCTCCCTGGCAAGGCCATCATAACGCCCACCACCACCTATGGCATCTTGAGCCCCAAGTACAGAACTTGTGACCTCAAAAGCGGTATGGGAGTAATAATCAAGGCCCCGGACAAGACGATGATCAATATCATAAGCAATATTCCGTTCTGCAAGATAGAAAAGCACTTTCTCAAAATCACGCAGAGAAGAATCATTGAGATAATCGTATAATCTTGGCGCTCCAGCCACCAATTCTTGCAACACAGGATTTTTTGAATCAAGAATTCTGAGGGGATTTTTTTCAAGCCGCTCCCTAGATGCTTCGTCAAGTATTTCGTAAAAAGGTACAAAATAAGATTGTAAAGCCTCTCTGTAACGAACCCGATCTTCAGTATCACCAAGTGTATTGATCCTGAGTTTCAGTTCCTTTAAGCCCAGAGATTCAAAAACCTGCATCATCAGCGTTATAACTTCAGCCACCGCTGCAGGTGAAGAGACGCCGAGCAACTCGGCGCCAAATTGTGAGAACTGACGTTGCCTGCCTGCCTGAGGCCTCTCTTTACGAAAAAGTTCACCGATATAATAGAGCTTGTGGACAGGTGCCAAAGAAAACAGATTATACTGAAGCGCCGCTCTCATCACTCCAGCAGTCATCTCGGGGCGCAACGTTACGGAACGACCCTTAGTATCTGGTTGAAAAGAAAACATCTCTTTTCCGACAATATCAGTGGTCAAACCTATACCACGCTGAAAAAGCTCGGTATACTCAAAAACAGGAGTCCGTATCTCACTAAACCCATAAAGAGAAGCAAGAGTATGAACAATGCCTTCAACATACTTCCACTGAGCAACCTCTTCTGGAAAAATATCCTTTGTCCCTTTGACTGCCTGGTACTGCGACATAATCTTTATATCTCCGGAAAATCCTTTTCCTCTTCCCTGAAAAAGCCGATAATCTCTCCAGGTGATTGGGCAAGAACAAGGCGCTGGCGAACATCCTCCCTACCGGCTATCCTCGTAATCCTGCCAAGGAGCTTCAAATGCTCAGCAAGCATCTGTTCAGGCGTTGCAAGAAGAAACACAATTTTTACCGGTTCATTATCGATTGAATCAAAATCAAGTTCATCTTTCAAAGTAGCAAACGCCATAACAGGGAGGCTAACCCCAGCACTCTTGGCATGTGGAAGAGCTAACGTCTTGCCAATGCCCGTTGACATGTCCTGTTCACGCTTAAGAACATCCTCCCTAAGTTTGCTGATATCTATCACCCCCGGGTGATCGACCACAATCGAAAGCATTTTTTCGATCACCTGGCTTTTCATAGAGAGTTCGAGATTCAAAACAATATATTTTTCGGAAAGAAGGCTTTCAATTTTCATTATGACAACCTCTTGCGGTTAATGACTCCTGCCAGAAATAAATGTTCTCTGCATGATGAATTTAATCGTTAATATAAAAAACATTTAAGAATCGATCCGGTAAACAACTTTCACTTTACGGTCAATTCAAAGATAAAGTGTAATAAAGTAAATAAATGGCGATACAAACATAATAGTATCAAACCGATCAAGCACTCCACCGTGGCCAGGAATCAAACCGGAAGAGTCCTTTACTCCCGCATCTCTCTTGAACATTGATTCAATAAGGTCACCAGCCGGGCTTGCTAAGCCAATCAGGAATCCTGTCAGCAACGACGTTGCTAAAGGTAGCTTACAGAAAAAAAAACCGAAAATCACTGACGCAGAAACACTACCAGCAAGACCAAACAAAAAGCCTTCCCAGGTTTTGTGTGGGCTCAGACGCTCAAACAATTTGCGATGAATAAATTTTCCACCCAATGTGCTTCCGCCAAAATAGGCAAAAATATCGGCCGCCCAAACACAACAAAACATAAGAAAAACCATTATTTCACCCTTCCCATCGGGAGCAAGACGAAGCCTCAAAAGAGAACCAAAGGACAGATTGACATAAAGCAAACCAGGAAATATAGCACCTAAATTAAGAAGAGGGGATCCCGCTTTTAAAAAAAGCTCCATCAACAAGAGAACAAGAACAATCACCAACAAAAGCTCCCATACTTCCGCAAATTGTCGATAGAAGTTCACCTGAAAAAGCAACGTTATTAACAGAATAAGCCATAGCGCAGGGGGGGTAGCCTTATGGCGTGCAAAACGATGAAATTCAAAAACGGCAAGAAGCGCCAAAACCAAAAAAAAACCAAAAAAAAACACACCGCCCAGTTTGATCAGCCAGAGAAGAAGGGGAATACCTGCAAGAGCCACGATGACCCTTTGCAATAAATTAATACTCAAGAGCTTACCCATACCATCATGTTTTAAACAACTCATAAGCCTCATAGTCAACGCTTCAGCTTACAAGGGAGCTCCACCCTCAGTGATGATACAGCCGAAAACCGCAGCATTACCATAACAAAAAGAAATAAACTCCCTGCAATAACCAACCACCACCAAAAAGTATTGACCAAAGACTCTGCATGAGATCCCAACATCAAATCGCATCTCCCTGAAAATAAAAGCAACAGCAGTGCAGCAAGATTGTTCGCAAGATGAACAAAAAAAGGGAACGCAATATTCCCGGTTCTGCTGTAAATATAGCCAATATAACACCCAAGTAAAGCAAGCGGGAGAAGATTTGCTGCACTCAGATGGAAAAAAGCAAAAACACAACCTGTCAAAAGAATAGCTTTGCCTGTCGACACTGAACGGCTATAATTCTGCTGGATATAGCCCCTAAAAAAAAGCTCTTCACAAACTGCGGGGGTAAGAGCAAAAACAAAGGCAACCGACAAAAACTCAGGAAAGGTGCGCACCTGCGCAAGCTCTTTAATAAATAAATCCATCACATCACGCTGACGAACCACTTCTGCTCCTGCTGTGCCAAGAGAAGGCCACAGATAGATATCCTGAAGAGCAGTCACGGTATACAACAGCGGTTGAAGCAGAAAAATTCCACTGACG
>Ga0114951_10003788_pt1 | contig 15336 bp, 11 predicted proteins | sample AM7aDNAmetaG_FD_88677 | JGI IMG/M metagenome (GOLD analysis project Ga0114951, IMG submission 88677) | Freshwater microbial communities from Finland to study Microbial Dark Matter (Phase II) - AM7a DNA metaG | ecosystem: Environmental > Aquatic > Freshwater > Lake | place: Finland: Lake Alinen...
AATGCGAGGTGGAAGAGCACGTTGGAAAATAGAAAATGAAACATTTAATACGTTAAAAAATCAAGGGTACCACTTTGAACACAATTTCGGACACGGTTATAATAACTTATGTTCTATATTTGCTTTGCTAATGATGCTGGCATTTTTAGTAGATCAAAGCTTACAGATAAGCTGCAATTTATTTAATGCGGCAATGAAAGAGTGCAAGTCGCGAACCAATTTCTGGCATAAAGTTCGCTGTTATTTTATGGGTTATATATTTGAGAGCATGAATGAGATTTACGATGCTATTGTATATGGTATCCATAAAAAAAAGCCTATGATTTTATATATAAAATCAAGTTGAATAGACAAGTGAAGCATTAGATTATTACAAACATATTAATTATAATTTAATTTCTATTTTCCGATTAATCTTTCTGAATAACCACTTTTTAGTGGTAATGGAAATCTATATGCCATAAAATTGATAGCAGGGCTTAATTGATAAAATTTTATTTCGTATTTTCAAATCTGGAATTGCTGATATATCAACCACAATTCAAATAACTTTTGTTTTCAGTTTTATCCTGCTATTTGCAGGGAGACTCGATTCCGAAAATCGTTTGTTAAATCTTTCCAACTCCATTTCATAGTTTTCAGCAGAAGAGATTTATACCAGACAGTTTACTATACCAAATGGTAATCCTGTATTAATTGTATCATGACAAAGCTCACTGGAACCAGCGAGACGGTTGTTGCGCTTATGGTTCAGGTATTTAACCTACAGAAACTGTTGGAGATTCATTTTTTTTTGCTTTTTCACCAATATTAAGAGTTGCTTTTAATAGCCATAAAAATGCAGTACTGCCTCCTGAAACCAAAAAGACAACGAACAGGCACATTGGCGGTATCTACTATCGGCATGAGGTGAGAATATTTTTGCCGTGGAGTTGTGTCTAAAACTGCAACTTGTTCAGCAAATTCTATATATACTCATTTATTACATATTCACCTTTTACGAATCATAGCTTCGGGGAAAATATCACATAGAGATTTAAATATCAATGCGTTGAACAAGACTGGCAAGGACTGCCTTGAACTTTTCTACAGGGGTTTCCGCAAGAAATGGAGTCGTGTTATGTGAATATGGGATCAAATCACCTTTCAGGCCTTTTTTAAGCAACTCACTGAACTCAGCAAGATGCCGTGCAAAATAAAAGACACCATACTCCTCAATCTGTTGCTTGTAACTGAAATTGTACCATGCAAAACTCACTATCGGCACACGATATCGGAGACAATCGAGAAAAACAGTCGAGGAGTACATCACCGCGACCGCAGAGCGCTCTAACAATCCATCAAGACCCACCCCCTGACTATATGTCAGCTTAAACTCACCCCCGTCTTGTCGCTTCAACCGATCCATAATTTTGCGATAGTATCCAATATCTTCCAGAGGATGCACTCTAACAATAAGCTCGCATTTCTGTTCAGATGCAACCAGAAGCAAAACACTCAGAATACCATCAAGATCACTCATGTGCTGGAATTCTTCCAATTCATGTGTCGATGTCAGAAACAGTATGGACTTGCGTTGAGCCGTAACCTGAGCTGATCCACCACTCTTCCTATCAGGTGGATCAAGAATAACTGCCCTTGAACGAGGAATGTCTGCTAAAAAATTCTTCCAGAATTCACCGCGAACAATATAATGGTCTACGGGTGGGTCAGAAAACTGGCAATAGTCGCCAAGAATACCATGTTGCAGAAGGACTGTCGGTATGTTGCGTTGCCGCGCGGCATGTAAGGCATAACCTTCAAATACGGGATTGCCCACCACTAAGGCTTCGGGATAGGTAATAGATGCCCAATACTCGAATAGTGAACTCAAAAAGAGACCACGAGGCAGATGACGGGAAATAAACTGGAAAAGAAAAGAGCTGTTCAATAAAAGCTGCAGAGCTACAGCTTCGTTTTGCGTAAGAGCAACCGACAGCAAATGAGTGCAAATAACCTCCTTCGCAAAATTTACTTCAGATAACGTCGGTTCCATGCGTGCATGACCGAACTGATAGACCGAAGTATAAGCTTGACCAGTAGCGGTGAGAGGTACTCCTCCCGTCAGAGGATTCTCAACAAGATATTGAAAAGGTTGAGGAAAATAGGGTTCAAAGAGCAGACCAATGCGTGAAAAGGTATTTGCTGTAGTATAGAACCAGATCGTCCCCGATACTAAATTTTCATTAACCACCACCCGATTACGGCGATGGTAAGGATCAAGACGCTCCAAGATCTGCCACCATTCATGGGATAAGGTTCGAGAACTGAAACCAGATTCAGATACTCTCTTAAAACTTCTTTTGATACTTGCCAAAAGGGTGTTTTCCCTTGAAGCAGCGTCAACGGTAACAACAAGATTTGATCCCAGATAAACCGCTAACAATTGCAATCCTCCTGCGAAATGAGTACTACCGATAAAATTGCACTGCGTAAATCCGTTTGCTGTAAGGTATGTATATAGATGCAAAAGATGGTAAGCCCTTTGTAACTCTCTGATGACTAATTCCTCAAAAACAGAGAGCTGCTGTATACCTCTGCACTTAGGTTCATTGGCAAGCAACTTTCGAGCTAACCGGAATGCATTGGCTTTCGTTTCACTGAATTCCCCGATCAACTTTTTGAGAGCGATCGCATTAGGGTAAACATTGTAGGCCTGACCATCCGGTGCACACTCAAACATCAATCCGATTGCACCGGACCGAACCGGAAGAAGATCGCATCCTTTTGAAAGCAAGGTAATTGATTTACTCTTCACGATAGTGCAGATACAGTTGCCGTCATCATTCTAAAATACTCCATACCAACGCTGATCCTCTCTTGACATCCAGCTTTACTCTCTTACCCAATACAACATCAAGATACTTCGGAGGCAACCCCAACCCAGGGCGAATTGCTCGAACATTGTCTTTAGACAACCCATCCCCAGCTTTCAAATTTTGCACCAAATAGAGTGCTCGCATTAACACATTAGATGTTTTCTCGGTTTCAGTTAGATCGTAGCTAACTTGGCCTAAAGCTTGCAAAGCGCATTCGGATTTCAGCACCAGTTGAGACATTGGCTCCATGGAGAATGCGCTATCAACTCAGCCATCATCAAGATTGAGGGTAAAGTGTTTCTGGTGAAGGTTGCATCAATCGACACGCTTGCAACCGAAATGCCAGTACCGATGTTGTAATCGAACAAGCCGACTTCACAAGAAATGAGATCAAGAAGATGTGGAATTGTAAGAATATTGATATTTTCAGCTATTGTAGGATATGTACTTTTCACTTGAGAAAAATTGAAACTCCATGGGAAGTATTCTCACGAGCTTTGCTTCCTGACAGAAAAAATGAAAATCGAACTAATACCCCATCGCTCTGCTGAGGGGTAGTTTCTTGCGTGCTTAACGAACTGTTTTTCGCTTTGTTCGACTAGAGATGCCATTCCTATAGAAATAATTAATGGCTTTTCGGTGGCCTCAACCCGCGAATCAGCTTGCACTTTAAGGAACTGTTAAGAAATAAGCGTAACTAAATTAGACAGGATTTGGCTCTATCGTATAGTTCCAATCTCCATGAAATTCGTTTCGTGTGATACGGATTTTTTCTAACTCTGTATCACTGACTTTAATGCCTGGTGGGTATATGGAATCATCCAGTTCAGCATGGACTTTCAGCCCCGCTCGCGTTGTTGTTCCGGCAATGAGTTTGATGATCACCTCATGACTAACCAATGGTTGCCCTCGCCAATTCATACTGATGTATGAAAACAGACGGTGCTCAATTTTGTTCCACTTGCTGGTACCTGGAGGCAAGTGGGAAATGTGAATCGGGATGGTGATCTCATCGGCTAATTTCTGGAGTTCCAATTTCCATAGTCTTACCCGACTCCCGTTACTGCCACCGCCATCTGCCGTGATCATCAATTTCGATGCATTGGCGTAGCGCTGCTTGCCCATCATCTTCCACCATCGGCGAATGGTCTCGACGGCGAAACTGGCTGTATCGTGATCCGTTCCGACACTGACCCATCCTGTATTACTGGCCACATCGTAGACTCCGTAAGGATTTGCACGTCCAAGTTCCTTATCTATAAAGTCATGCACCTTGACTAATTCAGGCTCTCCTTCAGGACGCCAATTTGTGCCATTGTTCTTGTACGCACCGACAAGTTCCTTCTTCTTCGTATCAACCGAAATAACAGGATTGCCTGATGCTATACATTGTGCCGCCTGGTCATTGATGAACTCGAACTGAGCGTTACGATCTGGATGGTCCGATCCTTCCAAAACTTTGCGATTTGCCTGCAAGCTGTAACCCAAGTTCCGCAACAAATCACCAACTTTCGGATAGCTCACCGAATACCCTTTTAGGCTCAATTCTTCCGATAGTTTACGGAGGCTCTTGCATGTCCAGCGTAGAGGCGATTCAGGATCACCTCGAGTCGTTGGTTCGACTAACTTTTTCAGTGTAGCCATTACCCCTGACTCGATATCAATAATAGATTTCCTACCACCTCCTGCTTTGCGAATCCGTTTTTCCTGATCTTCAACAGGCAATTTTTCAGTTGCTAATTCTTCCAGTCCAACGTGAATCGCACGTCGCGACACTCCAGTAGCCTGTGCAACTTTTGTAACGCCACCTCGACCTAACGCAGATGCTTCAGCTGCAGCGAACAAACGCCTCATACGCTCATCCAAAGCCCACGCAAGCTTCTCAAACCTGATGCGGATGTGTTTAATGTCGTTATCATGAATTTTCATGATAACAATTTACAACTTTAACTGATATCGTTATAGTTATATTTTAACAACTCCCAAATAGTTATAGATTCATTTTACAAGCCAGATAGAAAGCATCATTGCACGGATTATTTTGTAATTACCTTCAAGCATTTGCCCAAATCTTGATTGCCCTCTTCGCTCCCGCACATCAAATTCTATTTGCCCCACCTGATAACCCTTTTTTGCAGCAAAGAGTAACAGTTCAGTTCCAATAGACCCATAGGAATCAAAATGACCCAGTGCTTTATAAACGGTTGTCCGATAAGCTTTCATTCCGCATAAAGGATCTTTCAGCCCAAAACGCAAGCCCGAATACAAAGCAAACAAATGTTCAGCAAAACGTTGCCGACGACTGCGAATCCCGACTACGACATCATAACCAGATTCGATAGCATCAATAAATTTCTGAATGAGGGATGGATCATGCTGACCATCAGCATCTAATGTAATGATGATCACAGTACACAATTCGGCAGCCTTATAAAAACCGGAATTCAGAGCAGAATCATAACCTTGATTTTCTTCGTGAGAGATAAGAAAAGCGCCAGATTGTATAGCCAATTCAGCTGTGTTATCCGTTGATCCATCATCAACCACAATTGGCACACCGTATTTTCCAACTGCCTCAACAATACCTGCTATAGTTGCTGATTCATTTAGCGCAGGTATGACAATACCTACTCGAGATTTATCCATCGAAAATGCTCTCCAACATTAACATCATATCGAATCTTTTTACCAATCAATTCATTCATACAATATGGTGGCAAACCATCAACTGGACACGGTCGTAATACACTCATATGTTCGCGAGTTAATGTTGTTCCAGCAGCAAGATCAGTTGCTGCACGAATTGCACGACGTTGAATGACAACGGTTTCTTTCTCGTTGGCTTCGACCTGTTTGATTCCATAACCTAAAGCATTCTCTAATTCGCGAGTGCGCTCAACCATATCATGCCAAGATATTGGATCTATTGAAAACTTATGATCCGGGCCGTTGCGGTTGATATCATCGGTAAAGTGCTTTTCGATCACATGCGCACCTAACGACACGGCACCAAGGACAGTCGCTAACCCCGGTGTATGATCACTTAAACCAAGGACTAAATCGGGAAACATCTGTCGATAAACCTTTAAAACATTGAGATGAATGAATTTAAAGTTCTCTAAACTTGCTGTATAATTAGTATTGCACTGCATAAGACAAAGCATAGGGTTAATAGCCAGCCCAGCGGATACAGCACGAAGAACATCGTCTATTGTAGATGCACCACTCGCAATAATGTAGGGCTTTTGTTTTGATGCAATGTGTTCCACCATCTCAATCCACGTAATATCACCAGAACCAATTTTATATGCTGGTACATAGGGATCAATGTGTTCTACAATATCTATTGAATAAGGACTAGTAAAAAAAGCAATTCCAGCCTTAGCACAACTCTCTTTTAGAGTAACAGTCCAATCCAGACTTACACTAGCATCTTTATAGACTTCAAATACCGACTTTTTCCAGTTTGCCTGATGGGATTGCTGTCCGCCCAAGGTTTTAAAGCCAAAATCGCTAACTATTGTTTCGGCTTTGAAGTGTTGAAACTTTGCAGCATCTGCTCCAGCCTCTGCTGCTATATAAATTAACTCTTTGGCACGCTCTAAATCACCATCGTGATTGGCGGCTATATCGGCAATAAAATAAGTTGGATAATCACGTCCAATTTTATTGCCTTGAATGTCCAGAATAGGGCTAGGTGATTTCATTATATTCCTGTGCAATCTGTTTAATCTGCTCAGATATGTGCGGCAATTTAACGCCTAGCATATGTTCAAACTTTAAGCTATCCATGCGCATATCTTTCGGGCGGTATGTTTTTAAAAATGTCGCGTCGTTCGACTCGATACGTGTCATATTTGTTGGCAGGTTTAAACATTCTGCGAAAGCAAAGGCAAAATCTGCCTTACTCATACCAATGTTTGAACCAAGGTTAAAAATACCAACAGGTTTCTTTCGCAAAACAAGCTCTATCATCTCAACCAATGTTGTTATGGAAAGCGGGCTAAAAAAGACATCATTCAAGACTTGCACATATCGCCCACCTTTCATCGAGTTGTAAACCCAGTCGGTCAGGCTCTCGCGATGAGCTACTTTACTACGCCCAACAAAATTGGTTCGAAGAATGGTACATGGTACCCGAACCGCAGCCAACTCACCTGCATACTTTGAGAACGCGTAATTATTAGTGATTGTAATTTCATCTTCAACGTGCGGACCAACGCCGTCATAAACATGATCTGTCGAAATTTGCACAAAGTGACATTCTGCTCCGGCTATTCGTATCCAATGCGCTAGATTCTCAACAGTGCGTGTATTTGCTAAATACGCCAAGTCAACATGATTTTCACAAAGATCAACATTCGACAGGCTGCATAGGTTGATTATTACACTTGGTTGTAATTGTGTAAGCATTTCATAAGACTCAACCCGATTTGACAAGTCAAACATAAAATCAGCATGATTTGCGCGTGCATGAGTCTTGACCTCGTATCCACATTTGTTAAGGTGTGGATACAAGCTCGAACCGAGCAAGCCGGTAGCACCTGTAATTAAAATATTCCCCATCAGTTCAACCGCTTAAACCCACTGTGACACACTGGGCCGTTGAGCAAGCTCATCACATCGCGTCCCTCTTCGCATTCTTTGACCAATGCAAAAATCGGATCAAGCGCTTCAAAGAAATCAGCCACGACATCAGGAGTATGTTCAGTGCAAACATAAACGCTGTTTGCCGCAAGATAGCCTTTGGACAGCATTTCCTGGGTAAGCAGTGTCTTGTAAGCAAGCGCATTGACCCCTTGGAATGAAAATCCTGTAAGCGCGGGTAAACCCCAATGATCAATTTTAAGAGTGTGTTTTTCGGCAAGATGCTGCCAGCCTTGTCGGATATTCAAACCGGTTTTTGTGATTGTTTCCCAGGATTTGACCTTTTCCATGACCTCCAATGTTTTGATCGCAGCAGTGGGACCAATACGCTCTGTCCAGAAGGTGCTGCTGATGAATGTGGTTTGTGCAGCTTCCATCACTTCGCGTCTGCCTATGGTAGCGGTGATTGCGTAGCCATTGCCCAAGGCCTTACCGAACATCGTCATGTCCGGCTCAACACCATATTTTTTGTGCAAGCCACCAAAGGTTTCGCGGAAGCCAGAGGTGCATTCATCAAAGATGAGCACGATACCTCTCTCTGTTGCGAGCTGACGAACCTTGTGCAAAAAGTTATCCTCAGGTTCGGCGTTACGAACAACTTCCATCTTGATTACACCGATATCGTGTGTGTTAACAAGTAGTTCAAGTTCAGCAAAGTTGTTGTAGTTGAATGGAAATACCGTGCCTCGCAAGCTTCTGGGAACACCATTGGGTTCCAAACCCGGCAACAGGTGACCATCCAGATTTTTGTCATCACCGAGATTGGCAGAAAGATACCAGTCATGCCAACCGTGGTAACCACAGATAGCTACTTTATCTTTGCCAGAAGCTGCACGTGCTATACGAATTGCTACTGCATTGGCCTCACCCCCAGTTCGGGCAAGACGTACCATGTCGGCCCAAGGATGAAGCTCAATCAGCTTTTCGGCCAAAAAAACCTCTTCAGGGCAATTAAATGTGGACATATTGCCAGCACCTATGGTTGATCGCACTGCTTCATCTACTTCCGGATGACCATAACCCAGAATATTGGTACCAATGCCCATAATGGACATATCAATGTATTCGTTGCCATCAAGATCCCAAACTTTGCATCCTTTAGATTTGATAAAATATGCAGGCCATTGGTCAGGAAGAAACATTTCAGCACGCTTGGAAAGCAGCATATTACCGCCGGGAATAATTTGTTTGGCGCGTTTCCAAAGTTTCTGACCGGTACCCATGGTAGCTCCTTCGTTACGAGTTATATTCTGGTTAATGCTGAATAGGTCGGGCAGTTGACGCTGTAGGTCAAGCACTTCTTCCCAAGTAAAATCGGTTCGAGGATGAAAATACTGAAATACTTTTTCAATTACGCCGAAATCAGCCGACTCATCAACGGTCCAGCGCAAGCCTGATAAATCCTGCTTGTGCTGCATAACTCCGGTTTTATACTTACCTGTTTTGCGAAGATATGGGGTAACGTGCTCGCGGTCAAATGGGTCACTAGTTTCTTTGCTAGCTTCTTCTAACGCTTTGAAAGTACAAACTTCTATATCCAGCCCATCAGGGTACGTGGGAGGATAATTGTTAGAAAGGTAATCAACCTCTTCGGTTTTAAAGAGACGAATAACTTCATCAACAAGGTCAGGATCCACCAGTGGGCAGTCGCCAGTAATGCGCACAACTATATCAGCATGGTGTTTTTTGGCGGCATTCACATAGCGGTCAAGCACATCGGTTTCACAACCTTGTTCGCATGAGTAGCCAAGTTTGCGAACATGCTCCACAAGGGGTAGGTTGCGTTCATCTATTGAAGTAGCAACAATAATTTGATCAACCTCCTTGGCTTTCGCCAGTCGGCAAAGCAATAACTCAATCATGGGAATACCGCCTATCAGTTTCATCACCTTGTTAGGTAGGCGGGTTGAACCCATGCGGGCTTGAACGAGTGCTACTATTTTCATATTAGTTAGCCCATAAAACAGGATTCAATATTTCTATTCTATCCGAAAAATATTCATCGAAATTCATTTCAATATATTCAGGAAAATTTTTGAAAATATTTTCAAATTGAGTTAAAGATTCAACTCCAATAATGATTTTTTCTATTTCAGGGAATCGAAGTAGATAATGCAACGCAGCATGCGCTGGGCTAACACCTATTGCCTGTGCTTTAGCATGAAATGCTTTTAATACACCTTTGACAGGATCAAACTCAGCAGAGAGCGAGTCTGGCGCAACAAGAAGTAACCCTTGTAGAAACACAGAGCGAGCGTGGATTTTGATGCCCAGTTCAGCAATGAGTGACAAATCGCCATTTTTTATTAATCTTCGATCTAATACATTTATTGGTAACTGCACAAAATCAAGCGGAAATCGTTGATGGATTTTTTTAACTATTTCACCTGTGTATGCGGACACACCTATTCGTCTAACAAGTCCTTCTTGTTTTAAGCTTAGCATTTCTTCATAAAGAAGCTCCCCGCCTTCTGCCAAAAGATTTGATGCATTATGAATCAACAAGCCATCGATTGATGTTTGATGCATGATACGCAGCGACGCATTAAAAGCGTCACGAAGCATTACTGCATCTTGTCTATCAATTTTCTCGTCTGAAAAACGTGGCGTTTTTGTAATAATTGAAAATAAATTCAATTCATTTATACAACCTCCAAGCACTACCTCTGACTCACCATAATGATGGGCTGTATCTATGCAAGATAAACCCATCTCAGCGGCAGCTGATAATATTTTGCGTGTACTGTCGCGTGAAGGTACGCCGTCGTGATTAAATTTGCCATAGTACATCCCAAACTGTGCAGCACCCAAGCCAAAACGAACTAAATGTCGTTGCCCTTGCCCTTGAATTTGCCCTTGAATTTGCCCTTGAATTTGCCCTTGAATTTGCCCTTGAATTTGCTCCGCATTATCGTACCAATCAAGCTTCATTTCCTTCGCTCTGTGCATCAGCGTACCCAATGAAAAATCGGGTAGTTTGCTGTTCAAAATACCTGAGATTTGCTTAAAATCTTTTCGGTAGTCAAGTGTAAACCTGTATGCGCTTATATTTTTATTATATTCTACATTTCTCTGAGTAATATTGTTGAGATCGTTTCTAATTAAATATGGCGTTACGTGCTCGCGATCATACCGCGTTTTCGCATAACGATTAGCCTCTTGCAGCAGAGCAAATGAAAACACCTCGGTATCCATGCCTCGTGGATAGCTTCGTTCCAACGTATTGCTAACATAAGTGCGTGCACCCATTTCTGCGAAATAAGCAGATATAACATGGTCAATAACTGCGGGATCAATCAACGGGCAGTCTGCAGTTATTCGTACCACTACATCAGCCTGAAATTGGTTAGCAGCACCCATATACCGAGCCAAAACATCGTTTTCTGAACCCCGAAAAAATGCCAAGTTGTTTTGGTTGCAAAAATTAACAATCGCATCATCTGCCTTGGCATGGGTGGTTGCAATGACAATCTCATCGGCATATTTGACTTTCCTCAATCTGTCGATCAGATGTGCCAACATTGGTCGTCCCAATGCTGGCAATAAAACTTTACCAGGAAGGCGCGACGATCCCATTCTAGCTTGAACAATTATGACAGTTTTCATTTTGTTAAGCCCATAATTTCGATTAGCAATTTCTTGCTTCATAATACTTAATTTCCATTACATTTACTTAATATTTACATATTATTTTTACACATCACCACTGAGTAATAAATTACTTTCGCGACGTCCATTGAGGATCGTTGTGGTTAAATCCTTCCAATGTATTCGCGGTTCGCTTGAATCCAGGTTTGTAAGGTATCAATACTCATCCATTCAGTATTATTGTCGGAACAGTATGTAAAGTCAAGGGCAACGTGTTTTCCTCCATTAATTCGCTTTGGATCTTGACTCCAGTTATTAATTGCTGGAAGTATTTTGTAATGCTCGGCATATTCATATGTATGGGGTGCATCCTCGAAACTGATCATCTGTTCATGGAGTTTTTCTCCGGGACGAATGCCAATGATATCATGGTGAGCATCAGGAACAGTCGCACGAGCTATATCGAGCAAGGTCATTGAAGGAATTTTCTTAACATAGATTTCACCTCCAACCATATCTTCGAAGGCATGCCAAACAAGATCAACGCCCTGCTCAAGTGTAATCATGAATCGGGTCATGCGTTCATCAGTAATTGGTAGAATACCTTTTTCGGCAAGAGTAAGAAAGAAGGGAATTACGGAACCACGTGAACCCATGACATTACCGTAGCGTACCACAGCAAAACGGGTATCGGCTCCACCAGAGTACGAATTACCTGCAATAAAGAGCTTGTCTGAAGCCAGTTTGGTTGCACCATAAAGGTTTATTGGACTGCTTGCTTTGTCGGTTGAAAGGGCTACAACACGTTTAACACCATGGTCTATACAGGCGTCTATGAGGTTCATGGCACCAAGAACATTTGTTTTGACGCACTCGAATGGATTGTATTCGGCTGTCGGGACGATTTTGGTTGCTGCAGCATGTACGACAAATTCAATACCATTGAGCGCACGTGCCAAACGATCTTTGTCACGCACGTCCCCTATGAAGAAGCGTACTCTGGGGTCGTTGCCGTAAAGTTTGGCCATTTCCCACTGTTTCATTTCATCGCGGGAGTAAATTACGAGGCGACGCGGGCTGTATTTAGCGAGAGTCAGAGGAACGAAGGTATGCCCGAATGAACCAGTGCCGCCGGTTATTAAGATTGAGGAATTTGTTAGCATATTTTTCTTTAACTGTATTGCTAGTTAATTGAATCATTTGTTAAGACTGATTCAATTAAAACAAATGACTTTATTGATATTTTATTAAAACAAGACAAACACTACGTTTCTTGGCAATTCTTAATAACCCCTTCCCACTCTTTCACCTTTACTTTCCAGTCAAATGTTTCGGCCAATTTTATTGCTTCATTCGATACATACTCAAGCTTTTCATGATCGATTTGAAGGCTTTTGATGATCGCAACCATATCGTCAAATGAGTGAACTACCCATCCGTTTTTATCATGGGTAATCCATTCGCCTGCACCATAATCATTATAAACAAGAGAGGGCACTCCGGCAGCCGCTGTTTCAAGTGTTACTTTGGGAAATCCTTCTGAACGCGATGGTAATATATGCAACTGTGTGTGTGGGAGTATTTCTGAAAGGCGATTATGCGAGATAGTACCTAAAAACTGAACGTTCAATATATTAGACTCATGAATATACTTTTCCAATTGTTTTTTTTCAGGACCGTTACCGGCCATTAAAAATTTGATTTCCGGAAACTTTTGCGCAAGTTTCAAGTAATCATAAAGATTTTTACGTTCAATTAAACTGGCGATACAAATGACCTGCTGAAGCATTTGTTTCGGACGTTCTACAGTTTTAAACCGATCAGAATCAACACCGAGATAAAGAGTTTTATTTTCGTATACAATTCCATGCTTGTCTTTATTATAATTGCTTAAAAAATTAGTAATAGGATACAATCGGGCAGTAAATGTGAGTGCATCCACTGTATGAGCAAAGTTACCAAAGGATTGGATAGCCTGCTGAACAGCTTTATCATCCAATATAGCTTCATGTGTACAAAAACTTCTTTTTCTAAATATTTTGAGCAGTAAACGGTTAAACTGCCAAAGCTCTCCTTTTGGAAGATAAGCAACGTGGCAACACCATATTCCCCACATATAGCCAAAATATTTACTTATAGAATGGGGACGAAAACAACGAAAAAGATGAATACCACTCCCACTTATTGTACTTAAGTCGCCACTATACAAATCAAGGGTATAAACAATAAATTTATCTTTGTCAAGGTGATGTGCAAGCGCACGACAATTGAGATTCTGAGCGTTTGTATAGTTAGTGTATGCGCCAAGGAATACTTTTATTTTTTTAGAACGAGGCATATATTATTTCACTACCGCAATATGTTGAATCAATAACAATTTTTCAGCATTTTGTTGTTATAATAATTTATAATAACAGAAGGCGTCATTTTTTTTATAATTGCACGAATACGCATTTTAGTCTCGAAGATTTTATCTTTTTTCATCAATTCAATATCTGTCATTACTGACTGGAAAAGTGTATTTCCATGATAATAAATATGACTCCTTAATGCTGATTGAATAAAATCAACCTTATTTTTATCCAGTAAACCTACAATAACATCTTGCTCAAGGTATGCAGTTTTAAACATATCAAGCGAACGTTCAATTGCATTTCTAAATAATTGTTTATTTGAGATATTTTTAAATAATTGCCTTTTAGGAATCGGCCACCAAATTATTAATCTTAATGAATCTCTTATAAGCAGCACATAACAATCAAGCCATTTCTGGTAATAAAAATTAATAAGCGGAGCCCATTGACTATCACCAGGAAACAGTAATGAATCATGACCAACTTCTCTCAGATCTGAAATCATTCTTAGGCCGGTAACGTGTCCGTAACCATCAATATGCTTAAAATATTCTCGAGGATATACATGCATAATCAACGGAAATTGTTGATACATAATATCTCCCCAGTCCATCACTCTCCCTATATAATCAGATTCACTACACAACGCTTTAGTCAAGAAATACTGAAGTGTTTCAACAGTCATAATTACAATTGAAGCAACTGTATTCGGCTGTTCTCTCTGAAAAATCCCATCTTCATTTTTTACAAAAGATTTGTCAAGAAGATAAGATATCCATTCAGGAGCGTGAGAGTAAACAAGTGTTTTTAGAAAATTACTTTCAGTCTTTTGAAAAACTTTATTTACTGTGCTCTCAAAAACATCGGGAGTATAGTCTATAAAAAGATGGTCGTGATTCATAACCACTAGAAGAGGATTATTTTTTTCTATTAAACTTGACAAGTAGTCAACATCTTGTTTCCATTCATTAAGATAAGAAGGCCGAGAAAAATTTATAACAATTTTATTTGCAGAATAGTTATCTCTAATCAATGTGATGATTTGAGTTTCGATATCTTTTTCAATAGAGTCAATCGCTATATTAAAAACAGCAACATTAAACTTAATTGGAATATAACTTTCCAATGTTTTAAACAGAACCGTCTGTTGACTTAAATACTCAGAATTAAAGCTTTGCGGATATATAACTGGATAAAAATGATGAGTATTTTTATTATTTGCTGTTACTTTTTTCCCTGTTATTCTGCAATTAAAGTATAGGGAGAGCATATTTAAAACATAATAAATTTAATATATAGAATCAGTGATTCCCCGTTATTACAAAATTAAATAATAGCATACACTGCATTTTTGGCTTCATCTACTTGAAAATAAATTTTTATGGCTATTTCAGTAAATACCTGAAAAGCTCCGATTTAGATCGCAATATCAGTTGAAAAGCATATAGCTTAGGAGAAAATGTATGAATTGTCAATATATCCTCGACACTTTTTACAAATTCTATATAGCAGTTTTTTTGATAAATACATTATTTTTAATCACTTACGAATTCTTTCGATTCAATTAATACCATCTATATACCTGTAGGTGGTATTATTTAAATGTCTTATAACCAGACACTTGTGATATAGAATAAACTCAACTCCAAAGGAAATATTCCGTTCGCAAACTACGGCTTTCCTAAAATTTCAGACTTTCTTAGTCCATAATTTTTAAATACACCGAATAAAAGAAGTAAAATTTATTCAAAAAAAGTGACCGATTGATCAGCAATTCCAGATTTGAAAATACGAAATAAAATTTTATCAATTAAGCCCTGATATCAATTTTATGGCATATAGATTTCCATTACCACAAAAAAGTGGTTATTCAGAAAGATTAATCGGAA
>Ga0114951_10003790_pt1 | contig 15335 bp, 15 predicted proteins | sample AM7aDNAmetaG_FD_88677 | JGI IMG/M metagenome (GOLD analysis project Ga0114951, IMG submission 88677) | Freshwater microbial communities from Finland to study Microbial Dark Matter (Phase II) - AM7a DNA metaG | ecosystem: Environmental > Aquatic > Freshwater > Lake | place: Finland: Lake Alinen...
AGAATCGCACTCCCTGGGACTTAATATTGATGGTTTAAAATTTTGTCTGCATCCATACAGGCAAGGTGCCATTCCAACACCTGTTTTGTATAACAGAACATATTCAAGCCAGGAATACGGATTAGTGACACGAAAGTGCAATTTAAGACGAAATCTGACATAAAACCAGAAATCATCCATATTTCTGGGAATTTTGTTTCCTGGTCAGGCCAATCTGAAGTGAGGTGGAGCCCGCCAATGCAGTCAACCACATGTTTTTCCGAAATAGGGTTCGCGCTTTCTATACAATGGGACAGGTCATGCATGCAAAACAGAGGAAATGATAACCAACCCATACAAGGTAGGATTTTGCATTACACTCATCATTTTTTTGGAATGGGCCAGCCGCATCGATTGACTTTTTACCGGGCGACATCCGGGTTTCATTCTTCATTCGCCGATTTAAACGCATCCTTATTGAGATCTGGCTGTTCGTGGTACTCGAGGAGCCTCCTCACTTCATCATACACCTTCTGTTTGTCCTGTGGACCGGTGAAGAGGATCCGGACCCCGTCGATGTCGTCCTTTAAGTAGGCCGCCTCATCGTAGACGATGAGCATGATCCGGTCATCAGGACCAAAGAGGTGTTCCTCGGTCTCTCCTTTCATATATCGTTCCCGCTGTTCCCGGGTCGGTGCTGCATATTTATTTTCAAAACGGAAGATGCCCATACTCAGAGTACCTGACCACTGATCTTTTAATACATGGCGTTTCAACAAGGTTGGGTAATGGATGATTTGTGATCCCGGAACCCGTGGTAATGATGCGAAGAAACGACCATGAGATTTGCGATCGGTCCGAAATGGAATCCATTATCAGGGATGCGACAGTCTGCAGGCTGGGGTGTGCCGATGACGGCGTGCCCTATGTGGTGCCTCTCTCGTTCGGGTTCCGTAGTGGAGCAATCTACATCCATTCTGCACCGGAAGGAGAGAAAATCTTTATCCTTCAGAAAAATCCGGATTGTTGTATAGAATTTGATGAATGTCAAAAGGTTGTGCAGGCAGAAAAACCATGCCACTGGGGAATGCAGTACAGGAGTGTCATCTGCCGTGGAAGAGCAGTTTTCATGACCAATCCTGATGAGAAGAGGATCGGGCTGAATTGTATCATGAACCATTATGGCGGGGACTCGTACACGTTCTCAGAAAAAGACCTGGGGAATGTCAGTGTGATCAGGATTGATATCCTTGAAATGACGGGGAAAAAAACAGCATGAAAAACTGCAAATTGTCATATTGCGGCAGAGTGTTTCATGATCACTGCATGGAACATGTGCACCAGTACTTTCTGGCAGCAGAAGATCGTGAAGGGCAGGATCAAAAACCTGCCGAAACCAAAAGATACATGGAATACCATATCTCCATCCTGACAGCGACCCGATCCCTATGACCTACACTGTCTCCCTTATCTCGACGGAAGAAAACGCAGCCCTATCATTACGGTACCTTAAGTTAGTCCGTTATGAAATCAAGTCCGAAATTTATGGCTGTTGCATAAAACTCCTCTGCAGTGACCATACCCTCAGGGATACATGGGAAGACAATTTTTACTCGATGTCGCAAAACGTGCGTTCGCATGGTCGGCTTTTTGTCTTTAACGACCCGTCATACCAGCCGGATACCGTGCTGTTTGACCCGCAATCAAAAACCGTGTTTATCCTCAATTTGGGATATTATGGATGGATAAAATCCATTGCGCTCAGTCTTACCGGGGATATCCTTGAAGATGAACATGGCATCTGGTCTGTGCACGGGGCATGCCTGGATATTGAGGGAAAAGGGCTTGCCCTGGTCGGTCTACCTGGATCAGGGAAAACAACCCAGACCTATGGGTTGCTGACCAGCCCTGCTACCCGTGTGATATCTGACGACTGGTTCTTCTTCAGAGTTTACGGGGATGATGTCCTCGGTTACGGCTCGGAGAAAAATTTTTACATCCAGGAAGAGCTGGCAACCATCTGGAAAGAGTTCGGCGGACTTGTTTCGGGCCAAACCTACGATTCTGACAGGAGAACGGTTGCTGATGTGAGGTGGGTCATCGGAAAGGGGAGGATCCTGCCCCTGACAACCATAAAAACCCTCATTGTACTCAAACGGGACCCGACAGACCCGGACATGGCAACGTCTCTCGATCCCGAGATCGGAATGAAACTCTTTGCCGAAAATAATTATTTCAACCCACACCTGCTGGTCAGGAATTCCCATAAAATGCATGTAAGAAACGAGTATTTCCATGATCTCCTCACCAGGTCCCAGTGCTATTGTGTAAATACAACGGGGACACCCCAGGAAACCCAGAAACTCATACGTTCACTGGCCAATGTAAAACAGTCATAGTAATATCGTCACATTTTGAACCCGGCGGGGTTGGTGGGATGCAGGAGAACCAGGTGAGGGTCCACTGCAAAACCGGTCCGGCGGGACAAGCAGTGTGGGTGACGATTAGCAGGGAATCATGAAAACCGGTGCACCTGGCAGTACCAGATGATCTCAGCTGCGACGATGACCGGCAGGCCACAGGTCTCTGCAGGTAGGAAGGCGGCGATGATAAATTTGAAACCAGCCAGGACTCCTGCGTACACGGTCCCTGATATGGTACTGCGGAGCCAGATTAATTCTGTCGCCCGGAGGGGTTTACCCGGGAAAGGTGTCGGAAAATCAAAAATGAAGGGACAAATATGGTTATCATTAGCGGATTCCGTTCACTTGAATCGATCGAGGGAAGAATGCGATATGGGGAGACTGGTTGTATCGGCCTTTGCCGCCTGTGGATCCGGGAACCCGGACTCATCCGCCGCTGACAGGGGGGCACGTGGAGTACATCATGCGGTGCATCCTGCGACAAACGGGGATATACCGTTTCGATCAGTCTGCCACTTGCGTGCTACCTGGACAGGTGAGTAGGAGGTCCCGCCATGTCACAGTTTTCCCTGTTCCCGGTCCCACCGTATGACTTTGATGTGAGTGCAAGGATATTTTCAGGGGGTGATCCGGCGATCAGGATATTTGATCATGGGGTGTACCGGCAGGCACTCGACATCCAAGGCAATCCAACTCTTATTGAAGTCAGGTCCACCGGGACTCCGGACTCCCCACGGCTGGAAGTCACCGCTACCCCTGGCAAGGAGGGTGTCCTGGCAGGGGATGCAATGATCCAGGACATTGTTTCATCAATGTTCAATATTTACGATGAATTGTCCCTGTTTTACCTCGCGGTACAGGATGACCCGGTGATGGTGGATCTCATCCACCAGTTCTATGGCCTGAAGTCCCCCACTACGCCAACGTTGTTCGAAGCACTCGTAGACTCAATCATTGAACAGCAGATCTCACTGAAAGTAGCAAAGAATATCCAGGTCAGGCTGATTAAAAAAATCGGGAGACGGCTTGAAACCGGGTCTGCCGTGTACTATTGTTACCCATCTCCAGAGGCTCTTGCGGAAGCACCCGAAACATTATTCCGAGAATGCGGGATGACGGTGCGGAAAGGAGAATATATTAAGGAACTCTCCGGCTCTATCGTGACAGGTGACCTGGACCTCGACAAATTCAGGGGGTACGGGGACACCGCCCGGATCATCCGCGAAATGATGGTGATTCGTGGGATCGGTCGCTGGACCGCGGAACTAACCATCATTCGGGGAATCCATAAGCTCGATGCGTTTCCTGCCGATGACGTGGGATTGCAGCGGATCCTCTCACGGTATTACCGAAACGGAAAAAAAGTCAGTAGTGATGAAGCCCGGCTGATTGCAAACCAATGGGGTACCTGGCAGGGTCTCGCCGCGTTTTATTTTGATGTAGCTGAATATCTCGGGGTAGTCCCCTGATCAAGTCCCCCATCAGCGGTGAAGCAGGTCATGAATCTCCCCCTGGTAGGTCCTGGAACATCGACCCGGGGAACAGGTAAAAAGAGAGTGTGCCTCGTGCCAGGTAGTCTCATACCAGGCATGTTGGAATTCATGAATCAGCCACGACTGATCGTGCCCCTTCATCATTTTGCGTGTGTTACGAAGTCTTTGTCATGGGTGAACAGGATAAACATATTAAAACATCATGTCAAATATAATCGACAAATAGTACCGTAAGGATTGCTTATGATGATACCCGGATATGCCTCCATCACCATCGTTCTGTTACTCATGGTCGCCGGTGCCTCAGCGTACGAGATTGCGATCGATGCACCATCATCAATCCAGGTAGGGACTCCGCTTGCCGTGAACGGGTCAACCAACCTCCCAGATGGGGTGAGTATCAGTATCGTTTTGTCAAATGCGGACTATACCACCAATGAAATTGAGACGAAAAACGTTGTCGTGCAGCATAGTGATGAAAATAAGTCATTTTCGTTGGCATTTAATACTACGGGCCTGAAAAAAGGGCAATATAAAGTTGAAGTGACCCCGATACCTGACTTTTCATTCCTTGGTAACTCTGTGACACTCCGCTCGGTTGTCCTGGTTGACCGTTCAGATGAACTGACGATTACGCCTCCGCTCCAAAAAGAATATGATGGATTATTAACAATCGCAGGAAACGGTGCCAGAATGATAAATTCAGGCGTCAAGGTGATGGTCACCAGTTCAAACGGGACACCGCTGCTTGGCCCTGAATTTATTGGAACCGATTACATGGGGTACTTTTCAAAGACCTTCCCAATCCCCGGACCTGGAGATTACCTTGTCAATTTCTCTGATGCCCATGGGTTTATTGGTACGTTTACCTATACGATCGCCAAACAGAGGGATCCCGCACCGGTGCCTGACGTGACGGAAACTACCGTCACCCCGGCACCCCCTCAGGTTCCCACGGTATCTGCGGCAGCGACAGCGAGCCGGGATACCCCGGCGTTCTTTGCGATCATTGCAAATCCAGGACCAGTCCATGTCTTTACCTCAACCGGCACGGACTGGGTACTCGAGTATCCTGACCGGAACGGTACCATTCAACGGGTCCACGAAGCGGGTTCTCTCTATCCCGAATCGCTGATATTCCAGAGCGACGGGAACACAACCTGGGTGAAAGTCTACCCCTTCAAATACGAGGATAATCATACCGTCACGCTCTATGCTGAAAATGCACTGGATGTGCAGGCTTCCAGGAGCGGGGTGGATTTTTTCCCGACCACAATTGCAACGAGGATGGTTCCGGCGGGTGTGCAGACATCTCCATTACCCTGGTTGTTATTTGTCGGGGCGGGCGGAATCGGGACGATGTTTTTGATGCGAAAACGGGATTAACTGGCCGGTATCAGGACCTTCTGCTCCCTCATCTCTCTCTCTTTCTCTCTTTCTCTCTTTCACGACGATGGATGAATTTTCGAAGTCCCCGGTACACAGGATCCAGGGTGATCATTCTACGATGCGAGGGAGGACAAGGGTCATCTGTTGACCATCTTCGGCAATCCAGGGTGGCGGCCCCTGCCAGCACCATACCCGGTACCATACATTGTTACGGTCGATGCGGGACTGGTGTCCCCTGGCATCTCTTTCGAGGTACGCACCGGATCCTCCCGGGGAATCCCGGGTTTAACGATCGATGACTGGTTCCCTGACCCTGAGAATATCCATGGAAACCCTCATTAATTATCAGGTAATCTTTGTAATCGTGGAATTATTCATCATGAGACACGGGAAGGCAGAAGCGCGTGCAATGGGAAGTAACGACGCCGACCGGACTCTTACAGGTCAGGGACGGGAGGAGGTTAAAAAAATCGGCCGTTGGATCACCTCGATGGGTTATACTATCGACCTGGTGGCGGCCAGCCCCCTGAAACGTGCAAGAGAAACGGCTGATTTAATCGCCGAAACCACAAAGCAGGCTCATTCTGTCCAGGTATGGGACCTGCTTTCCCCGGGGGGTGACGTGGAGGGCCTGTTACGACAGGTGGGAACGCATGCCGGGGACGGTCCGGTTCTTCTCGTGGGCCATGAACCCCAGCTTTCGATGGTTATCAGCCGTATTATTTCACGGGACGGATCGGCACAAATTTTCCTCGCCAAGGGATCCTTCGCCAGAATTAAAAACGTCACTGTCCATGGTGACCTTTCCGGAGAACTCCACAGCCTCATCACACCAAAACAACTGTCGCCTGGTAATTAAACCGTAATACCAGGGATATGCGATATAATAAGTGTCTGATACAATGGTGTTCAAAATTCAAAACACCGTCTCAGATTTTTTACCGTGTTCACCCCTGCACATCAATAATCCCGTGGTAAAGAGAAGAGAAGACGGTTCATGAACCCTTTTTTTCGGGGACGTTGTGGCCTGTTAAATTTTCTGCATTGATACATGCTGCTGCCAGTTTCAACAGTTATCTGAACGGTAACCTGGATGAGTCGGAAAACTGAACTTCCGGATTTTTCCAGCGTCGGTATCCCCGATATTAACGGTACTTCCCACAAATAGCGAATACTGATGCAGTAATCCCGGGACCTGCCATATACACCATTCCATCGTTCCATGACCTGTTGTTCCTCTTGCGATACATATTTTGTAATTTGGGATCCACTGAGTACGTAATGGCTTCCTGTGTCCACCGGATCGAAGTTCGCTATAGGAATGACCCACGCAAAAAGACCCGGACCGACCGGGTGCGGTCACTGGGTTTCCCGATCGACGAACTGCAACTCATCGATGTCTATACGATCACCACAGGCACACGGATTTTTTCGGCGGCTGAACTTGACCAGATTGGCTCTCAACTGGTAAACCCGGTGGTACAGGAATATTCGCCAGACGTGCCTTTCCTGGCAGATTTCGATCACGCCATTGAAGTCGGGTTTCTGCCTGGCGTGACAGATAATGTCGGTTCAACGGCACGTCAGACGATTGGTGACTTTTTCCCTGGTGTGGAAGGGGTGGCAGTCTACAGCTCCCAGCTCTTTTTTGTTTGCGGGAAATTATCCCGGGAACTCCTCCGGGAACTGGTCTCGACCCTTGCGAACCCGCTCGTGAACCGGGTACATGTAAAAACCCGCCTGGAGTACGGGACGTCAGGCATGGACAGGGAAGTCCCACGGGTCCGGCTGCATGAACTACCCACCGCCGGAGTCGTAGACCTCAACCTCGATGACCGAAAATTATCAAGAATCGGAAAAGAGGGGATAGAAGACCAAACGACGCACCAGCGGCGTGGACCGCTGGCACTTGACCTCGGCCAGCTGCATGCGATTCGCAACTATTTTGGAAAAAAAGGCCGGAATCCCACGGATGTAGAACTGGAGTCACTTGCCCAGACCTGGAGCGAGCATTGCAAACATACGATCTTTGCCTCGGCAATGGATGACGATCTCCCGGATGGGCTTTACAAGACCTATATTCAGGCGGCTACCAACGCTATCAGAAAAGAGAAGGGTGAGAAGGATATCTGCCTGACGGTATTTACCGACAACTCCGGCGCAATTATTTTTGATGACCATTATCTCGTAACCCACAAGGTAGAGACCCATAACTCTCCCTCTGCCCTCGACCCGTTTGGTGGTGCACTGACAGGAATTGTCGGGGTGAACCGCGACACGATCGGGTTCGGGCTCGGCGCGAAGCCCTGTATCAACGTATATGGGTACTGTGTCGGTGACCCGGAGTCAGATCCGGTCCTGTTCCGCGGCCGGCACAAAATAAACCAGATCCTCTCACCGAGGAGGATCCTGGACGGGGTCGTCCATGGTGTAGGAGTCGGCGGTAACTGTTCAGGCATCCCGACACCGCAGGGGTGGGTATATTTCAATGACCGTTACGTTGGAAAACCCCTTGTTTTCGCGGGTACCGTGGGCATTATGCCACGTGAAATTGCGGGCAGGAAACTCTATGAGAAAAAGGCAGAGCCAGGTGACCTGATTGTTGTTGCAGGAGGCCGGGTGGGAAAAGACGGTATCCACGGCGCTACCTTCTCATCAGAAGCCCTTGACCCCGGGAGCCCGGTAACCGCAGTGCAGATTGGCGACCCGATCACCCAGAAGAAACTTTCGGACGTGATCGTCAAAGAGGCCAGGGACCTGGGACTTTACCGGAGCATCACCGATAACGGGGCCGGCGGCATCTCATGCTCGGTGGCCGAGATGGCAAAGGAATGCAACGGCTGCAGGGTAACACTCGATCTGGTCCCATTGAAGTACCCCGGGATGGCCCCATGGGAGATCTGGATCTCCGAATCGCAGGAACGGATGACCCTCGCCATACCACCGGAAAAAATTGATGCGTTTATGGACCTGGTGGGTCGCCGCGAAGTTGAAGCAACGGTCATCGGGGAGTTTTCAGACTCCGGACGGTGTATCGTCGGGTTCCATGGAGACGTGGTGATGGATATCGAACTCGCGTTCCTTCATGACGGGGCACCGAAAAAACACTTGACGACCCGCTATACGAAAACGGTATATCCCGAACCGGTGTCGTCCTGCCCGGACTGCCTCGGTGCAACGTTACTGGCGATGCTGAAACGGAAGAATATCTGCTCAAAGGAGTTCATATCAGTCCAGTATGATCATACCGTGCAGGGAGGCCATGTCCTCGGGCCGGTCCAGGGCAGGGGACGGGTGCAGGCAATGGCAACACTGACAAAAGTTGTACCTGGTTCGGACAAGGGAGTCGGATTATCACAGGGAATGTTTCCTTCGTATTCTGAAATTGATCCGTACCGTATGGCTGCCGCCGGGATCGATACGGCGATCCGGGGACTTATCGCCCTCGGTATACCCCTTGAAGCAATTGCGTTGCTTGATAATTTCTGCTGGTGCTCCTCAGATGACCCTGATCGCCTCGGTCAGCTGAAACGTGCCGCGAAGGGTTGTGCTGATACTGCAACCGCGTTTAAAACACCCTTCATATCAGGCAAAGACAGTATGTATAACGATTTCTCGGGGTATGATGCAGATAATCACCCTGTAAAGGTCTCGGTACCGCCTACACTCCTTATCTCTTCTATTGGTGTCCATGACGATGTGACAAAATCCGTTTCGATCGATGCGAAGATTGAAGGTGACCTGGTCTACGTGGTTGGGACCACACAGGAAGAACTCGGTGGATCTGAGTATTTTGCGTATCTTGGGGGTGTGGGGAACGTCGTTCCGGACCTTGACCCTGCACTGGTGATGGCACGTTACCAGCGGGTGACAGATGCCATCCGGCGTGACCTGGTCGCATCGGCATGCCCGGTTACCATCGGTGGTCTCGGGGTCACCCTTTCGAGGGTGGCTATTGCCGGGCACCTTGGGATGGCCCTGTTGATTCACACCCGCCTGCGGCTGGATTATTTCCTGTTCTCCGAGTCACTCGGCCGTTTCGTCGTCACTGTCTCACCGGATAACCAGGAGGCGTTCGAGCAGGTGTTGGATGACGATGCGGTGCTGCTTGGCAGGGTGACGGGAAACCAGCTTCGGATCAGTGCCGGGGACATCCGGATTGAGATCCCGGTGAGTGAACTTGAGAATGCCTACAAGGCACCGTTTAAGGAGTACTGAACCATGACCACACCGGTAGTCCCACAAAAAAAATCCCGGGGAAACGATACGTTTCCGGTTTCTGACCTGGTACCGGATAAAGCCCTCATCATGAGCGGATTTGGGATTAATTCGGAGATGGAGACGCAGGAGGCATTACTACGGGCGGGCATGGGTTCGGACATTGTCCATATCAATGACTTAATCGACGGGAGAACAGAACTCGGGCAGTACCGCCTGCTGGTATTTCCCGGTGGTTTCTCCTATGGTGATGATACCGGGGCTGGCAACGCGTTTGCGAACCGGGTCCGGAACAACATCTGGGAGGATGTTGAAGAGTTTTTAGCCGGCGATAACCTCGTTCTTGGTATCTGCAACGGGTTCCAGATCCTCGCGAATCTCGGGCTTGTGCCTGCGTTTGGCGGCCGCTTTACACGGGACATCGCCCTTGTCCCCAACCGGAAAGGTGTGCTGGAATGCCGCTTTGTTACCCTGAAACCTGCGGCTGATAACCTCTGGACAAAGGGGATTGAGCGGCTGTTCTGCCCGGTGGCCCATGGGGAAGGCAACTTCTCCTGCTCACCGGATACTTTTTCGCGTCTGGGTGAACAGGAGATGATTGCATTTACGTACTGCCGGGATGATTTATCTCCCGCAAATGGTGAGTACCCCTGCAATCCCAATGGTTCAACCGGTGATATTGCCGGCATCACATCGGAGGATGGCAAGGTACTCGGCATCATGCCTCATCCCGAACGGGCAATGGAGTTCGTCAACCTGTATGACTGGCCGCTTCGGAAAGAACAGATGAAGCGGAATAAGGTACCGATACCCATTGAATCGTTGAATATGCAACTGTTCCGAAACATCGCTGACTATTTCAGGTAATAGACGTCCCGGGCAGAACACCACGATGAGGTGCAGGCTGCATGTTTTTAAGTCAGGACCAAAAAAATCAGCGGTTAATATGGACCACTTTCGCCGGTGGGAAACCATTGAAAAAGGTGGATGAAGCATGGGAATAGGCACCGATATTTTCAGAGTAGACCAGGTCTCCGATATCCAGGTCCGGCAGCTCGGCGCTCAACGTGATGGTATCAAAGGCATCACAGGTTGGTCCGAAAACGGCGGATATCTGGGTTTCCCCTTCTTTAAAAGCCAGGACCGGGTACGTCGTGTGGTCAAACACCTGTCCCGAATACGTATGGTACACACCGTCATTGATATAATAGGATGGCTTTCCGTCGCGGAATGCCTTGCCAATCACTTTTGAGACCAGGGTACAGGCATTAGCCACAAGGAACCTGCCCGGTTCTGCAAGGACCGCCATGTCCGTGGGAAACAGTCTTTTCATCTCGGCATTCAGTTGCCTAGCGAGGATTTTAAATGATTTCACCTCAGGGTGGTACTTGACAGGGAACCCTCCTCCAATATCAAGGATCCTGATTTTATGGCCTGTCCGGGTCTCCGTCTCACTGATAATATTCTCCGACAGGTGCAGGGCCTGGACATAATTATCAAAATTTGTGCACTGGCTGCCGACATGGAAACTCAACCCTTCCACGACAAGACCCATCTCCAATGCCTCGGCGATCAGGTCCACCGCTTCACCAGGGTCCGCACCGAACTTGGAGGAGAGTTCCACCACGGAACCAGTATTCGGCACACGGATCCTCAGCACCAGGCCTGCGTGGGGTGCATGCTGCCTGATTTTTTTCAATTCTTCGCTGTTATCAAACGTGACCAGGGGGTTATATTGATCGAGCGCTTTTAATGTCTCTATAGGCTTGATGGTATTCGCATAGATGATTTTATCCCAAATCCAGTCCTGTCGTTCCTTATCTGGCAGGTCTTTAATATACTCATGGACAATCATGAATTCAGGCATGGATGCCACATCAAAACTGCTCCCCATCTTGTACAGGGTCTTCACAATTTCAGGGTTTGAGTTTGCCTTGACCGCGAAATATACCTGGATATTCGGCAGCCGCTCTTTAAACTCCTTGTAATTCTGGCGGATTATCTCGTGATCGATCACAAATATGGGGGTCCCATACTCCTCCGCCAGCTTCTGGAGAAGTTCCTTCCGTTTTTCCGTGGTGAGTGGTACTCCATAATTTTGCCCATCCTTTTTCTTTTTCTTTCTGACTACACCTTCAGTATTTGCCATTACATGATTGATTCATTGCACGAATAAGAAGTTTTTGAATCGGCCGATATCATCAGGCCCGGATAGGGTTGTCACTCATTTTGTTTTTACCTTCATCCCTGGATATTTACGACATCTCAACCGGGAACGAGAGAATTGAATCAATCATTACGTTGTATTTTCATGAACCGGCTCCAGCGGCCTCCACGAGTCCCGGGATCCCGGGGCGCCCTTTTCATTTGCACCAGGACGGAAACTGCATGCCGGAAGGAGAGCCGGGATGGTTACTTAATTCATCATAATCGATATTAGTATAGTGATCTGATGTCAAAACGGGCTGTTAATTCAGTATTCCAGGCGATGTTCCTGCTCACCGATCTTCGGGTAATCCTTCGTGATACTGCCCCGGTCCATGAACTTGATCATGACCAGCAGGTGATGGTGGCACGGACGCTCGATGATCTGGAAGAGCAGGTGAAAGCGATCAGGAAGGAGATGCTGGGATGAAGTGCGGACTTTCGCTTGATATACGGGATGTGGACGAGACCTCGATCAATATCGACCCGATCCAGGTGGGTGGACGACTGACCGCGGATGCCATGAAAGCAGTCATTGCGTATGGAGACGGGTATTCGGTCTGTGACAACTGCAGAAAACCTAACCGGCTTGATATGATTAAAAGTCCTCCCATCGATGCGTTCCATCGCGACCTTGCCGCTTTCCTGAACATGGACGAGGCCCGCGTGGTACCCGGGGCACGAAGGGGTTTCCAGGCCGTTGCAGGGACCTATGTGAAGAAGGGAGATCCGGTCCTCCTCACCGCACTCTCACACTATACTGAGTTCCTCTCGGTTGAGGCCTATGGGGGAATCCCCCTTGAAATCGGGATGAGTCCCGGACATATCATCACGGCCGATGCGGCAGGGGAAAAGATCGACTGGGTCCGGCGCGAATACGGAAAGCCCCCGAAAATCATCTATCTGGATCATTTCGATTACCAGTATGGGAACGAACATGAGGTCAAAGGGATCATAAAAGTCGCGAAACAGAACGATATCCCTGTACTCTACAACGGGGCATATACCGTCGGCATTATGCCAGTCGACGGTCGTTCCCTTGGTGCGGATTTTGTTGTCGGGTCGGCCCACAAGAGCATGGCATCGCCCGCTCCTTCCGGGGTGCTTGCAGCAACAAAAGAACGTGCAGGAGAGGTGTTCCGTACGACGAAGGCGGAGGCAGACCTGACAAAACGGACCTTTGGGATCAAGGAAGTCGAGATGATGGGCTGCACCCTGATGGGTGTCACGCTGGTCGGAATGATGGCCTCTTTCCCGCATGTACGCGAACGGGTGAAACACTGGGAGCATCATCTCAGAAACAGCCGGATGATCGTGGATGCACTCCTTGCAATCAATGGGACTACGGTGAAGTCAGAGTACCCGAGAAGGCATACCTTAACGAGGATCGATACGAGCGGGTCATTCGATACCGTCGCCCGTACCCATAAAAAGCGCGGTTTCTTCCTGACCAGCGCTCTCAAAGAGAAGGGAATCGCCGGGACAATCCCCGGCGCAACCAAAGTCTGGAAATTTAATACGTACGGACTGACCGATGCACAGGCACAGTACACGGCAAACGCATTTCAGGAGATCGCAGTTGGGAATGGACTGCCAGTATCCCGGTGATCCCCCTTCTCTTTTTATTTTCCTTTACTTTTTCTGACCCGGCGGTTTTTCATCTGGAAGGGTCTCTTTCCTGACGATTTTCAACTCGCAGGCCTTGTCACCCATGCACATGCTCCGTACGAACCGGAGCGTGTACTCCGGGTTAAGTGTCTCGATCGCAGAGATACTGAATGCAAGACACTTGGAAAAGAGCAGCTCAGTATGCCCCCGCATCTCCAGTTCCCGAAAAATAAACGGGCATTTCGAGACCCGTACCACAGACTTGTCCTCTTCGAGCCGAATATGCGACGTAGAATAATCAGGACTGAAAAAAATCGTTGAGATGGTCTGGTAGGTGGTGGCTAGATCCTGCGCAGTCTTTACCGGCAGTTTAAACGCATCAGCTACAGATTTTGCCTCCTTCCCTGTCTCGATCCAGATGTCCTGTTCAATCTCATCATATGTCTCTCCGACTTTCTTCCGGAATGCAATATCATACATCACGGGGAGACGGGACGCAAGACGGCTTGCAATAAGCCATTTCCTGTCATCCGGTATATCAGCCTCGTCCACCATCAGCTCCAGAGTCAACCCGGGGAGAGAAAAAGTATCTGGATCGTACCAATGCCGCTGGCAGCTCCGGCAAGGTCAGCGATACATCGGATGTTATTGTCATTTCTGTGAAATTAGTCCTTCGTGGGAGGTGGCTATCAGTGGGTCATGTAGTTGCCATGATGGCCTGCATCCTCCCGGCGCCAGCTGCCATTTCATCAACCAACCGCCATTTGAGGGAACCCTGGCTCAACTGGCACCGGGGGCGATCTGTTCACCGGTACCCAGGCCCTTTCTGGAACTTTCTGGTTGAAATGACCGTGAACGATGCACTTAATGGTGATCGCATCGGTACGTCCCGGCCCCGGCTGTTATGTCAGAAACAGGGTAGGAAGTGAACCAGGATTGTAATCGCTTTCTGAAGGTTTAATCCTTATAAACAGGAGATGAGGGTATTAATACGATACATCCGCCGGCCGGGAGGAACAAAATCGTCCACCCGGTATAAAAGTCACCAGTCAGGCAAAAGATATAGGCTAACAGAAGGAAAGTACCGGGTGACGGGAATGACAGGTTGGAACGTGCAATACCGGTATACATCCAGGAACTTTTTTGCATCCCGCGGGGCTGCAACAGGGGTCCTGATATGACAAACGAACCTGAATGGGATAGTATTGTTATCGGGGGAGGGCTCGCAGGGCTTACATCCGGCGCTTACCTTGCGATGGCCGGAAAGTCTGTCCTCCTGCTGGAGCAGCAGGCCGGACCGGGTGGCTGTTGCATGGCGTATACCGCCAATGGTCGGACGGTACCTGCAGCGGCTCACCTCGTCAATGATCCAGACCTGATAAACGGGATACTCCGTGAGCTGGGGGCTAAAGAGATCGTGTTTACACCTCTGGACCCGGCCTTCGAGGTGACAGGCCCCTGTCCGGGAAAAAGCCTAATCGTTACCTCGGACAGTGAGGTGTTCGAAAAATCTGCCCGGGAACTGGTCCCCGGTGTACCGCTGGAACACGTACACATGGGACTCGGAAGGCTCATTGAATTATCACGGCAGATCCACCACGAGACCAGGACATTACCCCTGGAAAGTCCGGAACTAATGTCATTTTTCAAACGACTCATCCTGGGCCTTTCAATGCAGCGAAAACTTAAAGGGAGCATGGAGTATGGCAGAATGCCAGTCCAGCAGATTCTCAGCTCGCTTTTTCCGGGTGATGAAATGCAGTGTCTTCGGGCGGCGCTCCGGTCGGTTGTCCCTGTACATGGCGCCCGTGCCCTCGACCTCCTTCAGTTACTTGGCAATGTGGTTGAAAACAACATTTTTTACCCGGACGGAGGGGTTGAATCGCTGATCGAAACACTGACCAGTTGTTTCCAGGCACACGGCGGGGTCGTAAGGACCGGGGCAAAAGTTACATCTGTCGACGTGTCAGGTGGAGCAGTCACCGGGGTTACACTCGCCGGTGATATCTCCATCCATGCC
>Ga0114951_10003792_pt1 | contig 15334 bp, 8 predicted proteins | sample AM7aDNAmetaG_FD_88677 | JGI IMG/M metagenome (GOLD analysis project Ga0114951, IMG submission 88677) | Freshwater microbial communities from Finland to study Microbial Dark Matter (Phase II) - AM7a DNA metaG | ecosystem: Environmental > Aquatic > Freshwater > Lake | place: Finland: Lake Alinen...
GAAATTGCATTTTGCGAACTGGAGGCAGCCAAAACAGGTGGGCGATACGGAATTCGTCGAAATTTTTCATCCCCCCTTAACCCCCCTGCGCAAGCGTGATTCTTTCGCCAAAAGCAATTTCCTATCAGTTAGTTCAATTGCCAAACTAATCAAGGAACAAAACTATGAACATCGACCGAATCAGTTCGTCCGTCAGCCGCCAATTATTCAGCACTCAATCACCACTGTTCACGCGGGGATTATTCAACCTCCTCATTGTCCTCCTAGCCGCCGTCGGCTCAGTGAGTGCCCAGAATGAGTTCGCCGGGGAGGCCGGCAACGGCACGATGATCGGCAGCGGCAATACCGGCTTCGGCTATGGAGCGCTCAGTAATAACGCAATCGGTAACTTCAACTCGGCCAACGGTAATTTATCACTCTACTCCAACACGAGCGGCTCCGACAATACGGCCAGCGGCTACCAAGCGCTTTCCTCCAACACAAGCGGCAACAACAACACGGCCAACGGCAGCGGGGCGCTCGGTTCCAACACGGGCGGCTCCGACAACACGGCCAACGGTTATTTCGCGCTTGTCTCCAACTTGACCGGCACAAATAATACGGCGCTCGGCATCGGGGCCTTGATGAATTCAACCGGCCACAACAACAGCGCCTTCGGCGCCGGTGCCGGTTTCAACCTGCTCACTGGAAACAACAACCTTTATTTTGGCAATGCCGGCGTCGCCAGTGAATCCTTTACGGTCCGGATTGGCACCCCCGGCGTCCAAACGAAGGCGTACATGGCGGGGATTGTCAGCTCGAGCGTGAGTGGCGGCTCGTTCGTCGTGGTGGGCGCGGACGGGCGACTCGGGAGCACCAACCTGACCAGCGGCGGCTCCGCCGGCCCGACGGGCGCGACGGGTGCCACCGGTGCAATTGGTTTGACAGGCCTAGCCGGTGCGGCTGGCCCGATTGGTTGGACCGGCCCCGCCGGGGCGACCGGCGTGACTGGCCCCGCCGGTCTGACTGGCCTAGTTGGTTTGACCGGTGCCACTGGCGTAACGGGTCCAACCGGCGTGACCGGCACGACGGGCGCCACCGGCCCAGCCGGTGCCGGTGGCAGCGGCATTCTGAGTGGTCAAAACACGGCGACCGGTTTCCAAGCACTCACCAATAACACGACTGGCAGTTACAATAGTGCGACCGGCTACCAAGCGCTCTACGCCAACACGACCGGCAACTACAACACGGCTAACGGCACCCTAGCGCTCTTCTCCAATACGACCGGTAACAACAACACGGCCAACGGTGACTCGGCGCTCTACCACAACAACGGCGACGCTAACACGGCCAACGGCTACGGTGCGCTCCTCTATAACACAACCGGTGGCAATAACACGGCCATCGGCATCGCGGCGCTCCAATTTAACATGACCGGCAACTACAACACGGCCAACGGCAGTTGGGCGCTCACTCTATCAACCGGCAACAATAACCTCGCTTTCGGGGTCAATGCCGGTGCCTACCTGACCACCGGTGACAACAATATCTATCTTGGCAATTCCGGCAATGCCAGTGGCATTGAATCTAATACCCTCTATCTCGGCACCCAGGGCGTCCAGGCGAAAACCTACGTGGCGGGAATTTCTGGCACGAGTGTGAGTGGCGGATCAATCGTCGTGGTGGGCGTGGACGGGCAGCTCGGTAGCACCAACCTGACCGGCGGCGGCGCCGCCGGTCCAATGGGCGCGACCGGGCCAACCGGTGCGACTGGTTTGACTGGCGTAACCGGTGACACCGGCGCGACCGGCCCAATGGGTTCCACGGGAACGACCGGTGTGACTGGTTCAACAGGTGTGACCGGCGCGACGGGAGCGACCGGTCCAGCCGGGACCGGCAGTAGCGGCATTCTGAGTGGTCTTAACACAGCCACCGGTTACCAATCGCTCACCAATCTCACGACCGGCTTCGCCAACGTGGCCAATGGCTACCAAGCGCTCTACGCCGACACGTCCGGCCAATTCAACGCGGCCAATGGCGCACTCGCGCTCTCCGCCAACACGACCGGCGACGGCAACACGGCCAACGGCAATGACGCGCTCAACTTGAACACGACCGGCAACAACAACACGGCCAACGGCAGCGAGGCGCTGCAATCAAACACGACTGGCAATCAAAACACGGCCGACGGCTTCGGAGCGCTCTACTCCAGCCAGCACGGCAACTACAACATCGCCTTAGGCAGCGAGGCCGGGTACAACCTTATCACTGGGGATTACAATATTTATCTTGGCAATGCTGGCAATGCCTCAGGCACTGAATCCAAGACCATCTACATCGGCATTCAAGGCACCCAGACCACGACCTACGTGGCGGGGATTTATGGGACGAATGTGAGTAACGGTTTAATCGTCGTGGTGGGCGCGGATGGGCGGCTTGGCGCCACCAACATTACCGCGGGGAAGGGGGTCGCTGGACCCAAAGGTCTGGCTGGTGCAAAAGGTGCCACCGGCGCAGCTGGCGCAAAAGGTGCCACCGGTGCAGCTGGGACGGCCGGAGCGCAAGGGATTAAAGGAGCGACCGGTGCGAACGGGGCGACTGGTTTGACAGGACCGGCCGGCGCGACTGGTGCCACCGGTCCAGCGGGTTCCGTCAGTAGCGGCATTCTGAGCAATCAAAACACGGCGACCGGTTACCAAGCGCTCTACGTCAACACGGCCGGCTCCGGCAACTCGGCCTACGGCCATCAAGCGCTAAACCATAACACGACCGGCAACTACAACACCGCCAACGGCGCAAACGCGCTCTCCTCCAACTCGACCGGCAACAACAACACTGCCAACGGCGCAGCAACGCTCATCCTGAATACGACCGGCAACAACAACACTGCCAACGGCGTTTCAGCACTCATCTACAACACGACCGGCAACAACAACACGGCGAGCGGTTACCAAACGCTCTTCTATAACGCGACCGGCACCAACAACACGGCCTACGGATCCGCGGCGCTTTTTTGGTGCACCGGCGGCAACAACAACATTGCCTTCGGGGCCGGGGCCGGTATCAACCTGGGCTGGGGGGATAACAATATTTATATTGGCAATCCCGGCATGCTATCTGAATCTCGGACGATCCGGATCGGCACCCAAGGCACCCAAACGAACGCCTACATGGCGGGAATTACCGGCACGAGTGTGAGTGGTGGATCGTTCGTCGTTGTGACCCCCACCGGCCAGCTCGGCACGACCAACCTCCCGCCGAGTCGGACCGCCCTTGCCTCCGCGCAGAGTGACAGTTCGTCAGGCTTAGCTGCTGGCATATCGGTGTTGGTGCCAACCAACGTGGCGGCACCGGCGGGGTATACCTTGTTAGGAAGAACGACGATGTCCTATGAGTACGACGTGCTCATCAACAACCAATTGACCACCAAAACGGCAACGAAGACATTCAACCTCTATCAGAAAGATTAGTTTTCGCCAAATTGCCCGGCCGGCGCGTTGACAAACGGGACGGTTCGGGTAGGCTGGAGCGGCATGAACGCCGCCGTAAATCGCATCCGTGAATTAAAGCACCAGCGCAACGCCGTCATCCTCGCGCACAACTACCAGGTGCCGGAGATTCAGGATGTGGCGGATTTTGTTGGCGACTCACTGGGCTTGGCCTATCACGCCCGCGACACGAATGCGGCTGTCATCTTGTTTTGCGGCGTTCATTTCATGGCGGAGACCGCCAAGATTGTAAACCCAAGCAAAACAGTACTCCTACCGGCGCTCGACGCCGGTTGTTCGCTGGCTGATTCCTGCGATGCGGTCGCCCTGGCCCATTGGCGTGCTGAAAACCCGGATGCCGTCGTGGTCGCTTACATCAACTGTACCGCCGCGGTGAAAGCGCAGACAGACGTAATCTGCACTAACCCCCCTGCGCAAGCGTGATTCTTTCGCCAAAAGCAATTTCCTATCAGTTCTTCCTTAGTAAGGGGTTTCTTAGCTTGCGTAGGAGCGGCGTTGGCTTGAGCCTCTAATATTTTCTGAGTTATGGTGTTAGGTTGGGTTGCCGGACCTGTGATTTTGGGACTTTCGACCCAAGTTCCATTTATAACCCTTCTCTCTATCTCGTCCCCTGTTCGGGCATCAGACATCCCTAAAGACTTTCTCTGCTTGTCGGAGAAGGATTGGAGGTTAATAATTGAGTCGTAGGAGTTCGAGCGACGAACATATGTCCCATTTTTGACTCTTCTTTCTATCTCATCTGTAGACATTGGGAGTTCTTTTGGTGTCTCCCATTTAGGGCCGTTCGTTAGTCCATGATTGTTTTGGGCGGTATTATTAGCATCATATTTAGACTGAATCGCAAGGGAATCTACGACCCTAGACGCGGCCAAACGTCCATTTTTGCTTTTATTGAACCGCGCCATTACTTCTCTTTCGTTAGGGGTCATCCCGTCTTTCCCCGATATCCCGTGGGTAGAGTTATAATTCTTTTGAATTATGTCTATCTCTCTTTGGCTCGCCTCTCTGTCCTCTTCTTTATTATACGTATCCTTACCCGGAGTATTTGGGGCTGACGAGTCATTCGATGTCGTTGTATGGTGAACGCCCCTTGAATCTTCATACGTCGCCGTGGCAACGGTATCTATTCCTTCAACCCTTACTTTTAACCCCCCTGCGCAAGCGTGATTCTTTCGCCAAAAGCAATTTCCTATCAGTTGTGGAAATAAATTGATAGACCCGATTGTGCTTGTCACCGTTACCGCCAGCGAACGTCAGCATTTCGCGGGCCTCAGTGCCGAGATCGGACTGATCGCCGGGCGCTTCTTTTTTCGGGGGGAGTTCCTTGCCTTCATCACCGGGCTTCGGCTGACCGGGTTGACCGGGCGTGACGTTGACCGGCTCCGGGATTCCGCCAATAGTCGGCTCGCCGTCCTTCGGCAGCGGCACGCCAAGCTGCTCGTACACCCATTGCTGCGGGCACTTCACGATCTTGGTGACGATGGAGAGTCGCGTGGCTTTCTCCTGCGGATTCTCCGGGATGCTGGTATCGACTTCGAAGGTCGGGCACTCGTCGGTGTTGCCGTAGTTCAGACGGCAGATCGCGGACGCGAGCTGTTTGAGTCCATTCGCGGCAACCCATTTGGCGAGACCGAGGAACGCTTCCTCTTTAGTGCTCGCGTGCACATCACCGAGAGCGCGGGAACCGGAATTGGCGACGGTGGACGTGAGAGTTTGACCGAGCACGGCGAGCGTGGAGTATTCGTCGTACTTGTCCTGCAACACCATCTGCGGGTTTAACCCCCCTGCGCAAGCGTGATTCTTTCGCCAAAAGCAATTTCCTATCAGTTCATTTTTAGTTTAAAGGTAGCTTCCGTTTTTTCCGGCTGTGCTTTGTACCTTGAGTCGTCAGGTTATGACATCTGCGACTCGAAATGGTGAGTCCCTCTAATCACCAGATCTCCACAATATGTTTTTCCCAAGAAATCTCGCTTGGCTGTTGGACTGGGAAAAAGAGTCGACGGAAAGGGTTTCATCACATGAACAATCACAAGTTAGATGGGAAATGTCCGGCCTGCGACGAAACCGCAACCAAGGCGGATCTGGTGATCGTGGCGATCTCGATTCTCTTGGCGGTGTGTTTAGGGTTTCTGGTTATGCGCTATTGCTGAAGCGGCGCAATGAATTTTCGGGTAAGGTGAGTGCGACGACAAGCCAGCGGTTGGGTTACTTTGACCAACCGCTGGTCTGTTCGCTCACCGGCAATTGGGGCTGACCGAAAACCGCGGCCAAGCCTGCGGCCGAATAACTCTTGATGTCCCGCTGTGTCCGAGTAGATTGAATCCGTCATAAGTTCCAATGGTGGATCATGTTATGATGTATCATCCCTGTTTTCTAACAGGTGACGTGTGTTATTATTATTTGATTCATTTTATTTCGGCCCGCCTGTCTGGCCAGTCCAGCGGAACACGCGCCGGCTGATTTTCTGCACCGCGGCGCAGGCCAACCTGGCAGCGTGCAATTTGAAGCGAAAGGGAATATGACAATCCCCTCCCCAGCCGCCCGCAACGACCAACCGCAACGCCTTGAAAAGGGCACTCCACACCGATCCTTGGGCATCTTCCGATTCAGGCTTGCGAAACTCCGCCATTGCCAACGGAGTCGCCAGCATCTGACAGCGAGCTTCATGGAACGGCGTTACCTCGCGATTATTGGCGACGGCGGATACCACAACTTTGCGCATCGGATGAAGCAAATCACGCTGAGCCGCTCCCCTGCGCCACACCCGCCGCTGGGCAGCCCCACCGTCCGCAGTGACAATCCGCCACCAGTCAATGCCACAAATAAATTTAGCAGAACCTCCGGCAACTGATTTTCAGGTCAGCCGTGGCCCCTCGCCGCGGTGGTTCCCCTCACGAATTCGCCGCGGGCGGTTTGCGCAGAAACGCATCTCGATCCACTCGGCTTGTGGCCGACAACGATTGAGAGTTACCGGAGTCCCAACAATGAACGGACGGCGCGCCCGGCGGTCACGCCCGACCCCAGAGACCGGTCCTGGTCCGAGGTCGGGCTGGACCGCCGGGCCAGCCGCAGCTCTTTCAACCGCCAGCTACGCCGGCCGAGCCGGCTCATCGAGGATTTTCCGAACTGCGTTGGCAAGCGAAGTGGCGGTGTACGGTTTCTGGAGGAATCCCCCCAGCGCTGTGAGGATGCCCTGGGATTCCGCAGTGTTCTTTTCGTAACCGGATGTGATCAGAATCTTGAGCCGCGGATAATCGCGCTGGACCGCGGCAATCAATTTCGCCCCCCCCATCTTCGGCATCACGATATTGCTGATCAGCAAATTGATTCCGGCGGCTTTTTGCACCAGCACGCGAAGCGCGTCTTCGCCATCCGCCGCGGTGATCACCTGATAGCCTTCAGACTCCAGCATCAGCGAAGCCATTTCACGGATCACCTCGTTGTCTTCGACAAACAAAATTGTTTCAGAACCGCGCGCAGCCGGTTCCGCTGGCTGTTCCACCGGACCGGCGGCCGTGCCATCCGTGGCCGTCGGAAAATACAGCTGGAATGTCGTCCCCGCGCCAACCGCACTTTCCACCGCGATATGCCCACCGAATTTTTGGATGATTCTGGCCGAAGTCGCCAGCCCCAAGCCGGTGCCTTGACCCGCGGGTTTGGTTGTAAAAAAAGGCTCGAAAATCTGCGCTTTTACCGCATCGGTCATTCCGCTGCCAGTATCGCGGATGTCCAGCCGCACATACTGGCCGGGAGCGATGGGCGGGATGGCCGACGCCACCGGCTCCGCCAGCTTGACGGCCGTGGTCGCGATCTGCAACTGCCCCCCGCTGGGCATCGCATCCCGCGCATTGATGACCATGTTCATAATCACTTGTTCGATTTGACCCGGATCAACCTTGACCGGCGGCACCAGCCCGGGCGCAACCGTCAGCTCAATCTGCCCGCGAACCACCTGCTCCAGCGTCGGACGGATGGTTGTGAGAATTTTATTTAAATCGATCAGCTGCGGATCCAGCTCCTCCTTGCGGGTTAAGGTCAGCAGCCGGCGCGCGAGCACTGCCGCCCGCTGTGCCGCTTCTTTCATTTGGGTTACCGGCTGATAGAGCGGGTCCACTGGTTTCATGGTTTTCAACGCGATTTCACCAAACCCCAACACGACGCAGAGCAGGTTGTTAAAGTCGTGGGCGATCCCGACTGCCATGCTGCCGATCGTCTCCATCTTTTGCGCTTGAAACAATTCGACCTCGAGCTGATTTTTCTCGGTCACGTCGAAACCCATCCCGCCCAGATAATAGTGGCCGTCTTCATCCGTGAAGCGGAACTTGGTGCACAGCCAGTGCCGCTTCTGGCTGCTGGCAGTTTCGGTGGTTTGAATAAACTCCAGCGGAATTCCGGTCGCCATCACCTTCTGGTCATCCGCCGCGATTTCGTGCGCCAGCTTGGCCGGCCAAACTTCCGCCGCCGTTTTCCCAAACCAGTGACGCAGCGTAACGCCAAACTGGATCTCAAAAGCTTGATTCAAATAAACGTAGCGCCCGTCCTGATCCTTGGCCCAGGCGATCGTCGGAGTGTTGGCCATAAACGCCTGAAAGCGCTCCTCGGTCACCCGGACCGCCCGCTGCGTGGCCCGATGGCTCAGGACCCGGCTGATGAGATTGGCGAGCATCCGCAGGAGTTGCGTCTCGTTGTCTGTCCAGTCGCGCGCCATCCGCTCCGTGGCGAAGCCCACCGCCCCCAGCAGCCGGTTGCCGGTCAGGAGCGGCAGCAGCAGCAATGTTTTACCAGCCAACTGGTGCAATCCCGGATGGTCGACGGTAGCCGCTGCCGGCAGTTTCCCCAGGTCACGGAGGTTGACATTCTCGCCATTCATCAGCAGCCTGAGGCTCCAACACAGCGTGGTGGTCGGCAGGTTTTGCAGTTGATTTTTTCGCTGCGTGCCGTTGGTTCCGCACCACTCGTGGGTCTGATCTAAGGCACTCCAGTCGGGACGCAGTTGCAACACGAACGTCCGGTCGATCCCGAGAAACTGGCCGATCTCCTCCAAGGAGTCCGCCAGCGCGCTGTCAAAATCTTGCTCCCCGACAAACCGCATCGAGATGGAGGCCAGATGCGTTTCAAATTTCAGCTGGTGGCGGGTTTCGGTTTCGGCCAGTTGCCGGAGCTTATCCTTTTGCAGATAGCTCAGGGCAAACTGCACATCGGCGACGACTTCTTCCAGCAGGATTCGCTCGTGGGCTTGAAAATAGTCGCGCGGCGCAGCATACAGCGTCAGCACCCCCACGACCGCGCCACTTTGCACCAAGCGGAATCCGGCGGCCGAACTAAAACCAGCGGTTTGCGCCGCCGCCGCCCACGCGGTCGCACGCGCGTCGCTGGCGATGTGATTGCAAATAAAGTCCCGGTCCTCGCGGAGGGCCGTGCTGGCCGGCCCGGGATCAGCCTGCGCCGCGGGGATCGCCGTGTTCAGAGGCTGAACGAATTCTTGCGGCTCACCAAACTGCGCCACCGGTAGGATCCGCTTGGACGAGGCGTCATGCCTCCCGAACCAGGCGAGTTTGCAGCCGCCTTGCTCCACTACAATGCGGCAGACTGCGGTCCAGAGTTCAGTCGCGGATTGCACGCGCACCACCGCTTGATTGACCCGGCTCAAGACGGTATAGAGCCGGTTGAGCCGGCGAATCTGCTCATCGGCTTGGTGTTTGTAGAGCGCAATTTCGATAATCGTCTTTAGCTCCCGATCCTCGAACGGTTTGAGGATGTAGCCGAAGGGTTCGACCAGCTTGGCCCGCTGCAGCGTGGCCTCTTCGGAAAACGCGGTCAGAAACACCACCGGCCGGTGGAACCGGTTGCGGATTTCTTCGGCGGCAGTGATGCCGTCCATCGGCCCCTGCAACCGAATATCCATCAGCACCAAGTCGGGCCGGTGCTGCTCGGCTAATTCGATGGCGCGCGCTCCGGTCGCGGCCGTGCCCACCACGGCATAGCCGTGGGCCACCAGCCGCTGCTGAATGTCCAAGGCCACAATGGCTTCGTCTTCCACAATCAAAATCTGCGGTTGCTTCATACGATTTCCTTTGATTTCTCCGCTCCAGTTCCGAAGATCACACGAATGACTGTACCGGCACCGGCCTCGTGTTCCAGCTCACCGCCCAGTTGTCTAGCCAGCGTGTGCATCAGCTGGAGGCCCAGTGAATTCAGTGCAGCGGGAGCCACGGCGGGCGGAAAGCCGACCCCGTTGTCCGCCACACACAACTGCAGTCGGCCGTCCCCCACCGGCTGCAGACTCACGATAATTTTACCCGGACGCTCAGCGGGGAAAGCATATTTCAACGCATTGCTCACCAATTCAGTGATCAGCAAGCCGCACGGGATCGCCGTCTCCAGATTGAGGGCCACGGCCGCCACTTGGGTCTCCAACTGAATGCGCCCATCGGTGGCCCCATAGGAGCGGACCAGATGGCCGCACAAGTTCTTCACATACACACTAAAATCAATTTCTGCCAAATTCCCGCCCTGATACAGGCTCTCATGCAGCAACGCCATCGAGCGAATTCGGGCTTGGGTATCGCTCAGCGCGTTGACCACGACGGGATTCGCGGCCTGCCGGATTTGCAGGCTGAGCAGGCTCGTGACAATCTGCAAATTGTTTTTCACCCGGTGGTGCACTTCCTTTAACAGCGCTTCCTTCTCTTGCAGCGACGCCTGGATTTTCTCCTCAGCCAGCCGGCGCAGCGTAATGTCCTGCTTGATGGCAATGAAGTGCGTGATGCCCCCCCCCGCCGCGCGGATCGGGGTGATTGTCATTTCCTCGTTGTACAAGCTGCCATCCTGGCGTTTGTTAATGAGTTCGCCTGTCCAAACCTGGCCGGCTGTCACTGTTTTCCACAACTGTTGATAGAACTCCCGGGGCTGCTGGCCGGATGCGAGAAACCGCATGGTCTGACCGAGCACCGCCACGACCGCATAGCCGGTCAGCTGGGTGAATGCGGGATTGGCCCACACAATTTTCCCGGCCGGGTCGGTAATGACAATGGTGTTGGCGGCCGCACGCAGGGCGCCCCATTGCATCCGCAGCTCCGCCGTCGCGCGCCGTTGCGCGGTGACGTCGCGGAAGATGACCACGGCACCGGTCAGCTGGCCGGCCTCATCACGCACCGGGGTGCTGGTGTATTCGACGGGGAAACTCGAACCGTCTTTGCGCCAGAACACTTCATTTTCGACGTAGTGCACCTCCCCATCCTTCAAGGCCGCGTAGATGGGACAGCTGGCGACAATATAGGGCTGCCCAGCGGCGTGATGGTGATGGATGAGATCGTGCTGCGGTTTCCCCAGAATCTCCGGTGGAGTGTAGCCGAGGAGTTGGGCGGCGACGGGGTTGACGAACGTGGTATTCCCCTCGACATCCAATCCGTAGACGCCTTCGCCCACAGAGTTCAACAGCAACTCAGACTGGCGCGTCGTCCGCCGCAGCGCCGCCTCCGCTCGCTGGTGTGCGGTGATGTCGCGAAACGACCAGAGCCGGCCAATCTGCCGCCCATCAATCTTCACGAGATTGGTATAGCGCTCGAAGATGCGGCCGTCCTTGAATTCAAGGGTATCAAAGCGCTCCAGCTCGGAGGCATACATCCGCTGCACATCCGCAATAAATTCCGCCGGATTGGCGAGCTGCTGGGAGCCATACTGGTACACCAAATCATCGCGCCCCGACTGAATTATCTCCGCGGGGATGCGCCACAACTTGGCGAACTGCAAATTGGTCAGCAGAATCCGGCCGGCGCCGTCCACTAAGATCATCCCGTCCGCCGTTGCCTGCAAAACCGCCGTCAAGCGCGTTTCACTCTCCCGCAGTTCGGCGTTCAACTTCTGCGCGAGCTGCCGGGCTTTGAGCCGGGTCTTAATTAAAGCGTAAATGAACCAGCCCAACCCCAGAGCGGCGCTCAGGCCGCCAAACAGCCGCAGCCAGACCTCGACGAAATCCATTTTGGAAACGGGCAGGATGGGTTTGGCGAATTGCAACGTCCAGAGGCGCCCGGCGGAAACAATGCGACTCTTCATCGTCAATCGGGCGGCGGCTGGCTCTGGGCGATCTGCGGGCTGACTGTCGTAGAGCAACGCTTCGGCGGTGGCAATCTCACCGTCAAAAACCTCCAACCGGATCTGCCGCTCGCTGGTCAGCCCCCAACCGCCTAAGATACCCTGCATCAAATCCCGCATCCGGTACGGGCTGTAGACCCAACCTAAAATCGCCGCGCGGCGTTGGTCCACCGTTTCAATGGGCACCCCCGGCCGGTACACCGGAACATACATCAGCGTCCCCGCTTGAACATCCTCGTGAGTCTCCTGCACGAGCGTGACTTTACCGGAGAGCGCGGCGGCATTTTGGTCGCGCGCCCGTTCCAGACCGGCCCGGCGGACAGACTCCGTCAACATATCGTAGCCGAACGCGCGGAGATTCCGGTTCGTAAACGGTTCCAAATAGATGATCGAGCTGTACACCTCGCGGTCCCCCACCGGCCGCACTTGATAGTCGGGAAAGCCTTCGGCGCGAATCGTCTCAATATGTTGCGCCAACTCCGCGCGCGGAACCAGCAGCGCAAAGCCCAACCCCTGGATACCGGGCAGGCGCTGCTCCATCCGCTGGCGCGCGGCAAACTGCCACCATTCCTGGCGGCTCACACCTTTCTTGGCTCCAAAAAACGCCGCCGCACTGTGCAGAATCTGTTCGTGGGCGCTCATCCGATCCTGAATCCTGCCCTGAATCTCCTGGCAGTCGAATTCGAATGCTCGCTGGGCAGCCGAATTCACAACCGGTTTTGTGAAATGAACCGCCAGCGCGCCGGCCAAAATTCCCACAGCCAAAACACTACCCGCGAACCACAGCCAGTGCAGGGTCTGGAGCCAGCCACCCACCTTGGAAATACCGCGGTTCAGGAGCCACCTCTGCAACCTTCAGCGCCCTGCGCAGGGACCCGCAACGGACCAGGCCGGGGTCGCGGCGGACGGAGAATTTGAGCAGTGTTCGGCCGTCGTCCATTGCGAAAAAGCAAACGCAATACCCGCAAATCCCCCGCAATGGGGATTCTCCGGCACACTCTGGCCTGTAAATTTACAGTATGATGGCGCATTTATTGTCAGCAATAATTCCGCGCGCATCATCGTAAACGCGAACGAATGTGAACCAAACAGTTGGAATCTACCACAAGCTTCCAACCCCATTCAAGACGGATGTCACGCCGTGCCGGGGGCGGCAGCGGACCCGCGGACGGCGACCTTCGGTCCAACCGCGGGCGGGGTCAGAGACCCGCGCCCAACCGGGCGGCAGTATCCGAAGGCGCCCACCCGGCGGATTATTTTGAGTTGCTTTCAGTATTCAGGGCGGTCTATTAATCCGCTGTTAACCCCCCTGCGCAAGCGTGATTCGGCCCCCAAAAGCAATTTCCTATCAGTTTTATCAGTACGCACCACAGCCCACCATATGCTAAGAAATGCGCAATGCGCAGAAAGGTTAGTCAGCCCATGAAACTCAGTCTGTTCTCTCAGCAATTCTCAAATCGTCACCACTCAGCCGCCACCTCACGAAACGGAAATCAGCCGTTGAAGACCGCCGTGTTGACCATCGCTGCCATCGTGGCTGTGGTGTTCACGGCAACCGCCACGTTAGAAAATGAGTTTGGACCTGACGCCGGTAACGGCGGAGTGACCGGCGCTTACAACACTGGTTATGGCTTTCAGGCTCTCTTGTCTCTTACGAGCGGCGGAAACAACACTGCGGTCGGCAACAGTGCACTCCATTTCAATAGCACAGGTATCAGAAACACGGCGACTGGTGTTAATGCGCTCTATTCTAACACTACCGCCTCTTACAATACAGCGCATGGTTATCAGACGCTCATTTACAACACCACTGGCTCCCAGAACACTGCGAACGGTGCGGAGGCGCTCTTTTCAAACACCACTGGCGATTACAACTCGGCTCACGGCTATCAGGCACTCTACAACAACACCAGCAGTTCCTGCAACGTGGCCAACGGCGGCGGCGCGCTCTTCAGTAACACGACTGGTAATAACAACACGGCCGACGGCGTCGGTGCGCTCTATAGCAACACGACCGGCAGCGCCAACATCGCATTAGGAGTGCTTGCTGGTAACAATCTCACCACGGGAAATTATAATATTGATATTGGTAATGGTGGTGTTGCAGCCGAAGCCAATACCATCCGAATCGGTACGGTTGGCCAACAAAACAACACATTTATTGCAGGGATTAGTGGTGTCAACGTGGGGACCGCCAACCCCGTCGTCGTGAACGCGAACGGTCATCTCGGAACTGTGAACATTAGTAGTTTGATTGGACCGGCCGGTGCCACAGGGGCAACTGGCTCCACCGGTACGACAGGGCAAGCCGGTGCGACAGGGCCGCAAGGCATTCAAGGCTTGGTTGGAGCGACGGGGTCGACGGGTGCGACCGGCGCACAAGGCCCGATTGGTTTGACTGGTGCAACCGGGCCACAAGGCTTAACGGGGGCAAACGGAGCCACAGGGCCGCAAGGCATTCAAGGTGTGGCTGGCGCGACTGGTCCAACAGGTGCGACGGGTGCGCAAGGGATTCAAGGTGTGGCTGGTGTGACTGGGGCTCAAGGGGCCACAGGAGCGACAGGTATCGGACTGACGGGCGCAACTGGCGCTACAGGGGCTGACGGGATTGGCATCACCACCGGCATGTGTGTGTTGGTGCCGACCAATGCGGTTCCCCCTGTTGGTTTCACATTTGCTGGAACAACGACCATGACTTTGAAGAATAAAATTGGAAATAAAACTAAAACGACGACGACAATTTACAACGTCTACCAAAAAAGTTAACCCCCCTGCGCAAGCGTGATTCGATCCCCAAAAGCAATTTCCATCAGTTCAGTTACCGACGCCGACGCGGCCCAAAGGAGTAGCCTTTGGAGGTGCGGGCCATCGTCACGTTGCGCCGGGCTCCCGCGCCCGCATCCTCGTGGAAGGCAGCCGTGGCCGTGTAATGGAAATTCTCCAGTTGCAGACGCGGAATCTTGGTGCCGATGAAGCGCTCAATGGCATTCACGTGTTCAGCTTCCTCCGTCGTCGTCAGCGTAAAGGCATCGCCAACCTTCTGCGCGCGGCCGGTCCGGCCGATCCGGTGCACGTAATCCTCCGGATGCTGCGGGACGTCGTAATTAATGACGTGCGTCACGCCCTCGACATCAATGCCGCGCGCGGCAATGTCCGTGGCCACCATGATCTCGTACTTGCCGGACTTAAACCCTTCCAGAGCCTCGATCCGCTCGCGCTGGGTCCGGTTGGAGTGCAACACGGCAACCGCATGATTGGCTTGTTTGAGCCGGACGGCAATTTTGTCGGCCCCATGCTTGGTGCGCGAAAAGATGAGGACACTGTCAAAGTTCGTCCGCTCCAGCAGCGTGATGAGCAACTGAAACTTTTGCGTTGCGGCGACCGGATAGAACGCGTGCGTCACGGTTTCCGCTGGCAACCGGCGTTCGCCGATGAAGATGTGTTCCGGCTCGTGCAGCGCCCAGCCGGCCAACCGTTCGATCTCACTCGGAATGGTCGCCGAGAAGAGCAGCGTCTGGCGCGCGCGCGGACATTTTTCCACCACCCGGCGGACCTGCGGCAGGAAGCCCATATCGAGCATCCGATCCACTTCGTCGAGGATGAGCACCTCCACGTGGTCGAGTCGGACATCCCCCTGCTCCATCAAATCCAACAGGCGCCCGGGTGTCGCGATCAGGATATCCATCCCGTGCTTCAGGTCCTCGCGCTGCTGGCCGTAGCCCACCCCGCCGAAAATCACGGTGGTCCGCAGA
>Ga0114951_10003793_pt1 | contig 15332 bp, 11 predicted proteins | sample AM7aDNAmetaG_FD_88677 | JGI IMG/M metagenome (GOLD analysis project Ga0114951, IMG submission 88677) | Freshwater microbial communities from Finland to study Microbial Dark Matter (Phase II) - AM7a DNA metaG | ecosystem: Environmental > Aquatic > Freshwater > Lake | place: Finland: Lake Alinen...
AGACGGGAAGAAATTGGCGTCCGGGAGCTATGATGGAACGGTAAGAATCTGGGAAAACCCATTCTGGGTTGGAATTCCCTGGTATGTTATTGCTCTTGGTATTCTCTTCCTGGCAAGCGTAGTTATTGTTGTTTTCTTAGTTTTAAGAAAAAAGAGTAGTAAAGAGAAAGCGCCGAACCTGTCAGCCGGCAAAGAGCTGAAGCCGTTTTCACTTGGGATAAATGTGCAAAAGAAAGAGAGAGAAGAAAGAGTTGGAAGAGACGCAACAACGATAGTATCCACGCGGGTTGCAAAAGAAATAGAGAGCGCCGTGATAAATACAGTAAATCAGGGAAAAGGCGCTTTCCTCGGGAAGTACCGTTTGAATAGGGAAATCGGCCGGGGGGGAATGGGCGTAGTCTATGAAGCGTTGAATAAAGAGTTGAATAAAAAAGTTGCAATAAAGAAGATGAAAGAGGAGCTGTCCATAAGCCCGCGCGAGAAGAAGCGTTTTATGGAAGAAGCCCGCCGGGTCGCGGAACTTCATCACCCGAACATCATTGACATCTACGATATGGGGGAAGAAGACAAGATAGTGTATCTGGTCTTTGAGTATGTTGACGGTCAGACGATTGAACAAAGATTAGACCATTCCGGGCGTTGCACTCTGAAGGAGACAAAGAAGGTTATGCTTGCCGTCTGTTCCGGTCTGGAATACGCTCACGGTATGAAGCTCATCCACCGGGACCTTAAACCTTCCAATATTATGGTGGCCTCTGCAGGTTGGGTCAAGGTGATGGATTTCGGCATAGCCAGGGAACTGAAAGACACGCTCTCGCGGCTCACGGGAACGGAAACCTCCGGCACGCTCGCCTACATGCCTCCCGAACAGCACCTTGGTACCGGCTTTGACTCACGGTCCGATATTTACTCTTTGGGAGTCACTATGTATGAAATGCTTACCGGCGAGCTTCCCTTCAAAGGCCCTGATTATTTAATCCAGAAAGAAAGGATGATCTACCGTAAGATGAGGGAGATAGAAAAATCTATCCCGGAGGAAATTGAGGTAATAGTAGCAAAATGCCTGCAATTGGACAGGGAAAAGAGATTTAGATCAGCCAAAGACCTTAGGGTAGAACTGGAGAAGCTATAGCCCCAATCTCCTATATGCTTTTGGGTAGCGAAACAACTGAGGCGTTAATGATCTTCTTTCAAGACGCCTGTATTTGTCATTATTTTTCAATTGTTTTAACCTGTTTTGCTGTGAGTTTTAACTTGTGAAAAGATAGTTTATTGATTATAATACTTCTGCAGTTCTTGCCTGATCAAATGTGTTTAATGGGGGAGCGATGGGGACAAAAAGAAAGATTATTTCTTCAAATCCCATTAAGGGGCTGTTCCCTTATTCAATATCTGCCGGAGTTCTTATTGGTTTTTTCCTTTTAATGCTGCCAGCGATTGTTATAATCTTGCCTGCCTGTAAGAAAGAAATCCCAAAAATAGAGTCCCCCAAAGCGCCTTTTGCTCAGCAGGGGTGGGTTATTAAATTTACGAAAGCAATGAAAACTATGACGGGCAAGAATATTTATGGGCTCGGTATTGCCGGTCCTGATCCAAACCCTTCAGTTCAACTAAGACAAGCTAGAGCGAGAGCTAGAGTAGTTCTCGTTGAAAGATTGCAACGCCAGGTTCATCTACTTACACAGAAACTTTTGGAAGAACAAAAAGAATGGTTTAGCGGTGATCTCACGGTCAAATCACTCAATGATTTTAAGGTGTTTGTTGAGTCTGAAGCCGGCAACACTCTGATATTAAGCAAGCAAATTAGCGAATATGAAGACCCCAAAACCGGACACCTCTATCTCTTATATTCTATGGAAATTGGAAAAGACTTCTACAAAAATTTCAAGGAAAAAGTTGGAATAGCTTTGAAAAAATATTGCCCGAAAGCTTCCGTGTCTGATTTAGCCCTGAATACTGCTATTGAAAGTCTAAACCTTGACAAACTCCAAGCTAATGAAGCTATTAAGAGACTTGATGAAGAAATTTTTCATTTTCGCGAAAAGGAAGTGAAGCTTATTAGCAAATAGTCGGACGACTGTCATTGTATGGGGGAGGTGAATAAAGAAGGTTGCATTTTAAACGAATATCAAAAGGAGGAAACATGAAAAAGATAATTGGTTTGTGTCTTGTTGCGGTTTTTGCGGTTGCTCTTGTCGGTTGCGGCGGCGCTCCGGTCAAGCCCGATTGGGTAACGAAGGGCTCAGGCGCGTATCCCGGCGACCCGTTCTCCAAGATTTACGGTGTCGGAATAGCAGGCGTTGATCCGAACCCTGCGGTACAGAAGAAGCAGGCGAGCACGAGGGCCAGGGAAGAGCTTGCGAACTCAATCAGAGTTTCGGTAAAGGGTTTTGTGAAAGACTTTATGCAGAGCCACAAGGACTGGTTTGACCTTAACAATACCGCAGGTTCTGATGAGTTGTTTACTTCCGTTACCGTAACTTTGACGGATGAATCGCTTATGATGAGCAAGCAGTTGAACGCTTATGAGGATCCCCAGACCGGGACACTTTATGTGCTTTATGCGGTTGATCTTGACAATAAGTTCTATGATACCTATAAAAGCGATATGAAGAAGGTTCTCAGGGAGAAGCACGGCGCGGTAGTTGCCGAGAAGGCTGACAAAGCCATTGCTGAAATGGACGCGGCTATTGCCGACCAGAGAGCGCATGAGAAAGATATAATCAGCGGAAAGTAATCCGGTTTGAATGAGGCCGGCGGGGTTCTATCCCCGCCGGCCGTCATTAAAAGGGGACGTTATGATAAAAACATTATTACTGAGTTTCTCGGCATTATTTCTCCTGTCCTCCTGCGCAAGCATCCCCGGCTGGGTGCGCGGTCCGGAATCCTATGAAGAGGGTCAGTATATGTATTTCAAAGGTGTCTGCGCTCCTTCATACTACCGCCAGGACGCCGAGAAGAGCGCCGTGAAAAACGCGCGCGATGAACTGGCGGCTACAAGACAGGTAAGGGTAAAAAATACCACGGTGGATGTCCTTTCGTCAGGCGGCGGCGCAAGTTCAGGTAACCGGCTTAACAGCGTCACAACAATCGAGACTGATGAAGTGGTGAAACTGTCCGAGCCGGTCTCTGTGTGGTTTGACGACAAAGGCGAGGTCAGGGACAAGGGTTCTGCCTTTGCTTTGATACGCATAAAAAAGTCTCTTATGTCAAATTATAGGAACAACGGCGGAGAATGATTATCGGAATAATGCCAAATATATTGAATAAGAAATGGTTGTTGGCGCTGCTGCTGATTCTTGGCGTGCAGCGCAGTTCTTTTGCCTTGCTTGACGGGAGCAAACCGGTATTTGCCGCGCAAGAGCAAAGAAGCGCGATTTCCTCTGTGATGTATTCCTCTGACGGCCTCTATACCTGTCTCGCCTATGATGACGGTACGATTAAGTTAAGGGAAACTGCGCGGAACAATCTGATTGCGGCGGCTTCGGCCCATAAAGGTAAAATACGCTTTGCGCTCTTTTCTTCTGACAAAAAATATGTTGTTTCGGCGGGTGAAGATAAGTCTGTCAAAGTCTGGAGCCTGCCGGAATTAAATCTTGTTTGCGAAACCGCGCTTGATTATATCCCTTCTTTTGCCTCCTGTTCCGGAGGCCCTTCCTCTGCGGCAGTCTCTGATGATAAAGGAAATATCAAAGTATTGTCGCTCTCGTCGCTACGGGTAACAGATACCCTGACCGGAGAAGGCAAGAAGGCAACCTATATTTCATATTCCAAAGATTCAAGGTGTGTCTCCGGCTATGAAGACGGTAGCTTCCGGCTTTGGTCAAGCTTTTCCATGCCGCTAAAGACCGTTCAGGCGCACTCGGGCGCTATTTCCTTTCTGGGATATGCCAATGGCGAAAAATACCTTATTACAGCAGGCGCTGACGGTAAAGCGAGAATCTGGGAAACAAAGGGTTTGACGCAAAAAGGCCCTGATCTTGAACTGCCCAGGAATATAACCAAAATTGCCGCATCAGCAAGTATGAGATACCTTGCTATGCTTGGCTCGGATAATTCCATCCAATTCCTGCTCCTTCCAAAAGGTGATCCCGCGGAGCCGTTTAAGACCGAGCTCATGTCTGTTGCCTCTTTTGGCATATCACCGGATGACAAATACTTTATGCTTTGCGGATCGCAGGGAGAAATAGATATATTCCGGAATCCTTTTATGGTAGCCCAATATAACGGAAGCATGGACAGAGGCGACCAAGCCATGGCCTCAGGCATATACGAGATGGCCATGGCAAAATACGCCGATGCCTTGTCGTTTTTCCCGGAAAAAGAGGCTCAAGAAAAACTGCAGGAAGCTCAGAGAAAACGCCTTGAAAAACAGCAAAAAGTTAATGAAGATATGCGCAAGATGAAAGAGAAGGTAATGCAGGATCTGCAGAATATACGAAAATAGGGGGGCATATTGCTTTGCCCGAAGTGCGGCACAAATAACAGGGAAGAAGCAAACTACTGCAAAAACTGCAGGGCTGATTTTATAGTTCAAAAAGTAATAGAAGGAATTCGCCAGCGGGAAAAAGCTCTCAAGGCGGCGAAATATGGCGACCTGTCCGATGACGATCTGGAGCAGGCCGGTAAATGTCTTGAGAGAGCCGAATCTTTCGCCGCGGCCAAAAATTACGAGGGGGCGATGGAATGGATAAAACAATTCGATTCCATTCTTGTGAAGGAGCAGGGCAGCGATTCACAAATAGAAGCGCAAGAAGACGATGTAAATTCAAGAGGCATTAATCAATATAAGCAGCAAAGTTCCGTTGATACAGAATCAGCGGAAGTAGAAGATATAAATGCCTTGGATTATATGCGTAATCTTCAAGCGATGGGCGAAACAGATAATACTGTAGCCCCTGGATTGGCGTCCGGCAACTTGGAACAAGATACTGAGCCTTTACTTGATTCTGTAAAGTTCTTCGCATTTATTGTGCTTTTGGGACTAGTGGTGTTTGTTATATTGACTATTATGGGCTTTTGGTCGAAATAAGATCATAGCTGTCAGGAGGTTGTCTAATTATGAAATGTCCCAAATGTAAAGAGACGGTGCCGGAGGCGCAGTATTGCGATCTTTGCGGCATGGACTTGCAGAAGGTTACCATTATTTCGGAAGCGCCTTCAACTGAATCAAGAGCCGATACCTTCCAGAAGAAATATAAATATGTCAGGCAGATTGGCGAGGGCGGAATGGGCATAGTCTATGAGGCGGTAGACACGTCCATAGACAGGCCGGTTGCAATCAAGAAAATGCGGGAAGAAATAAAAATCAATCCGAAACAAAAAAGGAAGTTTCTTGAAGAGGCGAAGCGGGTAGCCAAACTTGACCACAGAAATATTGTAAGTATTCTTACCGTAGAAGAAGAACCGGACATCTGTATCGTTTTCGAGTATGTTGACGGAGTTACTCTTGAAAACCGGATATCCAATGAGGATAAGATAGCGCTCAAAGAGGCGTTAAAAATAGCCGGGCAGGTCCTTGACGGCATGGAATACGCTCACGGGAAAGGAGTCATCCACCGCGACCTTAAACCTGCCAATGTAATGATTAAGAAGGACGGTACCGTAAAGTTAATGGATTTCGGCATAGCCGCCGAAGCTCACAGAACCATTATGACGGTGACTAAAACCGTAGAGACTTCCGGAACGCTTGCCTATATGGCTCCCGAGCAGCAGCTCGGCAAGTTTGATGAAAAGTCGGATATCTACAGCTTCGGGGTTATGTTTTACGAGATGCTCACGGGTGAGCTTCCGTTTCAGGGGCAGAGCCTGCTTGAACAGAAAGAAAGGATGGTCTTTACGCCGATGACAGAACTGGTTCCCGCTCTTCCTGCGGCTATGGACAAGTTCTTTGTCTCTCTGATCCATGAAGATAAAGAAAAGAGATTCGCGTCAGCGGGCGCGGTCAGGAAGGAACTGGAAAAAATCAAACAGCAATAAAGGGGGAGTTATGAGAAGAGCATTTGTTCTTGTTGCGTTTTTTCTGGCTGTGACTATTCTTTCCGGGAGCGCGCTTATTGCCCTTTCTCCGAAGGAGATATATCAGAACGCTGCAAATGCGGTGGTGCTTATCATGAGTTCTGATTTTCAGGATTCCAAAGTTATGGTCGGCTCCGGCTCATTGATTGCCAAAGACGGTTCCATTCTTACCAACCGGCATGTTATTTATAATTCGGCTACCGGGAAAATATACTCAAAGATACACATTTTCTTCAAACCGGAGCAGGTAACCGGGGATTTAAAAAATGATCTGAAAAACCATCTGATGGCAGAGGTCTCGTTGTCGGATGAAAACATGGATCTCGCGGTGTTGAAGGTCAAACTGGATACTCCCCGCGTGTTCAGGAACATATTGCAGCTGGGGAATCCTGAAAAAGTAACGCAGGGCGATCCGGTGGTCGCTCTCGGGCATCCCGAGCAGGGCGGTTTCTGGACGCTGACAGCCGGTATAGTCTCGGCTCTGCTGGGTGATTTCGGAAAAATAAACGGCAAGAGTATGATTCAGATAGACACAAATCTCAACCGTGGCAACTCCGGAGGGCCTCTAATTGACCAGCGGGGCTATATGGTAGGCGTGAATGCGGAAATAGCCAGAAAAGCGGACGATGGTTTGGCCATAACAGGAATAAACTTTGCCATAAGGTCGGATGTTGTGAAAAAATGGCTGGACGCGCATAACATCCACATCCCGTACGGGCCGGAAAAAACAGAAGCCGGGCCGGCGCCTGCCGGTGAGACCGTCAAAGGAGACGCCTCGCCTGCTCCAGTTGTTCCGGCCGCGCTCAAACCGGGCTCTGCCGGCAACACGGCAAAAACCGGACGTTCTGTTCCGGTCGAAGTCTTTCATCAGGAAAAGCATCCCTATAAGATTGACAGCGTGTATAAAAAGTTCCTGGAGATGGAAAAGAGCAGCGATGCAGCGGTTGATGAAATGAATAAGGCCCTTGAAGAGCAGAAAAAGAAGGAGGGCCAGGAATGAAACGAAGTCTCTTCCTGCTTGCGGGTCTGCTTATAGCGTTTTCCCCGGCGCTCACCGCCTCCGGCGCGGAATCAAATGATGCGGCTTCACAGGAGCGGCAGCGTGTTGAGCAGGAACGCAGGGATAATCAGACAAGAGACAAAAACAGGGAGGAGATCGAGCGCAAGTTGGGGGATAAATCCATAATTTGCGCCCGGGCTGAAATAGAAGGTAATTATAGCGACAAAACTCAGGCGGAAGATGACGCAAAAACCAAAGCTCTAGCCGAGCTTTCAAGGAAACTCCAGGAAAAGATAGGCGACTCTGTCGGGGTTTTTACCAGGAAGGACAGGGGCTTCGTGGAGAATCAGCTTTCGGAAATTTCCGGGTTCTATTTGGGCGCGCTTCTCAAGCTTTCAAAAACAACCTATTACCAAAACTTCCCTGATAAGAACAAACTCACCGCTCTGTGTTATGTGACAATAAAAGATTACAACAAAGAAGTTGATGCTGACCTCAAAGACAAAAAGGAAATTGTTATCACTCCCCTCAGGGACGGGCTGGCAGAGATAAAAAGAGAGGATTTCGAGGCGGCGCTCGCGAGTTTTACGGCCTGCAGGAAAAGTCTGCAGGATTATTTTGGCGGTTATCTCTATGCCGTTATCAGTACTAAAGGCCAGGAAGAGGATATTGCGGAATTGCTGGTCAAAAATATTAATGATGCGGAAGAGAAAATACGTTTGAAGGTGGAGTTTAAAGAAAGGGAAGAACGTCTGGCCGCGAGAAAAGATATTGAGGCCAAGATGGCCGATGAAAATCTCATTTGCGAGTCGGCTTTCTCGGAGTACAAAGATTATAAACAGGTTAAGTATGACGCCACGGCAGCCGCCAAGCAGAATGCCAGGGTCGAACTTTCAAATAGGATACAAATACGGGTCGTCAATACCGTCAGCGATATACTAAAAAAAGATAAAAAGGTGGTCGAGGAACAATTTTCAAGTGTTACCAAAACATATTCCGACGCTCTTTTCCAGAACTCAGAGTCCAAGGTTTATCAGAACTATCCGGGGAGAGGGCAGGTGACGGTACTGGCCTGGATTACAGTGAAACAATACAAAGATAAAGTTGAAGAGGACCTGAAAAACAAGAAAATAATGATTCTTTTCCCGCTGAAGCAGGCCTTTGAAGCGTTAAATCAGAAAAACTTTGGCGAGGCGTTGCACCGTTTTCTTGACAGCCGTGATAAATTGCTTAGACTGTTCGGAGGCGTGCTGAATGCGGATGCCAACGGTGACGGGCAGGTAGTGGATGTCGGCGATATAATAAATTCAAATATCAGGGGGATTGTGAATAGGCTTGAAGTAAAAGCGCTGGATGATAAAATATCTTTTGACAATGACGGCAGAGTTTCAAAAAGACCGTCTATCAGTGTGGTTTACCGCGTTGATGAGAACACCCAGAAACCGGTTGTCGGCCTTCCGGTTAAAGCGGAGTTTGTAAAAGGCGCCGGAAAAATAGTACAAACGGGCCTGCAATCAGGACCGCAGGGCGACCTGGAAATTCCGGTTGAATCCGTTGATGTCAGGCCGGATACAACCGAAGCGGCTATCAGCGCTGAAATAGACGGGGACAAGCTCGGGCTTGAAAAAACATTTCTTATGCCTAATGCCAGAATAGAGATAACCAAGAGAAAGTCCATTGCTTACTGCGTCAATTTCTTCAATTCCGATTCGCTTTCCCATCCGGATTCATGGGCAGCAGAGCTGCGGGAATTGATAGGAAACTGCGGGTTCAGCGCTGACGCGTGTGTTATAGAAGAAAAAGAGCTGACTCCTGAATCATTAAAAAGGTTGTCCGGCCGGAATAATGACTACCTGGTCTATCTGGTTTTTGTTTCTGAAAGCAGAAAAGATCCTTTTGACATGTATAAAGCCAGTATCCGGGCAAAAGCCGATATTTACCTGCTTCCTTCAGGCAGGATTTGCAGGACCATAGAAGGCGCCGGAGGCGAGGGGTACAGCACCTCAGCCGCGAGCGCGGGGTACAAGGCTCTCGGAAAAATTAACGCATCCCTTTCAGACAAGATAAAATCGGGCGTAAAAGCCCTTAAATAGCGCGGAAAAATGATTACTATCACTAAGAATATCAAATACTCCCTGCTTGGCTTTATGCTTCTATGCGCGCTTGGATTTGGCTACATCAGCTTTTTTTTCAGCGGTGCTGTTGATATTAAGCCGTTTGACAAGGCGGTTGAGCAGCTGTCTTCGGACATATTGGATAAGTGCGAGCAGAAAGGCTGGAAGGGGACTATTCTTGAGTTTAAAACGATAGACGGACCGGTTCAGGATACCTATCTCAACAACAAAGTCATCCCTGATCTGACCTGCGCGATTATGAATAGCAAGAAGAAAGTGCTGACCTTTATTATACCTCCCGAAGAATACCAGGAAACCGTAAAGAATCTCAGAAAAGTGCTTATTTCCAAGGGCGTCAACGATGATGAAATAGCTGCCATAATAATTGATCGGGCGTCGAATGCAAAGTACGCTCCTGATCTTACAGCCGAATTGAAATGGTCTATAGAGGACAAGGAGAAACAGCACATTCAACTCGTTCTCAAGGTCAGCAAGGCGGAAAACATTGAATCGTCCGTGATTTTTACCCACCCTCTCTTCATGCAGGAATATAACAGAAAAGTATCTGTCTATGGTTTTGCAAGAATGCTTCTTATTGTGCTTGGATTGCTTGCGTTCCTTCTATATATCAGTCAGGCGGTTATAGTTTTTGTCAGGGGCAAGTTGTTCAAGTTAGAGCCGACGCTGGTCCAGCTGGAGAATTATTATAAGCGCGGAAGTTTTATTGCAGCGGAAACTCTCGTGAACCAGGCCCTTGGAGCGCTCCCGGGAAATTCAGAGCTGGTCGCGTTCAGGCAAAGGTTGTTAACCAGAACGAAGAACAATCCGGGGAAGGCGGAAGAGGTCTACCTGCAATACATGCTGATAATGACAAAGCTGCAGCAGAACGCGCCGTTGACTGAGGAAGAATACGAGAATTTTAGGAATATGGACAAATATCTTGTTGAACGGGAGATAGCGGCCAGTCTTGCGAAGTACGAAAACTTTGCGCGGCTGCATGAATTGAATATGCAGCTGGAGAACAAAACTGAAAATATAAAGAGCTTGCTGGAGTCTGGAAACATCTCTGCGGCGGAAGCCGAACAAGAGAAGCTTATGAAAGGCAAGGAAATAACAGAGCTTGAAAGACTTAGAAAATCAACGGCCGGCGATAATTCAACAGGCATGCTGCTGCTAAACTCCGGTTCTGAGCCGCAGGACTATAGGGAAAAGGTCACATCTTTTAGCGGTGAAATATCGAGAATCAGGGAGGAAAGCGAAAGACTGTTTGGGGAAGCCAAAGAATTCCTTAAGGGAGAGGATTTGAGCAGCTATGTCGCGTCGCTTAATAATATCCTTAAGATCAACAAGGAATACCCCGAAGCTGCCGCCAGACTGGAGTGCGTCGAAAAATCAAAGAATACGGAAAAGTTTGCTCTTGTTCCGCAGAAGACCGGGAAAAAGGTAATTGTGCTGAAAAAAGACACGGTCACATTTGGAAGAAAAAGTGTTGATGTTAATCCCGATGTGAATCTTGATAATCTGAGTATCAGCCGCAAGCACCTGAAATTATTCATTACCGGGAATGCTGTTATTGCGGAGGATGAGGGTTCCAAGCTCGGCACTTTCTGCGGCAATGAGAAGATAACGAGAACACAGCTTGAGGAGGGTTCAGTTCTTGATCTGGCGCATATAGTCCAGATGACGGTACACTTCTCAAGGTCTGGAGAAGGCGCCCGCCAGCAGCTGACCTCGCCGGCATTTACTGCGGATTCTCCTTCCTATAAGAAAGGCAGAAAGGAAAAGAAAGGGATAGGCGGGTTGTTCATTGAGAGCATGTCAGACCCGGTCAAAAAAGATTTCATTGTTGTGCGTGACTCGGTCTCCATAGCTTTTACTAAAATAGGCATTGAGTGTGGCAAAACGGATGATTTCAGGATATTACTCAGGGATGATATTCTTCTGCTTGTAACCCCGGATGACGCCATAGTGCTTTACCCGTCCTGTTCTTTCAGTTTTGGCGGGCAGGAGTATAAGGTCACGGTTGACAGGGGGGAATAATGGCATGCAGAAATTGCGGGGTTGATAACAGGCCTGAGGCAAAATTCTGCAAGTCTTGCGGAAAGACGCTTGTATTAACTAAAAAGTGCCCCTCCTGCGCGGAAGAAATCCTCTACGAGGCAAAAAAGTGCAGGTACTGCCAGGAAATACTGGTTACTAAGTCAGTAAAAGGCATAGAGAACGCCTCAATGTCTGCTCCGGTTTATGACCCTATCGAGTACATTGCGCCAGAAACTCTCCCGGCTGCGGATCAAATTGATGAGGCAGAGTTAAAGAAAGCCTGCTGGTCTGGTTTTTTTCTAAACATTTTTTGGTGTTTTTCCCGCGGATTCTACGGGCTTGGTTTTGCATGCCTGATACCCTATGTAAACTTGGGCGTAGTCATTTATCTTCTTATTAAGGGTAACAAGATAGACTGGGAAAAGAACTGGGATAAAGGCAAAGAAGAGTATTTTAGGAAGCGTAAAGCTTGGGACAGAGCCGCCCTTATAACGTTATTATGTACTGTTCCAATAATAGTGTTTCTTATTATTTTGGGTTCAATGAGTTCAAGGTGATTTGTCTGTTAATGTGAACTTTCAGGGGTGCGGAGAATATGAAAAAAACTTTACTGGTATTTTTAGCTGTTGCCTGTTTCACTGTCGTTAAATTGCAGGCGCAGACTGCTTTTGAGAATTTTGCTCAAGGGCAAGCAGCCGTTTCTGAAGGGAAACTTTCTCTTGCCGTTTCGCTGTTTGAGAAGGCAGTGCGGGAAACACCTTCCAATGCGGTTTACAGGAACTGGCTGGGTTCCGTGCTGTATGATACCGGGGACTATGACGGCGCCATCAAGCATTTAGAGAAGGCCGCGGAGATAGGCGATGTTTGGTGCTACTACTGGGGAATGAGTTATTTGAAAAAAGGTAATGTTTCAAAAGCAGCGGAGATATTCAGGAAAGGTATTCCAGCGGAAAGAAAAACGGTTCGTAAGAAAGAAATGGAGACACTGCTGGTAAATATGGCTAAATATCAGGAAAAAATAGCTGCCGCTGAAGCTTGCGTGGCTACTGAGGATTACTCGAAAGCAGCCTCCCGTTACAGGGAGGCGCTTGAGATAATACAGACAGAATCCGCCAAGTATAGTCTTGTCCAGGCAGAAGCAGTTGTTCACAGGAAGCAAGCTATTGTAGCTGTAATCGTTTTAATCGTTATCTTGATAGTACTTTGTTTGCTTTATGTAAGCTACAAGAGAAAGACTATTTCGCTTGTCGGCGAAATAGAAAAGAGTGTAAACGACACGGAGAAAGCGCTTGTATTGTTTGCTAAGTATAAGAATAGATACTTTAGCGATGTGAAAAAACTGCAAAAATTGTCTCCGGAAACGCTTTATAAGCTTTATGCCTATAAGGGCAAGCTGGAATCAATATCCTCCGACATCGGTAAAGAAAGTGAAGATATTGAATACAAGAAAGAATTGTTGCCTGTATTGATTAAGAACAAAGAATACAAAGTTGCAAGAAATATTATTATTGAGTCCATTCCAAGTTATCCAATGGCTTCTGTTTTCCGGATTTGTGAAGGGTTGAATGATTACTCTGATATTAGAAGACCGCAGGTTCTCCCCGAGTGGCGCATTGCTTGCGCGGATTATTTGATGAAATGCAAGAAAACGGATGAAGCTATTAAAATGCTTGATAGCAGATTCCTGGAAACCATCCTTAAGAACATAAAGGCTTTTTCTGGAAAACATTTTGAGACGCTATCTATTATCGTGGATGTTTATGATGCCAACGGCAAGCTGGAAGAACTGGTGTTGGATATTCTAAAAGACAAAATCATTTTAAGTGAAAATGCGACAGCACTAACGCGGAAACTTATGACTATCGGCAAGTATGAGATGTCATTCCAAGTAATGAAATTAAAAGCAGGTAATGGAGGCTTTGAGAAGCTTAACGAGAATGAATGGAATATTTTTGTGGATATTTGCGCAAAGTTAGGAATGCTGGAATGTGTTTCTCCTTTAGCTCCAGCAGCGGTAATTGATAAGGCTGTCGCTGCGATGGAATCCAAAGGCGAGAATAATAAAATCAGGGAGCTTCTTTTGCAAATCCCGAAAAAAAGAAAAGAACAATGGCTGCAGTTGTTGGATGCCCACATCAAGCTGGACGAACTTCAAGCTTTCCCGCTTGACGCTCCTGATTATGCGATAAATTGGGTTCTTGAAGAGTTAGAGGGAAAGAAGGCCTTTATGGCTTTGAAGCAGTACATTGAGCAATTGCCTAAAATAACTCCGGAACAATGGGATAAGTACTTTGTCGCCTGCAGCGCGTTGAAGCAGCTTGGCGCAATCCCGCCGACAGCCCCTGCTCCGATAATTTCAAAAGCCTTAGAGCAACTGGAGAAGGATAAAGATACAGTCTCACTCCTAAGTCTGCTTTCGAAAATTACAAAGAATGATGAACAATGGCACAAGTATTTAGCTCTCAAAGAGAAGGCCGGGGAATGGAAAGATCTCGTTTCGCCAAAAGAAATACCTGCCAAGTATCACAAGAACATTCAAAGAATGTTGTTTGACCATAAGAAATATAAAGAGCTGATTGCATTTATGGCCAAGGCTGATGCCTGGTCGCCGGACGAATACTTGACATGGTTTGAAGTCTGTCTCCTTGAAAGAATGAGTGATTCTGCAGTCAAGCCGCTGGCTGAACTTGAGAATAAGCCAGGCGGCGCGAATGTTTTAAAGACCTACTTCGCCTATGCCAAGCGTCTCGAAGGTGAAAATCGCCAAAAGGACGCGCTGCTTATATATAGAAAGTTTGTGAATGAAAAAGTATTCTTTGAAGATGTACTGGAAAGATATATCAGTCTTTCCGGCGGCAGCCGGGTGTTTTCCGGAAGCAGTGGGAACAAAGGTGATTCTTCGGTGAAAGCGCCAAAGACGCCTGAAAGTTTGCGCTCCCCCGATGAGACTCAGACTTCAGGCGGGGATGAGTTAATCGGCAAGAAGTATGAGTTTGTCCGTGAAATAGGCCGCGGGGGAATGGGCGTTGTCTATGAGGCGCTGAACCGGGAAATAAATAAGAAGGTAGCGATTAAGAAGATGAAAGATGAACTGGCAATAAATCCGCGAGAGAAAAAAAGGTTTCTTGAGGAAGCTACGCGGGTCGCCGAGTTAAATCATCCGAATATAGTGGCTATCTACGACAGAATAGAGGAAAGCGGCTGTATATATCTGGTCTTTGAATATGTTGACGGAGAAACAATAGACGGAATACTTGACAGGAAAGGCAAGTGTACTCTTAAAGAGACAAAGAAAGTAATGCTGGCTGCAAGTTCGGCATTGGAATACGCGCACGGCAAGAAAATTATTCACCGTGATATTAAACCCTCCAATATTATGCTTTCAAAAGAAGGCTGGATTAAGGTGATGGATTTCGGCATAGCGCGAGAGATTAAAGATACACTTTCCAGATTGACAGGAACCGATAACTCAGGCACAAGGGCCTACATGTCTCCCGAGCAGCATCTGGGTACAGGGTTTGATGCCAGGTCGGACATATATTCTCTCGGAGTGACTATGTATGAAATGCTTGCCGGTGAAACTCCGTTCAAGGGGCCTGATTTCTATTTGCAGAAACAAATGATGGCATATTGCAAGCTTAGAGAAATCTGCCCTGAATTGCCGGAAAATGTTGAGGAAACAATCACAAGGTGTCTTCAATTTGACAAACACAAAAGGTATAAATCGGCAGGAGAACTCATTGAAGCGATAGAAGGACTGAAGGCGTAGTTGACAGACAAAAAATTGAAGAGAAAGGAGCTGTAATGCTAAAAAAAATTGTTATCTTCATATTAATCACAGGTGCTGCAGTCTGTCTGTTTGCAGAGGAATCCCTTCTAATTAGAACGCTAACGGGCCATACTGGTTGTGTGAATTCAGTAACCTATTCCCCAGACGGGAAGAAAGTGGCGTCCGGGAGCGAAGATGGAACGGTAAGAATCTGGGATGTTGGAAGAGGAGAGTGCGAGAGAACGCTAACGGGCCATACTGGTTATGTGACTTCAGTAACCTATTCCCCAGACGGGAAGAAAGTGGCGTCGGGGAGCGCAGATGGAACGGTAAGAATCTGGGATGTTGGAAGAGGAGAGTGCGAGAGAACGCTAACGGGCCATACTGGTTA
>Ga0114951_10003797_pt1 | contig 15315 bp, 15 predicted proteins | sample AM7aDNAmetaG_FD_88677 | JGI IMG/M metagenome (GOLD analysis project Ga0114951, IMG submission 88677) | Freshwater microbial communities from Finland to study Microbial Dark Matter (Phase II) - AM7a DNA metaG | ecosystem: Environmental > Aquatic > Freshwater > Lake | place: Finland: Lake Alinen...
TATACAGACCTTTCCGCCTGGCAGAACCTCATGTTCACGGCGGAGCTCTACAATGTCGGAAAGAAAGAGCGGGAGAAGAGAGGGGCGGAGCTTCTCGAGCTCTTCGGGCTTACAGAACGGCGGGATGACAAGACGAACGGGTTTTCAAAGGGCATGAAACGTCGGCTCACGCTCGCCATGGGCCTTATCAATCACCCCCGCCTCCTGTTCCTGGATGAACCGACGTCAGGTCTGGACGTGCAGAGCAACCTGATTATCCGGGATGTGATCCGTGAACTTAACAAGACCGGTGTAACGGTCTTTCTCACGACCCATAATATTGAAGAAGCAAACCTGGCCTGTGACCGGGTGGCAATCATCAACCGCGGGCATATTGCTGCCATCGATTCTCCCGAGCGACTCAAGAATACGATCCAAAGTGTCCAGTCTATCGAAGTCGCATTTGACCCGGTATCCCTGGTCAGGGTCGAAGACCTCGAGCAGATACCTAGTGTAAGTGAGGTCCGAAAACAGGGGGACAAGTTCCGTCTGATTACCGAGGACCCTCCGGGAGTCCTTGAGGAGATCATGGAGTACTCCAGGAACCACAATGTCCGCGTCATCAGTGTTACTACACTCGGCCCAAGTCTTGAGGATGTGTTCATCCGCCTGACCGGCCTTGATATCAGGACAAAAGGAGTGAAGGCCATTGACTGAGCTAGGGGAGCATTGCGACCAGGTCTGCACGGAGCTTCATGCAGCCTGGGCGATTGCCAAGAAGGACATCATCATCTACTATCTCAAGCCGAATATCATCGTCTCCGGCATGCTCTTTCCCATTTTTATGTTTCTCGCGTTCGCTATCGGGAGACCGGAGGTGCCGGCGGTGATGATTCCAGGACTTATCGCGATCACGATCCTGTTCTCTGCATCCTCGATTGAACCGGTCTCCATTCCCATCGAACGGAGGATGAAGACCTTTGACCGGCTCTTATCGGCCCCGATTTCGCTGCATACGGTTGTCCTCGGCGAGAGTATGAGTGGTTTTCTCTACAGCCTCGGTATCGCCTTTGTGCCCCTTATTGCAGGGCTCATCCTGTTCCCGACGCCGATCGTCGGTTTTGCCGCGCTTATTGCCGGCCTGGTCCTCACGTCATTTTGTTTTGCGACGATGGGGACACTTTTTGCCGCGTACCCGACAGAAAGTCCCGGCGATATCATGTCCATGTTAAACCTCGTCCGGCTTCCACTCATCTTTGTTTCCGGCGTACTGATTCCCCTGGAACAGATCCCACAAATCGGGCAGTACATCGCGTACTTTTCCCCTCTCACGTATGGGAATGACCTAATCCAGGCGGCCTTTGCCGGGGACACTCATTTTAACCCGGCTATCGATGTAGTAATGCTCTTGCTTTTCATCCTGATCTTCCAGTTCGTGGCGAACCGCCTCTATAAAAAATACAATGACTAAAATACAAGAAAGATCGGGAAAGGGCAGATCAATATCCGCCTATATTTCCCATACCATAACAGATGCCATTATAGTGCCATTTTTGGCAATATTGGAACAACAGGTATCCTATTTTATCATATGAGTTAAGATCGTCTAACAAATAGTAATAAATACTAATCAATATGTATAGAATATTGTACAACTGGGAACTGGAATCTTCCGGCACCCGTCATACAAACAAGAGGTAAGTAAGATGTTTAATAAAAAGATGAGACTCATCGGAGTCTCGGTCCTTGTCTGCCTGGCAGCAATCGTTGCAGTACCAGCATTTGCAGCAGGACAGGCTCACCAGGGTTTCCAGAAAAATGGAGCAAACCCTCCTGTCATGAATGCCACCATGGAAACTAAACTACTCGGATTTGCAGAGGGCCAGGTTGCGTCTCTCCAGCAAAAGGGTGTTGATGTCACGAACCTGAATGCAGCACTTGCAATTGCGAAGAATGCTATCCAGAACGGTGATGCAACGGCGTTTAAGGTTGCGATGAAAACATTCAACCAGGATATCCAGGCTGGTATCAAGGATGGAAGCATTCCGAAACCTGCCCTTCCTGGGACGGGACACCAGGGTTTCCAGAAAAACGGAGCAACCCCACCTGTACTGAATGCCACCATGGAGACAAAGATGCTTGATCGGGCAACGAACCTGACGACAACACTTCAGCAAAAGGGTGTTGATGTCACAACCCTGAATACAGCGCTTGCAAATGCAAAAAGTGCCATCCAGAATGCTGATGCAACGGCATTTAAGGACGCACTGAAAACGTTCAACCAGGATATCCAGGCGGGTATCAAGAATGGAAGTATTGATAAGTCGGTCCTCCCCCAGCAAAGGCAGAGACCTGCTTCTGCAACAGGAACCCCCAAGAACCATGTGAAAAACACAGGTCCGACTACATCAACTTAAATGAGGAGGGACAGAACACAGGTAATACGTCTTGATTAGCCCAGGGACTATTCCCAGGTTCAGAAAGGAAAAGCAGTCATCCTCCTACACACCTCCAAATCCTGGTAAAATTCACCAGGGTGTCGGGAGGGCCCGACTACATATGGGCCCTCCCTCTGGATGGTGGTAATTTCCGTAGACTGCGAAGAAAAGTCCCGAAAATGATTGATCGTTTCAGGATTATTATCAGAAGGAATGCCATGAAAAGTACAAAAACAGCGTTAATTTTCACCGCAGCTATTTTCGTGACCCTGCTGGTTACCGGTTGTGTCCAGAATGCCCCCGCTTCAGCGGGTAATGGTGCTGGAATCCAGGTATCACCATCCATAACCGCAACGGGTCAACATCAGGGGCCGCCCCAAAATGCCGGGACTGCACAACCAGGATCACAGCGGCAGTACCAGGGATCGGGCCAGGGTCAGGGTCAGCGACCATTGCCAAATGCCACGGTACTTGCAGGTGCAGCGATAAAACTGGGTATACCTGAATCGCAGCTTGAAACTGCACTTACCGGGCCTTCCGGAGGGCGGGTCAATGTTACTGCGGCCGCACAGCAACTCGGCGTAACGCCGCAGCAACTTGCCGAGGCACTGGGAATGTCAGGAGGTGGCCAGGGACCCCGTACTAGTACACATTCAGGGATACCCGCTGCAGGACAATAACCAATTCCAGACTCATATAGTATTCCTCCATTTTTTGGTAATTTTCTCAATGATACTGTTGGCCCGGGATTAAAGACTACAGGACCTGTTTCAAGATGGTGCAATATGTACAAAATGACCCCGGAATGCGGTGCTTCTTATAGCATGAGACAGAGATTGTTGATGTAACGTGCTTCCCTTTATTGTGGCCTTGTTTTCGCTTACACCCGTATCCATCTCAGATCAGGTCTTATCATTTGGGATATGGGCGTACCTGTTGATATTCGCTGTAATTATGTTCACCTCCACTATCATAGGTGGGCCGATTCCCGACAATATGTTCCTGATCCTGATCGGGGCAGCTGCCATAGACAATGGAATGTCGATGGAGGGACTACTTGTGGTAGCGGTACTGGGCGGATTTGCGGGGTACGAGATCAACTATTGGAGTGGGAGGCGGTTTGGCCTCACGATCTGCCGGGGGGCATGTCCGGTTGTCCTCCATGATAAGAATGTCCGGAAAGCCCTTGATATGATGGACCGGTTCGGCCCGGCTTCGATGATCCTCAGCCGTTTCATGCCGGTACTGAACCTGCCGTCATTTATCGCGGGAGTAAATGCAATGGAATACCGCAGGTATGTAGTATTCAATCTCGTCAGTTCGGTCGTCTGGTGTGGGACGTTCTTGGTTCTCGGGTATTCTATCGGGAATATCGCCATTATCAACGAGTACCTCGATATTATCACTGACCTCTTCCTCGTCATCATGGCAGTAGCGATTATTATCGTGCTGGTCATGTTTGTCCGCGATTACGCGAGACGGAATGGAAACCGTTCACCGGAATAAAAATCCGGCAATTGTGTTTGCTGAATATGGATGTGTCATCCTTATTTTTCATGAACCTGAAGGATAGATTGACAATGATAGATAAAATCCAGAAACAGAGGGGATTTGCAATCCCGCAGCTCCTTTTCAGGCGGTCCCATTTACAATATACATATTAACCATCACATTCACCTGGTTACCGGATATGTCGATCAGGTAGTTCCCTGAACTCATTACGCTAACGGTCTGTGGGGTATCGCTTCCGAATGTTTTTCCAAATCCCTCGTCAAGGACTATTTTTCCGGATGTGCTATCTCTGACGATAATTTCAAACCATGCATCGGGACTTATCTGGGAGACAGTTTCATCGACGTCTGCCCGGTTGCCATTCGCGTCAAGTGTTCCGTACGGACTTTCATACCATATCGTCTGGGTGTCAATCTGTGGTTTAACATCGAAATTGATAACGAGTGGCGGATTTACCAGGTTATAGGCATAGGCAACAGAGTTCCCCTGGAATGATAATTCATGACTACAGATATTCTGATAGACTGGGATGATCGGGGTCTTCTGGACCACGGCCGGCACGTGTACGGGTGTTGGGGTGCCGCTGGACCGCACCACAAACGTAGGGGCCCGTGTAAGGAACCGTGTATCATCCGGAACAGGTATTGGGGTGGAAACCAGGTTGGTTATCCCCTGGTTTTGTCGGGACGACACAACCAGATGAACCGACAAATCCTACGATGAAAAGTATCAGGATAGAATAGGTAATGACCGGCTCATGGATTCCTCTTATTCTGATTCGTATATAGTTCTTTAGTACCTTTTACAAACTCGTTCGCCCGTGGGGCCGGGAGGGTTATACGCCACCGGAGCCCCGAATTTGGCAAAAAAAATTATCTGCCTCCTGCCCCACCTCCACCAAAGCCGCCACCGCCACCGAATCCTCCTCCCCCGCCAAATCCACCGCCCCCAAAACCGCCGGAACCACCATGGACAGGCGATGCGAAGAACAGGAGGGGAGTAAATGCATACCCGATCCCCAGCGCTCCGGCAGGGACTCCGGTATCAGCTACATTGATATTGAGCGACGCCATTGCACTCTCAACCTTATCACCGAGGCCTAGTGCTGTCCCGTAGACCAGCCATTCTCCCCACATGGAGAGATCTTCAGGGGCATATTTCCGGATCAGCGCAAGGTCTGAAAGGAAATGGCCAAATGCCTCCCATTCGAGCTTCTCTTTGTATTTATCATCTTTCCAGTGGCCGAACAGGGTAGGCGGCATTGCATAGGCGATTCCGGCCTGGAGGACGACGATACCCCATAATGCGGTGGCCGGGATAAGGATGTAGGACTGTATCGGTTCTATCAAAGTGAACATCAGCGTGACAGCAAACACCGTGATGCTGCCGAGCAGGAGTGGGATGATATGGTCACTTCCATCCACGATGTACTTGCCGGCAAGTGTGGGATCCGCCCTTTTCGTCACATCGGTCAGCATCCTCTGGTATCGAAGTGCTTTTTCTTCTGTTGCGATGTTTGTCGTCGCTTCCTGTGCAAGCTTCTCAATGTGGCCTGAGTCAAGGACACCATTCTCGGCTATCTGTCCCAGAACGCTGAGTACCCGCTGCTCGTACGGGTCATCAGATGTGGTCTTCAGGATACGGATCTCAAAATCCTTGACTTTTCCTTCATCTTTCGTGGTGATCGTTATGAATTTCCTCCGGTGAAGGTCGAGCAGCGTCGCATGGTACCCACTCTCATCGAATTCCAGGGCATCATCCTTGAACAGCAGGTTGACCTGCCAGGGCTTGAGCGATGGGTTCGGGGTAGTGCTCAGGTAGGAAGATACGGTAAACTTTTTTTCTCTCCCGAACCAGCGGTACATCACGATGAAAAACAAGGGGACAAGAATGATGGCGACTTTTGCCAGGTAATACAGCAGGTACGCGAGCGTATAAACTGCATCATACCAGAAACTGCCCGAGGTGGTTTTCCCTGCGAGACCCGCAACTTCTGTTCGGAATCCCGGGACCTGGCCGAATGCCGCCGGGCCCCCCAGCATCTCGATAGCGACATTTTCATTCGCCGCTGCGCTTCCGGTGATGATATAGATATTTCCTGACGGAACCGTGCTCATTGTAGGAGGATAGGCAAATACCTGTTGAATGCCGTCTGCCGGAACTATGATGGTAATATTCTGGTACGGGATGTGGGATTGCCCGGCAAACTGCAGGTTCAGGTGGGTCGTTGTCGTTGCGTCGTACTCGATCGGGGGATACAGGACGTAGGTATATGCCACCGTGTATTGCCCTGCAGCAAAGGAACCAGGGCTGAAGATCCCAACTTCATTATTCTTGGCAGACTGGCTAATCGCCGATTTGTAGGTGGTAGCTGATGAATCCCCATAAACAGCCATATTGCCTGAATTATCTCTGGCGTATGCAAGCGTTCCTGCCGGGGGTAGTGCAGAAACTATCATAACGGATGGCTGGGTTGGTGTGGTAAAAAGTAGCGGTTCCTGCCATGAACGGTACAGCATATGGTACTCACCGGATGTTTTCACATTATAGGTATATTGTTCCGTAAGTGTCCCGTTGTCATACAAGGTTGCCTGGTACGAACTAACGACAAGATCGCCTTCAAAAAGTGGGGGAACTATTGTAACGAGTGCAATACCGACAATACCGATGATCAGGCATATGATAACAAGTACCGCCAGCTGCTTTGTATTACCCATAGTAATTCACCTATTAGAACTCGATCTTAGGGGGTGTATTGATCGCTTCTTCAAATTGCAGGTACTCAAGCTTCGCTAGCCCGATGAAATGCCCGACAAATTTTGATGGTATGGTATCCATCATCGTATTGAACTCCTGCGAGATGTTGTTGAAGGTGTACCGCTGGCGTGCGATCTCCTCTTCGATACTTTTAACTGAATCCATGAGGCTTATAACGGTCGTATTGGTCTTCAGGTCAGGATAATTCTCTGCAACTGCCAGAAGTCGCCCGAATATTGACCGGGACTCGGCTTCCACCTTGTCAAGGTCACCCGGGGATGCGGTTGCCACACCCGCCCGCATCGCGGTTACACGTTCAAGCGTTTCTTTTTCGAACTTTGCGTAGCTCTTTACCGCACCAAGCAGCTGGTCGATCATGTCCAGGCGTTTTTTCATGGCCACGCGGATCTGACCAAGAGTTGCTTCAGAAGAATTTTTAAGGGTGTAGAAACGGTTGTATATCCCCACGGCCCATAACATCAGCCCAATGAGAATAAGGACTATGACCCCCAGCACAATCCAGCCTATTATTGTCTCGAACATTGTAGATCAGAGTTAATGATGATCGTTCTGTATGATAAGTTGATGGGAAGACCAGCCGGGTTCATTAAAAACGCGGGTCTACATTCAGCGATAAGATGCCATTTAAACCCCGGATACACAAATCTGATACCATTTTTCAGTAGTTTCCTGTGTACCGGTCCATCAATAGTCCCGGTTGTCGTACTACCAGTTGTATTCCCAGCTGCATGAAAGACGTATGTTTTAAAAATGTTTCATTTGAATGCGGAATTATTTCCGGAACCGGGATGATAGCACAACCATTCCAATCACAAGGGCACCAATAATGGCAACCGGCGAAATTCCTGCCCGGGTCGTTACTGGGGTCGTCCCACTTCCGGGAACAAATGTTACCGGTACCTGGACCATCTGGTTTGCCGGGACATCGACTGACGTTGAATAATCACTGTATCCGGCTAATTTCAGGTTAATGATGTGTGTTCCCTGTGCTACATTATAAATTGTAACCGGTGTGACACCCCTGAACTGGTTGTCGACATATACCTGGCCACCGGTAGGCGATGAGGTGACGATGATCGATCCCACCGCCGGGGAGGTTGAGGAACTCTGCTGACTTACTGGTAATGGAGTAAATACCGCATTGACATCCGAAATCCGCCCGGCGTAAACCTGGACCGTCTGCTGGAAATCTGTATGACCGGGTAGATGAAGGAGGAGTGAGTGGGATCCTGGATCGACAGAGATGATATTGAACGAATCTCCGGATTGAGTCGACCCTTTGTAGATTCCATCAAGGTAGACTACTGCTCCAGGCACAGTTGAAGTAATGTCGATCGAACCATACGGTGACGATGATGAATCGGGTATAAGCGCCAGGTTGGCGACGGTTACCTGCCCGGCCCCAACGTATTGGGGGCTGGTCAGGACATCGTACCCCGCAAGGTGAAGCTCGACCTGGTGTGTCCCGGTTGACATCGCACCGACCGTTACAGGGGATGTGCCCTGGTAATTCCCGTCTACATATACATCAGCTCCCCCGGGGGTTGACTCCACGAACAACGAGCCGGAGGAAACCAGTTCGATCAGGTCGGCATTAATCTCGATGTCGGCCCCATTATCCACATATACATTATGGATGTAGGCTTCATATCCAGGATAATCCACCTCAACCGTGTGGTATCCTGTTGTCAGACCGGTGAATGTGTAGGGGGTAGTCTCTGAATTAATCCCATCAAGGATTACTACTGCACCTGAAGGGTTCGACGTAATGGTCAACGATCCTGTAGGATAAGCGGGAGTATATAGCGCAATATATTCAGGGGAAAAGATCGGACCTGAACGGAAGTACCGGGCAGTTACCGTAACCGAGGGTGTAGTGGTCACCAGACTAACGGGGATGGTCGTTGGAGATACGGTAGGTGATGAAGAAACAATTGTTTGAGTAATTTCAGGAGTGAGACGTACTGTCGTTGGAATAAAAGTCGGGGAAAAAGGTACTGTCGTTCGTGGGATTGTTATTGGAGATATGGTGGGCGATATAGAAACGGTTGTCCGTGGAGTTGACGGGGTAATCAGTACAGTTGTCGGAATGACAGTTGGCGTAACAAGTACGGTCGTTCGTGGGATTGTTGTTGGCGATGCAGTATGAATTGCAGAAACCGTTGTTTGCGGAGTTGCCAAGGTAACGGGTAAGGTCGTTCGTGGGATTATGGGGGTTGGAGTAGCACGTGGAGTAATGGGGAACACTACCTCACCGGGAGGGACCCGGGGAGTGGGACTGGGTTTAATCGTAACTTTGGTAGGGGTCTCGGTCGGAGTCGCAGTTTCGCTGATAGTTGCCGCAATTGCGGTAACCGTTATGATGGACAAAATAAGGGCAAGGAGTAAACAAATGTGGGCCAACCGGTATCTCATGGTCGTCATCCGCGATTTTTCAGTAATCCATTACATACCCCCATGGATATTATTTGTTTTGGAGATTGATCAAACAGACCATGGTTATGCGGATACAAATCCAGGGCAGATCCTCAAAAAACCACATGAATGAGGCGAGGACAGGAACAAATGTCCCAGGCTCATCAACCTTCTCCGATAGTAGCACGGACAGATCCCTGATAAGCTATTTTCAGGTTCTTTGAAATAGGGAAAGTAAAACACAAACTCATGGCGGCCAGATGAAAGTGACGCTTATAGCCCTTCTTTACGTCGTGAAATGAATAACAGCAGGAAACTTATTATTGCTGGAGGTGTATGTTTTATTATACATTGTGTCAATAGTATTTGACATAGAGGGAACTAGTATACAATAGAAATTCATCCAATTCCCGGTCAACCAGGAGCGTGAAATTATGAACACCCCATTAAACAAAGTAACATGTCCTGTCTTTCAAAAAAATCGTATTGAGACACTTACCGATGGTGTTTTTGCTATAGCAATGACATTGCTGGTTACAGGTCTGAATATTCCGCAACTAAATGGTATCATCATATCAGGTAGTGTTGATTCCATTCTCATCAATCTCTTTCCCGATTTTATCCATTACATCATCGCATTTGTACTGCTGGCAGGTTTCTGGTGGTCCAGTCACCTGAGATCGCAGTATACTCATTCAATCGACAGTACAATGAGTTTCCTTACGATAACAACCCTGCTATTTGTTGGTTTAATTCCATTTTCAACCAACCTTGCAGGTGATTTCCCCCTGAATACCCACGCGACTATCATTTTCGAATTGAATCTTTTTGCTATCGGGCTCTTGTCCGTCCTGCAATGGAATCATTTGTTGCATAATACTACTTGCCTCGATCCGAATGTGAATCGCAACGTCCTTTTCCTAAACCGGACCGATGCGTATATTTTCCCGGTATTATCCGCGATCGCGATTTTGCTCGCTATTCTTTCCATACCTGGTGGGATTTTTATCTATTTCGTCACACCGGTGTATATGATAGTGATGTGGTTAAAAGAAACAAAGATTCACGCGATAAAGAAAAAGAAGGTCCAAAAAACAGTGTAATAGTGTTCAATACGTGGAGTAAACAGAATTGATAGTTATAACTGTTCAGATGGATGCAATATCAAGGGCTTCTTAATGGTTATTCACATCTCCCAATATACGGATCAGTACTATTGAAAAAAACACCAGGAGTTATCATGAAAATGAAAAAGCCCTCTCTGCCAAAACCTCTAAAAAATCTCTCATCGTCTGAAAAAGACGTAACTATCATTTTTTTCCTGGTAATCGTAGTATTCATACTATCAACCACATTTAATTTTTTTGATCTGCTTCTCCTCTTGATCCACCGGTATGATTCATGGCAGTTGGATGATTTGATTGTTATCTGCATATTCCTCGTATTTGCACTGGTTGTCTATTCATATCGCCGTTCGAAGGAGATGAAACAGGAGATCAAAGATAAAACAGAGGCCGAAGCTGCCCTTTTAAAGGCAAATAAAAAACTCAACCTTCTCTTCAACATCACCCGGCACGATATCAATAACCAGTTGATGTCAATCAATGGTTTTTTAGAATTATTACACGAAAACGTCACTGATCCAGCACTTGAGAACTTTTTCACGCGGATCACGAAAGCAAGTTCCCAAATTTCCACCATGATCCGGTTCACAAAGGAATATGAACAGGTAGGTGTGCATGCCCCATCATGGCAGGACTGCCGTACTCTCGTGGACACCGCTGTAAAGCAGGCCCCGCTTGGGCAGGTTGTGGTGAACAACGATCTTCCTGCCGGGATGGAAGTATTCGCAGATCCGCTGGTTGTGAAGGTATTTTATAACCTGATGGAAAATGCAGTCAGGTACGGGGGGAAGATCACGACCATACAGTTTTCTGCTAATGAATCTGGCAACGATTATATCGTCGTCTGCGAGGACGATGGTGATGGCGTAGCGGTTGATGAGAAGGAGAAAATTTTTGGACGTGGATATGGAAAAAATACAGGACTTGGGTTAGCCTTGTCCCGTGAGGTCCTCGTCATAACGGGCATCACGATCAAGGAGACCGGTGAGCCGGGCAAAGGGGCACGGTTTGAGATGTTGGTGCCGAAGGGGGTGTGGCGAATGACAGGGAAATGGGAGATAGTACCATAAACAACCCCGTGTATTGGTGAGGTCCGTCTCTATCTGGTATTCACCAATTCCAATTCCTGCGTTTAACGAGACCTTTATGGAACTTTGGAAAAGGCCATAATGAAAATAAAGGCCATATATAGGTTAGATTTGGTTAAAACCCTTTTAAATCACTTTATCCCGCCCCAAAACAAAATGGGGCCAAATGCGGGCGATTTAAACGAACAGGAACGGGGTCAAATAGTCGGGGTGGGGTGATAATACCCTGGGAATAATATTGGCTCGTTAAATCGGGTGTAAAATCAAGCGATTTAGCCGTAATTTTACTATTCCGTCTATTGGTGCTATAATCATCCATTATGCGTTTCGAAGAATTTCAGATAACGGCCTGTCTTTTCAATAATGTATCTATTGAAAGGCATCATATCGTGATGAATAAAATGTAATTATCAGGTTTTTTTGATAACACAAACAATAATGTGCTTTTTTGTCAATAATCAGGATATACACCCCTCGCTACCGGGCGGGAAGTACTGAATGGAGGATATCGGGATGGTTACATCCTGACCGGCCTCTCCCAATATGAAAGTTCACAAAAACTGAACAATTCTGATATCGTTCATTTTGACACAGTAAGCCAGGTGCAGACATCCGGGCCCGGCATCTACGAGGAGAGCATGATGCTGCACTCTTGCGGGGCGGCTGCTGCAGCGGTATACCCTGCGACGGTCGATGCCTTTGCCGTTGCAGTACCCATATTCTTCAGGGTCGTGGGGTTCTCGTAGACCACACGGATGCCGAGTGACTGTGTGCTACGGCTGACACCGGGATGAGTTACGCCGGCGACATTGTGGTCCACACTGGAATGCGTTGGTATCGATGACACCCAGGACACGGGTGTTCAACATGGCAACGTCCACAATCTTGGTCGTAAGAGTACGGACCGAGCTCTTGACGTTTGCGCTCTGAACGAAATCTGCCATGTTTTTTCTCTCCTGTCCTCGGAATGAGGACGCAGAGGGTGAGATTAAAGATTTGAAAGATTTTTTGGCGGGTGTCTGATTCAGAAATGGTATGGAGCGGGATTGGAAAAATAAGGTTAATGAGAGCGAACAAATATGAGATTTAGTCCGCCGAGAGGGAATTATTGTGGAGTTAAGGTGCATGAAGAACCCATGCATCCTCATCGAATGGATGATTTCTTCCCGTGGAAAATCACCTTAAACCCACCACGAACCTGTTATAATCCCCCCAATCCCTACATCCGCGATTTCATCGATCATTCATCATTCGTTATATAGTGAAGGTAGAAAATTTGATAAATTATTTCGGTAAAAATTTTAAAATATTTTCTCCATCCGGAGATATTTTAATTCGGGCAGCCCTTCCTTTTCCGTCGACTTCAATGAATTTCTTTTCGATAAGGGGTTCTAAAAATTTTTTGTTTAATTGAGAGTGTTTTGCAGATTCAGAATGTCCTTCTTTCTCGATAACAATTAACTTCTTTTGTATGAATATTTCAATAAGTCTTTTCTTGCTCATAACACCGTTTTCTTTTATTATAATCAGAGCAGTTATCAGGTGTTCCTTTGGGCGTTCTATTTTATAATTCGGCAGTTGAATGACATCTTTGTAACCACTGGTAAATTGTTCTCCTTCTTTTGGTTTAATTTCGTATTTTTCTGGAATTGCATAATATGGAGTGATATTGACTTTTTCGGTGTTGAAAAGCATAGCTGCCATCATACCAGCAATAGCTTCAATTTTATTGCCCGTTGAAACATTGATGAATAATTCATTAGCTTGCTCTTTTTCAATAATTATTCGATAAACATTTAATAATTCAAATAAAGATCGAAATTCACACCTTTGTTCATCAAAATCAATTTTTAATTTCTTTAATTTGCTTTTAATCTCACGATAATGGAAATTGGCCTCACTTTTCTCAATATCCTCCTCGATAATCAACCATACTTTATCCGCTTTCAACCGGAGGAGGGGTTCAACTACCCGATCAACTTCAAAACCAACAGGGGCAATATGAATCCTGAGTTTGAATATCGATGAGCTAGTCATTTTACATTATTTAGATTTTTTATCTTAATAAGTTATTCAGTGTTAAATATATGGATTTTCAAATATTACTGAAGGAGGTGAACGAGGTATAATCTCAAGTTTAAGCGTGGGGACAGGGCCTGCAGCGGGCATTCTAATTGGCGGAATACTAATCATGATGGGCAATGCTGTAGGTTGGTTGGTTTTACTTGGTGGATTTGGCCTTAGTATCCTTTGGGCTATCCGCAGAAAATTTAATTTTTTCGGATAGACTAAAAAGATAGTATTCCGTCCAATGTTGCATCATCGGAGACACCACGTTAGTCTAATCATGCGGGAAAATAAGTAATACACAATATATCTGGATAGTAAAACACTATTCAAACCAAGCTTACGTAAATGGACGACTACAATTAAGTTAATATAAACACTTCAAATCAAAAAATCGGTGTGAAAATGAATCTTATGGAGGAATGAATGTCATACAGAAATAAAACATATGTATGTTTCGATGGAGATACGGATATCCATTATTACAGGCTCATGTGTGCATGGAAACAAAACGATGGAATTAATTTCGATTTTTATGATGCACATGACCTCAATTCTGCCCGGGACACAAGTACAGAGGAGACCATCAAGAGAAAGTTGAGAGAACGGCTCAATAATTCCAAAGTATTTGTTGTGTTAATTGGTGAGAAAACGAGATATCTCCAAAAGTTTGTAAGATGGGAGATGGAGCAGGCTCTCTCATTGGGCTTGCCAATAATAGCAGTTAATCTTAATGGATTACACGGTCAGGATTCCGAACGCTGCCCCCCGATAATCCGAGATCAACTTGCAATTCACATTAGTTTCAACTCAGCAATTATGCAATACGCTCTCGAAAATTGGCCCGATATGCATTATCAATATATCAAAGAAGGAAAGACAGGACCGTATAAGTATAACGAAGAGATCTACAAACGATTGGGTCTTTAATGAATCCTTCAATCTATTTATCAAAAAATTACTGGAGCCCGTTCCTATCCAAAAAGATCCCATTATTGAAATCTTTTTTCACAGCTTTCGGTTTTATCTGGTTAATACTAGCTGTTAGTACATACTTTTTTCAAGATTTACCCACCCAAATCAAGGGCTTGTGGTGGTTATGTATACTTTTACCAGCAATTTGGAGTATTTTTGATAACAGGCCAACGTTATCTGTACAACAAAGATTGATTGGACGAGACGTAATTATTGAAATCTGTATTGGGGATATCTTTCATTTTACAGGATCGTACATTATCGGTTCAAACACTACGTTTGATACTGAACTAGGAAATGGTTTAATCTCTGTAAAAAGTATCCAGGGGCAGTTTACCGAAGAATATTATAGTGATGTTAAACACCTAGATGTCGATTTGGAAGACGCGTTAAAAAATGAGAACTTTACTGAAATTAAGGTGGAAAAACGAGGAAAAACAAGAGTGTATAATATCGGTACCGTTGCAAAAGTTGCGAATAAAAATGTTGAAGCTTACTTTATTGCAATCGCATCATTAAACGAACATGGAGTTGCATCATCGTCGTTTGAAAATATCAAAGTAAGCTTAAGTTGTGTCTGGACTTATATCGCAAATCGTGGAGGAATTAACCCGATTGTCATTCCGATACTAGGCTCAGGTTTTTCAAGGATTGAAGCGCCACGCGATCAAATTATCAAGGAAATTATCAAATCCTTTATTGCTGCCTGCTCCACTAAACGTTTTACTGAAAAATTGACGATTGTCATTCATCCAGAAGACTTCCGAAAATATGATCTCAATCTGAACGAACTTAATGAATTTTTAACGTACCAATGTAAATTTACTGAATTCAAGAATCAAACCGAATCTGGCAGTGGAATTGGTATTGAATAATTTTCAATAAAATTTTATGAAATTTCCCATTCCGGACCTTTGATAAAAATGTCGAATAATTACA
>Ga0114951_10003800_pt1 | contig 15303 bp, 8 predicted proteins | sample AM7aDNAmetaG_FD_88677 | JGI IMG/M metagenome (GOLD analysis project Ga0114951, IMG submission 88677) | Freshwater microbial communities from Finland to study Microbial Dark Matter (Phase II) - AM7a DNA metaG | ecosystem: Environmental > Aquatic > Freshwater > Lake | place: Finland: Lake Alinen...
ATTCGCCGCAAGAGCTTCCTTGTAGCCAGTCAACCGTCCTTCCGAGGTACTTATTAACTCCCCACCAATATGCGCGATCCGCTCTCGGCCCAGCCGGATTAGGTGCTCTGTCGCCATGCGTCCAGCCGCAACATCGTCGGTGCCGACAAAGCACGCGTTGAGCCTTGGGAGGTGACGATCAATCAAGACGTAGGGGACCTTTGAAGCGACTAAGGACTTGAACCCTGCAGCACTGCTTTGACATGAGGCGATCAGCAGGGCATCTACGCCTCGCGCCAACAAATTCTCTATCTCTTCGTGTTCCAGCCCTGGTTCTTCTTCCGCTGATGCCAGAATCAATTGGTATGACTCTTTTCGAAGTGCAGCGCTTACTCCCTTGGCAAGTTCAGCAAAGAACGTATGTACAAGATCGGGAACAATAAGTCCGATCGTATAGCTCTTGCCCGAGGCTAACCCACGCGCCAGCATATTGGGCCGGTAGTTCAGCTCCCTGACTCGCTGAAGCACGCGATTGCGAGTCAACTCTCCCACATCCGGCTTATTGCGAAGGACCTTGGAGACCGTAACTAATGAAACTCCCAAGTCCTCGGCGATGTCCTTCAGTCGAACGGCCATGCGCATATTCCTTTAGTGCGTGATTGGCAATACGAAGCAGTTGATGTACCACAATCGCAACAGAGTCGGCCTCAGGATTCAGTATCATTCACTTCAGCGATTCGGAGTTGCATGCAGCAGGAGAATTAACAGGGTTACAGTGGGCGCTTACACCGCCTGGCAAGGTAACAACGTAATGTCCGGGCCAGCGAGCCGGCTCGTTGCCGGGGTAGTCGGTACTAACTATTTGCGCGCCGCTCGCAATCATTGCATCCCGGCGAGTTGTGTCGTTAGTGCGAGCTTCCGTGGTATCCGTGTCGGTGCGGGTCCGCACGAGGTAGCCCTTGCGAACCAGAGCGGCAATCTCTGCGGCAGGGCCATCATTGCGCTCAATAAAGGCGGCATCGGGCTCGCCTGGCTCGGCGTTGGTGAATAGGATGCGCCCTCGAAGTGATGGATGACCTGCCAAATAAGCTGGCCCTGCCTTTCGCTGGTCCATCAGAAAGATCACCTTGCCACGAGCGTTGGCAAGAGTAGGCCAGTTGCCGGCCAGCACCGCTTGGTTCAAAGTGTCGAAGTTACCACGTACACCATCGGGAGTAATCAGGTCATTCGGAGAGAAGACAGAGCGAATTTCTGTATCAAGGGCATCGAAAACGCTGGAAGTGAAGGGTTCCGGTTCAGTGAGGTGGATAGGACCCTCCGGCTTGCCTTCCTTTGTTTCGACAAGAATGAAAATTGGAATATGACCAGGGTGGGTATGCGACCAGTTCCTCACTTGCTCGAGGCAGGCGATAAATGGCTGGCAGGTGCTCCGATAGTCGATGTCCTGGACGTGCATGACTTTAAAGCCTGGCTTGGTCATCAGGCCGTGGGGATCAAAGTCGGGGTCGGGTGGAAGATGAGCGGCAGCGATCATCGCCGGACCTGAAGGATGCGCGTAGAGACCGCCCTTGCTGTCCGCGAAGACATCAAGCTCAATCTGGCGAACGCCACTATCGAATTGCTGTTCAAGTGGTTGGTGCCAATAGTCGAGGCCTGTGAATACGCGCGGATTCATTGTCTGCCACAACGCAGCCGCGCTGGGAGCGAAGCCGGCGTGATAGCTATTGTGAGTCCCAACGACCTGGATGTCGTTGAGGCGCACTTCACTGCCTTGCTGAGCAAATGCTCGCGAAGCGGAAAGTGCAAGACAGATTACTAGTAACCGTAGAATGACCTTGCTGCGAGGCATCGCGACTCCTGTTCGTGGAAGCCTAGACGTGCGAATACGGCTTACTGTAGTGAGTCGACCACTCGACCAGGTTGTCGTTGAGGAATCGCCAGGTATTGCGTTCGCGGTCAACCTCGATCAGCATGTATGCATTTGGATCGTAACGCGTCGACGCGATGGCATAGTGCTGCGGGCCAAAGGTGTGCGCAAAGTCCACCCACTTATGCCAGTGCCCGGAGACGACCATTTGGATAGTCTCCTTGTACTTGCGCAGCAGAGGGTGCAATCCGTAATCTGCGAACTCTTCGGGAGTACAGAGCCACAGAGGATAGTGGATGAAGACGAAGGTTGGCTTGTGTTCGCGCAGTTGTGCCTCGAACCAGTTGAGCTGTTCTTCACCAAGCGACCCCTGACCGCGATCGAAGGTCTTGGATGAGGGATCCCAGGTGGCGCCAAGGAAGTTATTCAACTGAACGAATTTGTATCCCTTGTGCTCGACTGCGTAGTAAGGCTTGGTGGCGAATTTGGCTTCAAAAAGCCGGTGACTCATCTCGCGGGAAACGCCGGGCACGCCGTAATCGTGGTTGCCGAATCCTATATGGACGGGCATCTTGAACCCATCGGTTATGGCCTTGGCATTGTCCAGACGAGTCTTGTTTTTGAAGTAGAAATCGTATTCTGTGGAGGGATAGTTATGAAAATAGTCGCCCGCCACAAAGACCTGCTCAATAGGTGGGTCGAGGCTATTGATGAGAGTGCGTGCGGAAATCAGGTTGGCAGCTGAGTGCTGCAGGGATTCCGTGTCGAGTGCGTTGCTCTCCTGCCCGTGATAGAAGTCGTCGATGATGTGTGTGTCTGCGACCACAGCGAAGTAGAAGAAGCGGCCGGCCCTTGTGGAGGAGGCCTCACGCGCCCATAAAGAGCGCGTGAGGGATGAGCCTAGAGCACCGGCCGAGAGTATGCCGAACTGACGGCGAGTGATGGACATTGTTTCTCTCCTTCTCAGGTTAGAAGCTCAGCTTGAGAGCCAGTTGCATCTGACGCGGTGGGAAGTTCCCGGTGATGGTGCCGAAGGAGCCGCTCTGGCTGTCGCCCGTCGGCGCCGTGTAGTTGACGTTGTTGAGAGCGTTAAACGCCTCAGCGCGGAAATCCAGGTTGGAGGATTCGTTCCAAAGCGGAAATTCCTTATGCAACCCCATATTGGTCTGATAGAACGGGTTGTCGCGAAGAGGGTTTCTGCCGGCGTTGCCGTAGGGTTGGGAAACATCCGTAGGGGTAGTTACAGCGGTCCTGCTGAGGTAACCAGTGAGTGAGGTTGCCTTCTTGACCCAAAGCCCGCGTGGCGCCTTGGGATTGCCGCTGATGTTGGGCCGGTAGGTGAGCAGATCGCTGACGCTGAACTGCGACGGTGCAGAGTAAGTCAGGTTCACGGGTTGCCCGCTGGTGGCTGTCTCGATGACCGAGACCTGCCAGCCGCCTGCGATGATTTGCATGGCGCGGTTGGCCGCTCCACCCCAGTGGCGGCCGTGGCCGTAGGGCAGATCCCAGATTGCAGTCAGCGTGTTGTTGAGCGGTTGGTTGTAGGCCGACTGACCACGCTCACCCTTGAGATTTGCAAGGTTGACGCGCGAGTTGTCGCCATTCGGTGTATCCAGATGCCCTGACGCATTGTCGATGGTTCTGGAGTACGAGAAGGCATTCAACAGGTAAAGCCCGTTGGAGTAACGATGCTCGAGCCTGACTTGTGCGCCGTGGTAGATCATCATTCCGGCGTTGGACGAGCCTTCGATACCGGTGAAGCCCTGGATGGGGCGCCGATTGAGAAGTGAAACGCAACCAGCCGTCGTGGTGCTGTTGCATCCGGTGGTTGTGTCGGGGTTGGGAACGTTGGGCGCAGCCTGGTTGATATCGTCAAGCACCCAGATATGGACTCCGTGTTCGCCAACGTAGGAGACATCGAGCAGAGTGCCGTGAGCGAGCGTCCGCTGCAGGCCAAAATGCCATGCCTGCGAGTAGCCTGTTGCGATGTTTGTTGGGATGTAGCGCGTTTGCGAAAGCGCGGTGCTGAAACCGGCAGCACTCACGAAGTTCGTGCCATAGCCCTGTTGCTCCGGGCTGAAGCAGCTTGTGTTCTGAACATTAGCCGCGCAAGCGGGCGTCATGGTTACGACACCGGCCACTTTTGTGATGGCATTTTGCGTAATTGAGGAATTGACGATATAGGGCCCGTTGTAGGCAAGCAGGTTTTCGCCGCCCTCGCGGTTGAACTGGTCATAACTGATTCCATAGCCACCGCGAACCACGGTCTTGTCATTCACGCCGTACGAGAATCCGATACGCGGCGCGAAATTCTTCTTGGGCATGCCAACCATCGCGCGATCGGTAATCGAGCCTGACTTGGCCTGGACCAGAGTTTTGGTCGAGGGGTCGAAGTTGGCCAGATGATCTCCATCCACGTATTGCGGAGTGACGAGCTCATAACGCAACCCGAGGTTGACTGTGAGGTTGCGTTTGACCTTGATGTCGTCCTGCACGTAGAAGAAGTTCATCCGCTGGTGGTAGTTGACGATGCGGAAGTTGTTCAACTGGTAGCTCTGACGTGCTCCCAGAATGAAGTCGGCCAGGGATGCGGCCTCCTTGGAGCCCACGTCGGCGCTTGAATAGGAGCCGGAGTTGTTGATCGACAACCCTGAACTGAAGTAGCCGCCATAGTTGTCCTGGCCATAGGTTGGATTGAAGTCCTCAACCTCGGTATTGATGGCCTGGTACTCATACCCGAGCTTGATGCTGCTACGGCCCTTGATGATCGTGTAGTTCAACTTGGGGTCAATCACGAAGGGGTTCTGGAACTGCGGGTTGCTCGGCTGCGCTCCGAATTGGCTGAAGTTGCTCACGTTCTGGTCGTTGAGTGAACGCGCAACGATAGGATCGGTGGGCAGTCCGGGGATCCCGGCCTGAACCAGCAGGCTGGGTTGTCCCAAGCCATAGGGTGACTTGCCGCCCTCTGTCCAGGTAAACCCAACACGCGCATCCAGGATTGAGTTTTGGCTGAACAGGTATGTATAGCCGGCCGCGATCTGCTTGTTGTAGTCGTGAATTGTACCGTTGCCGTTTCCGCCCGCAGGACCGGTGAGCGGTTCCGCGTCCACGATGTTGAGGCGGTGGAAGCTCCAGCGGAAGAATGCCGTAGTGCGCGGATTCAGGAAGAAATCAAAACGTGCATCGGCGCGGTGATCGATAAAGTGTGCTTTGGGCACGTTGACCAGGTTGTTGGAATAGCCGGTGCCGGTTGTTCCCGAGATTGCAATATTGGGCGTAGGCAGAGCTGGAATAACCAGCTTCGCCAGCGGGCTCCAGTCCGACTGCGGGATAACACCGGTGGGGTAGGCCACGCCCGTGAACGGGTTGTGCAGCGGGACAGGCGCACCGGCCGCGGTGAGAAAATTACCCTGGCGTTGATCGGCGGTTGGAACGGTCGAGGCGGAGTATTGACCTTGCACCTGGCGGTTGCTCTCGTAGTCGCCGAAATAGAAGATCTTGCCCTTCAAAAGCCACGGTACTGGACCGCCAATGGCCCCACCAAACTGGTTCTTGACCAAAACAGGCTTAACTTGCTTTCCGGTGAGGGCGTTGGTAGGCGGAGTAAAGGGCCCGATCGCGTTGAACACCGTGTTGCGGTTGTACTCCCAGAGCTTGCCGTGAATCTGATTGCCGCCGCTCTTGATGCTGACGTTGAAGACGGCGCCGGAAGCGCGGCCAAACTCTGCGCTGTAGTTGTCCGTTGAAACGCGAAACTCGCCGATGGCGTCGGGTGAGGGCTGAATAGCCTGATTTGAGAAGCTCTGATTCGACGTGCCGTAAGCGTTGTTGTCCAGGCCGTCGAGCATGAAGTTATTGAACTCGCTGCGCTGACCGTTCACGTTGTACGATGCGTCGCGGCTGGTCACTGTCTGATTTTCAAGATTGTTTGCACGAACGCCCGGCGTGAGCAGGGCCAGATCGGCATATGCGCGTCCGTTGAGCGGAAGGTTGTTGACGTCGCGCGCGGAGATGATCTGTCCGCGCTCGCTGTCTTCCGTGTTCAGCAGCGCGGCTGCGCCGGTTACCGTTACCGTCTCGGTCGCTGAACCGGGTTTCAGGTTCACGTCAACGCGCTGGCGCGCATTTACTTCAGCGGAGAAAGCTTCTGTCTGGGCTTCGCTGAATCCCACTGCTATGGCCTTCACTTTGTACTGGCCGATGCGAACGCTCGTGAAGGTAAACTGACCTAGTGCATCGGTCGTTACCGACGTCTCCACGCTCGTCGCAATATTGACGAGTGTCACCTTGGCGCCAGGGATTACCGCACCCGACGCGTCATGCACATATCCTAGAACGGTCGCGGTCTCGAATTGGCCGTGGGCAAATGGGCAGTTGAGTGCGATGAGAAATAGGAAGAGGGTAGCGGCAGCAAAGATGCGCAAACTCACCGGCTTTCCTGGATACCTCTTGAACAAACTAAAACTTGTCATCTCTCCTGAAACTCCTTTCTGGGTTCTGGATTGATCTGGATTCTGGGTTAACTAAGGTACGTTCAGCGGACAGCTTCGCCGTGAATGGCTCTCTAGTACCGCGGAGATGTGGAATGCTCTCTCTGGTGCGAAGAAATGATGCGGTCTGGAGCTTCCGGTTCAAGCTGGGCGCTTTGATGATCGCTCTGTCACCCTCCCTGGACGGGTAGGGGATCAGGGATTCGGAAACTTGCGAGAGGGCCCGCGAAGGCCGCAAAGAACGATTGAACAGAGGCACGATCAGGATACGCTCGTTCTTGTCCTCGCGCTTGCCGCACAAACGCATAGAGCCACTCCCGAGGGAGGCAAGATGTCTGGACGGTGTAGAAGCGAAGTGAAGCACGCTTAGTAAACCCATTTAGTGGCCTCAAGGGTCGAAAAACCAAACAGTGTTGCCAATTTGTACCGCAACCTATAAATACGGTAGCGCTTACGTTGGAGAAAAATAGAATAGTTGCGAGCGACCTGTCAAGTTAAATTTTCATGACTGGCAGTGTGTGGATGTGAACAGGGTTGCAGCCTTGGAAAATATTGAGAGAAGATCGCAAAAATAGGCTATTTTGTTGGCGAAAGTCCTCAAAATCTGAAACTTGCGTTAGCGCTGTCGTTTTCCGGCAAAAAGGAACGGAATCCGGCGACTGCAGGAGTGCTCTCATCACTACATTGGCAGGGAAATCGGGGCCGTTAATTTAAGAAGAGAATCGGGAGAGTGACGGAGATATGGAAGCACTGGTCAATCAATGAGCCAATCCGAATGTAAAATAGTTTCAATAAGCAACAGCCACGATGAAGATCAGACCTGGCCCCTTGCGCACGAAGGGACCAAGCCTGAACCTGCAGTATCACGGCCTCACTTGCAGATCGTCAAACTCGACGCGATTCCACTCCGTCCCGAGCGCGAACATGCCATGCGAGTGTGTATCATCCTCGACCGAAGCTAAAGTCCTGCCGTCCAGCGATGCCTCGATATTCTTGCCGTGAAAGCGTAATTCAAGATGATGCCACTGGTTGCGATCGATCTTCACAAAGCCGGATGCCAGCGTTGCCACTGGCTTCTTGTACTGCGCGGAGAGAAGTTCCCATGCGCCGTCGGGTTTCAGACGCAGTACATAACCGCCCGGCCATCGAGCGTGCCCATCCTTGAAGACGTCTGAAGAATCGATCCGTCCCATGACAGTGGCCTGTGCGTCGCTAAGAAAATGCACATCGGCGGCCACGGAATAATCCGTCCATCCGGCATCGCCTGCCAAAGTGAACGGATCCGGCAAGGGGCCCCACGGTACCGGGATCGTCGAAATCACCTGCTCCAGACACCTGCCAGCACGCCCGGTGCAAGGATGAACCTCGAAGGCGCCGTCTTGGTCGGAAAGATACTTCGGCGAATGGCCCAACGATGTTGTATCGAAGTTATCTGTGTACGGGAGTGGGAAGGGAAATGCCGGAGGTGGTTGCGCATTTCCTTTTCCCTGTCCCGTTGTTGTGGTTAACGAATAGAGTGAGTCTGGATCGAAGGTGTATTCGAATCCGCCCTTCACTGCAATCACATCTGCAACATGCTCAAAGGTGCGTGAATGATTCGTCTCCCAGACGTGAACGACCTTTGCATGCAGCCCGCCAACCAGCCCGAATGAAACTGTCTGCGCACTCTTTGCGCCGATCGTCTCCAGCACCACGCTCCAGTTCGCGCTGTCTGGGGAGCGAAGGGAGACATAACTCCCGGTTTCCGGAAGAGTGCCGGACGCAGAGTCGAGATACTTCCATCCTGGTTGCGCAAACTGCGTCGTGTGGGCTGTGGCCCAAATTGTTCCTTGCACATTGTAGTGGCCGGACCACGGCGTGTTTGCATACACAAGTCCGGAGTTAGGCGCGGCCAGATTGTCATAGTACGAAGTGATCGGACTCCAGATCTCAGTAGCTGTCAGCGAGCCCTCAAGATAGTTCTTGTTATAGAGGTGCGCGAGAATGCGCCCGCCGATGGCCCAGTCGCGACTGAGAAAAGGCCCGCCGCCGCCATTGGGCTGGTCTTCGCTCGACCAGAGCGGTTTGCCTGTCTTGCGCGCCGCTTCCGTAGTTGTTATCTTGCCATCAATGAGCGGGTAGTGCCCACCGATCGCAGCGATCGCGCCGCCTAACTCGGGGTCTTTGAGCATTTCATCTGCAATCGACCATTGCCCTGCTCCCTGCCCCGGATACTCGTCGCAGCACACAATCTTCGTAGCAAGGCGCTCGGCATCAAGCCGCCGATGAAGCTCTTTGATAAATGCAATGTTGTGAACCTTCTCATTCCACGGGCCAACATAGCCAATATCGAGACCGTAATCCCGCTTTGCTGTCTTGATAAAGTCCGTGAGATATCCAGCCATCTTGGGTGTGTAAAGCGTCGGTTTGCCGGTAGAGGCGGATCTGTCCGAATCGGAATAAACCCAGCCCGGCGCGCCCCAGGGAAGTATCTCAAGAATGATCTGCGGATTCCGCTTGTGCGCCTCCGCCATCAGCCACCATTCGTATCCGCGCGTGGAATCGTGATCCGACGCCGAGCGCATGTGGCTTGGTTCGGAACCGTCCGTCGAGTTTACGTCCGCACCGATCTCGACCTTGAGGCGTTGCAGGGCTGCTCCATATCCCGGCTTGAAAAGGTAATCGAGAATCTGGCTCCGCTGCGGCTCTGGATAGTCAATCAGCAGGCGCGACGAAGCGCCCGCGCTGGCAGCGCCGAGTCCGTCAAAGACCCGGCCATGGCTGCGCCCGTCCAGCACAACCTGCATCGGCTGCGAGCCCGCCACTATCGAGCCAAGGCTTAGCGTTAACGTCAATAGAAACATCGTTGCGACGATCCAACGCTCCGGAATCACTCTTACTCGTTTCATCAAGCAACACCTTTCGATTGAAATGCTATTTCGATCTCCTCGAGGGTCTTCCCGCGTGTCTCCGGCAAGCGCATGTAAAGAAACAACAAACCAGCAAGACAGATTGCCGCATAAGTCCAGAACACGCCCGCAGTGCCAAGCGAAGCATTCATCGACGGGAATGCATAGGTCAGCAAGAAACAGCCAATCCACAGCGCCGTAACCGCGACCGACATGGCGGCCCCACGAATGCGGTTCGGATATATCTCGGCGATAACAACCCACGTCACCGGCGCCAGCGACATTGCATAGCAGGCAATGGCCGCGAGAACCAGCACCAGCATGGGCTTCCCTTGTATGTTCAGGCGATAACATGCTCCAAGGATTGTGTAGATAATTACTAACCCAGAGACTCCGCCGAGTAACAGGAACCGACGGCCATAGCGATCGATAGCAGCGAGTGAAATGATGGTGAAAACTACATTCACCGTGCCTGTAATCACAATGTTGAACAGAATGCCTGAGACTTTGTATCCGGCTGCCGCAAAGATCTCTTGCGCATAGTTGAAGATCACGTTGATGCCGCACCACTGCTGCAGGACGGCGAGAGTTACGCCCAGCAGGAGCACCTTGGCCATGCCCGGCGAGGTAAGCTCGCGCCACACTGAATGCTGAGACTCGGCGCCGCTGGCTGCCTTCAAGTCATCGATTACCTGCCGTGCGTACACCGGCCCGCCCAAACGATCGAGAACTTGCAGCGCCTGTCGTTCACGGCCCTTGGCGGCCAGCCAGCGTGGGCTTTCCGGCACCAGAAACGTGGCAAATAGAAACAACAGGGAAGGAACCGCGGTGACTGCGAACATCCAGCGCCATCCCCATTGCCCGTTCCAAGACAAGAGAATCTCCTGTGCTGTTGCACCCGGAGCCACAGGCCGAGCAATGAGCCAGTTAACCACTTGTGCCAGCAAGATTCCAAATACGATAGCTAACTGATTGAGTGATACGAGTCTGCCGCGCAAGTGAGCCGGAGATATCTCGGCAATGTACATTGGAGAGATGCCGGACGCGAGGCCGATGGCGTAACCGCCCAGCATTCTCCACGCCACGAATACGCTGAATTGCGATGCCAGGCCGGTTCCCAGGGATGAGAGTGCAAATATGAATGCGGCCAAGGTCAGCAGCCGCTTTCTGCCGAAGCGGTTGCTCAAGGCTCCGGACGAAACAGCGCCGACTAGGCAGCCGATCAACGCGCAACTCATGGCCCACCCTTCCAGAGCGGATGTGTCCAGATGAAAATAGAGTTCGTAGAAGGGCTTTGCGCCGCCGATGACTACCCAGTCATAGCCGAACAGCAGGCCGCCCAGCGCACCCGCAGCGGCAGCAAGCCACACATACACCGAGCGGAAGCTACTGTCGTGCACTGGGCTTGGACTAGAAATGGGCATGGGTCCGATCATAGCGCGGTCTGCTCACGGTGCGCTCGTGCTTCTTTCACACTTAGCGCATTTAGCCAGCGCAGCGTCTCTGCTGCGAACTGATGATTGGCATCCTCCGCGAGCACCCCTTCAAGTTGGTGTATCGCGGCCTGTGCGCCATCGAGTCCATGGCTGGCCAACGCGCTCAACAGCAACGATTCCACTCGATTCCCTTTATCCAGATCGTCTTCAAAAAGCAGCAGGTTCGGCAGCGAGGTCGCAAAGTAGTCAATGCTCGGTTCCGCCGCCATCTGCTTTTCAGCAAAGTCCGCCAGACCGTTGAATAGCTTCAACGCGGCTTCATCGTCGCCTAGCGCATGCAGAGCCAATGCTTGAAAATACGAGTGGACCCCAAAGTTGGCATGCGGCTTGGTGGCCGCGCGCCAGTACTGTCGGGCCAGCTCCAAATCTCCAAGCCTTTGCGCCGCCAAACCCGAATAGTAATCCAAGTCGTGCTCCGGCGTAAGCAGATGCTTGCCTTCGCCCAGATTCTCAGGATAATGCCGTGCGGCCTCAAAGTGCTCCAATGCCTCGCGATCCCTGCCTGAATACATCGCCTCGCGTCCTAACGCACGATGGGCGTGAACATACTGAGCAGAGACCAAACCCTCGCCGCCTTCCCACGGATTGAACCGGCGTGTACTTAACCGCCTCAATGCCTCATCCCATCGTCCGCACTGGTTCAGCAGAGTAATATACTCCACGCATAGGTCGTCCCTGCATTCCACTAGTGGCCGATGTTTGTCCAGTGTCCGAAACCGTTCCTCGGGCGTGCCCAACCGCGCTCTTCTTTTCAACTGATCCAACTCGTACAGCACGCGTGCATCCTCAGGGTCAGCTGCGAAAGCGCGTGTGTACATGCGCAGGGCTTCGTCAGGATTGTGCAATACGTTAAATTCCGCAATTCCCAAATTTCTCCAAGGGATAGAGAAGTTCGCGTCTAACTCGACTGACCGGCGCCAGCTGCGAATCGCATCATCATAGCGCCGTCTATCATAGTAGAGATTCCCAAGATAGTACTGAGCCTTCGCACTCGACGGCCGCCGCTGCAAGCAATCCTCGAGCACAATCATCTCTTCAATGCGCGCCGGAAAACAATAGCGCGGCGAAGCAGCCTCTGCAACTGCCGCATATTGTTCGCAACGTTGCTCGTGACCAAGCAAGTGAGCAAGCCATGACAGCGTGTACCAGAACATTGGATACACCCATTGCGCCTCCCGGCTGCAAGCTGTCAGAAACGTATAGGCGTCTTCACGCAACCCGGACCAGGCCAGGTCATAGCCCACGTCCAACAGGGTTTGAGTGTCTCCCTCGAGTTCACTGAGGAATGTGATGAGATCTCGTTGATCGTTGCTTAGCAGATAGCGCTCGGCCATCATCCTGAAGCAGAGCCGGTCCAGCGCCAAAGTTCCATCGACTAGAGCCCGGGCTTCGTCGCTTCGGCCTAAAAGACGTAGCACTGAAGCTTTCAGTGCAAGCGCATTTAGATTCGCTCCACTGACCTCCAGGCTTCGCTCCACCTGTTCCAGCGCAAGCAGTAGCTGACCGCGCGCAGTGCTGATAGATGCCAACTGATAATATCCAGCGCTCCGCCGCGCATAGCTCCATACTGATTTATGAAAGGCATCGTATGCATCCGAGTTATTCGATTGGTATAAGTACGCAAGACCACGGTTATAGAACGGCTCTCCATCATAAGGATTAGGGTTTCTTAGAGTAAGTCGTCGAATCGAACGGTTGAAACACTCCTCGGCTTGGGCAAAACTGCCCTGCCGCAAATAGGTAATACCCACCGCATTGTTGATCCGCGAATCTTCAGGATCGCGCTTGAGCCCTTCACGCCAATATATCTCTGGAGATCGCGTGGCGTGACGATACTGCTCCAAATGCAAACCGGTCAGGTATAACTCATCTACGCTTGCGATCTTCTCGGGTGGCAGTGGTTCGCTGGCAGCAGCAGGGAGATTTTGGTCTGGAATTTCTTCCGGCTGATATGCAAGCAGTTCCGCGCCATGACTATCTAAGACAGACAAGCGGTAATCACAGGGACTGGCTGCAGCGACTTTCAGCATGCGGACAAATGGCTCACCGGGAGCCAATTCGAGTTGTTCGTTCAATATCGGCGATCCATCGCAGGTCAGCACCACGTGCACAGTTTGTCGCGAAGTTACGCAGATGCCCACGCGCACTCGATCTGCATCAAACTCCAGATTGATCGCCGCTTGCGTATTCGCATTCTTCACTGGACCGATCTTCTGGATAGGGTACCAGTACTGACTGAACGTCTTCGTCTCGCACGGTTGCAGCCATGAGAAGTCTGGCTGGTTGTCGGTATAGGCTCCAGCCATCAGCTCGATATATGGGCCATCTCTATCGGTCAAATTCCGGTCCCATGCATAACCGAACTCCGCGTTGCCCCATGTCCACATCTTCTTGCCCGGCGCAACATGATGATTGGAGGTGTGCACCATTCCTGCTTCTCGTCCGTGATCGTAGCCGCCAAAGAAATCGTATTTTGATTCTGTAACCATGTACGAAGTAGGGACTGGAATGTTCTTATACCACGAGATATCCGTGCCCGGACCGTAATCCACCCCGTAATAAATGCCGCGGGCCAGCGGGAACGAAGAGATTGCCCTCTTTGCATGATCGGCGACAAACGTTACATCGGGCGGAAAGAATGCCTGGTAGTTATCGTGAACCCGCACTGCAACATTGGCCCACCAGAGGAATGTTTGTGGAAGGGGAGTGCGATTGTAGAGCCTCACCTTGGCTTCGATAATGGCTTTGCCCGGCGCCAGGCAGATGCCCACCATGCCCTTCATCCTGAGCATGGGATCGTGCTCGCTAAGCCACACCGTGCGGCTTCCATCGGTGTGTTCTTCTATGGATGAGTGCACGGGCATATAGGTAGATGGCCGGTGATGCTGAGGCCAGTTGAACTCGACGCCGCCTGAAATCCAGGGGCCAAGCAGGCCGACTAGAGCGGGCTTGATTACGCTCTGCCGGTAAAAGAAGTCATACTGGTTGGTCTTGTCGAGGCCAGCATGGATGCGGCCGCCGATCTCGGGCAAAATCATCAACTGCACATATTCATTTTCCAGCATGATAGCCCAGTAACTCTTATCCACCTTTTCCAAAGCCACGCGATCAGTAAATGGATTGGGATAGACTTTGCCAGTGCTCCCCTGGTAAACCCGCTTCTCGAGAAACATTGGGTTAGGGTCGGCTTCCTGTACTGGATAGGTGGGAATTACCACCTGTTGCTTCCAGCATCGAACCTGTTTGGATTCAAGCAGATCGTTCATGGGATCAATACCTCGGTGGCAATGGCTGTGCTGCTCATGCAGGGCACAGGTCGATTTGATGGCTCCGAATCGTCTCGTTCGTTGTCAACCGTTAACGTACACGAATCTGAAAATACTGTCAATTGCCCTTGCTCCAGCTGCTGGCCCATTCGTTTGAAGCGCACGCAGTCCACCGCGTCGAGTGGATGCTCAAAGATTGTATGGATTCGGCTAGTCAGTCTCGATATGCCGTACAATCGAGCTTTCAAGCGAACCCACATGAAGCCTCCAAGTATTAAGGACATTGCGCACGTGCTCGGGATCTCCATCGGTACAGTGGACCGTGCGTTGCATGGGCGTTCCGGCATAAGCCCAACCACGCTCGATCATGTTTTGAAAAAGGCCAATGAACTCGGCTACCGACCAAATATTGCAGCTCGCTCTCTAAGGCTCAACCGCAGATTGCGAATCGGTGTTTATCTTCCACGTCAAATCGCTTCTTTCTTCGATCCCCTGCGCGTCGGAGTTCGCGCTGCGGCGTCTGCAGCCATAGGAGCTAACGTGGATCTCGTCTTTCGATCATTTCCCAGGCTTAGTGAGGGCGATGTGGAGTTGCTTGCCGCCGATGCCGGGGAAAACTTCGACGGTATCCTTGTGGCTCCCGGCAATGCAACTCGTATTGAACCTGTGCTGCGCAAGATCCTGCGCAAGCAGGTTGCAGTTGTCTGTGTCGCGAGCGATGCGCCGCAGAGTGGGCGTTTGGCATCGGTTACCGTAGATGCTCATGCCAGTGGAGCCATCGCCGCCGAGCTCTTTTCCCGCACAACTTTTGGATCGGGTAACCTGGCAATCATCACCGGGGACCTGAAAACTCACGATCATGCGGAAAAGCTTCGCGGCTTCTCGACGAATCTCGCGCTATTGGCGCCTCGGCTGAACCTGCTGCCGGCTCTTGAGTCGCATGAGCAGCCGCGAGAGGCTTATCGTCAGGCCAAAAAACTGCTGTCTTGCAAGCCCTATCCTCTGGGCATCTACATAAGCACAGCCAACAGCAGGCCGGTGTTGCGCGCGCTTGACGAGTTGAACCTGTGCGGCGAAGTTCAAGTCATTGCGACCGACATCTTTGCTGAACTTGTCCCTTACATCGAGTCTGGAAAGATTCTGGCCACGCTCTATCAGCGCCCGTTCCGTCAAGGCAGGACAGCGTGCGAAATCCTCCTGCGCTACCTGGTGGATGGCGTGACTCCAGAGCAGACGATGCGTCTCGCGCCGCATATCGTCCTACGCAGCAATTTGGCGCTGTTCAGTAGCTACTCCGAGACTCCCGCCACTAGTTAG
>Ga0114951_10003801_pt1 | contig 15301 bp, 10 predicted proteins | sample AM7aDNAmetaG_FD_88677 | JGI IMG/M metagenome (GOLD analysis project Ga0114951, IMG submission 88677) | Freshwater microbial communities from Finland to study Microbial Dark Matter (Phase II) - AM7a DNA metaG | ecosystem: Environmental > Aquatic > Freshwater > Lake | place: Finland: Lake Alinen...
ATTTGACTGTAAAGCAGCAACAATATCTCCGGTTTCATTGAATATTGACCGGATCACTATGGTAAACATTGCATTTAAGGGCCCGTGGGTTCCGTACAGGACGACCCGTTTAAAGCCGTTCTTTATAAGGGCTTTAACAACCGCCTTAATATATTCCTGGGATATTTCAGGCATTATATTGACCGTTCCCGGCCAGGAGGCGGAAGCGCCGGGATAAGTATAGTAAATAGGCGGTGCAACCAGGCAGTTCCACTCTTTAGCAAGAATGATGGCAGCGGCCCAGGCATTAATAGCGTCGCAGCCCAGAGGAATATTCGGCCCGTGCATTTCGACGCAGCCAACCGGCAGAATTATCAGGTCGTTTGATTTCTGATATTTCTGAACCGCTTTGGAGCCGAGCAAGTCCAATCTAACTTTATCATATTCGTTCATGCCCTTCCCCTTAATTTATTTTATATTCTCCGCCGGCTTTGAGTTTTATTTTTAAAATATTTCCTTCAAAGGCCGTTTTAACTTCCGTCTGTTTCCCCGCTTCCACCAGTTTGACCGCCGGGGCTCCGGTAAGGAAACCTTTGAGCCCGGTCTCTGCGTCCGTCTTGCCGGTATTCAGCAAAAGATAGGAGGTGGGTCCGGTTTTTTCCAGATAGATATTCGAAGGAACGGCAGTTTCCACCGTCTTATCCCCCGCTTGAATATAAGTTCCGTTGGAGATAGAGAGAAAATTAAAACCGCCTTTAATACCCACGGAAACCACCCCGGCCTCGCAATTGGATACCACATCCTCGAAGGTGTATTTTCCGCTCTTATAGGCCAGCATGATAGTGTCAATACGGCCGTCTTCACCCTTGGTCTTTACAATCATTCCCGCGGCGTCATTTTTTTGAACTTCCTTGGAAGCGAGAGTCACTTTAGCCGCCGTTACTTCTTTTATAACACTCTCGGCGCCATGGGCCTCACCGGCCACGGCAAAAACAGTCGCCGGCTGATTCCTTCTTACAATAAGCAAAGGTTTTTCCGGGCCGTTTCCGGTAAAAATCTCGGTGCCCTGTTCTTTAATAAACTTAAGGGTCAACAGGTTTTTCTTGTCCTTACCCGTAGTCACCACCAGTTCTTTATCCGTCTTGCCGGACTTTACATCTTTAATTTCCAGATATGGTTTTTGCTTCGTGTCGATTTTTCCCAGGGAAACAAGATTCAGGTCTTCTACCTCTACCTTGTTTTCGAAATGCAGGACATAATCAAGAGTGCTCTTTTCTTTACCGTCTATCCAGAAAAAATCGGCAAAATAGTCAGGCAGCAGCATGACCGTCCTGTTGGCTTCCACTTTTCCCCCGTAAACATCGGGACTGGCTTTTCCTTTGGCAATTTTTGCCTTAGGACCGACATTAAAGATAGCGAGGTCGGCTTTTGCGTTCTCTACTTTCTTCTGGCCCCGTTCGTCTATATTAACGGTACTATGCGCGATGGTCTGTATGGAAAAACTGTCATGCCGCGGGTCATTATAACCTATCGAGGTCGGCTCGATTATAAAACTTGTTTCCTTCGCAAAATAGAGCATCGAAAGACAGTCTTTGTGGCTGTGCCCGTGCCCATTGGTCCCGCAGTCCAGCAGCAGGTACCGGCCGTCGCCCCAGGCTCCGTCTTTTAAAATAGCCAGGTCCGTACCGCCCAGAAAATCCGATTTAAGCGGCGGGAGTTTTGTGTCCAGTTTTTGATCATAGATTCTCGTCGGGAGCCAACCGGACCAGAACATCGCCGAACCGGTAAGCATCGAACTTTTTGAATTATTTAAGATAAAAAGATGCATCGGGTCTTTATACCGCAAGTAAGCGTAAGAATAGAGCGGCTGGGAATCTGCTTCAAATAACTCCCCGCGTCCGGAATCATTCATACCGGGGATGGTATAGTCCGGGTAAGCCCAGACCACCGGGGCATCAAAGAGTTTCTTTACTTTATTATTATCATAAGAGTAGAAATCAACACCCCAGTGCCGCGAAGCTTCCATAAAGTAAATCAAAGTCCTTGTCGCCGGCCAGTGATAACCAATAGTACCTTCGACCCACAACCCGCCTTCCGTTATACCTTTGTCCAGAAATTCCTTAAAGCCGGGAAAACCGGTTTCGCCGTTTAAAGAACGGTTAATCAAGGCAGTATCTTTTACCGTAAATCCGATAAGACCGGACGCAGCCATCATATACCCGCCCCAGTTGGTGTCGGACGGCCAGAACCTGATAAGCTTGGCGGTTTCCTTAAGCAGGTCATTTTCTATATGTTTCTGTTCCGCCTCAGAAAGCACCCCTGAATCGGCTATCATATCATAGGCAAAACAAATACCTATAACCCAGGCTGACTCTTCAAGGATCTGTGAAAAAATACCGAAATTCTGGTTCTTTTTCATGGGCATGTAAAAGGAAACATATTTGTCGGCGTAAGCAAGAAGAGCTTCTCTTACCTTTAAAGCATATTCTTTTTTACCGTCTATCTGATAGGCAAAGCCCAGCCGGACAAGATTTCCTGCCAGGTCCATATGCTCTCTTAAAGCCGGCGAACCCGGCGCGTAGGCAAACCCTTTAACTTCTTTTGTGGGCAGGGCTATGGGTTTATCCAGGGTAGCTTTGGAGATCCGGAGCATTGCGGCATAATCGGCTTTTGCGGAACTCGAACTCTTTATCAGCGCCCTGTAATCGTCAAACTCTTTGGCGTCAAAAAACAAATAAGGGTGTTTACCCGGATCCTTTGCGGTAAACTCTGCGCCAATAAAACTCCCGCAAAACAACAGCGCCAAGACCGTCAAAAACAAGTATTTTCTCATTTTACTCCTTTTACAGCTCTAATATTTTTTTATAGTTTAACCGCATTTGTTTTAAAGTTTCTTTGAGGCCCGAGCCCGGCAGCCCGCATTCAAACATAAAAACACCGTCGTAACCGCTGTCAAGAAGCGCGGTTTTTACTTCTTTCCATTTAATTATACCCGTAAAGGGAAGCCGGTGCAAATCTTTTTTCCCGTCATTATCCTGGATATGAACCGTAAAAATTCTGCCTTTTAATTTCCGGATGGCCCCCGCGACATCTTCCACCAGAAGGGTATGCCCGGTGTCCACACAAACCCCGGCTTTTTTTGGGTCCCGTCCTTTAAGCACTTCTAAAAGTTCCGCGGCAGTCCCGGCGGTATAATGCCCCATGGTTTCCAGGGCAATTTTTATTTTTCCCGTTCTTTCTATTATTTCAGTCAGCGCGGCCTTAAGATTTTTCATTTCCTGTATCCGGTTTCCGGTTAGAGTATCCGAACCCGGGTGCAGGACAATTTTATCAAACTCAAAATATTTATTTAAACTGCAGGTTTCCACCGCGAGTTCAATCCCTTCCTGCCGGGTGGCTTTATCCTCCATCGCAAACGGGGTAAAAGGCGCGTGGACGCTCCAGACCTTTAGTTTATTTTGCCTTAACGCCCGGCCTATGTTCTCCAGGTGTCTTTTGTTGTGAATATCAAAATGCAGGGTCTGCAGCGCCGAGATTTCTATATATTCAAGACCGCTGCCGCTCAACTCTTTTATTATCTCCTGTGTAAGCAGGTTCCTGTGACCGGCCACGGAAGTACAGGTGCCATAACCTCTAAACATCCATACTCCTTTGCCCTATTTATAAATGCTTCCGCAAATACTCTAAAATATAAGCACGCATATGGGCATTTTCAAAGTGCCCGGTTTCATACCGGACGAGTTCCCAGTTGCCTGGTTTCTTAAGTTTTACATATACTTTTTTTAATTCTTTGTCTATCTTTTCCAGGCCTTTTGGGGGAGTCAGCCGGTCAAAGTTGCCGGCGAGCGCCAGATGGGCTCTCGGCGCAATCAGGCTGTTAATCTTTGCCGCATCGAAATATTTAAGCAGGCCCGGAACATAGTAGTAAATACCGTGCTGATCCAGATTGCGGGTTTCAATCAGGGTTTCAAAATCCGTCAGGCAGCAAAGGTCTACGCATACTTTTATCCGGGTATCCAGCGCGGCGAGCCACCAGGCCATCGTCGAACCCATAGAAATACCCAGGGTCGCAATTCTGCCGGCATCAACCTCTTCCCGGCCCGCCAGGTAATCCACGGCGCGGATACTGTCATAGACCATTAAACCCCAGAGAACCTGCCCCTTCCAGAGCAGTTCCTTAAAGAGTTCTGATTCCGTCCGCCCCTTCCTTTCTCCGAAGTTCCAGGTATCCATACAGAAGCCGCAATAGCCGTTTTTGGCCAGCGCTTCCGCATAGGGAGGATTTTGGACGGCTGCACGCCCCCGGATTAATTCATCTTTCCCCAGGTCGTAGTTACCGCCGTGCGCGTGATTGTAGATGACCAGCGGTACTTTTTTGGCCAGGTTTTTCGGCTTAATAAAATAAGCGGGGACTTTTTCCAGGCCGTTTAAATCCAGGAGCAGTTTTTCAAGGATATACAAGTCCCGGTCTTCTTCCGCAATTTTTTCCACGGAAATTTTCCTCTTCCTCGCGGGCAGGTCGCCCAGAAGTTTATAGAGTCTATCCCGTTCAGACGATTGCTTTGACATATTACTTTCCCTCCCCGCCGGAGCTGAAATTTATCGTTGCGGTTATATTATTTCTGAAGCTGACAATCCTGCCGTCAGCTTCAGAAAAATATTATTCGAAAGAGAACACTTTTTTACTCTTCCCATTTGTTTACTTACAGATTTTTTAGTATCGCCTGCACATCATTAAAATCCCTTCTCAACTTCTGTTCTGTCGATATCCCCACGGGTTTCTGGACATACCCGCCTTCAAAGTCCTCAAAGGAGACCGCGCCGTCGTAGTTGATGGCCTTAAGCGCCTTAAAAGTAGCCGGCCAGTCGGTAATCCCGTCGGGGATACCGCAAAAAGTCCAGACCCATTTGCCCTGTGTAAAATAACTCTCTTCGCCGCTTTTGTTGATATCCCATCTGAGATTCTTAACATGCACATGCGCCACATATTTATCGAGGAGGTCAATACCAAAAGCTTCCCAGCCCTCAACAATCCCGTTCGCGGGGTCAAAAACCACCCCTATGTGGGCAGGATCAAATTTACTCACCATCCTGTACGCCGCCGAGGCGGAAGGAATAATGTTTTTCATATGTGTTTCAAAGACGGCCTTTACTTTGTACTTTTTTGCGAGCTTCTCGACCGCTTCTACTTCTTTCAGTGCTTTTTCCAGGAGTTCCTTATACTTCGTTTTGCCATCGTAGTTTAAAGCCCCGATCCGGGCCATAGGACAACCCACTTCGGCAATAGCGTCAAAATATCTCTCTACTTTGGGCAGGTCGGCAGAAGGAATTCCGCAAGCCAAAGAGGAGAACTTTAAGCCGTTCGCCGCGCAAAGTTTTGCCAGACCTTTTAGTTCTTCTTTAAGGTTTTCATCGCTGATGTGCCAGGTCTTGGTCTGGTCCCAGAGGGCCTTTTTATACCCGACTGCCGGCTCAATAGAGTCATAGCCTATTTGTTTCATCAGCGGTACCAGTTCTTCCAGTTTCATATCCGGTGCCATTACGGTCATTACACTCATCTTCATAGAATAAATCTCCTTTAATACGATTTTTATGCGAGCACTAAAATCTCTTGCAGCTATTTATTGTCATACTGAAAAGTTTCTTCCACTCCGGCTCCGAGGCTTACCGTTATTTTGTTTATTCCTTTTTCCGCCGTTTTAAGCAGACCGGAAAGATCCAGGCTCTGTTCTTTGCTGGCCCCGAGATTTAACTGCATTTCTTTTACCGTTTCTTTTTTTGAACTTTCGTTTACATTGGTCAGCTTTACTTTTACCTTTTCCTCTTTCGTGCCGGCGTTTCTGAGAGTGGCGTTGTTCAAATAAATCTTGCGGCCTGAGAAGGTCGCCTGGCCGAAGTAATCGGGCTTATGGAAACCGCCGAAGGTACAGGTCCAGCAATCATTCTCTGCCACAGTCTTTCTTTCCCGGTTGAGATTTAAGCCGATAACATCACCCGCTTTCGGAGTTATCCCGAGAGTAGTCCAGGGGATGGCAATTTCTATCGTCCAGGCGTCGGCTGTCCGGCCGGTTTTAACTTCCCACTTGGCGACAAACTCATCATCTACTGAAGCATCCCCGAAGGAATCTTTTATTTTTCTGCTGGCGCCTTTAGAGCCTATACAATTTGCCATAAAATGATAGTAGGTGAGATGGTCATGTTTGGTGTCTATAAAGATTTCAACGCTGTCATCCATCCAGACAGAATCCCCCTCCGGTTCCTTGCTGACCTGCACGAGCTTGTCCAGTTTATCTTCCTTGCATTCAAAAGCTATATACAGTTTATTCTCGTCGCGGGAAATATAGGCAATAGTATCTTTGGTAGGAAAGCCTTCCCCTGCGTTTAAAGAGAATTTGTCCGCTTTATCTGCTGACTTCCAGCATTCATCATTTAAAACACCGTCCAGGATCGGTGCCTTTGCCGAAGTAATTTCCAGGGTCCCGTTGGTCCGTATTAAGGCCGTCTCCGCAAAAACATTCAGACTGCACAAAACTGCTACCGTCAAAACAAGCATTTTCCTCAGGTTCATTTGGCTCCTCCGTTTTATTTTATTAAACTTCTTTCTCCTGCCTTTATCAGTTCAATATACCGTTATAAACTTTCCACCCTCCTTTTATGCGCGTTATTTTGATTTTCAGCAGCAATTCTGAACTTTTTACCCGCTCTTATCTTTTACCCGCCATTTGAGAGCAAATATCGAGGTAACAGGCTGCCCACCATTCGATAATCGAATGGTGAGATCTCGCCTAAAAGACGGACTCAATGTCCATATATAATTTTTCAGCAGCAATTCTGAACTTTTTACCCGCCATTTGAGAGCAAATGGCGAGGTAACAGGCTGCTCAATGTCCATATATAATTTTTCAGCAGCCTGTTAATGCGTTAATGCATACATTATTATATTAATACCCATTTTGTAGGCGGAGGTGGTACGGGTATCGTCTTTTTTTAAATTTTTCGTGGACCACTCGCAGTGCAGGTCTGCGCAGGAGGAAAAAACCATCAGCCGGCCTTTATCGTCGTGCATGCCCATCCCGGGTCCGACATTGGTACCCTTGCAGACAAGTCCTTTGGGCAGGTCAAAATGCGCGTGATAAATAGGATGCTCCGGCGGCAGATCCTCCATTTTTTTCCCGGGGAAAATTTCCTCCATAAGCACCTTAAAACCGCGGTAAAATTTATCGGTTATAGCTTCATCCCGCCAGTCCACGCAATCATCCCCCAGGATAAAACCGCCTCTAAGCAGGTACTCTTTAACATTGGCTTTTTCTTTGGCGGTTAAGACAGGCGTGCCGGAAGCAGTCATAAAAAGGATGGCGTAATCGGTCATGATATTAAGGTCATTAAGCGGCACCACATCAACTTTGGTACTTACCTTTAAGGTTGTAAGTCTTCCGACCTCTTCCAGAAAATAAGTATCATAGATCATATTTTTATCCCAGAGGTCTTCAGTATCCTTTTCTTTTACCTCAAATTTGACCCGCCCCCATTTGAAGTCGGCGGCAAAAGAAAAGAGCGTACAGGCAAGAAACACCAGGCAGGCATAAACCAGAGTTTTTCTTATAAACTTCCCTGAGCCGGCATTCATTTAATTTTATCCTTAAGCGTTTTTACGGCTTTTTCCATATATATTTTTTCTTCGGCCAGCTTCGCATTCTTCCCCGCTTCTTCTAGGCAGGGCAGGGCGTTTTTATCACCGAATAAAACCAGATTATTTGCGGCTTCCATTCTTACGCCGATATTATTGTCTTCTTTAAGCACTTCTATTAAAGCGGGCACGGCTCTTTTATCGCCGATTTTACCCAGCATATTCACCGCATTTTTTCTCGTCTTTACATCCTCGTCGTCCAGCATAGATAACAAAAACGGAACCGCCGGCTTGCCCATCTCCCCGAGAGCCAGCGGGCAAAGCGGGCGGGTCTCTTTTACCCTGGTCGGCAGAATAAAGCAGGGCAGAGCGTCCCTCCGGCCTGTTTTCCCGAGGGCACACATAAATTCAATGATATAGGGCATTTCCTTGGGGTTAAACTTTATCCATTTTTCCCCCTCCCGGTCCCCCTCAAAAGGGAGCAGGCAGGAAAGAAAGTATTTTTCGGCAAGAGCCATCAATTCATCCGCAGCAGCCGGATAAAATTCCGGGTAGGATTGTATGGCGAGTATTCTGATTTTTTGATCTTCCGCCGGGTTAAGCGCCAGTTCTTTTAAAAGGGGCAGTACCTCTTTTTCCTTTTCCTTAACCAGTACCCTCAAAGCCGCGAACCTTAAAGTTGTTATTTCATTCTTATTTTTGACCGTCTGCAGCTGCTGTCTGGCTACAGTCGGTTCCAAAGCGCCGGCCGCCGCGCAAAAAACGCCAAGAAGCAGCAGGGCTGACATTACCGTGAAAATAGTCTTACCGGTATTAGACTGCGGCGGCAGGCCTTTAACAAACTCAAAGTCCTGAAGTAAGGACAAAACAAACCGTCGGCAGCTGTATGTTTGATTCAGTAACTCTACCGGCAAACGCACTCCTGAAGACAGAACCGCTAATTGCTCTTAATATAACCCCGAAACACTGTAAACCCGGCAGTAAAAAATATTTTTTTCTTTGTTAATTTGTCTGCCCGGCTTTGAATTTTGATTCCCGGAATATCTTCAGCTGCTGTACGGTAAAGCCGATAAGTATCGCGCCCATCATCCAGGCCACCGAGGTGGCGTAGCCAAACTTCAAATAGACATACGCGTTATAAAATATCTCCAGACCCAGGACATGCGTCGCGTTTAAAGGGCCACCGGCGGTCGTCGCCAGGATTCTTTCCGTTGACTGAAAACTTCCCACAAAGTTACCGACGAGCATTATAACAAGTATCGGCCTTAAGACCGGTATTGTAACATGCGTGATCTTCTGTATTATATTGGCCCCGTCCAGATCCGCCGCTTCATACAATTCCTCGGGGATCATTTTTAGCGCCGCCAGGTAAAAAATACTGCCCGCCCCGACTGCCGCCCAGACCCCGATAACAATTACGCAAAGCATCGCCAGTTTCGGGTCCTGCAGCCAGAGCTGCGGCGGAATATTAAAGACATGGAGTATCTGGTTAAACAACCCGTCAGAAGCCGTATCATAAAATCTCTTCCAAAGAAGCAAGACCACCAGAGCGCTCGTGACCGCGGGCAAATAGAAGCAAACCCGGTAGATGACCGTCCCTTTCGGTATTTCGTTCAAAAAGAGAGCAAGTATAATAGGCGAGACATAGCCCAAAAGCAGGGATAAGGCGGCATAAATAAAGGTATTTTTAAGCGCAATCCAGAAGGTGTCATTGTAAAGGACCGCGACAAAATTATCTATACCAATCCATTTACTGACTCCGATTATCCTGTAATCCTGAAAAGCCATCATAAGACCGGTGATGATCGGCGTGTAACTCCAGACCAGCATGGTTAAGATAGCGGGCGCCATAAGCAGCCAGCCTAAAAAAGCCCTGCTCTTATCTCCGGGTTTCGCCGTTATCGAGATATTAGTGGCTTCCCGTTTCAATGTGGACATGGTGCCTTTTATATACCGGACAAAGAAGAAAGCAATGATGGAGGCCAGGACCAGAAGCACGATAGAAACCACCACTCTGCGGTGTTTCATTACTTCTTCCGGGACATTCCCGATTAACATCTCATTTGTTTTAGCGACCGCCGCATCCAGTTCCTTCTGGTAATCCACCTCGTCATAGAGGTTAATCGTGCTTAAAGGCGGGGCCATAAATTTATAAATATTCTGGCAGTTTTTTCCGTAGGGTTCGGGATGCGCGTAACTGAGCATCTCCTTGTACATAGAGATCCATTCTTTGGGCACTTCGCTCACATACTCATCAAAACCAAATTTAGTAAGATATTCGGGATTTATATATTTTGCGTAACCGGCCTGGATCAAACGGGTAACCCTGATCCTTTTGGCGTCATCACCGACCATATACTGGATGTATTTCCAGGCGGCATCCCTTGTTTTTTTGTCTTTTGTGGTGGCGCTTATGCAATACGGACCGGCGTTCAGCTCACAGCCGCCGATGCCGGTCGGACCTTTGGGCATGGGGGCGATACCCGTAACATTGGGATCCAGATCCGTGGGGACAATGGTTATATCGCCGGGCCGGGAGGCGCTGAAAACCATGGCAATTTTACCGGCCTCAAACTCATCCCATAAAGTAAAGAGCACTATTTTAGCGACACCTTTATACTCTTTGCCGTTCTTTATAAACTTCCCTCTTAACAGTTTATGCGCGAACTTTAGCGCCTCCACTGATTCTTTGCTGTTAAAAACCGCTTTCCAGTTACCCTCGGCATCCTGCTGGACGACATCCCCGCCGGCCTGCCACAAAATATTAATCCAGTGCCAGGAAATATCCCCGCCCTGGCCGAAGAAACCAAAACCCTGCACGCCGTTTTCTTTGTCGGTCAGTTTAACGGCATAGTCATAGAACTCATCCCAGTTTTTGGGCGGGCGGTTGGGATCCAGCCCGGCTTTTCGAAAAAGGTCCTTACGGTAAATCAGCGCGCCGACGCCCATATCCGAAGGCATACCCCACACATGGCCTTTTTGTTTGACCACCTTCCAGACCTGGGGAATATACATCCCTTCGACATCTGCTGTTTTTTTCCATTCATCAAAATATTCGTCTATAGGATATAAGAAACCCTGATCCATAAAGGTTGTGACATTGCGAAAGGGTATGACCACCACATCCGGAGCTGTGCCCCCGGCAAAGGACATAACCACCGAGTCCATTCTCTGCTGATTTTCCAGCCTTACCCCGGAAAGTTCCCTTACCTTGATATGGGGATTCATTTTCAGGAAGTTATCGAACACCTCCCTATTGATCCTCTCGGTCAAAGAACGGGCATCTTTTCTCGGGATCCCCATCAGGATAAGCTCCACGGGTTCTTCTTTTGCCGCGTACATAAAAGTTTCGAGACCGGCAAAGACAAGCACCGTGAGGCAGAACAGCAGGACTATTTTTTTCATCTTATGTCTCCTTTTTAATCACAGACAGTAATTCTTGCCTGTCTGCCGTTCAATTTTTAATTTTATTGTTCCACCGGAAGAATAATACCTTTAATAATAACATTCTGGAAGAGTACAAATACGATAAGAGTAGGCAGCGCAGCTAAAACCAGCGCGGTCATAATAAGGTACTGCGGTGCCCAGTTTTGCATATCAAAAAGCCAGACCATTATCGTCCACATCTTCGGATCCTGACAGACGACCAAAGCGAACATAAACGCGCCGTAAGCCGCCGTATAGGCGCCCAGTGCCAGATACGCCATAACGGGTTTTGTGAGCGGGAGCACTATCTTCCAGAAGGTGCCCATCTCTGAAACTCCGTCTATCTTTGCAGCTTCAAACAATTCTTTGGGCAGACTGTCGAAAAAGCCCTTGAGAATGAATATTGAAAAGCCGCTCGCGAGCCCCGGCAAAATAAGGGCCCAGAAGGTATTCAAAAACCCGAGTTTTTTAAGCAGAATAAAGTTAGGAATCATGGATACTTCATAAGGGAAGGCCATGGTAGCAAGGAAAAACAAAAGTATCTTATAAGAATAGGAAAAATTGAACCGGGAAAGCACATAAGCGCAGAGCGGGTTTACGGTCAGGACGGACAGAACCATGATGGTACAATAAAAAATGGTATTGAAAACCGCGTTGCCGTGCAAGACCACATAATTTAGCACTTCGGCGTAGTTGCGGGTGATATAGTTCCAGCGGATTTTACCTTCCTCCCTTAACAACTCAAGCCAGTCGGTCAGAGCATACGGCGGATTAATCTCGGCGAAGTTTTTATACCCGGTTTTATATGCCAGGTTCAGAACTGTTAAATTCTGATACTTTGCGGTCAGGAATTTTTCAAAAAGGTTTTCGGTGGTCTCGGTATAAATGTTTTTAGAAGAAACTGCGGTCTTGACAAAAGCACCCAAATCGCCGAAAGCAACCGGGGTCATATATTTCCCGGCATCCGGAACCGGGATTTTCGAAAAGGAGGTAAAATTAGTCCCGTTAAGTTTATTGTAAGCCGCCACGGTCATATATTTTTCGGTGACATATTTCGTAAACTCCGCGTCAGCTGCTTTGGTAAATCTTATAAATTGGAGCGGCAGATAGGACCGCACAAACTGTTCCCATTCCGTTTTAACGGCAGTAACGGGCACGGTTTTAGACAGGCGTAGTTCATTAAAATCCTTATATTCCGTCTTGTATTTGGCGTTGAATTTTGTAATTTCCCCGTTGAATTCACCTTTGGTAGCGAGGTAGCGCCACCACATACTCTCACCGCTGACGGCGTAAGTAAAACGGTCGGAGAGTTTAGACCTGAAATCAAGCCATTCTTTTGTTTTTACGGAATCATCATTTTGAAAATTTCTGAGCCAAAGCTGTTCTCTGGGGGCGGTAATAAGCTGAAAATTATCCAGGGTTTCAGAATAGACAGTGTTATACTTGTCAATACTGCCCGCGAATTTTTTACTGAGCATTTCCTGGTAACTTTTTTGAGCCTCGCCTATGGTGGGGCGGCCTGTAGAACGGAGCTCGGTAAAACCTGTGACTTTGTAGCAGTCAGGCAGGCTTCTTTTAAACTCTTCATAGTCGGTTACCTGAAGCAGCGCACCCGGGGAATCAAGACGGGCCTTGGGGGCTTCGGCATCTTTTATTTGATACAAATTCAAATAGACCTGTTCATTATACCTTTTAGCATCGCCGTTATACTTCCGGTCCAGGTATTTGGAATAAAGTGCACCGGAATTGTAGATATACCGGGGAATGATTCTCAGTTCGTTCCGGTCCACTTCCGAAGTGACGGACATACCGAGCATCAGGAGGAAAGGGTAGATCATAATAAACGCCCCTCCGGTTAAAAGCACATACATGGCGGCGATTAACAATCTCATCGAAGTCTTCTTTCTACCTACTATCGGTATAATCGGCATAACCAGAACCTCCTTTAAAGTCCTCTTTCATTATTTCTATGAAGTCTACTTGGCAACCTCATAAATATGAACGCTGTACGGCTCAAATGTGTCAAGAAAAGTATCACCCGCATCAAGAGCGAGCGTCCGGTTAACCCCGTAAAGATTTATCACGGAAAATTTTGGTTTAAACTTCAAATTTATCTTTACTTTCTTTGAGTTTTTGTTGGGATTAAGAAAGAAGCCGTAAACATACTCCGGGTTTTCTTTAATTATAATACCGCTCTCGTCCAGGCCGCCGCTTTGGATATTAAAAGCTTCATGCACATCTTTAGCACCAAGGACCGGCGCCAGTTCCTGAAGCATAGCGTGGGTCTGACCAAAAAAACCCTCTATTACCGGATCTAATTTCACTGTTTTTTTTGACGGGCCGGCTTTTTGTTCCAGGAGGTAACCAAGGCCTTTTGCCCCATTTATCAGGCTGCTCCAGACTTCGACTGTAACTTCCCCGGCAGCAGGCGCCCGCCCTTCTTTATTTACGGCAGGAAGCACAGTGGCTTCCAGACAAGCCAGTACCGGGACCCGGTCACCGCAAAGCCCTCTTAATTGTTTTACCGCGGCACCCGCACCGACAGTATTTTTCCCCCACATATTTATGGGATATATACCAAAACTCAGCACTTCCGGAAAACCGGCCGCCTTTTTATAATATACAAGTTTACTTCTGTCGGCATTTTCTTCGTTAAAAAAACCGGACGAAAGATTTAACCAGGTTATACTCCCGGGCGCCACGGCTTTTACTTCTTTGCACCTTTTTTCCAATTCATCCGCGCTAAGCCTCGGGTTTCCGGAGACCTGAGTGTCCGGTTCGTTGGCAATCAAACAGCCAATAAGCGCCGGCTCCGTATTTAAAAGCCCCAGTTTGTTGGTTTCTTTGAGCCATTCATAACCAAGTACGGCAAAGGCCTTAACGGCTTTAACTTCACTCAGATATTTTTCAACCGTCATCCCTTTTTTTTGTTCTTTTTCGGTGATAAAAATATTTACACCAAAGGAGCGCTGATAGACGAGGAGTTCGGCAGGTTGGTTTAAAGCAAAAACAGGAAAGAACTGTCTGCCGTTTGCGATAAATTCTTTATTTGCCCCTATCTGAACGGTTGCGGCAAAAGAAGAACTAAACAGCATGAAAACAAGAAAAAAAAGCGCTACTTTCTTAAACATGGCTTCCTTTTTTAAAAATTTTCCCGGCAATTACCCGCAGTAAAAGCATATGTATTATAACATTTTTAGATAATATTTCAACCTTAGAATTGCTAAATAAAGGGCTTTGTGTACTCTGCCGGCGGGCAGGTTTTGGCCTTCTTAATCCTTTAAAATTGTATTGCCTATACGCTCCCATTGAGCGTCGTCTATCAGGGAGAGACCCCTTTTCTTAGCCTGGGGACTGGTCTCATCAAGAGTCGCCAGAAGTTCGTCCAGCTGTTTCAACATATCTTCAATTTTTTCAACTTCGCCTTCATTGTAATCCATCGACTTTATGGTCTTCGGAATACAAGGCGGCAGATTGTATCTGAACGACTCTTCATACGCCCGGGAGCTGGAGGACCCTAAAAAACTCGCATTTCCTCCCATACCGTTATTATCAAACCTTGAGATAGGCATTCTTGTGATATCCCAGTCAATAACATTATTGGTATGGAAGGCGTCATTTTTTCCCGCTATCAGGCCGGACTTTCTTCCGAGAACCGCCGAGCCGTAAGTAAAAGTACGGTTACCCGGGGTGCCGTCACAATAGTAAAGAAGATCGGTCTGGGAATAAAAAATAACCTTGTTTAAATTTCTGACCATAAATGTAGCGTCGGTACCGTGCTTCTCGATAAGTTCAGACATGGGATGCAAGGTCCGGTCGGTATTCTCCTGGAAATTGACATAGACCTGCCCTGCCGAAATAACCGCCACGGGATTGGCCCTTTCGTCCCCCATAGTATAGGGGCTCGGAACCCAGACCCCCGAACTGTTCCAATAACTGTAATTAATGGTCCCGAGGTAAACATCCTTTGTGGAAACTATAGTTATTTTTTTCTTAGGGATACCGGTAATGAACAACGGAACCTCGGAGAAGATCAAGCCGTGCTTGGGCCAATTATCTTCATCAAGTTTCGATAAATCTATACTGATAAAATCCACCCACTGGTCAGTACAGGTATATTTATATGGGTTTTGAATAAGCCCGGATACGGAGATTATTTCCTTTCTTCTTGAGAGATAACTTATACAAACATCCGTAGCACCTATTGATTGCGGGTCGTTGTTGATAAATTGAATCTCCCCGCCGTCCATCTCGGAATTTCCGCCACCA
>Ga0114951_10003802_pt1 | contig 15295 bp, 20 predicted proteins | sample AM7aDNAmetaG_FD_88677 | JGI IMG/M metagenome (GOLD analysis project Ga0114951, IMG submission 88677) | Freshwater microbial communities from Finland to study Microbial Dark Matter (Phase II) - AM7a DNA metaG | ecosystem: Environmental > Aquatic > Freshwater > Lake | place: Finland: Lake Alinen...
AATTGAGGACCACGATAGCCGCCACTCTCGATAAAGAGCTGTCCATTTTGATAAAATTTGTGATCCACGTCTGTACCGTCAGGTTGTTTCGCCTTTGGGGCAATAATATATCCGGGAGGCAACGGAGTGCCGTCTTTGGCAACGGCAATCCCCACGGTATTTTCAGCCAATCTTACCGCACTTGCCTTGGTGTAAATAAACAATTTGGAATTAATTCTGTAAGTTCCCGGACGTAAAATACCAATTTGTGGGCCTTTTTTGCCGTGATTATTCAAGAACATTTCGGCGTTTTGAAATTGGTTACACTCAACTTCATCACCTAATACCCGGCCCTGGGGCAAGGGCTCTCCATCAATAGATTCAACGATACCGACGCTTTCAGGATCAATAGACACAACTGGCACTTTAGAAAACGACCAGACGAAGGGCAATTTCCAGTACAGACCCGGCATCAGAGTACTGGCCTGTACGCCTATTTCTCCTCCGCGAGCTATGATTTGACCCTCAGGCATTTTTTTACCACCCAATTTCTTGGTAAGAATACCAACTTCATTTGGTCCGATCAAACGGGTGCCCGAGAGTAAAATTATGACAATAATTAAAATTAGAAGACCAAACAAAAACCATGCTACTGCCATATATTTTCTCCTTTTTAAACTAAACTACAATAACAGGTGAAAATATTTAAAAATACGTGAATAATAGGATCAGAAATAATCAGGGATTTCCCATATCAACTTTGATTGATCCGATCTCGAACATTTTTGTTCTTGAAAGTGATGATATTCCCATCCCATAAGATTGTCAACCAATTTCCGACAAACTTATCCGAAAAACAGCCAATACCCCAATCCCAGATGAATGGCTGTGCTGACTACTAAAACAAACACAAAAATCCCCTTTTGGGTCTTATGTCTGAACAAAGACCGTCCGATCCATCCTCCAACGAATCCACCTGATAAAGCCATCCCATGCAAGACGACTTCAGGTATGCGCCAGCCATGCATCTTGGCCTGGGCTTTATCGAACCCATACAAAAGAAAAGTAATCCCGCTCGTTACGGCCAACCATATCAAATAAAGATGCCAATCCATAAATCCTTCCGATAAAACTTAATATACACAGCTACTGTTTTACTTTACATCCCATGGTTGAAACCAGAGCTAGTCCGCAACAAAACCGTCAGTTATCAACACCCTGGCGGCTTCAAAGACACTCACTTTTTCAGCTCTTCTATTATATCAATATCCACTAAATACTTCAGACTCATTTTAATCATGCGGTCAATTGCCTCAGTCATAGTGAAAGCATGCTGAGCAGCATACGCTCTCAAAGCATCCAATAAATCTTTGTGAATAAATACAGGCGAGCGATCCATTGCTTTTAGACTATATATTTTGCCAAAAATCGGAGTCTGGCTATCTGTATTCATACTGTATACACCGTTTTGTTGTGGTCATAAAATTCATCCATCAATGGTTTATACCACAGAATTTCGAGTTTCTCAAGGTTTTTTCGTTGCCTTTCAAGGTATATTCTTTGAAACGCAGCCATTGATCGCGTGGTCCATCACTCTGTTATCCTGGAATTCAGTGTGCCCAGCTTCCGCATTGCAATGGTCCAGCAACGCGTCATAGACAAAGAGAACGATCACAAACTGAAACAGGGGAACCGGCAAAAGTAATTGACTCCGACCATAAGTCCTCTCTTTTTTCCACTATTTTGGTTTTTCTCACGAACATGGAATGATTTAGGACACATGTTGCCTGCCTGACAGCCGGGGGCGATGCCGCGCATAGAGCTAAAGTAGAACCGCCAAGTTATTGACCTTGGGTTTTTGGTGACCTTTTTAAGAGTATTTTTATAATTATGCCTTATTACTAATAACGTATAAAAATATACTATAAACAATAAATGCTAATTGACAAACGATAAATATGTGTTATAATCTAGAGGAAGCAAAATAAATAGAGAAGGAGAAAATATAGTGAATATGCGTCAAGGCAAAATGAAAACGTTAGCTAAGGTATTAAAAATCGTCTGTAACATAGTATTTTGGATCACCGCGGTGGGATTCGTCTTGTTTTTACTGGCTAGTATTTTTATTTCTCTTATTCCCGGCGAACATTTAGTAATACCCGCAAATATGTCCGGTTCTTTGTCTGCTAATTTTGGCGGAAACATGATGTTTAAATTTGACCCGCAAACAATCGGGGATATTATGATTAAACCCTTTCTGCAGGCACTTTTTATGTGGATTTCTGTGGGTGCATTAATGGTTTCGGTTGTAATATTTGAAGTCAAACGGATTTTAACAGCGGTTATCGGAGATAATCTCTTTAAAAAGGAAAACTCTAAAAACTTAACCGTGATTTCCCTGGTTTTAATTGCGGGGTCATTCATCGCGCCGTTCATGCAAGGTAGAATAGCTACAGCGATTATTCAAACTCTTAAAATAGACAGTATCCATTTCAGCTATTCTATGGATGGCAATTTACTGTTTACAGGAATACTGATTTTGATACTCGCGGGTGTCTTTCAATACGGTAACTATTTACAAGAAGAAGTCGATTCGACGCTGTAGGAGGAAGAGGTATGGCGATTATTATACGTTTAGACAGAGTTCTTGCAGATAGAAAAATGCAAATGAACGACCTCGCGGAGAAAGTCGGTATTTCGAATGTCAATATGTCAAATCTAAAAACGGGCAAGGTTAAGGCTGTTCGGTTTTCCACACTTCAAGCTATTTGTAAGTACCTGGATTGTCAGCCGGGAGATATACTGGAATATAGAGCCGATTTAGAAATATCTGAACAATAATGAAGGAAAGCGCCCCAAAAAATAGGGTGACATCAAATAGTAGTTAGACTAATGAACAATAACGGGGATAAGTAATGAAAGCGATTATATGTACAAAATACGGACCACCGGAGGTTCTTCAACTCAAAGAGGTGGTTACCCCCACTCCTAAGGACAATGAAGTGCGCATAAAAATATTCGCGACAACAGTAACATCAGGGGACTCTAGAGTGCGAAGTTTCACAGTTCCTCTCTCTTTCTGGCTCCTCGCTCGAATAGCGCTTGGTCTTAAAAAACCCAAAAAAGCAATTCTGGGGGCTGAGCTGGCCGGTGAAATTGAATCAATAGGCAAAGATGTAAAACGATTTAAGAAAGGCGACCAGGTTATGGCATATCTTGGGCACAATGGTGGCGCGTATGCTGAGTATATGTGCATGCCTGAAAATGGGTGTCTGGCCATAAAACCGGCCAATATGACATTTGAGGAAGCCGCCGCTATACCTTTCGGGGGCAATACAGCCCTGTATTTTCTGAGAAAGGGAAATGTCCGGAGCGGACAAAAAGTGCTTATTTATGGAGCTTCCGGAAGTGTAGGTACCTTTGCAGTTCAACTTGCCAAGTACTTCGGGGCGGAAGTTACCGGGGTTTGCGGTACCAGGAATTTAGAATTGGTAAAATCTCTGGGAGCTGATAAGGTGATCGATTACACCAAAGAAGATTTTACCAAAAACGGTGAAACCTATGATGTCATTTTTGACGCGGTAGGCAAGAGTTCTTTTTCAGATTGTATGAGATCTCTAAAGAAAAAAGGAACCTATCTTCACGCTGTGGCTACTCCTGCGGTGATGCTTAGGATGGGATGGGCTTCTATAATGAGCAGGCAGAAACTTATAGGCGGGACTGCATTCCCTGACACTGAAAAACTGGTATTACTCAAAGAACTGGTTGAAGCGGGAAAGATAAAACCGGTCATTGATAGGTCCTTTCCATTGGAACAAATTGCTGAGGCTCACCGGTATGTCGAAAAAGGACACAAAAAGGGAAATGTAGTCATAATTGTGGGACATAACAATAAAACCTGGCAAAGCGCTGTAGTTAACAGGTAAACATATGCGAATAATATAAAATAAAAAGAATAACTACAAATTAGCGACCGGAAACTTTCGGAACTGAGTTTTTTGAAAGTAGCTTGTTTACGGACTTTAAATCGAATTTGGTAGGATTAAAGCCTTTACCTAACCAGGTTTTTGTGCTGCGGTATTCCTCGTGGGATGGATCTCGAATTGTTTCCAGTATTTCCATATACCCGTGAGGTCCGCCACTATCCTCGTGCGGGCAGGAGTTCTCTCCTTCCAAACAGATGGGATATTGTTTATCAGGTTCTCTTTCCAAAATATCTTCGACTAACAATTGGTGTTCCCAGCCATCGCCAAAGTCATATTCATAAATGAAGAGGCTGTTTATTTCTTTTACAACTGCACCCAATTTGGTACGCTTCGAGTTTTTAAAATCCAATTCATAAAAATCGTTGTCAGGGTCAGGTTCTCCATATTCGTTTTTTCCAATCTGGAACCGATAGAGATGATAATTTTGCCAGCCCATAATATCTTGCAGTACTAAATGCAACCGATGAAGAGTTACATTGGAGGGGATCAAAAAACGGCGCCATATTAATGGCTGGATTTCCAGTATCCCAACCCTAATTTTAAGGATATCATCTTGATTATTCTGTCGTTCAATCTTCATTATAGCCTCTCAATGCCTCTAGATGATTTACTGAATTAAGCATATCAAGTTTGCGAAGCGTTGGCTATATACCAGAGATTTTTCCCCCTAGATAACAAACACTGGTTAAAAATTACGCTAACGTCCGCATTTGCACTAGAACTTTAATCTTTCAGATTTCGTAATTAATTGTTGGGTATAGTATAAGAATAGGTTACCTGTCCGTTCTTGCGACTGGCATACTCATCTTTTGGTAAGTAGGAACTAATATAGTCAACTTTCACTTGATCGGTTGATACGGTGACATTAAGGAATCCTGAATTCGGCAGAACCTTACCGGTTTTGTAAGCATCACTATTGAAGGCCGTATAGGAGAAGTCGGCAGGATTGGGCACTTCCTGGTACGTTACTCCGCCAAGTTGTTGTTGTGCGAAGAGATGGTCATGACCCTGGAAAAAGATGGTAACGCCGTATTTTGCCATCAGTTGCTGGATGGGCAGGTCCCAGCCGGGGCGATTTTGAGCGAACCCAGAGGCATCGCCCCACTCGAACTGCCCGGCTTCTTCAATCCCTCCGCGCCCGGTTCCCAGGACATGATGTGTGAAGACAAATTTGTGTTTAGCTGTTGAACTGGCCAGGGTCTGCTCAAACCATTTGTATTGTGTATCACCCAGGGTGACTTCCCACATGTTGCTGCGTTTAGCGCCGCCGCCTAAAACATTATCTACTGGGACAGGAGAATGCCAGTAGAAATCAATGACTACAAAAAGAGAGTCTCCCCAGTTCCAGGAATAGTAGTCCTTCAACAAACCTATGAAGGGTACGTTCTCGGTGTCACCCGTATAGAATCTCCCCGGGTCAGGCAGCGGGAAATACTGGGTGCGGGCTTTTCCTGCCAGGACTGCAGCGTTATTAGGCGTACCATCCAGAAGGTATCTGGCTGCCGCTTCATGATTGCCGTTGACCAGGAACAAGGGACTGCCTGTAGCTGCCAGAAAATTACGCTGGTTGGTATAAACCTTATCTACATTTTGTTCATTCATCTGACTTGAGCTAAGGTGGTCGATACCAAAGTCATCTCCCATGGTAAGGTAAAAATCTGGATTGTTAGCTTTTACGTTGTTCATGTTTATCTTGTACAAGTCAGAGTTGAACATCTGTTTGTCACGCTCAGGATGTGAATCTCCCTGGATACCGAAGCTAAAGGTGCTGCCGACTGCCCTCTGGGTATGAAAGGTGGAATCTGTGCCGGCTGAAAAATCAGTCTGACCTGAAACCTGGTAACAGACCCTGTAATAATACTGGGTATCTTTCTCCAGGTTGGTAACTACAATTTCCAGTGGTTGATCTTTCAGCAGGGTATTGACGCCCGTATGCAAGGGGTAATTGCCCGCGGATTTACCATATTCGATATATGCATCCGCGTTAGCGGAATTCATCAAACTAAATTTAATAGAATCTGCGGTAGGACTCCCAAGTATGACAGTTCCGGGGAAGGGGCTGTTTTTAGTAGTTTTAGGGACAGCCGGCATGGGCCCGGAGCCCGGGGGTATGGGAAGTGTCTGGAGCGGATTATGAACCTGGCCCGGTTGGGTTGACTGTGTTGGTTGGATTGGCTGGGGTGGCTGTGCCGGTGGCGGTGGTTGTATAGGTGGAGCTGGTGCTGGCGCTGGCGGTGGTGGTGTAGTAGTCGATGGTGGTGATGCCTGTGCTGGTGGTGGCGGTGGTGGTGCTAGAGTCGACGGTGTCGCGGTACATCCGGCTAGCATAACGGCAATTACAACAATTCCTACCAGTGCTGAAAATAACTTTCTCATATTTATGCCCTCTTTTTATGTAAATTGAGACGTACAGGTTAACCTTCCCTGTATTTTAGCATTTCCTTTAATCTTTGCCGGTCAATTATCTGAATTTGCCCTGGTTTAGTCTGTATGAGTCCTTGCTCGCGGAAGAGACCCAAAGTCTCCGTTACAGTTTGACGTACTGCTCCAATTCGATTGCCAATCTCTTCATGCGTGATATCAGTTAATACACTAGAAGTCTCATCGGCATTAGTTAGCAAATAATAAGCCAATCGAATTGTTATCGGATTATAGACTGATTCCACAAGATGGTCCTCTAGCAAATACAGGCGAGTACACATAGTTTCCAATATCCGCAGCATCAATTCCGGCTGAAGTTTGAGATGTTCCATAACTTGCGCCCGGGATATTACTCCAATCGTGCTGTCCATTACCGCTTCGGCATAAATTTTCTGCATTCTGCGATCAAAAATCCCTCTAACACCGAAGATTCCCCCTGGTGAAACATACCGGGTTACTAAACGCTTGCCGTTAGCTGTGAGTCGGTACATTTCAATCCTGCCTTCGCTTAAAAGATATAATTTTTCACAGGCAGGGAACTCCGGAATGAATATGATGTTTCCGGCTTTATAAATGCGGGTCTCCACCTTGTTAAAGAGCAATTTCAACTCCGTCGATTTAGGTTCCTTAAAAAGATCGTTATAGTAGAACAAATCACTCTCTTGCTGGGATTTATCAGGGTTACCAGCGAAGGTTTCGGTTGCTTTGCCGGATAATTTTCTATTCTTTCTCAAATTCTTTCTAACATTTTAACTATATTGTCGATACCAATCTGTCGTATATACGACACTGTGGCATAGTTTTGTCAATGTATAATTATAATTCATGAGTGTATTTAAACTGTTTTTACCCTTTTCTCTGAAAACTTAACAAGCTTAGAAATAATCGATCAGAATTAGTATATGAATGGATTTTTTGTAGTTTTTTGGACTAGACCATTTTTATCCCCCCAGCAAGTTGTGGAGTATTTCGTGGCCATTTTTACAAAAGGGTTAGCGGCCAGTTATGGCAAACGTATCTTTAAAGCCAAGGAAAAACAAATTCGAATTGCTTTGTAAAATCGATAGCTGTATGTAATAATTAAGTTAGCTTAATTAAGGGCGCTTAATTTGGAGGTCAAAGTGGATTCAGAAAGAACGCAGGAGTATCTGGAAGCTATATTCAAAGAACAGAGTAAAGGATCACCTGCCTCGACTTCGTTGCTGGCTAAAAACCTGGGTGTCTCAGCACCGGCAATATCAGACATGCTCAAACATCTTGAACTTCGAGGATTGGTAGAGCATAAACCTAATGAAGCCATTTATCTGACTGATGTTGGATTGAGTAAAGCACTAGAGATCGTGCGCAGACACCGACTGTGGGAGAGATTTCTAACAGATGTGCTTGGCATGTCATGGGATACGGTACACGATGAAGCCTGCAAGTTGGAACATATTGCTTCGGCCGAAGTCACAGATAGATTGGCACACATTTTAGGGGATGCGGATACTTGTCCGCATGGGCAACCGATCCCCGACAAGGATGGCAATATCAAACCAGAAAAAGCTATACCACTAACTGATTTCATGGCTTCCCAACAGGTATGTATTATGGCTGTTGATGTAGAAGACGCCAAAATACTTGGAGAAATTAAAAAACTCGGGTTGAGGCCCAAAGTCGTGGTAAAGATTCTAAACAAAAAGCCTGATGGGTCGCTTGAATTGGATGCTGGTAAAAAGAAGCTGCGGTTGAGTAGAACACTGGCGGCAGTGTTATTGGCTGAGCCAGTTACTTCACACCTACAATGCGAAGTACAGCAAATACCCTTAAGTAAACTTAGAGCTGGTCATTCGGGTGTCCTGCAATCATATGCTGGCGAACGAGAACAACTCGGGCGGTGTCTCTCACTAGGTTTCACGCCGGGAAGTGTTGTAGAAATGTTGGAGAACTACAACGGTTGTCCCGTTCTTGTTAAGGTTCATGACACAAAAATTGCTCTTGGACGCGAATTAGCAGAGAAAATGACTGTTTCTGGTGAGACAGAGTGAAACAAAATACGCAAGAAAAGACAGTAACTGTAGCCCTAGCCGGTTCCCCTAACGTCGGGAAAAGCACTGTATTCAATCTGTTAACCGGGCTCTCGCAGCACGTGGGCAACTGGCCAGGGAAAACTGTTGAGCAAAAGACAGGTGTGGTGCGCCGGGGCAATTTTACTATGAATTTTGTCGACTTACCAGGCACTTACAGTCTGACTGCAAATTCTGCCGAGGAGCAAATCGCCAGAGATTACCTCGTCAAAGAAAATCCGGATGTAGTCGTTGCCATTCTTAACGCCGCCAGTCTAGAACGTAACCTGTACCTGGTAGCGGAATTGATTGAACTATCGCCACGACTTATCATCGCATTAAACATGATAGATGTCGCTCAACAACAGGGTATTGAGATTGATACAAAAGCTTTGTCGGCCTCCTTGAATACACCAGTGATTCCTATAATCGCAAGCAAGAACCGCGGGCTTGATGAGTTATTGGCAACCATCGAACGCGAATGTGCCCAACCAGTTTGTCCTGGCAAACTTCACCATATCGAGTATGGTACAGAAACAAAGACAATCATCGACCATGTCGACGGACTATTGGATGATTCGATTACTAATCCTTACCCGAGACATTGGACGGCAATGAAACTGCTCGAAGGTGACACCCAAATCAACAAGCTGGTTATGGGACGTGTTCCTTCTGAAAGATTCGCAACATTGGATTCTTGTTTAAAGGCAAACGAATCAGCAGCGGTGACCATCGCTACGCTTCGATACGAATGGGTTAGGAAAATGATGGGAGTGGCACAGACAAAACGTCAACTCAGCCGCGTTTCCCTGACAGAAAATCTTGACCGAATTGCTACTCACCCTTTATGGGGTCTATTTACTCTTCTGGCTATTCTTTTCATTATATTTGCACTGGTTTATAGCATGGGTATTCCTGCACAAAAATTTCTCGACTCACAACTGGTCCAAAGAGGGCGGGAATTCGTGAATAACAGCCTCGATGTTCCTTTCTGGTTTCGGAGTTTGCTGGCTAATGGCATTTTGAGTGGAATGGGAACAGTTCTAACTTTCATCCCAATACTGGTTTTTTTCTTTGCGGCCTGGGCGTTTGTGGAAGATGTAGGCTATATGGCGAGGGTAGCCTTTGTGACCGATAGATTCATGCACATGCTGGGTCTTCATGGTAAATCGGTTATGCCTTTATGTTTGGGATTTGGTTGCAACGTACCAGCTGTTTTAGGGACACGCATTATCGATTCACCAAGGTCCAGACTTCTGACAATCATCATCACACCTCTAGTTCCCTGTTCAGGCAGGATGGCAGTAATCACATTTATTGCCGCCTCTTTCTTTGGAAATCAGGCAATATTTGTTTCATTAGGGCTGGTAATATTCAGCCTGATTATGCTCATAGTCACAGGGTTCTTTATGAACCAATTTGTAATTAAAGGTGAAAACACTGCGTTGTTAATGGAACTTCCGCTTTACCATATCCCCAACCCGAAAATTGTAGGCCTCGTTACCTGGCAAAATACGATGGCATTTATAAAACGTGCTGGAACTATAATCTTAATAGTTTCATTAATTGTATGGGCATTATCAATCGCTCCCTACGGCGATATCAATACCAGCTTTCTTTCACAAATCGGTAAATTTTTAGAGCCGGTAGGGCGATTAATGGGACTGAACTGGCAAATGATGATTGCACTTTTGTCGAGTTTCATTGCCAAGGAAAATACTATTGCATCTTTGGGCACACTGGTTAGCGGTCAAGGAGTTGGACTGACGCAACAGTTAAAATTGTTGCTAACCCCTGCTGGCGCTCTGGCATTTTTGGTATTACAGGTCTTATTTATTCCGTGTATCGCAACAGTGACTGCAATCTATCACGAAACCATGTCATGGCGATGGCCGGCCCTTACGGTAGCTTACCAGTTGGTGCTTTCCTTCTCTATAGCTATACTAATATTTCAGGTAGCTCGCTTGTTTTAAATTGGCTCCTCGTTTGTGGATTGTGTGAAACTGCGCTCATTTGTCACACCTTGTTGCATTAAACAAAGGAGGATAAATACGTTGGACAAACCAAAGAGCAACTTTGATTTCAGACTTATGACTTAAATATATTAAAACTCGGTCAATATTAGCCGCAGCACTCTTAATATTTGGTTCGATTTTCTAGCTCACAGCGTAAGCGTTCTTAAGGTCAGTGGTGCGCATGGTGATTGCGGTCTCCACAAAAATAAATCGCCCTGAATTACGATCTGCCAGATTTTGCACGCTATTGACTACTGGTTCTTCCAAGATAAGCGAACGGACCTTCTCTAGCACTTCATAGCTGACTGAAGCATCGAGCATAACCCGCATACTACTGACAAAATTTCCCCACGCTGCATAAACAACGAATACAACCCTGTAATCCTACCTTCATTTTTGGCTCTCTATGACATCTCAACTTGAAAGAGGATTAACTTGACAATTATTGAATGAAGTGTTACATTGATTATGGGCATATGCTCATAATACAAAATCAGGAACATAGAAAATGTCAAGACCTTTTAAATGCCGTCGAGTAGCTTTTATGCCGGGAGTGACCTATTTCAAGCCGGCAGGAATTCCCCTAAAAGATCTAGTGGAAATTCGTCTTTCTGTAGAGGAAGCTGAAGCATTACGTTTGAAAGAACTTGAAGGATTGGAACAGGAGCAAGGTGCTGAGAAGATGAACATATCTCGCCAGACTTTTCAGAGAATACTGGCTACTGCAAGGCAAAAGGTAGTAGATGCTCTTTTAAATGGCAAAGCTATAAGGATTGAGGGTGGTAATTTCGAGATTTCGTCACGTCGTTTTTACTGCGCCAATGGTCATGAATGGCAGAACTCAATTGAAAGTGTGGAAGAATCAATCCCCCAGCTCTGTCCTGTTTGCAAAGTACCAGCTACTGAACCGCCTGTTCCGACTGGATCTGTAGGTAAAGGGCGAGGCTGGCGCCGAAGGAGACTTCTATCTGGTAGTAGCGAGGAGACAACATGAGAATCATCGATGATTTAATATCGACATTGAGTTATAAAGCACCAAAAAAAGAAATAAGCCCGGGTCCAATTCAGACGGCGGTACTGACCCGCCTTTGTGACCTTGCATCGACACCACATCGATCTTCAGTGAGGGCAATGGAAAACTAATAAGACTATTTTAACTAATTGAATAAAACTGAAAACGCTAGAAGATGTCGACAAAGAGACTGTTATACAGTCTCTATACAGATTAACAATCAAGGAGGCTAAGATGTACGGAGGATTTGGAAGAAGCAGAAGCGTAGGAAGCGGTGCCGGAGGAGGCATGGGCTTGGGGTTCAGGGGAAGCTCTCCACCCTGGCCTTATGTGGGAAGGGGTAGGAGTGGGCTGCCCCGATGTGTTTATTACACTGGGACTTCCGCAGTTGCCGGTCCTGCACCCAGTGCTGCACAGATGACCAGAGAAGAAGAGTTGAATTACCTGAAAAATCAGGCACAGGCTCTCAAGAATAATCTGGAACGAATCAACTCCAGGGTACAAGACCTGGAATCTAAAAAGAAAGACAATTAAAAATTCCTGTGTACAGGAATTAATTAGATAGGAGGTCTGAAATGAAAAAGAATACTACCTATTTAACTGATGGAGACTTTATCAATGACTGGGATCAATGGAAGAATACGGTCGGCATAACTTTAAAAGCAGCCAGCAAAATTGGTATTCCAGACAAACTAATTGAAATACCTTCTGTTAAGGCAGGCAAATTTTTGTCAAAGAGGTTATACCCTGAATTTAAAGAAGATGCATTGATTAAAGATTTATGGGAAGTTGCCAGTCCACAGGAGAGAAAAACACTCGGAAAATTGCTTTTCGAAGAGATGGATAAATATCCAAATAAGCAAGAAATAAGTGAACCCTACGGCGGCTATTAAAATAAATAAACCGGATTCTCAAAAATAAAATATTTTTTAATTTATTAAATGTGACTGCGAAATACTTCAATATTTGAGGTAAGAATGAAAGCGCGATCTAACTGAAGCCTTTAAAAACATTGATAAAGTTGAATAAGCTCGTAAGCCAGATTAATGAAGATAACACAGGAGGTAGGAACAATGCCTACTAACGATGGCTCTGGGCCAAATGGAAAGGGCCCTATGACTGGTCATGGCAGCGGCAAATGCATTCTTCCACTGAATACAAGGAAAGAAGAGATGAAGTTTTTGAAAAACCAGGAAAAGGTTTTAAAAGAGCAGCTTGAACAGATCGAAAGCAGGATTGGGGTGCTGAAAGCACCCAATCGAAAGGAGAATTAATTTGAAGATAGCAATATCGACAACCGGTAAAACCTTAGATGATATGATAGACCCCCGTTTCGGCAGATGCCAGTACTTTATTTACGTCGATACGGAAACGCTTCAATTCGAAGCGGTGGAAAATAACGGATCTTTGGCCGGAGGGGGAGCCGGAATTGCCACAGCCCAAGGTGTCGCTGCTAAAGGAGCAGAAGCAGTACTAACCGGCAACTGTGGGCCAAATGCTCATCAAGTACTGACTGCTGCTGGGATAAAGGTGATTACCGGTGTTTCCGGCAAGGTTCAGGATGCTATAAAAGACTATAAAGCGGGCAAATACCAGGCCAGTCCACAGCCTAATGTCTCGGACCATTTTGGCATGGGACACGGCAAAGGCGCCCAAAGAAGCTAAACTAAATTGGCGGGAGGTTAAATTATGCCACAAGGTGATGGAAAAGGACCGCCCCGTGGACCTACCGGCAGGGCTGGAAGGATGAGAGGCAACCGCGCAGGGGCTGGGCCGGGTGGGAATTGCGTGTGTCCAAGTTGCGGCGAAAAAATACCCCACAAGCAGGGGATACCCTGTTTCAATCAAGCCTGTCCAAAATGCGGCACCAAAATGATAAGAGCTTAAACCAAAAATATTATAAAAACAGGGGATTGTTTTTCATGCCGATTTTAGAATCTTAAGTTAAACTTGGACCACAAGCATTAAATTAAGATTTTCCGAGATCACGCCTTGAGGGCATCAAAGGAGAGATAAAATTACTTATGATAATATCTATCGCCAGTGGAAAAGGGGGAACAGGCAAGACGCTGATAGCTACCAGTCTGGCCTTATCCCTGAAAAATAGTCATAAGGTGCAACTCCTCGATTGTGACGTAGAGGAGCCTAATGATTATATCTTCATGAAACCGGAAATTACGTTTCAGGAAACAGTTTCGATTCCAGTACCTGAGGTTGATAAAGAGAAATGTGATCATTGCGGCAAATGCGCCGGAATTTGTGTTTATAAAGCGATTGCAGTCTGGGGAACGCAGGTGATGATTTTTCCTGAGTTATGCCACGGCTGCGGCGCCTGCAGCTATATTTGCCCCAGAAAAGCTATAAAGGAAATACCAAGACCGGTTGGCGTCGTAGAATCAGGCCATGCCCAGGGAATTAATTTTGTTCATGGAAAGCTTAATGTTGGTGAGGCGATGTCGCCTCCGGTTATTAAAAAGGTTAAGAGCCATATCAATCTCAAAGAAATCACAATTATTGATTCACCTCCTGGAACATCCTGTCCGGTAATTACGGCAGTCAAAAATAGCGATTTTTGTCTTCTGGTAACAGAGCCGACCCCTTTCGGACTTAACGATCTGGCCCTGGCAGTGGAAACAGTGAAAGAACTTAAAATCCCCTGCGGGGTAATTATTAACCGGAATACTGAAGGAGAAAGGAAAGTGGAGCAATATTGTCAGAAGGAAAATATTCCGGTGCTTCTCACAATTCCTCTGGATACTGAAATAGCGCGCCTGTACTCCAGAGGTATAACCTTAGTCAGTGGTATGCCGCAATGGAAGCAGAGCTTTGCAGCGCTTTTCGAAAAGATACAGGAGATAGTAAGTGAAAGAAATAGTTATTCTAAGCGGTAAAGGAGGCACAGGAAAGACCAGTATCGCCGGTTCTTTCGCAGCCCTGGCCAAGAGAAAAGTGATGGTAGACTGTGATGTAGATGCCGCCGACTTGCACCTGATACTTAAACCCTCTGCACAGAAAGAGCAGGAATTCTGGAGCGGGCAGGCAGCGGTTATCGATAAAGAAAAATGTATCCAGTGTGATGTCTGCCGGGGGTTATGCCGTTTTGAGGCTATCAAGGATTATCAAGTTGATCCTGTATCCTGTGAAGGCTGCGGCTTTTGCTCACATGTATGCCCCGTAGGGGCTATTACCATGCAGGAATGTCTGGCAGGACATTGGTTTGTCTCCAGCACGCGCTACGGCTATCTGGTCCATGCAAGACTCGGTACAGCCCAGGAAAATTCCGGAAAACTGGTTGCCACAGTACGTAAAGAAGCCCGGCATATTGCCGAGCAAGATAAACTGGATATTATAATCAGCGACGGCCCGCCCGGTATCGGCTGTCCGGTCATTTCTTCCCTATCAGGTGCCAACCTGGCAGTGCTGGTCACTGAACCTACTTTATCGGGTATCCATGATTTAGAAAGAATATTGGGAGTTTGCCGTCATTTCGATGTTCCAGCCCTGGTTTGCATCAATAAGCATGATATTAATGAGGACAATACTCGCCAGATTGAAGGTTTTTGTCGCGATGAGAAGATAGAGTTAGCGGCCAGAATTCCCTTTGATAATGTGGTTACTGAAGCCATGATCAAGGAGGTACCGGTAGTGGAATTCTCTGTTGGTAAAGTAGCTAAGGAGATAAAGACACTCTGGCAAAAAGTAACTGAGAAATTGGAAAATCAAAATAGTTTCAATCAATAAAATATTGGAGGAAGAATTTAATGGTAAAGTACGCAGTACCGGTGAGTGGAGGTAAAGTTTGTCCTCATTTTGGGCACTGTGAGCAATTTGCCCTAA
>Ga0114951_10003803_pt1 | contig 15294 bp, 11 predicted proteins | sample AM7aDNAmetaG_FD_88677 | JGI IMG/M metagenome (GOLD analysis project Ga0114951, IMG submission 88677) | Freshwater microbial communities from Finland to study Microbial Dark Matter (Phase II) - AM7a DNA metaG | ecosystem: Environmental > Aquatic > Freshwater > Lake | place: Finland: Lake Alinen...
CACATTTCTATGAGTTCTAACCAGTCCGAGAAACCGCCTGCTTCACCGCTTTCCGATTTACCTTCACAGAAAACCCTGGTTCCTACCACTACCACTTCCGCTATTCCTCCTGTTACTCCAACTCCTGCTACAGTGCGACCGACAGCGACGACACCAGCAGCAACTAATCCGGTTGCTTCAACGCCAGCGAAAGCTACCGATGCCAAAGCAGTCAATTTCGGCCTTCAGATCCCGGATGTAAGCGGGGACGGACTAACACGCACTATAACTGGAGAAATTACCAACTCCGGCAACCTGGATGCCCATAATGTAAAAGGCAAAATAGAAGTCTTCAGCAACGGCAAATTAGTCCAGATCAACGGACAGAGCTATATCACCCGGGAATTGGGTACTATCAAGGCAGGCCAAACTGTAACCACCCAGATAGATCTGACTTTCGGTATTTTTGACGGCATGAGCATCAGCCAAAACGGGGCCACGGTTAACCTGGAGATAGCTTCGGATGAAGCAACACAAACACTAAAGTATGATTATAAACCGTAAGAAGCTTCAAGTTATAAGTTATAAGTTTTGAGTTTTAAGTACCGCTGGAAAGAAATACGGCTTTCCTGTTCCATTCTTCACACTCTCCTCAGCAGTTACAAATACACATATCATTGTGCAGGACACCTCCAATATAATCTGGGTGCTAGCATAGTTTTGACTTGTTCCGCGATGCTTTATCATAACAGCATCAAATATTACGGATGAAGTTGAAAGATTCCGTATTCGAGGTAAAAGCTATGTCATTCATTGTTTGGAGCCGCAAGTGCCGGAAATGCAAAGGACAATTCTATCTGGAAGAAAGTGAATATGGTACGTATCTGGTTTGCATTCAGTGCGGATACAACGAGCTGATCAAGGATGAGGAGCTGGCGACATTGCTTTCCGCCATCCAGCCATCTGCAAAACACGAATTAACCAAAACCACCTGAGTCATGCCTGTTTAAACAGGGTTTTCTACTAAAAAAGGCCGATCTTTTGACTGACCAGGACGATTGAAGCCAAAATAATATATTGGGGAATCGAATAGTGAAGATAACTAACCGGTGCAAAGCCAGAATACTAGCTGTTGTCTGTGCTTTATTGTTAGTCATCTTCGTTATGAGCGGATGCGGAAGCAAAACGGCTGCCACTAACAGCCAATCTAATCCGAGTGCATCACCAAAAGCGTCTACAGCAGCTAAAACAACCAGTAATACCACAGCTCCTAAAGCGACGACCACTACCAAGGCGGCAGGTGCAGGCACCTCTAAAACCACACCTCCAGCCACACCTAAAGCCATGCCCAAACTGACTGACATCGCTTTTACACTTACCCTACCGGACGGCCAGGACTATACCGAAAACACAATACCAATATACTTGAAAGCCGACCAGACCCTGCACATGAACTGGCTGGTCATTAAGGGTAGTGACCATTTTCATATGACTTTCTCTCTGCCGGACGGCAACGTAATTGCAGTGGGTAATACCGGGAATTTAACCTCCTACAAACGGGGCGAAATCAATCGAGAGAATCTGACTAAAAGCGGCGATCTGGTCTTCCGGCCTGGCGATAATGACTGGCAAGACGGCTACTACCTCTTCCACCCTCAACTGCAAGCCAACGACCCCTCTGTCACACTTAAAATCATCTACTGGATAGAATAGTATCCAGTTCCAGGCTGTTTATATCTGCATTCATCATTGAGTTTTCCTGCGGTAGAATTGCATCCCCGGGTTTTATGGGTTAAGCTAAAAGCATGCTGCAAATAACACAGGAAATCGCCATCAATGAAAATGAGATCAAAGAGGAGTTTGTAAGGTCAGGAGGACCGGGGGGGCAGAATGTCAACAAGGTCTCTACTGCCGTGCAACTTCGGTTCGACGCCGCCAATTCACTTTCCTTGCCCGACGCGGTACGACTGCGTTTAATGGAACAGGCACGCGGTTATCTAACCCTGGACGGCGTTTTAATTATTGATGCCCAACGCTTCCGCACTCAAGCTGCTAACCGGCAAGACGCGCTCAACAGACTGACAGAGTTGATCCGCAAGGCGGCACAAAAGCCGAGGATCCGCTACAAGACCCGACCTACTCTGGCATCCAAAATAAAACGATTGGAAACTAAAAAGCGGAGGTCTGAAACCAAGAGTCTGAGACGCTCTAAACCAGAGCATGGGGATGAAGATCAGGCATAATACCCTGATGAGCGATGACCTGATTACAGACAAAACCGAAATACCTGATCCACAAACCAAGGCCGCAGCAATAACAGTGAACTGAAAAAGGAATCCTGGAGTTGATATGCCGCAATTTGAAATTGTATCCGATTTTCGGATGACCGGCGACCAGCCTCAGGCAGTAGACAAACTGGTCGAAGGGCTCAACAAAAATTACAAACAACAGACCCTGCTGGGTGTAACCGGCAGCGGCAAGACCTTCACTATGGCTAATATCATAGCCAGGGTACAACGTCCCACACTGGTGATGTGCCACAATAAAACCCTGGCCGCCCAGCTATATTCCGAATTTAAAGAGTTTTTTCCGGGCAATGCCGTGGAATACTTCGTGAGCTATTACGACTATTACCAACCGGAAGCTTATTTGCCCCGCACCGATACCTATATCGAAAAAGAAATGGAAATCAACGAAGAAATCGACAAACTGCGCCATGCCGCCACAATGGCGCTGCTTTCCCGCCGGGACACATTGATCGTGGCTTCAGTATCCTGTATTTACGGACTGGGTGAACCGGAAGAGTACAAGAACTTCGTTTTAAGCCTGAAAATACGCTCCGAACACCGAATTTCCGATCTGTTACGGAGATTAGTGGACATGCAGTACCAGCGCAACGATATAGATTTTTCGCGCGGTAAATTCAGGCTGCGGGGGGATACGCTGGAAATTCAGCCCGCCTATGAAGACACGGCTTTGCGCATCGAGTTCTTCGGCAACACTATCGATCGTATTCTGAAAATAGACCCCCTGACCGGGGAAGTAATCGGCGAAAGCGAGACTATAGACATTTATCCAGCCAAGCATTTCGTCACTTCAGAGGGGAAATTGTTACTGGCAATCGAATCTATCAAACAGGAACTGCAAGAACGATTATCAGAACTTAAAAAACAGAACAAGTTGCTGGAAGCCGCCCGCCTGGAACAGCGCACGAATTACGATCTGGAAATGCTGCGGGAAGCCGGTTTTTGTAACGGTGTAGAAAACTACTCTCGCCATCTAGCGCAACGCCAGCCCGGCAGCACTCCCTGGACTCTGCTCGACTATTTTCCCAGGGACTATCTGCTGTTTATAGACGAATCCCATATGACCCTACCCCAGGTGCGCGGGATGTATAACGGGGACCGCTCTCGTAAAGAGACCCTGGTAGAATTTGGATTCAGGCTGCCCTCCGCCATGGACAACCGGCCTTTGAACTTCAGCGAATACAACCAGCACATTAACCAGGTAGTGTTCGTATCCGCAACACCGACAGAATACGAACACACGCAGAGCCAGCAAATCGTCGAGCAACTGGTGAGGCCAACCGGTTTACTGGAACCCAAAATTGAAATCAAGCCTACTAAAGGACAAATTGACGACTTGCTGGACCAGATCAAGCTACGAGTAAAAAAGAACCAGCGCAGCCTGGTAACTACACTAACCAAGCGCATGGCCGAGGAACTGGCGGACTATCTGCTGGAAATGGGCGTCAAAACCCACTACCTGCACTCGGAGGTAGATACCCTGGAACGGGTAGAAATACTGCGCGACCTGCGACTGGGCATTTATGATGTAATAGTGGGCATCAACCTGCTCAGGGAAGGTCTGGACCTTCCAGAGGTAAGTCTGGTGGCAATCCTGGATGCTGATAAGGAAGGCTACCTGCGTTCACGAGGCGCATTGATACAGACCATGGGACGCGCCTCCCGACATGTTGAAGGGCAGGTTATCATGTATGCAGATACCATCACAAAATCCATGAACGAGGCTATCGAGGAGACTAACCGACGCCGGCGTATACAGGAAGACTATAACGATCAGCACGGCATCACCCCGCAGGGTATCCGCAAAGCCGTCAAAGACATCACTGAGCGCGTGGCTGCCTCAGTAGCCGAAGAGAAAGCCGGTTATGATGAAAAGAAACCGGTGCAAGGGCCTTCTACCAAAGAAGAAGTGACCCGGCTGATTAAAGACCTGGAAATCCTGATGAAACAGGCCGCTAAGAACCTGGAATTCGAAAAGGCAGCTTTAATGAGGGACCGCATAATAGAATTGAGGCGAGAGTTTGAATTCGCAGATATAGCTAAAGGAGTGAAGGATATTCAGAAACGGGGTTAATGATTTTCTGCCTGACTTAGCTTGAGTGCCCCTCAACGAACATCTAATTCCTGAATTCTAATCTTTCTTATCTTCCTCTTCGTTCTCCCACAGCGATTCATCATCTTCGGAAACCTGGCCGAGGTGCTCCTGGAGTTGTTCCATCAGACGGGCGGCCCGGGGATAACCAATGCGCAGGTGTCTTTGCAAGAATGAAGCTGAAACGTTATTATGCTCGGAAGCCAGTTTAAGGGCTTGATCGAACAAGGGGTCCACAGGTGGTTTATCAGCCTGCGCGGCTTCTTCGATAACCAGATCATCCATTTTAAGCTGTGAGGCAGTTTCTTTTTTCTGGTTATTCCAGAAGTAGACGACCCTTTCAATTTCGGCATCTGAAAGGAAACACCCCTGGAGACGTTTGGGTTTGGAAGCCTCCTGAGGCATATAGAGCATATCGCCGCGGCCCAACAGTTTTTCAGCGCCGCCAGAATCCAAAATAGTGCGTGAATCTACTTGAGAGGTCACGGCAAAGCTAATACGGGTGGGGAAGTTAGCCTTGATCAGGCCGGTGACAACATCTACAGAGGGACGCTGGGTGGCTACGATCAAATGAATACCTACAGCGCGGGCTAACTGGGCCAGGCGGCAGAGGGTATGTTCGACCTCTTCCCCAGAGGTCATCATCAGATCGGCCAACTCGTCAATCACCAGCACCAGGTAAGGCAATTTCTCACGCGGACGAGTCTTATTATAGGCTTCTATGTTGCGCGAACGGGCAGCCGCCAGAATCTGATAACGCTTATCCATTTCCTGCCCCAGCCAGCGCAGAGCGAGCAAGGCCCGGTTGGTTTCAACAATAACGGGAGTAGTAAGATGCGGCAGGCTGTTATATAAGGTTAGTTCGACCCGCTTGGGATCAATCATTATAAAACGCACATCACCCGGAGTATTATTAAGGAGCAAGCAGCAAATAATGGCATGGATGCAGACTGTCTTACCGGAGCCAGTGGCGCCTGCAATCAGAAGATGCGGCATCTTGGTCAAATCTCCCACTACCGATTCACCACCCGCGCCTTTCCCCAGGGCCACTGCCAACCTGGTCCTGGCCTGCATTTTTTGATAGGTTGTGGATTCCACCACGCCGCGCAGGCTGACAACCCCTATTGTAGTATTGGGGACTTCGATACCTACTACAGATTTACCGGGTACGGGAGCTTCGATACGGATACTGGGAGCTGCCAGCGCCAGAGATAAATCGTTGGAAAGCGAAGTAATGCGATCTACTTTAACCCGGGTCCTGGCTACTTCTTCTGTGGTGACCTTGACCTCACCGTTCTTATCTTTCTCTTTGACTTCCTTTAATTTGCGGTCCCAGCCAGGCTCTATGCCGAATTGAGTTACAGTAGGACCGACGTTGATCTGAACAACCTTGCCCTCGACGCCATAGCTGGAGAGGGCGTCTTCAAGGAGCTTGGCCTTTTTCATATTATCAGCCTGACTGAATTCAACATCAGGAACGTTTTCCAGTATCTCAAGAGGAGGTAACTTCCAACCGTCCTCAGTGACCTCAGTAGCAGCTTCGCCATATTTCTTCCAAACTTCCTGGGCTACCTGTTTGAGGTTTTTAGAATGCTCTGTGCCTTCTTTCTCTTTAATTTCTGATTCCACAGCCTCAGCGGCCTTCTGAGGCAGGCTATCCGCTTCCGGCAAAGGACTAACTTCCTGGGGAGGAACAGCTTCGGTAGCGGGAGAAGAAGGCACGACCGGTTGAGATACCTCGGGATGCAGCCTATTCCAAAGCCAGTTTTTCGATCCGGCTACCGGCTGGGCAGGGCGAGGTTTAGGGTCCGGTTTATAACGGGGAAAAGCCGTAGGTCTAAGATCACTTTCCTGCCCGGTTTCCTGATGACCTGTTCTCGGAGAAATCTGAGGCTGAGGCAAAGACGAAGAACCGCTTGAAACAGGTTCTTTGTGCAACTTAGCGGCCAACCAGGAGAATAAATTAGTGATCATTCTGGAAAAACCCCTGGGAGCGACAAAAAGGCAACCCACGATCGCCAACAGGATAACGATCAAAATACTTATCGCGGGGTAAGGGCCAATTATGCCCGTACCAATCCGCCCTCCCAGGCTGTAGCCGGTAAGATAGCCCCGGCCCGGTATAAAGCTTAAAATACACCAGACAAAACTCAGTAGAATTAACCAACCTAGCCAGCGGTTCCAGTATCTCAAGAGCAATATGGGCTGCGAAAAGATGACTACCATAAAAGTCAAAATGGCCAGCACCACCAGGATAAAGCCCCAACCAAAAAGCTGGATGATGCCGATGGTGACCTTTGCCAGCCAGGCAGAGATATGCGGCCACTGCCAATAGGAGACCCCACCGATTATGGCGATAATCAGCAGGCTAATCCCGGTAAAGAGCAAGAATCGCTTTAAACTAGAGCTACGATGATTTTTCCCCATCTTGTGTTCAATGATATACCTTGAAACGCAGACTGACAAGAGGTTAATGAGAAATAAAAAAGCAAAAGACCGGCAAAAAAGAGGAATATTCTGTTTAGACCAAAACCTGAAGAGTGACGATGACTGGACGACGACGGGTTTTCTCGTAAAAGAAGTTACTAAGGCTTTCCTTTACGTTAGTGGAGATCTGTCCCCAATCGGTCAACTGTTTTTCAGGATTCAGGAATTTAGTTAAAAAGTCACGACTTTTTTCGATAAGTGCGACAGCTTCCTGGGTATCCACAAATCCGCGGGAAACCACTTCCGGCCGACCTATCAACATTCCTGTATCTTTGTTGATAGTGATAACTACAACGGCTATTCCATCACGCGAAAGCACGCGGCGGTCATGTAAAACGGCATTGCCCACTTCACCGACACTCAAGCCGTCTACATAGACATTACCGGCAGTGATCTTTCCAGCCAGGCGGGCAGATTGGTTGGAAAGTTCCAGAATATCGCCGTCTTCCATGACAAAAATATTATTGCGGGGGATGCCAACCGATTCAGCCAAACGCGCATGCAGACTGAGGTGGCGGTATTCACCATGCACCGGCATAAAATACCTGGGTTTAACCAGGTTCAAGATCAGTTTGAGTTCTTCCTGGCTGCCATGACCGTGAACATGGACCTGAGCTAATTTATCGTAAACCACCTGCGCACCCCTCTTGAAAAGGGTATCAACCGTGCGGTTAACCAGAGACTCATTACCGGGAATAGGCGTAGCCGATAAAATAACGGTATCACCACGCTGGATATGCACCTGGCTGTGGTCCTGATTAGCCATACGAACCAGAGCCGAGGTCGGTTCACCCTGGCTGCCTGTGGTGACGAAAACTACTTTATTGTGAGGCAGGCCGCGGGCTTCCTCCAATTTACCCAGAACGTTATTGGGTATATTCAGATAACCCAGTTCGATAGATATTTTAACGGTATCGTTCATACTCCGACCGACGATAAAGACCTTACGTTGATATTTGGCAGCCGCATCTAAAACCTGTTGAACACGGGAAAGTAATGACGAGAAGGTAGTCACAATTACCCGGCCCGGGGCATTAGCCATGATACGGTCGAAAGTCTCGCCCACTACTTTCTCCGAGGGTGTATAACCAGGCAACTCAGCATAAGTGGAATCCGAAAGAAGCAACAAAACACCCTGTGCACCTAATTGAGAAAGCCTAGAAAGATCCGTCGGGCGGCCATCCACTGGAGTGTAATCCAGTTTAAAATCACCACTGTGTACTACAGTGCCTACCGGGGTATAAATAATGATGCCCATAGCATCCGGAATACTGTGGCAGACGTGGAAATATTCGAATCTAAATTTACCCAAGGGAACCTGTACTCCAGCTGCAACAACTTTCTGCCGGGAAGCGCTGAAGATCTTGCCTTCTTTAAGTTTAATAGAAATCAAGCCCTGTGTGAGTTTGGCAGCATAAATAGGCACATTACCTAACTGATTCAAAATATATGGCAAGGCGCCGATATGATCTTCATGGCCATGCGTAATGATAATGCCCCGTATGCGGTCTTTCCTTTCTAAAAGGTAAGTGATATCAGGAATGACCATATCGATGCCCATCATGTCCTCACTGGGAAACATCAGACCGGCGTCGATAATAATAATGTCATTCTCATATTCGAGAACCATCATATTCTTGCCGATTTCATTTAACCCGCCAAGAGGGATCATTCTTAATTTAGATTTCAGCGCAGGCATTTTAAAACATACTCATTTGAATTGGATGATTTACCGCCGAGGTTTCTTTGTCCAATTCAGCCAGCAGTCCAGGAATCTTTAACATGTCTTTTTCGATCTCAGCACGCAGGTTGCCCTGATGCAAGGCGGCGGCAGGATGATACATGGCAAAATAAATCACTCCATCTCGAATTTCAGCCGTACCGTGAATCTTGCTAATTAATTTGTCAGGAAAAAAGCGAGCCATTGAATGGCGTCCAAGGGTAACTATCATACGGGGTTTTATAAGCTCTATTTGACGATCCAGCCAGATTTTACAGGCGGCGATTTCAAATGGCAGCGGCTCACGATTATCAGGCGGCCTGTGTTTAACTACATTGGCAATATAGACCTGCCCGCGATTGAGACCAATAGAGGCCATTAAATGATCGAGAAATTTCCCAGAAGCACCTACAAAAGGACGGCCTTGCTGGTCTTCGTTCAAACCAGGACCTTCGCCGATAAACATAATTTGAGCGTTCTCAGAACCTTCCCCAGGAACTGCCCGGGTAGCATTCTTATAAAGGTCACAACACTTACAGGTTGCGATTTCTTTGCTGAGATCGCTTAATGCCGACATTCTATTCTATTTCCCAAGCATATCCTGACCACATTTTCATCTTAACAGGTTGAATATGTCAAGTCAATTTGCCTGCGAATATTTCAGAAAAGAGTGTTCTGCCTGATCGTCTAAAAATGTGGCTGCCAATTATCTCATAGCATCAAGGGACATCATGCTGCATTTTTTTCCGACCTGGCATCAAAATGAGAAAAAAGGCCAGGAGGCCCAAAGCAATACCGAAGCAAGCCACTGCCCATTGGGCACCGACCCTATCCGCTAAATATCCAGCTGCAAAACCGCCGACTCCGGAGATTCCGAAGCCCACCGACATGACACTCATGACGCTGCTCAGATGGCCTGACTCCGATTCCTGTTGTAAAAGGGTAACACTGGCAGCCTGATGCACCGTTCTAATAAAACCGATAATAACCATTATTCCAATTACCAGCGGCCAGCTGGTGGAAAAAGCAAAGACCACAAGAGCTGCAGCCCAGGCAAAACAAGCCAGCAAGAACCAGATGCCAAGATTGCTAGAACGCACTGTGGCTAGAAAAATCGACATGACCAGCGCTCCACCATTGGCCACTGCCGTCAGTAACCCAAACCCGGTAGCACCGACATTCAGTATTTTATCAGTGAAAATGGGCATCAGGGTAATTTGCGGGATCGTTGTGAACAAAGTAGCCATGGAAATAATTAAAAGTGCCAGAATACCCGGGCTTTTAGCTACGTACTTCAAGCCTGATTTGATATCTTCGACAGTATTATGCATTTTCTTCGGTGAATAATACACCTGAGGGTTGACCTTCATAAAAATCAGAAACAAAAAGGAAAATGCTGCCAGGCCGGTCAAGACATAATATGTACCGCTGAATTTGATTGTATCTATCATAATACCACCGACCAGACTAAACACGATCTGGAAGGTACTGTTGCCGATATTATGGATAGAAAGGGCATTCATAAATTTGTTTCTCATTACCAGTTCAGTAATAACTGACTGCTGAGAAGAAGAAGTAATAGCCCAGACTATGTTTTGGCAAAAGCTGACGGCTACGATAATCCACCAGGATCCAGTATGTTCCGCACTTATAAAACCCGTTGTCAGGGCGAGAGCTAAAACTAAATTGGTGATAATAAAAATAAACTGACCGGTCGCAATCAATTTCTTTTTTGAAATACGCTCCGCTGCTGCGCCCCCTATAAGAGACAACAAAACGATGGGAATAGAACTGGCCAGTGCCATAATCCCCAGGGCAACGGCTGATCCGGTAAGACGGTAGACCAGCAATGATTGGGCAATAGCCGTCACACTCGTAACACCAGTCTGAGCGATCATTGCTAAAAAGTAAAAAAAGAAACCAGCACTCTTAAGCGAGCTGAAGCTTTGGGTCCTGCGAAAAAAACCGATTACCCTATTTTCTGCCACTTTCCCTCTCTACCGGGTAGAATAACCGGGGGAAAGACGATAGGAAGATATCTATCATCTTGCCCCCGGCAAGGATTAAGTAATCAAAGCGAAGCTATTAAAACATTTTACCAGTTATATTATTTTTCAAACCAGGCATACTCAAAGCGAATAGGTCTAAAAATCGCGGTTCCTCTTCCACCGGGCAGGTTAGCCTTCAAATTATTCACATAAACCACCATATCATAGACCGTCCACAAGGGACACAGCATCAAATTATCATAAGCAGTTTTGTCTAACTCTTGTAGTAATGTCAGTCTCTGAGCGGGGTCTTCAGTAATAAGTACCTTATCAAGGGTATCAAACCAACCATCCGGCTTAGTGATGCCAGGAAAAAAGATCGAGGCTCTTCCAAAATCACTATTGGTTTGCTGAATAATCGTGCCATATCCTCCGGCCTGGCGATCAAGCCTGAGCTCAGAACCAACCGGTGGCTTGGTAGTTAAATCTCTCCAGACAGCATTAACTTGAGGATCAATGGTGATATTGATGCCCACTTTAGCAAGTTGATTCTGAAGTGCCATAACTGCTGGAGTATTCATGGCAGTGTTTAGAACGAGTTTGCACGAAAGGCCGTTAGGATAGCCAGCCTCTGACATTAACTGTTTTGCCTTATCTGTATTAAATGTCCTGGGTACCCCCTGCGATTTCCCTATAATATTAATACCGGGTAATTCCTCATATAGAGGGGCAGCAAAACCTTTACCTAAAGCTGAGGCGATAGTCGCCTTATCTACGGCATATTCGAGAGCCTGGCGCATCTTCAGATCAGACCAGGGCGATGCGGGATCGGTACTATTATAAAACAGAACGATGTTCCCACCTCCCAGGGTCTCAGAAATAAATCCTTTAGCCTGTAATTGATTTACAGAGTCCGCATCTGCCTCACGCCAGGCGTTTATGTCACCATTGATCATCGAGGCTGAAGTCACCATGGTATCTTTCATAACATTGATATCTACTTCATCCAAATACGGCATGCCGTTATTCCGCCAATAATTTGGATTGCGGTCAAACTTAAGATACTGTCCCCGAGCATAATCTTTGTATATCCAGGGACCTGTGCCTACCGGATGTGTAAGACACCATTCTTCCCCGTTCTTGTCGTAAGCATTCGGTGACATAATGGTATTGGTTGGACCCGTGAAATAATCGTATATTATGGCGTTCCAGAACCTTAAATTAAAGCGAACAGTATAATCATCTAAAACATCGACTGACGCCAACGGACTTAGCGCGGCAACATTCGGCCCCTGATAAGCAACTACTTTTTCACGATTCCATTTGACAGCAGCGGCATTAAAGTTTGTTCCATCATGGAACTTAACTCCCTGGCGCAATTTGAAAGTAATAGAAGTTTTATCGGCAGACAATTGCCAACTTTCGGCAAGCACAGGTTGATAAACGCCTAATTGCTGGGTAGAAACCAGGAGTGGTTCACAAACCATGGTCAGCCAATCGCCACTAGCACCTTGAGCTCTCCAGGGTATCCCGAAAATCGTCGGCTCATTGTTATGTCCTATTTTCAAAATACCGCCTTTCTTGGGTGTAAGGGTATTTGCAGCCGGTTGCGGTGTTGCGATAGCCGGTTTTGATGTTGTTGCCCCACCTGAACAGGCGGTAAGCAATACGATCACACCCACCCCAACAAGAAGCGCTAACAACTTACGGCTAATACGGCCTGCCCTGTGTGTATTTTTTTTAAAGCCTGTAATCCGGTTTGGTTTCTTTCTTATTACCATAGCTGAAGTACCCTCCTATACAATATTGATAAATTGATATTTTATTATAGCTGGTGCAACGAATAAAAATGATTTCAAGTTGTCTTTAAACACACTGCCTGAAACTATACGAGATTGTTAGCTATAACACGTATACCTAAAGATTTTCATAATCCTAATGGATTACCAAGTAGATGTCAACAGAATATAAACGCCTTTAATTCTGTCAATAATTACAGGTAAGCTGGAATCACTGGTCCGCTTTAAATATAGCGGCATTGAAGTAAAAGATCCGCCGCGGTTATTTCGCGGCGGATCTTGCCAAATTAATGATAAACGCAGGCTGAATTACTTCTCCAGGTAAACATAGCGGGCTGCGCCTGCGTCACTGCGACCACCATTGAACATAATAGTTGCCTGATCACTTTTTACGTTTTTGGCCCAGATATTGACATCCTGGGTAACATAGACCGGGACAAACATAACGTCATTATAGGCCAATTGCTCCAGTTTGTTCATGTTTGCCAATAATTTGTTGCCATCTGTTTCCTGCATAGTTGCTTTAAGCAGCGTATCAAAACCGTCCGGTCTCCTGGTCCCCGGATATTTAATAGATCCGGTAATCATGTCAGCATTGGTTACAGTGAGCATATCAAACGGACCGCCCCGGGCGCGAGTGTAGCGCAAAAAATTGGGGGGAGTAGGCTGCAGGGCTTTTTCCTGCATGACATTGGTGGGGTATAAGTTGATAGCTATTTTAATGCCGGCTTTGGCCAGCATATTTTGCATAGCTACAATAAAGTCACCATTGAACTGGGTATTGACCTCAAGCGTGGTGCTTATGCCATCCGGAAAACCAGCATCTTTAACTAACTGGGCTGCTTTAACAGGGTCATACTTGCGAGGGGTAGTACCGGGATTGTTGCCCGGGGTTTCCCAAATACCGCCAATGATTTCATTACTGACATGGGTAAAACCCTTGCCAAAAGCATCGTTTATCTGCTGTTTATCAATGGCATATTCAAGCGCCTGGCGCATTTTTATGTTAGACCAGCATGAGGCTGGATCTGTGTCATTATACCACCATATAAAGTTACCCATAGCTCCTAGATTGGCCGCATAGTTCCCAGCCTGTAAAACATTGGTGGCTGTAATTGCATCCGTTTGCAGTGCTCCATCATAGCCTCCTTTTAACAGCAAAGCCTGCAAAGTGGTCGGATCTTTTGCCACATCAATCTCTATCGCATCCAGGTAAGGTAAACCTTTATCCCAGTAATTCGGATTCTTAACAAATTTGGTATACTGTGACCGCTCCATTTCTGTGAAGATGAAAGGCCCGGTTCCGATAGGATTAAGATTAACCCAATCTTCTCCATTTTTCTCATATGCGGCTTTGGAGGCCATTGAGGTCAAACCACCCGAAAATTGAAATAATGTAACGCTGTCCCAGCTGGAGAGATTTACTTTTACGGTATAATCGTCGACAACATCTACTGACGCCACCATAGCTATTTCAGTGCGTTTGGCTTTGATGCAATTGTCTATGTTCCATTTCACAACGGTGGCATTAAAATCAGACCCATCACTGAACTTGACCCCTTTTCTTAAATGAAAGGTGTAAGAGCTTTTATCAGGAGCCAGATCCCAACTGGTGGCCAGTGCCGGTGCATAAATAAACGGTTTGTCGGTAACCCTGATTAGACCTTCCAGGCAGAAACCTGCGTAAAAAGCCCCTGTCTGTGAGGCTGTCGGAGGGTACCCCATCAAAGTGGCGGTATCATTCGACAAAAACTTAAAAGTGCCGCCGTACTTGTTTACTGATGAAGTTGATGTGGGAGACTGTTTAACACTGGCCGCATTGCTGCAGGCGACGAGCGATACTACTACACCCACTGCAACAATAAGCAGCAGGAACTTAAGGCGAATGCTCTCTGCCCGATAAGTTTTATTTTTCAATCCTGTAATCCAATCTGGCCGCCGTTTTGTTCCCATAGTTTAATTTCCCTCCATTTCAGCACTTTCTTTGACTAATAACAACCTGCAACTTATTTAAGTAAACACACAAAATCAAGTTAATTCAAGGTATATGTGGACACTCTTCTTTTCATACCATCCAGGTTATATATACATATTCAGATTCTCATAATCCTATAGGAATTTCGGGACTGCTGTCAATAGCGGAAAACCCCCAAAATATCCAAATGCAGAGAGCCCCGTTATATTTTAGATAACGAGGCTCTCTTAAATCACCTGAGTTAAATAAGCAAACAATTCACATCTTGAAAACTTAAGTTATTTGTTTACTTCATTCAACCCTGTTTTTTATTATGAATTCTACCACATGGAGGCGGGATAGGTAATGTCGATAGCGCGCTTCGGGCATTCCATCCAGCAAATACCGCAGTGCCAGCATTCTTCATTGTAAACCGGCTTGGGCATTTCGGTTTCTTTATCGATTGCAAAAACATCCATAGGGCATAAATCGTAGCATCTTTTGCAGCCGATACATTTCTTATAATCTATCTTTGCGGGCATTTATCTTTCCTCCTTATGATTGTCGGGATATTTCATCGGATTAACTTTTCTCATTTCCAGGACCTTTTTGCCTTTGACTAATTTCTGGTAAGTGAGCAAATCATCCAATGCGGGATCTTGCTGGGGGTAATCTAACCTGTTATAGTTGCGGCGGGTTTCTTTCCGGTTAAGACAGCCTTCAAAGTGAAGTTCGGCCACATCAAACAGGTTTCTAACTTCCAGAGCTCTGGCCATGTAATGAGGATTCTTGGCCACCACTTTGGGCAGGAACTCTCTTCTCAGGGACGCGATACGGCGGATGCCTTCGCGAAGTTTGCCTTCAGCCTTATTCAGGTTGTTGTATCTTTCGGTCGCATAGCGGAGAGCGCATTCCAGTTCCATTGGCTCAGTGCCGTCATTGACGCTGACAGTAGACGGTTTCATGATG
>Ga0114951_10003804_pt1 | contig 15293 bp, 13 predicted proteins | sample AM7aDNAmetaG_FD_88677 | JGI IMG/M metagenome (GOLD analysis project Ga0114951, IMG submission 88677) | Freshwater microbial communities from Finland to study Microbial Dark Matter (Phase II) - AM7a DNA metaG | ecosystem: Environmental > Aquatic > Freshwater > Lake | place: Finland: Lake Alinen...
ATTCTCTGATGGATATGAAGAATATGAAAAATGTTTTGCCAAATATTATGCAAATACATGCATAGACTATGGCCAGATTGTCAAAATTCGTGAAGGGTCTAAAGTGGTTGACAAAATGAAACGTATTGTTTGGGGAAATCCCAATTTGAATTCAATTGAGACCATTAATGTCGAAAACTCAAACGGAATCTTCCGTGAGAGAGTTGGGTGCCTTGTTCGAAAAACAAAATGCTACTCGAACTTAAAAACAAAATTGGAATGTTCAGTAGAGATTTTCCAATTTTATTGGAATTTTATTAATAAATTTAAAGACAAAAGAACTCCGGCAATGATCGAAGATATTATTGATCATAAGATAACTTGGAGCATTTTTTTACATACATCTATTAAGTATGTATAACTAGGATATTGCCAAAAATTGACAGGTGGACCCGGCTGCCGCATGGTGCGGTGGGATCTGTTGTCAACAGGTCCACCGTTGCGATACCGAACAGGCGCTGGAACGGACCTTTCCGGGTGCTGACCCTGTGGACCTGGTCACAGGGAATACAGGTGGTTTTTTTGAACAGGACCCCGTGATACCCAGTGATATGCCAAGTGGTGAAATGGTAACGGATGGAACCGTAGTACCTCCGTATACAGGTAAGTGCCAGCAGGACAACCAGGAGTGCGGCCACAGAAATGGGCAGGCTCACCGATGTTGGGAATCCGATGCAGATTACCATGACGGCTGGCATAACAACCACCCAGACGATGAAAAATAGCCGGGTCAGGTAGAGGAACTTTAGTCTTCGTGACGGGAGGAAGATGCAAGGCTGGCTGGTGCCTTCTTCGCCATCCGTCATGATCCTGTTACCTGTCGGATGCATGCCCTAAATTTTATGAAACTGGTTGTTTTCGCCGGATATCGAGGACCCAGTGGTCATAGATCGGGTCTCGTTTATTCTCAAAGACCCGGACAGACCTGCCCCGGGACTTCACCCATTCCTCGACGATTCGTGCCTCTTTTTCAGTGCCTACGGTGATCAGGGTCGTGTGGGTCAGGGAGATCAGTTCGACGGTGATCTGTTCCCAGAGAGCTTTTGTGAAATTGTTGATCTCGCCAAACATCAGCCCGAGACCATGTGGTGCGTTGCTGGTATACTGGCTGGCAACTGCGGCGTCGATCATCATCGTATCTTCAGGGATGAGGCGCTTTTTAGAGAAACCAAGTGAAAGCAGCGAGGCATCGTTATCGTACGAGAGCGGGGTGAACCCCAGTTTCCGTAATGCAACGGCCCCGATACCTGACCCGCAACAGCAGTCGAGGCAGACGCCCGCCTCGTCTTTCCCCCAGATATAACTGAGTAAATCGTTCACCATTGCCTGCCGTTCCTGGTTCTGGTCCTCCAGTGAGGGCCCGATTGTATTGATGATGTCGGTGCTATAGTATTCCCTGACCGCCCCCGCCCAGATCTCACGTTTCTCCTGCCAGATCTCACCCGCTGTCTCTTCGAACCGTTCCACCAGGGCAGCGGTGGGTTTTCGCGCAAGGAACGAACCCACGTTCCAGCGGAACCGGTCGCCGATCGCAAATGCGATGGGCTCATCTTTTTCATCGACCAGCAGCCGACCCTGATCTCCCTGTGCCGCAATCAGGATTTCGGTCCAGATATCGTCGGATAGGTCTGCAAACGCAGGCTCCACGAACCTGAAACCTTCAATCCCGAGGATTAATCCCGCTTTCATTCCAAACACCACCGTTTTCGTTATGCCCCATATTTGTGCGCCTTGTTGATCAGGTCTTCGATGATTGGCATCAGGTCGCACCCGTGTATACGGTGCAGTCCCCCTTCTGCAACGGCATACTCGTCAAAATGGCTGACCCGGTCCACCCTGACGCCGTCGCCGCGTATCACGACCGGGACCGGATCGGCACTATGATCTTTAATTGTGCAGGGGGTACTGTGATCTGCACAAACGACCAGCAGGCAGTCCGGTACTTCGGCGAGGGGTAAAACTGCCGCGTCAATCCGTTCGATAAAGGCAGACTTTTCATGGGCGTGTCCGTCGTGGCCTGCCTCGTCCGCCCCCTTGATATTGATGAGCACAAAGTCCTGCTCCCGCAACTCCCTGATGGCGGCAGCCACCTTTGCATCAAGGTCTGAATTGATCGAGCCTGTTGTCCCCGGGACCGGGACATGCCGGAGTCCGACGACCTTGCCGATTCCGCTGATCAGCGATGCAGCGGATATGACGCTCCCGGAAAGACCATACCGTTCTTTGAACGGCTCAAAATATCCCATCTCCCCGCCACCACGGACCAGCACAACATTTGCCGGCGGAAGGCCCAATGCCACGCGTTCCTTGTTCACCGGGTGGTCTGAAAGGACCCGGGTTGCCTGGGCAACAAATTCGTTCAGCACCATTGCCGTCTTTTCATCACCCGGGCGGTCACGGAGCGCTGCGAACCCCGGTGGAACGACCCCTTCTGTTTTCGGGTCATTCGAGGAGACACATTCGCCAAGCCCTTCCCCTGAAAGGGCCAGGGCTGCACGGTGGCCTGCACCTGAACGGAAGGCAAATTCAACACCGAACTTCGAGAGGTCGACCTGTGTCCGGACCGATTCGCTCAGGGCCTCCGTATCGTGGATCCTTCCCGCTCTCCGGTCCGTTACCCGGCCGTTCAAATCGATGGTGGCATAATTGCAGCGGAACCCGATCATCCCGGGTTTCATGTGGATACCGGTCCCTTCCGCCTCGAGTGGCCCGCGACCGGTATAGTACTGTCGAGGGGGATAACCGAGGAGGGCCAGGTGTGCGGTATCTGAACCCGGCCTGATCCCGGGACCAATGGTATCCATGATACCACAGATCCCCTCCCGTGCAATGCGGTCAAGAACCGGGGTGCGTGCAGTCTGCAGGGGGGTTTTTCCGCCGAGTTCAGGGCAGGGGCGGTCTGAGACCCCGTCCAGTACCAGAAGGATTACTTTTTGTGCAGTCATTACCGGAAGTGTTTGGGTGGCAGGGATAATTATAGAGCACGGTATCTATCGGTGGCCCTTCCGGGTCCCAAGGAGTGATAATGATAATACCGTACTGCCGGGTGAAACAGACTTGGAACAACCCCAGCTGAACTTCTCACACGGTTACAGGCCTGAAGGTCAGCACAAAAAATTTCCGCGACGCTTCACGGGGTGCCCCTTTTGGAAAAATCCTCCCTTACCAGGGCAGTTGCATCATTGGGATTTCACCGGACCCGGAGCCCGGCTGGCTGATGAAATGAAAAGGGCCTGTTGTCATGATCCCGGAGGAAAAAGCCCTGAAAAAGAAAAACCACTGCCGGGAAATGGTATCCCCGGGACCTGGTTATATTCCCTTATGTTGCGACTGATAACGAAGGGACTTCTACTTTTGACTTGATGACTTCGACACGCCGGATCGGGAAGACCAGTTTCAACATCTTGAACAGCTCCCTGGAGATCTCACCGGTCACGATACTGTTGATAAACGCATTGAGGTCGCCACTCTTCACCTGCTCGAGCACGTACTTCGTCATCATGCCCCTGATCGCATGAGTCTGCGAGAGGTTTGCATTGGTCAGCGTGTAGCAGGTAACGGTCAGGAGGAGCTTCTTTCCGTCCTTGGTCGTTAACGGGATGTGGGAATCGATACGGGTTGTCCGCCGCTTGACGAGGGACCGGAGGAAGTCCTTGGTGACTTCGTGGCCGATAAACTCGGTGTAGGCAGAATCGCCTGCAACGCTTGCGATACGGAACCGCATTTTCACATTCTGCCGTGAATAATCATTGATAATCTCACCGAGGGTTGATTGCATCACACGGCCGACAACGCTCTCCGCGTCGTTTGCAATGGTATCACCAAGGTAGTATTTTCCGAGCTGTTCGGGTGTGTACACCTTGTACCAGCTCTTGGCTTTCCAGCCTTCAACTCTTCTTCCAATCTGTTTCTTTCTTGCCATAAAATCACCTTTATAAGAATTTGAATAGTTCTTTTGGCTCTCCGACCAGTTTTGCGACCGCTTCCGGCCACTTCTCATGGTCGAGACCTTTTTGTGCGAGGAACGCAGCGGTCCACCGCTCGAGGCCGATCCCCGAACAGCCTGACCAGCAGTCTGCACCGCTCTGGACCTTCACGTTGAACCCTGTCGGGTACTTGTCCCCATTGATGCTCACGTTCTGGAACTCGAGCCAGCTCTCGTTGTACGGGAGGAGTGCCTCGTAATCTGTGGTGCCGATCCGGGAACCACAACCGCAGCTGCTCTCCGTATCAGTCTCGATCATCCCTTCCTGTGCCATGAACCACGGGGTGACCCGTGCGGCACGCCACTCCAGTTCGAGGAGGTCCTCGAACACATGGCGGTAGGCCTCGTGGAGGCGGTCTGCAGTTTCAACTGTTTGTTCCGCGGTGCCGAGCCAGAGAATCTCTATCCTGTGGAACTCATCGACACGTTCTATCCCGTGGATCCCGCCGCTCTCGTACCGGTGGGAGGTCCCGCTCCGGTCAAAGATGCGGATTGGGAGGCAGTCGTTTGCAAGGGTCTCCCCCTGCAGGAACGGCCAGAACGAGGGGCATTGTGCATAACAGAGCCCGCCGATCGGCCCGTCGATCTTCTCCCGGATCATCTCCACCGGGACTTCGCCGGTCACCTTGAAGTAGTCGCCGACGTCCTCCCAGTAGGCCGGGTCGCGTGTCTTTGGTGTACAGACATAGTAGATCTCAGGATAGACCCCTTTTGCATGCCCGGACTTCTTCCAGACTTCCCATGGGACGAGTTTCGGGAAGATCATCTCGGTAAATCCCATCGGCCCGATGATCTTCTCGATCACGATCTGTTCGAATGCCCGGAAGAGCTGGACTGACTGGGGTGCATGGATCCACTGTCCGCGGGACAACGCGTGCCTGACCCAGTTCCGTTTGATCATCTCTTCGGTGGGGTCACCATCAAAGAACCGGGGTTTCGGCCCGCTCTCGAAGACGAGTTCCCAGTGCTCTGTCTTACCGCCGTAAGTGCATGCCTGCACCTTCTCCTCGACCAGTTTGACAACCCTGTCAGGGACACGGTTTTCCAGATCGGCAGCAGTCATGGTGAGTTCGAGTTCAAGGATATCGCCAAGAAGGCATGACCGCGTGATGAAAGGGAGCTTCGGGATGTGGACATCCTTCGGGAAGTCACCTTTTATCGTGATCCTGAATGATTTCACGACGATATCCCGGAGCCCCACCCTGAACCGGCCAAGTTTCGGCGCAATCTGCTTCCGGAACCGGAACAGCCCGTCATGAGCACGGGTGTAGGGACCGCTCTCAATCGAGAGCAAAACCTGGGATCCCGTTGCTGACCAGCTGATAATACGGCCGATCTCATCTTCCCCGACACCTGCCGGTACTCCTTTCCGGAACAGTGTCCGGTTGGACTCCTCTACGAGGGCACCGACTGCCTCCACCGCTTCCGGGGTGAGGACAGCGCTGAACAAAAGTTCGGCATCTAATGCAAAGCGTACGAACATATATCCTCCGCTATTCCGAGGTTCATCAGGTAGTCGTCAACTGACGCGATCACAGACCTGAGGTTGTGGCTCCGGATGACCGTTTTCACGCACCCGTCTTCCACCCCGGTCGTCATGCTCGAGAGGTTGTCAGGCTGTATTGAGCCTGCTACTTCCGGGGAGTGCCCGTGATGTGTCAGGATGACGCCTTCAACTGCTAAGTTACTCATAAGGCCATTGCCTCCTGCCATGCAGACCGGAACTCCGCAACCCGCGTGCAGGGAATGGTGGCACCGGCCCTGAGCCGGTGTCCCCCACCTTTTCCACCGCATGCATGGGCGATCTCCCGTATGACCGTGCCAATATCCCGGGTAACCCCCTTCGGGCACCGTGCCGAGATATGGCAGGCCTCCCCTGATGACGCAAACACGACGACCGGGTCCCGATCGGTGCAGTCATACGCAATCGCATCGGCGACATCACTGGCCACCACGACGTCTTCCACCTCAAAGAAGCCATCCTGACCCGTTGTTTTACATGCGTTGTCGAGTGCCCCGGCCACGTTTACCCGGTGCAGACGGGTCGTCTCCCAGGCCTCCGCGAGGCCTTCGGATGACCGCATGCAGATCGAGGCGGCAAGCCCGCCTTTCCCACATTTTCCACATGCATCGAGTAACGCTGCAAGGGTGTGGGCGTCGGGGAGGACTTCACGTTCCAGCCCGTAGGTATCCCCGTACAACCGGTATGCCGCGTTGGCATTGGATCTTCCGCTTGTCTCAAGGACAAGGAGCGAGAGGAGCAGTGAAGTATCCACTTCTTCCTCGCCGGTGCATATATCGAGGATTGATTCCACGGCCGGCTGGTTCCCGCTGATCCCCGGGAGATAGGGGTTGATCGACATGTAGAGCCGTTCGTGGGCATCCCGTCCTGGCAGGTGCAGGCCCCGCCCCGGTGTAATGATCCGGTTCGCCACGGCTTCATTGAAGATCTCGAGGTTTTTCCCGGCCAGTTCCTGGCCATCGCCGACAAACCCCGTCACTGCAAGGCCTGCGAGGTCGCGGTTGTCCCCGATCTCGTTTGCCACCAGGTACGCCGTACCCGATGCACTCAGTTCGTGGTCACCGTCGATCCCGAAGAGCCGGGGGTTGACATGGTAGTTCCCGGAAAACCCCGGGATATGATGGTCTACGACCATCACGTCCCCGGGAAGGTCTTCACGGCCTGACCCGATATCGCAGAGGAGGGTCCCCTGCCCGGCCGTAATCCCTGTCTCCGGCAGTTCGGCGACGACCCTGAGCCGAAACTTCATATCCTTCCGGAGCATCGCGATGCAGAGGATAGACGCAGCCGTAATACCATCTGCATCATGGTGTGCGTACACCTCCACAAACTCCTGGCGGACCAGGTGTTCTGCGACTCTTCCAGCGGCTTCTTCGAGTGACATGCGGGTTATCGTGAAAGCAGGATTTCTGCGGTCTCGGGCTTGTATACCCAGCCCTTCGGCAGCTTGCCAGAGCTGACGTAATACCGGACAAGTCTCCGGATTTTTGATTCTGCCAGCTGCATCTGGCGCTTGTTGTGCAGGTCTTTCTTGTTCTCTGCGAGGTGCTTGCGGAGCCCGAGAGCCTTGACGATGAGGTTCTTTAAGTCTTCCGGGATCTGTCCTTCAAGCCCCTTTTCCTTGACAATCTGTCCTATCCGCTTCCCTGTAGCGAGTTTCACATCAGGGACTCCATAGCGGTCACGGAGGACCAGACCGATCCGGGCGCTTGAAACGCCCTCTTTACTCAGGTCAACAATGACCTTCTCGATCGCGGCCACGTCGGTGTTGGACCATTCCGGTGCTTCTTTCCGGTATGGCCTGACCGACCCTGACTGGCCTCTCCTTCGCGCATACATTCTTGCCATAATTCACCTCTGACTGTGCAATCAGTAAATCCGGGAAAAGAGCCGCTACTGCTGACTCCCCGTAATCCCTAGCCACGAATGGGCCGTACCATAAATCGGTACGTCGGATTTACATCTGCCAACACTGAAAAGTGCTGTTTATTAATGGACTGTTCAATTCATAATGGTATCGCCAATGTCATCCCGGTTGCCCGTACTGGTTGATTGTCCGGATGAGATCGGCAAACCCTTCAAGCTCGAGAGAAAGGACTTCATTTCTGGTCATCCCCATGCTGGTCTCTGCATCGGCGGTGAGCATCTCCGGTCCACGGACGACCATCCTCTCCACACCGTCTGCCGAGAGGACAACCGAAGCTTCCCGGTCATGCACGAATGCACGTCCCGGTATGATGACCGTCTTTTCAAGTCTGGCAAGGTTGAGGTCTTTTAAGTCTTCGATTGTGATTAAGCAGGCAATATCTTTCTTCACCGGGATGACGGTGGCCCCACCCCCACACTGGAGAAGGATTTCCCTGATGAAGGGGGCTGCAACGGAACCGGTAATAATGCTTGCTCTCCTTGTGATCCACGGAAGTTTTTCAATCAGGTCAGGTTCGTGTCGGATTGTAAATGGTGAACCGATCTGGGGGTCCCACAAAGGTGTGCCGCTGATTTTTAATTGTGGAAAACAGCCGGCCATGTCCGTTACCAGGTCGCGGAACTCTTCAGGGGTGTGGACACGCTGCCCCCTGATCACCGGTTCATTCCCAAGTATCAGCCCATTTTCACGGGAATTTGCGAACCGCATCAGGATAATCCCTTTTGCTCCACGCTCTTCGAGCCACTGGCAGGTCTCCATCAGCTGTTCCCCGTCGTTGATCCCCGGGAGGACAACTGCCGCTGCATACACATCAATCGCCCCGCAGAGTTCGTCAAGTATGCTCAACGAGACTTCAGGGGATGGGTCGTGCATATACCGCTTCCGCAGCAGGGGGTTGACCGAAAAAACCGTAAAAGAAAGTTCTGACATCTGGTTGTCGATCAGGAATTTCGCAATTTTTGGCGAATCAAACCCCTTCCCGCTTGTATACCCGATATGAAGGGGGGCTTCCATGCTCGAAAGGAGCTCGATTAAATCCCCAAACTGGGGATAACAGCTCGGGTCCCCTCCCCCGCTGATGGTGACCCGGCTGATGTCCTCGTTCATCGTATTAAGGCGGGCAAGAGTGTCATCAGCGACGTCGCGGAAACTTTTAAACCCCGAATAATGCTCCTGCACGCTCCGTGAACAGTAATCACAGCCTTTTTTAAAGGGCAGGCAGTACTGACAACCGAGTGGGGGGACCTCTTTCACCCGCTTAAAATAACAATACTCGCAGAACCCCCTGCAGTCGATCCCAGGGCGGCCTCCGATATCGACTGTCAGTTGTGCCATCTGATAATAGATCTCCTCCTGACTGCTTAAGGCCTTTTGCCACGGCGGCCGTTAGTTTCCGGGGTGTGTGTGAGACCGCTGTAAGCATCGCGGATGAAAGAAAGATGCCGGTTCAAGGTTTGAAACGGTTAGACCCCTTCGGGACGCTCATCTCGAACCTCGCACCGGCCCCGGGTTTCCCGGTCTCCTGTATCGTGATACCGGTAATCGACAAGATTTCCCTGACAAGAAAGAGGCCAAGGCCAGTATTTTTCCCAAACCCGCGGGTAAACATCTTAGCTTTGTCCCGGACCGGTATTCCGATGCCATTATCCTCTACAACAAGGGTGAGCCCTGCATCCCCCACCTCCGCGGAAACCCTGATGAAGGTCATCCCGTCACCGCCATACCTGAGTGCGTTATCAAACAGGTTGTAAAAAACCGATTGAAAGAGCGGGTCGGCGAAGATCTCAATTCCGGGCACCTCCACCTCCAGCCTGATATTACGGAAGGGGAGTGATCTCCTGGCATCGTTGGCGAGTTGTCCAGGGTCCTGCCAGAATGGGTCTTTTACTCCCATATCCTCAAATAACGTAGTAAATCCAATCTGCTGCCCAATGATCCTGGCGACATCCAGCTCTTTTGAGATATATTCCAGCACCTGTTCCGGATCGTCAACCAGATCCCGTGAGAGTTCCAGCCAACCCTCCAGTACCGTTAACTGGTTCATGATATCGTGCCGGGTAATACTTGTCATGAGCGAGATCTGCCGGTTCGCCTGCCTGAGGGCCTGTTCTGTCTTGCGGAGCGGGGTGATATCATGGAGGATTCCATCAATGCCGTTCATCTCTCCTGATCCATCGAATAACAGGCGGCTGCTTGCCATTGCATAGTGCAGGTTTCCCGCCCGGTCAACCAGGGTAACGGGATAGCCGGTGATCTTCTTCTCCTTCATCAGGTATGCGATGAACGTCTCCCGTTCTTTAGGATCTGCATAAAATTCATCAGCCTTCACCTTTCCAATGATATCCGCGGGAGAATCGTAACCGGTCACCCGTGCACCATACGGGCTGATCATGGTAATGATTCCCTCCCGGTCGGTACGGTAAAACACGTCCTGCATCTGCTCGATAATATTCCGGTAATTCTCTTCGCTCTCCCGGAGTTCCCGTTCAGCCTGCTTGCGGTCCGTGATGTCGCGGCAGACGAATATCATTCCGAAGGGTTCCCCCCCTGGCGTACGCAGGACATTTCCATTCACTTCGAGAGGGACCCGCCGGTTATCTCTGGTCATAAAGATATATTCTATCGGACCCAGCGGCCGCTCGAACATGAGAGTAGTGTTTTCAAGGGCTTCCGGAAGACTTTCAGGGGCAAAGAACAAGAACATGGAAGTTCCGATCAGCTCCTGGAGACCTGTTGCACCGCTGATGCTCACGCCTTTTTCATTGATGTAGACGATTTTCCCATCAAGGTCTGTCCGGACGATTACATCCGGGAGTCCGGAAATGATTTTCCTATGTAGTTCCCTGCTCTCTTCGAGGGCTGCATCCCGCCGTTGCTCTTCAGTTACATCATGGAGGGTGCCGATTGCGGCCGGGGACCCCTGGTATTTCCCAGCACCAACACGGATCCTGACGTGTTTCCGGGTAACTCCATCTTTATGCAGGAGGTTGAACTCATAGGTCTCCGGCCTTGACTCCCCTAAGAGACGTTCCCGGTGACGCGAGAGGACCAGACTCCGGTGCTCCGGTGCAATGAGCCTGGAAAACTGGAGCCCGGTTATCTCTTCTGCCGTATACCCGGTCAATGCTGGTAATATCCCGTTTGTAAAGACCAGGATACCGTTCTGGGCGATGAACACGCCGTCCTCCATATGATCCACCAGAGTCCGGTATTTCTCCTCACTCTCGGCCAGTTGCTCCTGCCCTGATTTTAGTTCATTAAACTGTGCTTTCAAGATATTATCTGAAGCAGCCAGTTGTTCATAAGCACCTTTTAATTCATCTTCGGCTCGCTGGATGACCGTGATATCGAGTTCTATCCCATCCCAGATCGTACCACCGCCCGGGTGCATCCGGGGTGCCGATCGCAGGAGCACCCATCGCTCATCTCCGGTGGGTGTACGAATCCTGGCCTTACACTGAAATGTTGACATCTGTTCGAAGGCACGATTCTCCGCTTCGGTGAGCAGGAGGAGGTCTTCCGGGTCTATCTGGTCATACAGCACCCCGGGGTTATTCATCACCTCTTCCGGACTTACCCCATGCATCCGTCTGACCCCTTCACTGACGTGAATAAAACGTCGTGACCCACCCTGTCCGCTGAGTACCTGGTAGACCATTCCGTTCGGGAGGTTATCCCCTAAAGAGCGGATTCTCTTTTCGCTCTCTCGAAATGCCTCCATGAGACGTTTCGTTTCAGTAATATCACGGGCAATACCGAGGATGGCGGGCTCTCCATGGAAAATAACCCGGTCGACAAAAAATTCTGCATCACGGACCCCTCCGTCCTTCATGAGAATTCTCGCGAAAAATCCTGATGGTAGTTTTTCACCGGATAACCGGCGGATTGCCGACTCCTTCAGCCAGCCCCGGTCATCAGGGTGGATGAGCTCCCATAGATCCATCTGTAATAATTCTTCATGGGAGTACCCGGAGAATTCAGTTGCCTGCCGGTTTATGAAGAGAAAATTCTTATTCCGGTAGATATAGATAATATCATGACTGTTTTCGACAACCAGCCGGTACTTCTCCTCACTCTCCCTGATCTGATCCTCTCCCCTTTTTAATGCAACAAACTGCCTGCGAAGTTCCGCCTCTTGAATGGAAAGCTGGTTATATGCGGTCTGCAGTTCTTCTCTGGACCTAAATGCTTCGGTGACGTCGCGGGAATAGATGGCGATTGCGGTCGCGTCCCCATTGTTGTCGGTCACGGGGTACACATGGGTCTCGTACGATCGCCCCGTCCGGGTATCGGTAACCGTAAAGGGCTCTTTCGAGGCCAGCAACGGCTGTATCCTGCCAGGAGTCATCCCCGCAGGTTCATCGAATAACAGTGCATAGCCATCCGCTCCAACCAGGTCTTCCCTGGTCTTCTGAAACCTGGTGATGGCCGCCTTATTGAGTCCGAGGACAATCCCGTTCGTGTCCAGCAGCATTGACACGTCCGGAGGTGCGTTAATCAGGGCGTTGATAGTCTGTTCAGCCTGTCTTCGTTCCACGGCTTTTTTTATTTTGTGGGCCAATTCTGAAAACAGAGCCTTCTGTTGGCCCCCTTTCTGGAGATAAAAATCAACACCATAATTGATCGCCTCGATCACGACCTCTTCCCTGCCCCGGCCGGTGAAGAGGATGAAGGGGAGATCACCGTAGCTGTGCCTCACTTCTTTTAAAAACCGGAGCCCGTCCATCCCGGGCATCTGGTAATCAGATATGATTGCATCATATGACCTGGTCTTCAGTATTTCGAGGCTTTCTATTGCTGATACCTGTGTATCCACAACAAATGCCCCGGTTTTTTCAAGGAATATCTTCCCAAGGCCCAGGAGGGCGGGTTCATCATCTACATAAAGAACCGAATATTTCATGATAACCAGCCACCTCCTTTGACCAGTAATATTGGTGAAGAGTGGATAATATACTATTTTTTCAGACCTGCCAGGTTTTATTACTACAGGAATTCATGACCCTGGCCCGATTATTGAAGGGGTCGGCAGGAGGTGTCCTGGGGCATCTGTATGTCCTGGTGCGACTGCACAAAGTATGGTCCTGAAGTCTGTTGCATCATCTGTTGGATATGCTGGTACAATCTGGGCGAAATACTGGAATTTCCAAGGTCCAGTGTCCCCATCGGACTCTGGATCTGTGGTTTGTGGATGTATGACCCGTGAAGGACCTGCCACAAAGTGCATGGGGATATCTTCCAGGGACTGTCTTTGCGGAATGGGATCAATCAATTCAAAAAAAGTCCGAAGATGAGATTTCTTTTGCTCGTTGAGTCCCGCCCTCGAAGGGATGTTTTCATGTCCGCCCTCACCTTGCCGCATTGATCAGGTAGTGGTACGGACCGGCGTCCTGGACCGAAATGATGTGGAACCCCTCCACTTCGATCATTGCCCGTGCCTTGTGTACGGAGAACCTCTTCTCCTGGGGTGGCCCGAATTCCATCGGCTCGTCTTTCCAGTCAAGATCAATCAGTCTCCCGGTGGGTTTGAGCATCACCTTCGCGTTCCGAAGGACCTGTCCAGGATCGGCAAAATCATGGAGATCGATCCCGAAGAAGACGATATCTGCACATCCTTCCAGAAAACGGTCTCTTCTGCGGCCTTCACTTCTGCAGACAGGGTACTCAACCCCTCGTTTGCGGCCTGCTCCCAGAGAGCCGCTATGGCATCGGGGTTGATATCCGCTGCAAAGACTTTCCCGTCCGGTCCAACCCGCCGGGCGGCAGGCAACGCAAAGAAACCTTCTCCGCAACCGACATCTACAAAGGTCATGCCAGCAGCAAGCCCGATGCCCGTAAAGATCTCTTCAGGGTCCTGCCATGTTTTTCGCTCCGGGTCATCAGCCCGGAACCGTCGTTTGTTCATGAGCTGTTTCACACTCCCTTGTTCTTCACGGTAGGTATTCGGACCTTATGGGATATGAGGGTGTTACCCGGGGACCCCGGCCATTGACCCCAATAGTGCCGGGTCAGATATGCTACTGCCTGACCGTTGCAAGGTACCGGTCCATGTCGAATTTTCGCGTAAGCCCCTTCGCATTCATGTACCGTACCATGCCGAAGATCGGACGTTCCCCCCAGGGGCGGTCATGTTTGCCAAAACACCAGGCAACCCCGGCGTACCCGCTGGGGTCCCGCCCGTCAAGTTCGTATTTATTATTGAGATACAGGGCGGTCGCGTAGGCGTCCTCCGGCGTGTTGCTCCACTCCAAGACCTGCTTACCCCAGTACATCCTCATGTACCCCTGCATGGTACCGGTCCTCACCATTTCCTGCATGGCCGCATTCCAGTACGGGTCATGGGTGGCAGCCTGTTCCAGTTCATCCGGTGAATACCCGTACTCCCGCGGGTCGTCACGATGAAGCGCCAGCGTTTTCTGTGCCCATGCCGGAAGTGACGAGAATGAATCATACTGGTCATTATACCGGACAAAATTCACGGCAAGTTCCCGGCGCACGATCAACTGTTCGAGAAAGGCAGGCATTCCGTCCCCACCCCGCTCCTGTGCGAGGAGTGCCAGCGTCACGGGAGAAATCTGGCCAAAATGGAGGAAGGGACTCATTTCCGAACCCCCTTTACCACCAGGATCATTGCGGTTATCGGCATACCCTTCGAGTCGTGTATCGAGGAACTGCATAAACCGCCGGTTCGCTTCTGCGGTCCCTCCTGTGTATATACCCGATGCAGGGACCGAACGGTCAATGGTGACATGTGAGAGGAGCTCATCGATAGTCTCACCAGCAAGCGTGGGAATGTCGGGAACAGGAGAAGAATGTTCCGGGGTGCCCGTTTCAATGGAATGCATAAACCGGTCCGCATGATAGGTAACTTTCCGGCGGAATGTGGCTGCCGAATATTCCTCTTTCTGCGATGCGACCTCGACCGGTACAACAACGTTTCCCTCAACCTGCACGAGAGTGCATGGGCACCGTTTTGCAACAGTACGGTACCACGCTTGCTGCTCCCGCAGGTAGCCACGGTCTACAACCACGATTGCCGCGTCCTTTGCAAGGGCCAGGACACCTTCATATGGAGGTTCAGCTCTGAGCACAAATGTGATGCCGAGGGACTCGAGCGATCTTGCGACATCAGCAAGTCCTTCCAGCATGAAATGGAAGTGACGGAGGTTTGCCCCGGGATAGGACTGCCAGAGCCCGAAATACACGATGAGCTGTAGATGTGCCCGGTCGGCCCGTTCGACTGCATAGTGCAATGCCTGGTTCTCTTCCGTGCGGTGTGAGGACTGCATCCAGTAAAGGACATAGTCCCCGGTCCGTACCGGGGCATCATTGAGAAAACGCACCCGTTCAGGCTCGACTAGGGTGTTCATTTATATGTTCTCATCCTGCAGGGTTATTGCTTTTTCTGCGTTTTCCTGGGTTTCCGCGGTTGATTGTTGTTTAGCCAGGAACTAAAAACGGGTACCCTTGTTCCCTTTACTCTACGGATAGAATGGTACATTAAAATCCCCGGTGCATTCCCGCCATATTAAAATGGATTAATGCACAACCTGCTATCCGGCAAGGTCGATGTTTTGTCGTTTGAATGCAACCAGTGCGGAGAATGTTGCAGCCACCTCGGCCTGGTCCATACGATAGAAGTGGACTATGGGAATTATCACTTTCTCATCCGTAACGTGTACACCGGTGAAAGAACAAATGTCACTGTTGACCCTGAAAAGATATCCCTCTATAATGATACGGGTATTTTTTCTGAACGCCCCGAGACCTGTCCTTTTTTCCGGACTGATAAAGGGACTGATAAAGGGACTGATAAAGGG
>Ga0114951_10003808_pt1 | contig 15276 bp, 11 predicted proteins | sample AM7aDNAmetaG_FD_88677 | JGI IMG/M metagenome (GOLD analysis project Ga0114951, IMG submission 88677) | Freshwater microbial communities from Finland to study Microbial Dark Matter (Phase II) - AM7a DNA metaG | ecosystem: Environmental > Aquatic > Freshwater > Lake | place: Finland: Lake Alinen...
AAATAAACCTGAAAATAGATCTGCTTATTTTTTCAATACCTAACTTTTTTTCAGGTCAACTGAAGTGCAAACGGTTTGTTCTTTTGTAGCCAAGTTAATTTCTCGCTCAAAAATTTTAATGACTCATTCTTTTTATGGCAATTTTCTTTTTAACAAGATAAATAGAAAAAACAATCAACGTAGCAATCGAAACGACAGCGCCCACGTAAAACAGTTTTTGAGGTGTAAATTCCAGCGTGATTGTGTATGAACCAGTTTTGTTAACGTACCAGCAGTTGGCGAAGCCGTTAGCGGTAAAATGCTCTTGCGCTGAAATCTCCTTGCCATCAATGCTTGCAACCCAACCTTTATCGTAGGCTTCACTGAAAACAAGGTAGTACGGGTTTGAAGAGTTAACCTGCAAAGTGTATTGAGTTGGGTTGATTTCTCGGTATGAGACCAATACATTGTTGGGTCGGTCTGAAGAGAGCAAGTTGTCAGCACTGACCAAAGATTCTCCTTGATGTAAAGAATAAATCAGGATGCCGTTGATTTGAGAAGTAGTTTTGTTATTCAATGATACGCTTACAGTATGGGTTCCGGCAGCTAAGTGGACTGGCCCGATGTAGCTGTAGTTTGGGTCTGAACTTTGATTTTGATTAAGATTTACGTTGAAAGTTTGATTATCGACTTTTACCGATAGGTCACTATAGCCAAACGCGCTTTTGTAAATGGCAAATAAATAGTCAGCGGCGTCAGGCGTGGATATTTTAGTTTGAGAAGGATCAAGGACATTTAGCGGATCTTTCAAACCATCTCCTACAGGAATAGTGACTGGCCCAGTATCTGTTTGAAGAGTAATGCTGCCTGCTTTTGTGGAAACCTGAATTATTGCTTCTTGGTTTGCAGGTATTGTGATTGGCCAGCCAGACTCCCAAGACGTTCCGGTTTGCCACCAGGCTTGTCCATTCGCGGGTGTGCCGTCAGCGGTTATGGATGTAATTGTTACTGGTGATGAAGAAGAAACATAGATCAGGGTAGAGTCATATGAACTCCAGTTTACGAAGCCCTGCGGGAAATAATTTATGTACGGGCATGCTGCGGGTGACGAGTATACAAGCATATTCCCATCTCCTGTTCCGTTAGTGCCGATGATCCCCTTCCACCCCGGATAATAGCGGGCTTCTGCAACAACCTGAGAATTTAACACATACACCAGTCTTTGACCAGGAACAACGTTAGAAACCGGATTATAGGTCATGTTGAGGTCGGGGGTTTGAACAAACACGGTGTCCATCGGAAGATTTGACACTTGATTTGCTTCGAGCTGGCTGGATAACGCAAGAATAGACCCGTTGATATCAAAATCGGGGCGTTGCACCGCTTGTACCACCTGCGATTGAGTCCCATCCAATAAAATACTAGAAGACACCGTATAAACCCTCATAGGCCGCCAAAAGTTATTGAGATAAAAATCAAGCTGCCCAAAACTTTTCTCAAAACTAAAGCCTGTTTGATTGTTTAAAGACGACGCAATCTGGTCAGGGTTGGGAGAAACATACCAGGTGTTATTAAGTACATATGACCAAGCAGCATCGTTGTGAACAACCACATATTTGACGTTCATTAAAGCCAAAACCTTCGCCATGCCATCACCGGAACCGTTGACAAGTCCGCGTGCAACTTCTAAACCTAAACCTTGCCCAGTTAAGCCCGCAATAAGAGATCTGCCAAGTAACAGCTCAGTCGGGTCGGGTCCGCTAAATCCTTCAGGCAGCCAGTTGTAAGCGCCGTAACCAAGTACGGAGTATGGCAGAGAAAAAAGCCGAAAGTCACTTGTATCGGTGCTCAACCACGTTTTTGCATCGTTGTAGTAGCTTGGAATCTGGTAGCGGTTGGAAGCGATCAAGCTGTTTCCGGGATAGATGACTTCGCCGTCCCAAAGCGGAAAAGCGTATAGACCAATAATTAGAAACAGGATAATCCCTGTCATAGAATATTTGATTAAGCGGCCTTTCTTGAAATTGAAGGTTTTTTTAATTAATTTTGAATCCAGCAGGTCAGGTATGAAGCTGGCGAAGAGAAAAGAAAACGCGACAGCAACGTACATTCCTCCGAACATATAGGGATTTGAAAATACATCAACCCACAATGGGACATGAACTACTAAGTAGGAATTAATCCAGCCTAAGGGCGGATTAGCTCCGTCCATAATGGACAATCCTACAATTGCCAGTATGACGAAAAAGAATCTTTTCAAATTTGTTGGTCGTCTAATGAGAAACGCAAATGCTAGGATTGGTATCAGAAAACCGATTGTTATGAATAAGGCAGTGTTGTAGGCAGGTGACCAGTAAGTATAGGGGATCCCTTGGTATCCAGCGTTAAGCGACCAAAAGCCAAGCAGCCTAAATGCTCCAGATAACGGCGCACTGCCTAATGCGTAGCTGCTCAAACGTGATGAGCCAATGGCAGCATATGCACTCAAAGGTGAAGAGATTACATCGCCCAAACTGGATATCGTGGGTATAAGCCAAAAAGAGTTTAAACCCAACCATACTCCAGCGAGCAAACCTGTAAAACGAAGTGTCCGTTTCACAACAACTTTACTTCTGTAAAACAGCATGTACAGAATTAAATAAAGAAGAAGCGGCAGCAAATCAAACAACAAATATTTAGGGTTTGTATAATCGGAAGTGGTGGTCAAAGTCCAAATCAAGCACATACCAAAAACGTATTTTATACCGCGCTTTTCCCGAATGCCTTTTATGAACAATCCAAGTATGAGCGGAAGAAAAATTATGTAAAGCCACATTTGAGGAACAATGGCAATAATGGTGTATGGATTGAACATGAAAAATAAAGCAGACACTAAACCAACTAACTGATAGTATTTGCCTTTGTAAACAGTGGTTGAAAGAAAATACATCGAGAGCCCTGCTGAAACAAACAAAAGGTAGAACCACAGTTTTTCAGCAGCTACAAGAGATAACCCTGCAACCTCAGTACCGATCAAGAAAATATTGGTCGGGAAAAGACCCGCTAAAGTTCTTACGCTGTTGCCGCCTGCTTGAAAAATGTCCCAGACATAAAAACCCCTAGTGAAATAAGCGGTTCGGTCAGGCGGAAAAGACCTGTCGAGTCCATCAATCAAAAAGTTTCCTTTAAACCAAGTGAGCGAAATAAGACCTGCAACCAATATGAGTGAAAGGCTAATGATTGTTGTTTTCTTTGTGGATAAATACGTTTTGAAAAACAGGGAGAAGCCGCGAACGCTCATTTGTAACTCATTGCATGTTCTTGACCGAGTTTTTAGATAAACCTTTCCATAGTGAATCAAATAACACGCTTTTCAAAACAGAAGCATCATCATCAAATCCGAGGATAACGCGCAAAAAACGATGAATAGTTAAGTGAACGATTAAGCAGGATTAGACATTTCACTTTTCAGCGGTTTATCTCCAAGAAACAATAGGTATTGAACAAAAGGGTTGAGAAACTTTGGAACTCTGCCAAACCCTAAATCAAATCTGCTGATAATTCCAAACCAAACACATTTGCACTCGCCCAAAAAACCTGCGCTTAGAATTAATGAAATAAAATCGCCGCATGTGTATTCTCTCAAGTGGACGACACCGGGTCCAAGCGTATAGGGATAAACTACTTTTCTTCCGATCAAAGTCCTCAATCTATTTGACAGCCTTGAACGGTTTGGGGTTCCAATGATTAATTTGCCACCTTGTTTACAGACTCGAAAGGCTTCATCAACAAATTTTTTGTCTTCTTCAACATGCTCAATCACGTCAAAAGACACGACACCATCGAAGATTTCTTCTTTGAAAGGCAACCTTGTCGCATCAGCCAGCACAAAAACAAATTTATTTTTTCTCTCGGCGCTGACTCTATTAACGACATCAACACCGATCACTCGGCTGAACTCATAAAAAAGCTCCGTTCTTTCGCCATCGCCACATCCCAACTCTAAAATTGCTTTATCGGACAAGTTTTGTTTGGCAAATATCTCTATAAAGCCATCCCTTGCTTTGTTAAATCCAGAAATTAATGAAGGGGCAGTTTCGTTTTTCATTAATTTCACAGGTAACCACATTAGATATTAATAAAACTATTCTTGAACTTCAAAAATGAGACTTAAGTAGATAAACCTCTAATTCGCCTCCGGAGCTCAACGAAATTAAATTTTAGCATATGCCGGATGATTTCTTCGTCTGAAACTTTTCTTACGAAGTTTTTAATTCTCAGGTGCTGAGCCCACATGTATTTGAAATGTTTGAGGTCCCAAAGCAGCGCTTGTGAGATTGCCCGAAACATTGGAAAATTGTTGGTGAATAGAAACCAAGTTAGCTGTATTGAATCGAAAGTTAAAACTTGGGGTAATATTCGAATTTGAGTGGTGAAGGAATAGTTCTTGATGCAGGTCATTATTCTGTTTTTTTCTCTATGGAAAACCACGTTTGCAAGTTTAACTTTGCTGGTTGTACCTGCAATCTTATGGTACATTCTGCAACTGGAAACGCAAACTACCTTGTGTCCGCTTAACCATATCCGCCAGCAGAGGTCAACATCGTCAAAACCGTGGACGTAATGTGAATCGAGTAAACCAATTTGCTTAAGGAGGCTTTTCCTGAGCAGCAACGCCGTTGTTCCTCCTGCAAAAATCTCAATGGTCCGACCATCAAATTGGCCTTTATCGATTTGAAATTCACCCAGTTGATAGTTAAACCCGTACGGATCGATAAAGGAACCGAATCCTTGAAGTTTTTTATGGTCATCCATAAGTAACTGTTTGGAACATGCGGCGCCAATAGAGGGATCATTTTCAGATGCTGCCACCATGCAGGATAGCCAGTCGGAGGTGAGTTCAGTATCGTTATTCAAAAGCAGAATATACTTGGAACTGCAGTCTGACAACCGCATTCCAATGTTGTTTCCTTCTAAGGGCCCGGAATTTACAGGGTTCTCCACGATTTTCAACCGGTCATCATTGCCAAACTGTTGCTTAAGATAATTGACGCTTCCGTCAGTCGATGCATTATCGAAGAATATTATTTCAAAATCAGAAAAGGTTTGGTTGAAAAGGGAAGTCAAACATTTGTCAAGGAATGGTTTGCCATTATAATTTAAAATTACGATAGAAACGAGAGGATGCTCAACTTTAGACATGCTGTATTTTTTCCTTGAATTACTCTATATTAAGCTTCTGTAACACACGCAAACTAATAGAAGATAAGTACAGATATCTTAAATCCATCTGCTTATTCTTTCGTAATAGATTTAATTTGAAATAAAAGGTCGCTGGCTCGTTTATCCCAGTCCCATTCGTTTGCCCAATCCAGAGCATCTTTAGACGTTTTTTGATACAGCTCTTCATCGGCTAACAAGTCAAGAATGTTCTGGGCAAACTGCACCAAGTCAAAGCAAGGAGTCTTAAGCATACCTTTTGGGTAGTATGTTTTCAGGGCAGGCAGATCGAAACTTACGCCGGGCAAGCCGCAGGCCATGGCTTCACACGCCGCCATTCCGCCGCTGTCGTATATTGCTGGGTGGACTACAACGCAGCTATCCTTGAAAATCTTGATTTTTTCGATGCCATCCTTGAAACCGAAGAGAACAACATTTTTTTCGAGACCATACTTCACGATTTTTTCTCTAACGGCGCCTTCCAGCTCGCCTACCCCGATCATGGCTAATTTTGCATCTTTCTTCTTACCGCAGAGTATTTTCCATATGTCCATCAATTCCAACACGCCTTTTTGCGGGTGAAAACGCCCGATAAAAACCGCGTCAAACGTCTTATTTTTTGGTTCAGGAACTAAACTTGGCGTTTTGGTGTCTACGCCGCCGCGGACAGCCACTACTTTTTCGGCTTTAAGGCGTTTGCCGATGAACTTGTTGCGGTCGGGTTCACTCGTTACCCAGACCATGTCAGCGTGTTTTCTCACTACTGAGTAAACCGGCAGCTGAGAGAGATAGTAAATTAATCCTTTTAAAGACGATTTGCCCTTGTAGGGGGTTTGGTTGTCGAAGGGGCTGGAGGCAAAAAGATAGAACCCTGCAAGCCACTTAGCCCGTTTAAACCGCAGTTTCATCAAGAATGCGGGTATAACATCCGGGAAGAAGTCAGAACCGGAATAAATAACAAAATTATCTTTCTGAGGTTTGGCTTTAAGCACATTTATGCATTGCTTAATTGTCCTGACAGCGTAAAGACCGTAAAGACCAAGTCTCTTATACTTTGAAGAAGGCGCAACCACGAATTTTATGGTTTTTAATCCATAACGGTGCAGCATGGTGTAGCCTTCCTCTGACGTGTAGAAGTAAATGGTCATTCCAGAAGTTAACCAGCGCCGCGCGCATTCTATGAAGATTCTTGAACCGCCATCTAAACTATCGGAACGTGTCTGCGAGCCGCCCATGACGTACAATGACAGTTGTTGGTTTTTCATTTTTAACGCTCTGTTAGGTTAGGTAACATAAACAGAATAAGATGGTTAAGTTTTTTTTGCTCACTAACCGCTCAAAGCATACTTCAATTTCTCTCAAACACATTCAAGCTAAGCCTAAGTTTGTTCCTGCTTAAGAAGCAGCTTTGTTGCTTCAACTAAGTCTCTGCTCGTATTGATGTTAATGTTTACCCCGTTGATGAATGCGCCATAAGCAGAGCCGTCGTTAGCTATTGACCGGATAGTGTTAGTAATCTCTCGTTCGTTTCGAGGAAGCGATAGAGGAGTTCTATCTATATAGTCATATACTTTGGGGTCAAAAACGTAGACGCCGCAGCCCCTGATGTTTGATTTTGGTGCGGCAGGTTTCTCTTCGCCGCTGACGATTCTGCCTGTTTTATCCAATGAGTAGCAGCAAGCCTGCCGTAAATTTTCTATATTTTGTTCATAGACCATGCCTTCAACACAAATGGCTTTTTGAACAAAAAATAAATTCACCAAATTTTCCAGCGAGTCAGTTATTGTTAAATCGTCGCCTAAGATAACGGTGAAGGGCTCAGAAATGAAATCTTTAGTTAAGCCTATTGCATGAGCAATTCCAAGAGGAGAAGATTGGTCAACATACTTGATGTTAACTCCGAAATCGCTGCCATCCTCAAAATACTCTTGGACGAGTTCTTTTTTGAACCCGACAACCATGTAGATGTCTTCTACACCGATTTTCTTCATGTTCTCAATTACATATCCCAAAATTGGCTTGCTGAGAATTGGCAGCAAACACTTTGGAAGTACACGTGTTAACGGAAGACTACTTAACCGGCGCCCGTGACCGGCAGCCGGTATCACACCTACCCTAATTTTTTTCATCGGAGATACTCCTAATAGGGGGAACAGCATGCAGTACCAGCCGCTCTGATCTTGACTGCTTCACAAGAAAAAGGCGAAGAAGGAAAGGATTGAACGGATGCATAACCTTGAAAATTTCACTGTCATTGACAGTTCTAAAATTTTGGACTACAAGCCGTTTTGCCAAAATAACTCGAAGATCTCTCGTCGCCTCGAAAAGTCCCCTGAAGGCGGCACGCGCTAACTTGAGATTTTTCTTAACTGTGGCCAGATAAACGATTTTTATCATTTCAACAGCTAAAATTGTCGGCATAAGCACAAAGAGCGTTTTCAACTCATAGTTTTTGATGATGGTTGCAAGGTGATTTCGGGTATACCAGGTGATGTTGTTTACTCTTTGGAAGTATGTAGCTCCAACGGTTCCTCCCCGGGCATGGTACACTTTGGCGGCGGGAGCATAAAAAATCTTGTAGCCACCTAAACGAACCCGCCATGAAAGGTCCATATCGTCGTATTCCATGAAGAAGTAATCGTCGAAAACACCAACTTTCCTGATGACTTCTTTTTTGATTGCAAACGCCATTCCTTCCGCGAAAAAGACTTCATATTTCTTGTTTGCGGCAGCATAGCTGTAGGAGTAACCCAGTTTGTCGAGGTAGTTCATACCTGAATCCGGGGTCTTTCGATCCCACATTGACAGTGAATTGCATTGCACCATACCTATTTGATCGTTTGACTTCATTACATTTACGATTTCTCTAATCCAACTTTTATCCACCATCATGTCATTGCTGATGCAGACAATTATTTCGCCGTTGGCGATTTTCATGCCCTGATTGTTGGCAGGAGACCAGCCCATATTTGTTTTATTTTGGATAATTCGCATTCTAGAATCGGATGTAAACATGTTTTTGGCGAATTCAACCGATCCATCTATTGAACCGTTATCGACGAAAATATACTCTAATTTCTCTTTAGGATAATCTGTAGCTTTAATCGAACTAAACAAGCTTTCAAGCCATTTTTTTCCATTCAAGCTAACCACTATTACTGAGACCAAAGGCAACTCTTTATCGAGTAACTGCACACTAACCTTCCTTTTTTTATAGCAATGATTTGCCAAATTAAAAAGGATTCCTTGAATTCGAGAGAGAAAAGGAGCCCAGATTCGCAACAATTATGGTATGTGACTTATAAAAGCACCCAACGCCACAGAAACACTCTGAATGATTTTCATCACAAAGATTCCAATGTAATGTAATGGATCGGTGAACAGATAGTTTCGGTGCCTAAAATAGGACGGCCTAATAATAGATATTTGTTTCAAACCGCCTAGCCCATGCTTCTTGGTGAATAACCCCAGCGACCCCGTTTTTCCGTATTTTACCATCCTAATCACCACTTCGCTTAAGGAGGACGCCTCGCCAAGGTGCCATAGAGCGGATTTTTGCAGACAAACGACATGACACCCCGATTTTAAGAGCCTGTTGTGGAGGTCGTAGTCTTCCCAAGCTACTATTGTTTCATCGTAGCCTCCGACGGATAGAAATACACTTCTATCAATAAACCGTGGGGCTACATTGACCATGTCGTCGAGCAGCATTCTTTGCTCCAGCATCCTGCAGGACACCCAGAAGTTTTTTGGTCCATTTGGATGGGGAAGAACTGGAACCACAACTGCTTCAGCGCCTTCTAGACAAAGTTTAAGGCAGTCTTTCACCAGGTTTCTATCTAAAACCATGTCGGAATCAACGCGAAGAATGTATTTTCCGCTAGCTTGGGATCCACCGTAATTCATTTGGACCGATCTTTCAGGGCCAATGACAAAAATTTTTGCCCCAAAGTTTTTGGCGATAGCCGTAGTTTCGTCAGTACTGTGATTGTCAATAACTATTATTTCTTGATTTTTGTATGATTGGGCGACAGCTGATTCAAGGCACTGTTTAATGCTTTGCGCCGAGTTGTACGTTGGAATAAGAATTGAAACTAACGGCTCATCGTTTGCCAAGTTTTGTTCTCACTTATCCCTTCCAAAGTCCTTTAAATGACCCAACACTTTTGCCAATCCCTTAACAGAATATTTAACATCTCGTACCGACCGTATTCTGACAAGTTGTTTTAGCATGTATTTGGGGGTTAGAAATATCTTATAAATTTCGTCGCACAGTGCCATCAATTCTTCAGGCGTCATATCGGGGGTAGTCATGACCGGTTCTTTCATGTCAAAACGGTCGTAATCCTTGGGGTCAAATCTTAACCACCCATTTTGTAATGCTTGGGCATAGAGTTTGCTTCCGGGATAAGGAATAACAATAGTTGATTGCAAAGTTGATACCCATCCCTTCTGCATCAAAGTTTTAGCCAAATTAAGCGTGTTTAAAGCTTCTTTTTTTGTTTCCCAAGGATACCCGACCATAATCGTTATATGAGGTTCAATCCCTTCTTGACGAAGAACTTTGGATTCGCTGAGGATTCCATTGACGGTTGTTCCCTTGTTTAGGCGGTCAAGTGTTGCTTGGTTTCCTGATTCTACTCCGAAGAGAAGCATCTTGAAACCTGCCTTTTTCATCAAGGGGTAATCTTCTTTCTTAAGTGCTCCAAACCGCATATTAGCGCTAAATTGAGTTAATCTGTTATATCCGCGGTCAATCATTAGATTACAGAAGCGCTTGAGCCATTCTCCCGCTGGAAAACAGCCGATATCGTCGAACACTGACTTAACACCATAGCGTTCAATTAATGATCCAATTTCATCTACCAATTTTTCAGGTTTCATTGCTCTAAAGGTAGGATAAAGAGTCGGCCAAGAGCAGAAAGTGCAACCGCCATCTTTTCGCCACCAGCAGTCTCTGCCAGCCATGGTATAGGCACCAGGTGTGACTTTGAAGTTTCCATTTCTTTCGCTATAGAGCCGCCATTTTGTCAAGTCACGATCAATCAGGGGTAAATTATCAAGGCTTTGCTTTAGTTGGAATTGCCCTGTATTTTTTATCTGCCCGTTTTCTCTATACCAGACTCCAGGCTCAAAGTTCTTTGCTTTGCCAGTTAGGAAGTCAGCTAAGTTCAGCAGTAAGAAGTCATAGTCTCCGCCGGTTAAGACGAAATCAACCTGACTCTGCTCCATTGACTCCTGAGGTAAGGCTGTAACATGATCGCCGACCAAAACAATCTTTGATTGAGGAAGAGCTTTTTTTACATCGCCAATGATAAGCCAGTGTTTTTTAATTACAGGAGTCTTGGATTCAAACATGATAACATCGGGACTGGCACGCTCTATGTCGTTTAACCATTGTTTGTAGCTTTTTTCTTCAGCAATGGCGTCATCCCATAGAACTTGATAACCTGAGTTATTCAGCATGGTGGCAGCGTATGCTGGAACAACTGGATAAATGTAGGTTGGCGATTTGAAGTATTGAAATTGTCTGTTCTGGCTTAGCAGTGGAACGCCTTTTTCTGATTCTATAGATGGATAGGATATGCTAATTTTCATCGTTTAAGATCACGTTTCATTAGACCAGACAGAAAATATGATCCGTAGATTAAGTGTGTTGTGATAATTCCAAACCAGACCAGAAGCAGGAGTCTTACAGTTTTCGCTTGTGTTGCTGCGGCTACTAAGCTAAGCGAGAGATACAGCACGACGCCAAAAAGCAAAATGTATGCAAAAAACGGTAAAAGAAGGGAAATAATTATTCCTAAAATAAGCGAACAGATAAGTAAGGAAGGAAAAAAATATGTTGTTTTGAAAGAGTTTTCAGGGAATTTTTTAACAAAAAAACCTCGATGCTCACCAAATCTTGAAACTTGTTTAAGGTGTGCCTTAAAAAGTGAACGACGATGATGATAGACGATTGTGTCAGATGATTCAATTAGTTTTTTGTCAAGTTTTTTTATAGCTAAACACATTAGCGTATCTTCGCCTGGCCAATATTTCTCGTTCCACCCTCCAGCTGACTCAATTATTTCTTTTCTGGCTATAAAATTGCAAGAGTGTATATCATTCGATACAAAACTGCTTTTAGTTTTGTATCTTTTCGATAACATTCCAACCATAAAGGAGGACAAAACATAGCCGCCGGCTTTTTGCATCAGTCCGTCTGATTCAGGGGTTAGCCCAGGACCACCGACACCACCCACATCTGAATCCTGAAAGTGTTTCAAAGCGTTTGTTAACCAATCACTTCGGGGATAAGCATCGTTATCGATAAAGGCACAGTATTCGCCGCTTGAGTTTTTAACACCTGAGTTTCGCTTGACACCTGGAGACACCGGTCCAGTAGTTATTAGTTTAACACCATCAATCGTTTCTGTTGAATAATCGGGCAATAATAATATCTCGAAATTTCCGTAGTCTAAACGCCTACAATATTCAATGCATTCTCTAGTGTAACCGTCTATTTCTTTGCAAGGAACTATAATTGACACTAAGGGTTTTAAGGACATCAACGCTCACGAAGAATGAGTGAGATTATTTTTTTGGAAACTACCTTTCCGGGGAAGGGGGCGCTGATACAAATGAAGTATTCTAAGCCTGTATGCGATACCAAGCAAATCAAGGAACATATGCCCCATTTCCCGTGGGTTAAATGAAGCATTCAACTTAATGTTTACCGGCATCTCCACAATTTTTAGGTTATAGAGATTTGCGACTGCCAGCAGTTCAACGTCAAAAGCGTACCGTTTCACGGCTAATCGTGGAAAAATATCTACAAATGCGCTTTTTCTCATTGCTTTTAGCCCAGACTGAGTATCTTTAAGCGGCACACCGGTTAAAACACGAACCAGACCATTGAAGCATTCACTTAAGATTCTCCGAGATAAAGGTGCGCTTACGCGAGAAGCCTCATGCTTCTTCGAAGCAATAACTATGTCGGCATATCTTAGCGCGTCAATGTATTCTGATATTTTTTCTAAATCAATCTCCATGTCGCTATCAGTAAAGAAAACTATTTTCCCAGTTGCTTTCACAAAGCCGAGTTTAACAGCATGCCCTTTTCCCACGTTTTTACTGTAACTAATTACTTTGACATGACCATTTTTGCCAGCGTACCTTTTTGCTTTTGCCAAAGTCTTATCCGCGCTTCCATCATCGACAACGACGATTTCATATGGTAGATTTTTACGCATAACTATATTGTCGATTGTTTCAAGTGTGTCCTCAATAAATTCTTCTTCGTTGAAGGCTGGAATTATAAATGATAATTCTAATTGGGTCATTATGCAACCGCCTCAGAGGTTTTTTTTGTATACTTTAAAAAGCAAACAAGTTGCAGGATAACCCCGACAGTCAAAGCACAAAAAGCATAGACCGCGGTAGAATCGGCCAGATAAGATAGACCTATGGCTAGGGAGACTGCAGTACTAACCAGAAGCAACATGAATGCAACGATAAATGGTGATCCCCAGTTTTCTCTAACGTACCCTTTGACTTTATTGATAATATATCTTTGTGCCATACTAAGATACACTATTCTCTTTTTTACTATGGGAAGGCTTAGAATTTAATAGTTGCCCTAAACTCATGATCAATTGTTTTAACACCATTGCCCCTTAGTTTTCAACTTTACCAATTGCATTTTAATTAGGAAACAGAAACTATCACAATTGCGTATCGCCTTGAACATCGCTCATTTCCTTTACGATAAAGGTATTTTTAGAAACATTCACTTTATCGTATTTATAAATTATGCATGTTAAGTGAATTAACCAATCATGCGTTTGAAGATCAGATTAAAATTTAACGACTGATTGCTAAAACTTTTCTCGAAATCGATGATTTCCACAAGCTTTTTGATAATGCTACTTAGTTATATTATAACTGTATATTGCAATTTTTCCGCTATGATAAACTTCTTCAAATGGCATGGGCAGAGTTGGTTGTCCATACCATCCTTGTCCGTTTATCCACCATATGAGGTAAATTTGCGTATGCCCACCTTGTGCAGCTGCGGCTGCCGCCGTCTCAGGGTTGTCGAATCCATAGTTCTTTATCAGGCGCTCATTTAAGGTCAGCAGTGCCCAACTGTAGAAAACAGTGTGAGTAAGCAAGACTGAACTGTCATTTGCATTATTCTTAAACCATTGCAGAGAATTGATTGTGCCTTGGAAGTCTGTTTTTGAGATTGTGTTTTGCTGCATTGCGGTTGGAATTTGATATGAGTAATAATTGACCTTCGCAGGATCAAAATACACAAATGGATGTTCAGGAGTCGTGAATATATAGCCCACGCTCAGAATAGCTGTCGATAAAACAAGGTATAATATTGCAATTCTGTGTACAGTGAACTTGTAGCGTTTCCATTTAATTGACTTTAATCTACTTAGAGAGTCCGTTGCGTAAAATGCAAGCAGGTATGTGAGTATTAATACCCAACGATAAGGGCTTACAGCGATTGGCAGCAACATTAGAATTAAACTCAGCAGAAGCCAAGACCCAAGTTGGAGATTTCTAAGTCGCCACAGACCTATTAACGCAAAAGGTAGAATAAGCAAGAAACAATATAGGAAGAAACCTCCCGTGCTTGCCAACATAGATTGATAGGAAGTAAAGCCTGTCCAGCTAGCCAAGGGCGACCCCACATTTGTTGAGTAGTTAAGAAGACCAGCTTGCAAAACACCACTTAAATAAACAATGAAAAAATAAAGCACCGCAGGCAAAGAAGCCACGAACAGATTAATTGAACTAATGAAATCTTTACGGATCAAATTATAGGCAACTGTAAAAATAATAACTCCAAACATAAGTACCGATACAAGTTGATGCGATATAGCTACCGCAAACATTGCTAATGAAAGAACTGCATAATGTTTCCACGATTTGTCCTTTCGATTCGAGAGCAACAGCAGGACAACAAAAAAGAAAACTAAACCAAGCTCTTCTCGAAGCTGATCCCAAGAGGCTCTTAAAGCCACAAAATAAACTGTCCCTAAAACAGCGACAAAAGCGCTTTTAGAAGGCGACCAGTTCAAACCTCTTTTAGCGTATGCATACATTGATAGCCCTAAGAAACCAAGGAGCAATGGCGAAATTATTTTAAGCACAAAAACGGGTGATCCACCAATGGCAACTATTGACATGAAAATGGCATAGAATAACGGTGCAGTAGCGAGGAAACTCGGCCAGTTTATTCCGCTATGGAGCCATAAAAGAGTGTTTGGAACATAAAACCCCATAGTGTCAAAGCCAACAACATATGGACCAAGCAATAGTTCAGGTATAACTCTTACAATTAACGGTATAGCAAATGCGAGAAAAGGAAGAATATACCATCTTTTGGTAATCCAATCCTTGGCAGAATTAAGAACAGCAGCCACTTTAATTCTCCAGCAAATTATCGATGTATCAAACTGGAGCCACCATCCTAAATGCCTTGCGCTGGTAAAAACCAACTAAGCGCTCATTAGGGATTGTTCTGAATTGCATATCTTGCGGCGCCTATAATCAAACCGTTTGTGTTGCTGCCAGTACCTGTAAGCTGCGCCTCAGATTCATCAACGCCCTCACTGTACCCATGCACAGGAGTAGGAAGAGTGCTTTCAAGATAAACAACCATGTTATAAGCAAAAGTTGTATTGTATAAAGCAAGGAAGCTAATTGCTATTTTTGTGTAGATTATAGGGCTGATATCAAAAGGTTGATTTTTACTATCAAGAACAGCCCAAGTTCGATTGTCAGGCAAAACTACCCACTCATACGTCCAACTATATGAAAGAGAACCCCCTTCACTAAAAGCACGATATTGACCTGTACCAGTAGCTTGAAGAGCAGCATTATAATATGCCTCATGAGCCAAGTAAACTTGGTGCGCCAAAGCCATCAATTGAACATTGCCACTAGTTTCAAAAACTGAGCAGTACAATGGATCTCCCAAAATTGCAGCCAAAGGCAAAGAAACACCCTCAGGGGTTGTTACGTTACCAGCTGAATGCATATTATTCAATATATTGTTCGTGGCATTGAAGAGTTGATTAGGCCAAAAACTTTCAAATC
>Ga0114951_10003813_pt1 | contig 15260 bp, 15 predicted proteins | sample AM7aDNAmetaG_FD_88677 | JGI IMG/M metagenome (GOLD analysis project Ga0114951, IMG submission 88677) | Freshwater microbial communities from Finland to study Microbial Dark Matter (Phase II) - AM7a DNA metaG | ecosystem: Environmental > Aquatic > Freshwater > Lake | place: Finland: Lake Alinen...
AATGAGGGAGATTAAAACATGAGTACATTTAGCTTTGATGATATTGTAAATGACCTTGAGAAGGAATGGCTTGAAAATATTTGTACGATGGATAAGGAAGATAAAACTAGGTGTAATGAGGGAGATTAAAACAATAAAACTAGGTATAATGAGGGAGATTAAAACATGAGTACATTTAGCTTTGATGATATTGTAAATGACCTTGAGGTGGATACAAAGGAATGGCTTGAAAATATTTGTACGATGGATAAGGAAGATAAAACTAGGTGTGTAGAACTTCTTTGTGAGTTGAGTTGGTCTGCACTTCATACTAAAATAGAATTAGATGAAATGGAAGATGATTTACTATTGATTTGCCCTCATGATATAGAGGATGAGGAAGATGAGGACGAAGAAGATACAAAAGAATAATTTGAATAGTATAGCTAGGGTTACTTTTGATGTTAAAAGTAACCCTTTTTTATTTTTAAAAGGAGATACATGAGCACAAGAAGGTTGTCACATTATGGTCATGGAAGTAATGGTATTACAAGAAAAAAACCCCATAGATTAAAGAGGGCTTTAAAGTATCATTTTAAACATGCCTTAACTAGGGGAAATAAACATGAATTAAAAAGGAAGCTTGGAAGGGTAGGAATAAGTGTGTCTAATCATTTGTATAGTCATGGGAAACAGGCATTACATACCTTATTATATCCTTAATATTATAATATCGTGACGTAAAATGCAGGTTCTTTGAATCTATGTAGTTCACTGCACGATATTATAATTTCATATCTAGTGTTAGATCAGTAACATTAGAAGGCGTAGTTCACAATTTCATATAGTAGCTGGTATACTATCTAACTTAGATATTGCATTTAAATCATACATTTTTCTAGTTTTAAATTCTTGTGTTTTACCAGGGTTCCATTGTTCTACAGGCCTCAAATATCCAACGCATCTACTATATACTTCAGTTCTAGGATGAAAAATATTATCTTTCTTAAAGCATTCATCACATTTAACAAGAAATTTCTCTTTATTATTTAACCACGATAAGGGTGGTTCAAATACTGCTCCCCCAGTTATATGTAAGTTACCATCCTCTGTCATATTCACTGAAACAATTGTTTCTTTCTTACAGTCTTCACAATCTGCAACAAAATCACATGGGCCATTCTTTTCATAAATATCTACTAATTTATCTAATTTCATTATAACTCCCTTAGAGACAAAAATAGCTTGTACTAGAAAATAGTACAAGCTAATTGATGATATTGGAAAACTCTCACCATTACTGAATTTCTACTTTTCTGCAAATAAGCCATATAGCGTGAACTATACCTGGAACGTAACCCATACAAGTCAATAATATATTAATAAAAAATTGAAGGGAAAAACCTTCTTTTAAGAAGGCACCTACAGGTGGAAGTATCAATGCAAAGATAATCTCAATAAAACTTGGTGTCATACCCATCTCCTTTAAATTTTATCTAGTTTATTAGCAATTTTTAATGCTTCTGCTTTAAGGTTATCAATTTGATTTTTAATATCTTCTAATTCTTTTAAATTATTCTCAGAAGCAGTTATTTTACTTTTGACTGGTTTAACACCCAGTACTTTAGCAACATCAGAAGGAATACTTACTTGTACCATAATAACTCCTTTATACTATCACTCTATACCCATATTAAAATATTTTGTATCTTCTATTAATTCTTCCCTATTAGCTATGATTAAACCTAAATCTTTTTCTACCTTTTTAAGTATTATTTTTGCTTGTGTTTTATTCTTAACAAAATGATACCACATACCTTTTTCTATCCTAAATCCAAATTCAGATAATTCTGCATCATTCATTTTTCTACTAGCTACTAACATAAATTCATTTTCACGCATTAATGGAAATATTTTTAAAGTTCCTTCAGGTGATCTTTTATGAGAACGAAGTATAAAAGTCTTTTCTTCTTTCCCACTTTTTACATCCTCTCTCCAATGATACTTAACAGGTATATTTTTATTTATACGATTAGCCATGATATCTATATCATTAATAACAGCATTGTCTATTTTAAACTTTTTCCTAAGTTTTTCTAAAACTAGTAAACAGTTATTCTTAGCTTTAAATTTTTTATACCAGTACGGGCCTTGCCATATAAATTGGATAGACCTTAATTCATGGTGTTGAGCATCTCCTGGGTCTACTACAAATGCTGGCATACCATCATAAGCAGTAAAGTGCATTATAATAGCATTGGAAGGTAATTCTTCTTCCTCTGGTGGTATTTCATCTTTCGTTTTAAGAATGATAATCTTATTTATACTTATTGTCTTTGTAAAAATTCCATCAGAAACAGTTACTGTTTTTGGATTAACTTTAGTTATTTTACCTTTACCAAATTCAGTTCTTACTTCCCTTCCAAGAAGTAATGATTCAAAATTTGAAATATCTATTTTATTAACTGCATAGATATCTTCTTTGGCTTCTTGAGAAAGTCCTTCTCTTGATCCATTTTCCTCAGAATCTATATCCTCTTCTATATTATCATCAGAATCTACAGTGTAACCTCTACTATCTTTTCTATTCAATGATTTAAAAGCACCTCTATCTGTAAGATACTTTAGTAATGATTCTTCTTTTTTACTATTTTCTTCTTTAATAGGAAGTGGCATACCAATAACCCAAGGAGTTGGTATTTTTTCAGTACCTAAAGACTTTTCACTATGTACTACTGAAACTAAATCATGATTTCCAGTTGCTTTTTGATGCTCAATAATATCTTTTATATGTTCATTATATTTAACACTTAAATTTTCATATATATCTGCAGACATTCTTTCCCAGTTACCCATTAAATTTGCTTCACTTAATTCTGGTTTTTCAATATCTTCAGGCAACTTTATAGGACTTTCTTCTATAACTTCAGCAATATCTATTTTCTTATATGTTTGAAAACAAAATTTTAAAACATCTGCACTGTTATCACAAAGTACATAGTCTATATGAACAGTTTTATCTTCATTAAGGTTTTTAACTATTGTGTTACCATTTTCATCTTTTTCAAATTTAGGATTAGGTCTAAATATACGAGCTTTTAACTGGGTTAGTTTACCTGGTGTCCAATCAATATCTGCAAGGATAATTCTATCTGCTACCTGTAAATTTAAACCTTCTGATATATTTTGAACAACAGCAAACATTACCATTGCTTTTTTATTATTCTTATCTTGAAACTCAGTAATTTTATTCTTTCGTAAAGCATCCACATATATAGAAACATTAGAATATTTACTATGGGCTATTAAATGTTGAGCAGGTTTTTTAAAATGACATGCTACAATACATTTATGACCAGAAGCTATACTTTCACCAATAAGTTCATCAATTTTCTCCATTTTAGGAGAAATTAAATTTGAGTTACCTAAAGAATACTTAGCAAAAGTTGATTGATCTGGAGAAGTTAAAAATTGTTCTAACTTAGCAAACTTACCTAGTATGAAATTACCAGTTGCTGAATCCTTAAGTAAATCTGGTTCATTCTGGTATCTATCCCATAGTTCTTTTAATTTAGGGTCCGCCATTATCTCTGAAATTATTTCAGCTACTAAAAACTTATAAATCCTTGTTAATTCACTAGACATTTCTACTTTATTGTAACTGTATTCTATCTTTGGTAATGTAGCAGCCCAATCTTTTTCAGAATAACTCATGTAAAAAGTATTATCTAATAAATCTTTTCTTAGTTTTTCCTTAAACCCTTTTTTAAAAGTCTGTATTTGACCTTGTGCATTTAATCCTCCAGATGAATACTTCTCAGCAAATTGCTCTTTACTACCTAAAATTCTAGGGTTAAGAAAACTTACTTGATTCAATAAGTCTATAGGATTATTAGGAATTAAAGTACCAGTTGCTAATCTTCTGTAAGATACATCTCTAAATTCTAAACATGCTTTACTTCTTAGAGAAGAAACATTTTTAATAGTATGAGATTCATCTAATGCGATATAATCTGGTTTAACAATATTTCTTAACCATTCCAATCTTTTAAATATAATTCCACCAGCTTGACTTTTCTCTGTCTGGGTAGTCAGTAATGAATAATTTGTAAGAAAAATAGTATTTTTTGGGGCATTTTTAACTATATTCTCAATCCCTTTTATTTCTTTAGTATCCCATTCACCGCAAGTTTCTACTGTAACTGCTACAGCATTTATGGTGCCACCAGTAAAGAAATTTATTTCACCTATCCATTGACCAATTAACTGACCAGGTGCAACCACTAAAGGGCGTTTAACTTCACCTTTATTCATTAAATTAAGAATATCCATAATCATAAGGACAGTATTATGACTCATTAATCCATTTACGGAGTAGCTATGAGGCCCTGGTACATACAAATCAAATACTGGTTTTTCTTTATTTGTATACGTTATACTCTTTATACTGGTCCACTGTTTATTATATAATCTTTTGATATTTTTAATATTCTTTAAATAGATTTCATCCTTCTCTAGTATTTCTTCTACATTATCAGGAAGATTATTTAAAATTTTTATAAAATTATTATAACTATGTCTGGTAACTACAGAATTACCTTTCATATTTTCAATATTGACTTCTCTGGTTAACTTAGCAAAAGTATAGTATTCTTCACACTCAGTAGAATTAGATGTCTCTGTATAATTAGAGATTATTTTTTCTATGGTATCATTTACTAATGAACCAATTGGAATACTATTATATTCTCCTGATATAAAGTAATTGCTTTGCTTGGAATCATTTAATACCCAATCAACATATTGTTGTAACTTATCTTTCTTTACAGTAGAAATAAACCCAATTTCTTCTTGAAATTGTTTTATACTCTGAAATGCTATAATTATTGTATATGGTTGGTTTACTTTATGTATTATCTTAGAAACTATCCCCATATTTTCTAGCATTACTTTTACTTGAAGTGCAAGTTGTATAGAAATAGTAGTGTAATCTAAAACCCATTCATCTCCAATATAGATACTTCCATCACCTTCAAATAGTGTACTTAAAAAAGCAGCTTGACATTTTTTAGGTGCTGTTCTAATATGAAATGGTACAACTTTCTCTTCACTTAATTCAGATCCACATAGATATTTAATTAATTCTTTTACAGAATAAGAATAAAAACAATCTTCAACATTAAAAGTATCATAGCATAATTTACAAAAATGTTCCATTATTTCTGGATGAGTAAATTTTATTCTATCTATAGTATCTGGAAAATACTTTTCACATACTATATATCCCAAAATCATAGATAAATTAACTGACATTTTAGAAGGAATTATTGGTGTTATATTATTTCTATAATCCCATTTAAAATCAGGTATAAAATCAAAATTTTCTCTTTTATCATTAAATAAATTTGTACCTATTGTTTTTGGAATATTATCATTAACTTTTAAATCACTTAAACGCACAAATCTTAACTCATAATCATCAGTTAGACAGATAATTTTATGTTCTGGAAGACCTTCAAGTATAGAACCATCAGTAAATTCTATTCTTATAGTTTCACCTTTGGTTTTATATGTTTTATCACATTCTTTAATACCCTGTGTAGTGTAAACGTTGAATGATGTACTTCTAAATCCATGTTTATCTACTTCTTTTTTACTACTTTCCCATAATTCTTCTATTGTATAAAGTCCTTTAGAAGTTGGTACTAAGGAATCACCAATGATACATTTTCCTCCACCAGTACCTACATCTAATATGGCAGTATGACCTGCTTTATCTAATTTAGATAATCCAACTGCCTGGTGTGGAAATAAAAAAGCATTAGGGTTCATATTAGGGAGTGGTACTTTATCTCCAGTAGTAGCCCTATTAAAAGCATTTCTTTGGTCATGTACGATTTTTTCAATTTCTTTATGCTCTTCAATATGTGAAAGGCATACTATACATACAGCAACAACAGAAAAATAAGTAGAAGGAAGTAAAGACTTTCTTTTACTAACATATCTTTGTTTTAATTCTCTAAATATTTCAAAGAAGTTATCGTTGTCTAATTCATACAATTGTTTTAAAGTAAGTTTTAAATTTTTAATTATTGAATTCTCTGTTTTGTATTCATCATACTGTAAATGTAATCTTTTTAATTCTGCTTCATCAACAGCAGTTTTACTTTCTTTTTTCTCAAGTTCCTCTATTCTTTTAAAAGCATCCAGTACTTTAATTTCTAATTCAGTATTAAAATTATTATGACTTATCTTGGATATTTTATTTAACCCTTCTGCACCATAAATAGTCTGTAATACTGTTTGATTAAAAAATCTATTTAAATCTTCGGATGTTAAACCCATGTACCCATGTATAGAAAATGTATTAATTTCACTTCTAGAATTAGTTTGGAATAATAAACCAGCATTAGTATCAATAGCAATTAGTGTATTAGGTAAATGTTCACCTTTTGTTATTTTATCAAGATATTCTTTTCTATTATCTTTATATTTATCTTCCTTATAGAAAAAAAAGAAAACCCCATCATGGAGTTTAACTATAGCTGTGGTAAATGGTTTATATTCAATAGGTGCAGAAATATCATATATAGGTGAAATAGTCTTATTTGAGAATAAATCTTTAAAAATTATATCACATAATAAGGTATCTGTAATAGAATCATCTATATTAGGTATAAAATTCATCCAAATTTTAGGGATAGTAAAAGTAAGTTGATAATAAAAGAATATATCAACAAAATTTCCCCTCTTATCAATGGTTACGCTTACTTTACAGCTAAGAATCTCCAATGTCCTTCTATTATCTTCATAGATATCAATAGTTTCAGTATAGTTTCTAGAATCATTAGACATTAAATAGTCTTTAATTTGAGAAAGTATCCTTCCACTATTCTTAGGTGAAACTTTATTATTTTTTGTCTTATCCCCACATAACTGCTCAAAAGAATTAATATTAAAAGCAAAAGGGAATTTTTGTATAATAGATGGTGATTCAGAAGTAAATATTAATACTTCACCTTCTCTTTTTAAAGAGAAGGCATATATCTTAGACATAACTCTATTCCAAAAATTCTTACAAAAATACTTAATAAAGTTTTCTTCAATTAATTCTATATCACCAGATTTAGAGGATTTATCAGAGTACATTTTTATAAGTTTAGCAGACTTACTTCTAACATCAGCATCTATTTTTATTAGAGATTTCATAACTATCCTTCTAGTTGATTTTCTTCATCCTCTTGCTCTAAATAGATAGAAGGATTTAGATAAGTGTCTGGGTCATTTACAATATCATACCAGAAAACATATGGTTTTAAGTTCATAAGTTTAAAAGAATGAATTAATGCTTTTACTAAGTAAAATTGAAATACTGGCGTACCTAAATTTCTAATATAGTCTAGAGTATATGTATTAATAAAAGTATTAGCAGTATATTTATTAATACCCCTAATATTATCTTTTATTCCATTTTTTTCTTCTTCTGTTAAAGGACTAGAAAAATCAATATATTGAGTATCTAATATATTCCCTATCATATCTACATTGCTAACCGTCTTTTTTAAGAGGTCTTTAAAAGCATGTGAAGCTATGGTAGTTAATTTTTCCATAGTATTTGCAGTATTTTTATCATCACCAATGATAAGTTTAACATGAGCAGGTGTATAGTGCATAACATTATACAAGTTCATCTTATCATCTTTAGTTTTATCTTCATATAGTATAATATCAGTATTTCCATCAGTCCTTACGAAATGTTTTTCTTTTTCAAAATTTTTATTAACTAATATACCTTTTATACGACTTTCTATATTAGAATAATCATCAGTTAGATTAAGTTGGATAATAGAAACAAAATCAAATATTTTTCTATTTTCAGAATAAGATACTTTATACATTTTTTCTTTCTCAACACTCTTAACAACACCACCTCTAATTAATGATTTTATGATTACTGCATTAGCAGACGTTAATTTCTTTCTATTAGAAATAAATCTATTTACCATATAATCTTTTGTTTCTGAGTGAGGAGAAACATCCCCTTCTTTTACTTCAGCATGTTCAAATGGTATAACATTACGTTTCAAACAATGATTTCTAAAAATAGCAACTGTAGCAGCCCAAGTCTTTTTTGGGTCACCTTTTGACTGTTTAAGAATATCTTCCCTATATTTTTCCCAGAAGTATGGCCATAACTTTAAAGCTTCTTCTGTAGAATAAGCAGGAGGATAATCGTTATCAGGTAATCCATTTTCCTTGCTACTTAATATAATATATTCCAGTAAAGAATTAGAATTAACTTCAGTAGTTTTCTTATCTTTATCTGGGAAAGGCTGTACCCCTCTTTTTTTGGAGAAATTTTTAAAAATAGCAACTGCAACAGTCCAAGCTTTATCTGGGTCAATTTCTCCTTTATCACTTATGCTTTCAACTATAACTTTTTTACCATATTTTTCCCAGAATTCGGGCCATAACTTTAGTGCTTCCTCTGTTAAATATCTAGGTGGATAACCTTCCCCAGGTGGTTTCTTGATATAGATAGCTTCTAAGATAGCTTCTTTTATTAATTCAGAAATATCCATTAATTCTCCTTTCTAACTAGTCATTGTCTCTAATATCTTATTCTCAAGATTAGAGGAATGCTTCTCCACATATTCCCCAAAAAATCTGTATAATGTATTTATAGAATTTTTAACTTCATTTCTTTCTTTAACATTTAAATTTTGTTTTAATGAAGATAGTTCTATTCTTATGAGCCTACCTAGTTCAAGGATTAATTTTTCCATAAACGGTTTAATAACATCATTCTGAACAGAACTAGCTAATTTTTCATAATCTACCATATCCATTAAAGATTCATCTAAATCTTTAACTTGTGTGATTAAGTTACTTAAAGCATAAGCATTACTTTGAGAAGGTCTGCTTCTATACAAACCTTCTGCAATAGGTATAGAATTTATAACTACCTGCTGCATAAGTCTAATTCTATCGGCCTGAGAATTAGCATATGAAAAATCTACCGTTGAATTACTTATTAATTCTTCAGTGGATAGGTATCCAGTAGTTTTTTTCTCTTTAGAAGGGATAGGTAGTCTGTCAGGGTCAGACTTTTTTAAATTTAAAATTTTAGCCATTTCTAACTCCGTTAAACATTTCTTCGATCAAATGCTCATACTCTGGAGAATGACCTCTAGAGTAAGCTAGCTTAAGATAATTCATAGCTTCTTCAGCAGAAAGATTATTATAAACAGAAGAGGACATAACAGTGTATGTTTTATCTTTTGTACTAATAACAACTTTATCTTCTACAACATCTGCTACACGACCAATAATTGTTCTGGGTGTACCTTTACTAGAAAGAAAAAAAGCCTCTACAACATCACCTTTAGTAGCAGAGATAAAAGGAACATCCTCTTTATCTGGGTTTACACTTCCAGTCATAAGCGTATCTGCAATATTTTCAATAGGTAAATCATTTTTTCTAAAAAATACTGCTTTTCCATCAACCTCAGTTTTTTCCCAAACTTCATCTATATTAGAGTCAAGATATGTACTTGCTGTAAGTTTAACCATTTTAGAATTATTATCAATTCTCATTCTATAAGGAAGTCTATATCCAATAACAGAAGCATAAAATTGATTGTTATTCTTATTAATATCAGTATATGATTCATGGTAAGGTGAAAGTGCATAGTCAGTAGAAGCATATACAAAAGCAGATACATTTTCTTTATTAAGCGGCATAGCAGAAGAAACCATCATACTAATAGCATGATTATTGATTTTTCTACACGCCACTACATTGATACCCATTGTACTATATTCTTTTTTCTTGTTCATATAGGATGCTGTGATATTCTCGATAGATCTCATGTCTTTATTTCCTTTTAAATTAAACTATTTCGACATAGGAATATTTAATGGTATTCCAATACGTCTTTGATCCATACCATAACCCAAGTTGTTGTTGACACCTGGAAAAGCCAAGCCAAGATTAACACCATACTGCCTACGAATAAATTGTTTCTTAAATGCTGCAAATTCACTTGTTAAATATTCTTGAATTCTCCCAATTTCACTTTCAATATACTGGGTTCTATCTACAGTTAAACTAACTGGCTGACCAGAATAGTCAAAAGCATTATCACCTTCAGCTAAATATTCAGCTCTTAATGCTGATAAACAAGCTGCCATAGTTAGACCATAAATAGCAGGTGCTAGCCCAGAGTAATTAATAAAATCTGTAGGTTTCCATTCAGTTATAAGTGGCATAGTATTGACTATATTTAATCCTTGTTGAAAGTGAAATACTAGATCACTATCCCTATAACCTACATATAAATCAACATCCTTGCAAACTTTATCAATATACATTCTCATATCACTAATGCGTGACATAGTGAACATATCAATTATGTTGATTTTTTGAACATAAACTGATTCAACATTATCAATAGTGAAAGTCCAGACTCCTAAATAAGTCCTATTATTTCCAAAAGTATTTGGTGGTATCGTAACAGTATATATATAAAAACCTGAATACAAACCAGTACTTTGTGGCATAACAGTAAACTGTGAAACATTATATTCATTATAAACAGTAAATGTTATAGTATCAGGGTCATCTGGTAATGGAATATTTAAAACTAAGGGTGTCATTGGTAGTGTTATCTTCTGAATTTCTTTTTTAACGATGTTATCATAAGTAGGGTGAATAACATCAAAGTATTCAGTAGAAACAAACGATTCATTTGTAGGAGAAATTAATTCCCATTCTATAACATATTTAGCTACATCAGTAGATAATAGTGCATGTTCAGGTATAAAAAAAGTACAGTGATATAAGTTATCTGTACTTAGTGTACCTACACCACCAGCTATTAATTCTTGGTTAGTATCCCTAACAGTGTAATAAGGGTATAGTGATGGATCTCTACTAGGTATAACAATTCCATTATTAAAAAATGATGCAGTTGCCCGTACTTCTTCCCCTAAATATACTGTTCTAGATATCATAATGCTCCTTTTTAGATATTAGAAAATAATTTTTCTATTTCAGCATTTTGTTGTTCTACACTTAAATCTTCAAATTCTTTACTTTTCTTTTTATTATCTTCTACTGCTAATGCTATTGTAGGTGGTAATACTAAAAATACAAATTGATAAGCTTTCTCACCTGTTATTTTATTTTCAACTACTTTGACTGACATAGGCTTAATTCTTTTAAAAGAATCTCTTTTATCTAATGGAATTTCTAAGCATATCATTACTTCTATAGTTATTTCTACTTTAAAGGCCATACTTGGTTCTATTTTATAATTTTCATCAGTTGACTGTTTAAGGGATAGGCTATCAAATTTATCTTGTAATTTATTCTTTTCACTAATTAGTTCCTCTATACGTTTCTCATAAAATATTTTTGATTGCTTTTTTTCATTATCTCTTAATTCTTTTTGAGCCAATCTAACTTTATTATCTAATTTAACTTTAGGTAATTCTTTATTATCTTTTCTTACCCTTTCTTCTATATCATTAAGTTTTTTATAAAAATAGTATTTAAAATCTCTACTAGTATCTATTTCACTAGGGTGTTCTAATAAACCAGCTATATGGTTTATCTTTTCAACTAAAGATTTATGCTCGTATTCGTTATTATGTGTAGTTACTAGATTTAGTGGTATAATAACATGAATTTTATTTCCAGTAACAGTTACTTTAGTTTTTCTATCACCTAATATCTTACAGTTACGTTTATGTTCATTTATTTCATCTACTAAGTTATTTAATTCATCCTCATATGATTCTCTAAGAGTTTGTGTAACTTCTTCCATATCCTTTATATGTTTTTCATTACCATATTGCTCATACTGCATTTGATGTTTCTTAGTATTATTTTCTTCATTTCTTATAATAATTTTTAATTCCTCAGCAGTTTTTAATAGGTTATCATATTTAAGATAGGCTTCTTTGTCCTTCTTAGAAGGTGGTTTTTTACCACTATTATTTTTAAGTTCCTTAGTTAAAGTATAAACTTTATCATATACTTTTTTAAGGGTTTCATCTTCTAATTTTTCTTCTATATCTTTTAAATCTTTTTTACTTTCTCTTAGAATTTCTCTAGAATCATTTAATAATTTTTTAAATTTTTCTGATTTAGATTCATTACTATCAATAAGTGTATTATAATTTTGTTCTAATTTTTGTATTTTTTCATTATACTTTTTAGTTATTTCAGATGATATTTCATTATATTTCTTTTCTCTATACTTCCCCAAAACTTCTTCATTTCCTTCTTTTTCTGCTACAAGTTCCTCCCTAACATCATAAAATCTTTCTTCATCTATATCTTCAGCAAATAAATTAATTTTATGTTCATAGAACAGATTAGTTAATGCAGGAGAAACTTCATTGGAAGATCCAACCTGTATAAATCCTGTTAATTTTTCTGGTCTTACATTATCATTAGAAAGAGTTATTTGTATATCAGAATAATTATTACCAAAATTACTTAAAGTACCGTCTTTATCATGCTGAGGAAGGGTTAAGTCTGTGGATATCATTAAATAATAACTAGGGTATTTTTCATCTTCTTTTCGTTTATGGGTCAATATAGGTAGATTAATCATTTCTATATATCTAGTTAATCTTATACCAGGTCCAGTATCTTTTCCAGCACCAGGTATAGATTGAGCTATACAATAATCTTTATTTCCAAAGTTAGGGAATTTTTTATCCCATGTATTTTTCTTTCTATATTTTTGAAATTCTTCTTTTAAATCAGTTAGTATTAACCTACAAATAGGTGCTAAATCACCCAATGGGCTACTTGCAGGGGCAGTCACAGTAGTTAATTTATTTATTAAATTTTCTGCTTCTTTTATCTGTCTTTGTGACTCTGTAATATCTTCTATTACTAACTTCTGCATATCCTCTTGTCTTTTTGTAAGTGCTTTATCCTTGCATATAAGTTCAAAAGCTACTTTTAACTTAAGTGCAACTCGATAATTTAATTTTGCTGTTTCAAGTGGTTTGTATGCTTGTTCTATTTTATCAGCAAATGTTTCATTTACTGAAGCACCTAAAAATGTTTTCTTCAATGATTTAATAAGATTATCATTAATTTCTATATCTTCAGTAAGTTTATGTAATTTTTCAATTAAGTCTAGTTCTCTTGCCTGGTCATCTTTCTTTAAATCAGATGCCTTAACTTTTCTAGCTTTACCGAGAAAGAAGGAAATAGTGTTGGAAACAATGTCTGAATTTAGCATATAATAAATTCCTCAACTGACAAATGTATAATTATGAGAATAATTTTTATTGATAGTTTTTGATGGAAGTATAAAATAACTTTCAAATGATCTACAAAGTCTTGCTTGGCAAGTATAACCTATATTTATACCCATAGGGTTTAAATTTTCAACCTCTAATATTCTCCATATATATCCTAAATCATCAACTACAACATCCTTAGAACTAATTTTAGTACCTACACTTTCATCAAAATTAATTGTTATATTTCCTTGGGGTTCATCTGCAACATTAACTTCTCCAGTGTAAGCATTGGTAATACGAGGCATATCAGCTTGGACATTTTCATTACCAATAGATAACTGCATAAAAACACAATAAAGACCTGCATTAGGATTAACAGTATCTCTCATAGAGATTGAGAAGTCTACAAATTGACCTTGTTTACATTCTAAATATGAATTTCTATATGGTTTACCATCAACTGTAAATGACCATTCAGCTGGTTCCTCTTTCCACTCAATAGCAATTGATACAACATGGGTAAAATATTTTGGAATTTCTATTTTCCATGTTACAGTATTCATTTTATTGTTGGCTTTGAAGAAATATGGGGGATTTAAGGTTTTATCTATCGAAGAGGAATTCGGGGAAGTAGAATCTAATACTAAGGAAATACAGCCTACTCTACTATATCCCCCAACTAAACCTACACCAAAACAAATAGGGCATTCATCTAGTGTCTTATTAAGTTTACCATCAAATTTTAGAACAAAATCTGACAGAAAAAGAGATTTATCCTGTGTTTTCTCTACAGTTATTTCTTTATTAGTGCAGCTACAGGCTCTACCATTAGTTAATCTTTTATATAGTTCAACTGTTTTAGGATAAAAACTATTTGAAACAAATAATTCTCTAGCTGCACCTTCTAATATTCTGCTAGCCCTTGTTCTAACTTCAGGCATTAATAAAGTATTTCTAGCTTGTTTTGATGATATTTTTGAAAACCCAGAAAGTTGAGTAAATATCATTTTAGTCCTTTTTTCTTCTATACTTAAAGTATTACTTACTTTATATATACCAGTTACATCTATAGTTAAAGAATGTATAAGTTACCTGGTGAACAACACTGGGCTAAAGCCTATGAGCTTTAGCCCTCCACTAACATGAACTACTCCGACATAAAACGACCTACACTTCTACGCATGGGTGTACCACGTTTTTTACCTTTATCAGATCGTACTTTACGTGTACCAGATTTTTTACGTTTATGTGTTGCTGATTTATAACCAGCAGCACTCATGTCTCTCATCATACGTGTTGCAAGTGAACCTTTTTTCTTACCATGATCAGAACGTCTTTTTCTGATAGTTCTACCTGCTGCAGCAGCAGCTTTTTTACGTTTATGATGACTTTTCAATCCTTCAGAAATAGCCTTTCGATGTTCTTTACTTCCTCTAGCTGCCATAATAGCCTCCTATTAATTATTGGTTGTTTTAATTATTGATTGTTATCTTCTCTTTTTTCCTGTATCACTTCTGATTTTTCTTGGTTTACCATCTTTATTAACTGATCTATCTTTCTTTAAATTTTTTAAATGTTTCTCAATAGCTTTTTCACTTTTAGGTTTAGGCCCTTCTGCCTTCTTTTTGGCAAAGAATGCTCTAACTTTAGCCTGTTCCTCTGGACTTTTTTCATGTAATTTCTTTTTAGGTTTACCAGAACCTTTAACAGGACGTGGTTGACCTTTCTGAAATAAATGCTTTTTTAAATGTTCAGGTACAACACCTTTCTGAGGTCTACCCATAATATTAATCTCCTATTCTTTAGCACTTTTCCGTTTATGATGAATTACTTTACCTATCATACTAGCACCTTTACTTATAATATCGCCAGCTTTCTTCTTTAAATGTTTAAGCTTAAACTTCTCAGCCTTCTTAGCTAGGCCACTTCTAAATGATCTAATCAAAGATTTAGAAATTTTACGTCTTCTAGCCGCAGATAAATGTTTATGAGAATGTTTAGCAGCCATG
>Ga0114951_10003815_pt1 | contig 15259 bp, 12 predicted proteins | sample AM7aDNAmetaG_FD_88677 | JGI IMG/M metagenome (GOLD analysis project Ga0114951, IMG submission 88677) | Freshwater microbial communities from Finland to study Microbial Dark Matter (Phase II) - AM7a DNA metaG | ecosystem: Environmental > Aquatic > Freshwater > Lake | place: Finland: Lake Alinen...
CCCCATGCAGACTTTTGATTCCAGCCGTCCTCGTAACGGTATTTTCCATGATCGCTCAAGCCGCCGCTAACAAAACTGTTTACGACTTCCACACCGTCACCAACGCAGCCGCCTGGCAGGTGGTCAACGACGACGTGATGGGCGGCGTATCCACCAGCAGCTTTCGCCTGACCAATGGCGTTGCGCTGTTCCACGGGAAAGTGTCGCTCGAGAACAACGGCGGTTTTGCCTCCGCTCGCTCGCTACCTGCACACCATGATTTGGCAATCGGCGATAGCTTTGTGATTCGCGTGCGCGGTGACGGACGGCGCTACAAGTTTACCGCGCGCACAGATCCTAGCTTTGATAGCGCGATCTACCAGTGCGGCTTCACGACAAAGAAAGACAAATGGGAAGAACACCACCTGCCGTTCAGGCAGTTCGTCGCGACGTTCCGGGGACGCGTGCTGTCGAGTGAGCCACCGCTGGAAGCGGCCAGAATCACATCCGTGGGATTCCTCATCTCCGACAAGCAGGATGGCCCATTTCAACTTGAGGTGGCCTGGATCAAAGTGGCGCTTACAGCGGGCCAGTGACCCGCAGGCGTTTCCAGCACAGGGGGCGGACAGATTTGACCTTGGAATCCACCGGCAATACGGTCAGCATTGCCTCCACAAACAACGTCCAGGAGCTCCCCAAAAACAGCAGGGGTCGCCGGAAGCAACTCGCCATCCGGCCGCTTTCCAAGCACATTCATAGAAGTCTCTCGCATACTCCTCCCCTCGGGCAGTTATGCTTTGAAACGTGTTATCTTCCGCTCGCAGCGGCTTTGAATCACTTTCGCAACAGCCACCGTAACAGGATGGTCGGTTGTGACCGTCGGCAGCTTTGACACGACCGCTTCTGCCAACTCCAACACTCGACGCTTCATCATGGGTTTGGCCAAGCCGGCCTCCTCAGCCAGGCGTTCGAAGTTCGCTGGCGCAATTCGTTCAGCAAGATACTCGCCGCCAAGCTTCATTGCCATTTTCGCGGAAAGCTCCGGATAGTAAACCGTGCTGATCAAATCGTAGAGTGGTGAAAGACGTGTTTGCAGTCCGGAACTGATCTCCCCGCGGTAAACGAGCGAGAAATTCTTACCGTGCGCGTCGTTGTTGCCAATCAGCCAATTGAAGATGACCGCGTCGAGCAACGCCTGCAGGTCAATTACCGGAGTGGAAGAGGCTGCGCGGACCAACTCAAAACACTGTTTGATGGAGGGCCCGCCTTCGTTTTGATACTTGTGTTCCGGCACAATCCCCAGCGCCTGGCAAAAATCCTCCTGGTGTTCACGTCGGATACGCTCTGGCCCTTCCGGCGACTGCGGGGCCAAGGCTCGGTCATATCGCTGCACCAAGAGATAATCAATGCCCTCCACCTTGCCGATCTCGACTGTCGCAGTGTCCAGGCCGACCGCCTGGGCCAGACGCATGCACAGGGCTTCATTGAAGACCACGCCTTCAAGCCACTCGATGGCCGGTTTGAGAATGTGGGTGCTCGGCGCTCCATTCAGCGGGAGGGAAATCTGACCGCCCGAAACGTGCACGGCAATTTTGTCCTGCGCTCCCGCCAGGGAAAGCCGGACGCCTTCTTCGCCAGCCAAGAGCGGACGCCGGGGCAATTTCTTGACAATATCAGCCAACTCCGAAGCGCTCAGGGGGCGGTATTCATTATCAGGCTCAGGAAGGCTCGTTCCTTCCGCTATGAATGTCACGGCACCGGCGCACTCACCGCCAATCCGTTCCAGCATGGCAAAATCGTTTCGGGCGCTGATTCCGAGATTGCGAGCAATGATCTCCCGTTTGCTTTCATCGGGCAAAACGCCGGCGAAGAATCCTCGGCAATCATTTCGGGTGAGATGCTTTTTCGTGAGCGGTAACAATTGTGACAGCGGAATTGCCGTTGGATTGGTTAACCAGCTCGCGACGTAATCATAGACCAGGTGGCCATGGTCATTCTGAACGAGCTTTCCGATTAAGTGCCGGTGCAGGTAAACATCTAGCGTCCGTGGCATGGCTTAAACACCTTCTTTAGCGGTTTGACCCGGTTTCTTGTCGGTCGCGGGCGGGGTTAGTTTTATCGTGATGCCCAGCGTATTGAGCACGGTGAGGACCTTGCTGAGCTGGCAAGTGGGTTTCCCCTTTTCCAGTTCGATAATGAACCGCAAGCCCGTGCCGGATGTCATGGCCAGATCCTTTTGCGTCACCGCAAGACTCTTGCGGGTAGCTTTGACCAACTCACCGATCTGTTTGGCCGTCATCTTCATAGCCTTATCTATGTGTTACCGTACGGGAACATTAAGACCAAAAGCAGCTCAAAGCAAGTGGGTTATTCCCGATCGGGAACAAATTGGCTTTGGAGCGTGAAATTGAAATAAACATTCCCTATCTGGAACATCACATAAAACCTTTATATCCAGTGATCTGACGGCCAAATCGGATCCCAATTCATATAAAATGGACTATGTCGCTTGGGGGAGCACACGGTTAGTGCTTTTTGACACAAAAACACATTTGATGTGCACGCAAAAACACAGTTGATGCTCACCCATCACCTCTGGCTTCCACCATGAGCCCCAGTTTCCATCCGGGCCTTTCTTCTGGCCGAACCACGCAATGGCGGTCGCTGGCTCGATCGACGCAATCTGGCCGTCCAGCGTCTTCACGCGAATAGACTCGCCCGTCTGCCCATCCTTGGCCTCGACTTCGATGTCCTGTTTCAGCCGTGCGGCCACGCCCATGGAGCAATGCGTGCAGCAGCCGTAACCCCGTGTCGTCCCGAACTTAACAACGCAGGCAGCGCCTACTCATGCCTAAGCGCCTCAATCGGATCCAGCCTTGCCGCCTTGCGCGCTGGCACGTAGCCGAACGCCACACCCACCGCCGCTGAGAACGCAAAGCCAATCATCACGATCGGCGCGTTGAACACAAACGGCACCTGCAGCACCCCGGCTAGCAAAGACGAGGACACCAGCGCCAGCACAATCCCGATCAGCCCGCCGAACGACGACAACACCACGGCCTCCACCAGGAATTGCAAAAGCACCTCGCGCTCCAGCGCCCCGATCGCCAGCCGCGTTCCGATCTCGCGCGTCCGCTCCGTCACCGATACCAGCATGATGTTCATGATGCCAATGCCGCCCACCACCAGGCTCACGGCCGCCACGGCTCCCAGCAGCATCGTCATCATTTGCGTCGTGCCCGAAAGCATCATGGCGATCTCCTTCATGTCCATCACATTGAAATTGTCGTCCTGGTTCGAGGAAAGATGCCGCCGGCTACGCATCAGCCGCCCAATGTCCCTTTTAACCCGCTCAGTCGAGGCCCCGTCCTTGGCCGAAACCTGGATGATGCTCACGTCCTCACTCCCCGCGATGCAACTGGTGCCGAACCAAGATACGCTGAGCGTGGCGGGGCTGGCGGGGAGCGCGATTTTGACGGTGGCGACGAATAACGTGGGGCGAACGAATTGGGCGGCGGTGCTGACGACGAATGTGCTGACGGCGACGTGGGCGGGGGTGGTGACGGTGACGAATACTTACGTGATCACGAACTAGGCGGCGTGGAGCGCGCCGACGAATGCGGGGGGCCGGACGGTGAGTTTGACGGTGCCGTTGCAGGATTTTACGACGAATGCGGGGTTTTCGTTTGCGGGGTTCACGGGGGTGACGATTACGGATTACCGGAGCAGTGGGGTGCTGGTGACGAATTCGAGCGGGAGCACGTTTATTATTTCGGCGCCGGCAAACTGCCATACTTTCGGGACGGCGAACTGCACGAATGTGACGGTGTGCTCGTTTTTCTGCAATGCGGGGCGGTGGACGAATATGGTGGTGCAGCCGCTGTGGTAGGGGTGGGGTGAAACGTGAAACGTGAAACGTGAAGGGAATATCGGGGTCCACGAACTGGCTGTATGTCACCGCAAACGCGACAAACATCCTCTCATGGAGCTTCACGAACTTCGCGGGGGTTTCCTACTATGCAACCTCAGGGACGCCGACCATGCTGTGGTCCACGGACAGCGGTGTGACGTGGAATAGTGGAGCGCGGACGCTAGTGACGAATGTGCCCGTGAAGCTGGCTGGTTCGGGGGCGGATTTTGGGGATCGACCAACAATCCGACATCACTCAACGGGGATGTTGGATTGACCAATGTGCTCGTTTACTCTCTAACCAGGGGAGACCTCTGGGGGAATACGAACCAACTCATAGGGCAAGCGTTGAGGGTCGGAACTCCGGTTGATCCGGATGACGCCGTGCCCAAGAGTTATGCGGACCTGCTGGCGGGCTATGTGGGGCAACTGAATGCGGTGCAGGATGGCCAGTTGAACGGGTATGGGCTGCACCTGGATTCGGCCTGGAACCTTTATTCGGCCAGCTCCAATAACGCGCTGACGGCGGTATTTCTGGGCGCACAGAGCTGGGCGGTGACCTATCCGATGCCATTAACGGTGACCAATACGATCATCGCGACGGTGGCTAATCGAACGAATGCGACGGTGAAGGTGGCGACGAATGGACTAGCGACGGCTCCGGCGCTGAAAATCACGCATTATCTGAATTCGCCAAACTGGACGTACTTGAGCGCGGTGCCCACCAACAGTGGGACTAACTGGGTTTTCACATTCACGATACCCTATACGGACAGCGCCTTTGTAGCCCCGGTGATACAAAGCCTCAATCCCGGCGTGTTCAGTATGGCGACGATTTTGCAGTTGCCCACAATGACCATTACGAACGCGACCAACACCACATGGGGATATGGCGCCGGGCTGATAGTCCGAGACGGGAATTACCTATATGAGTCGGTGGTGGGCACGAATAGTTGGAAGCGGGCGGGATTTTCGAGCTGGTGAGGATGGTTTGAAGTCCCCTGCAAGAATCCTGCAGATTGGCTTAAAGTGTATCAAACCTCTGCGAAACTGTATCGAACCGGGCGCGTTTTACTTCCGGTGAGCCGGAGGAACTTCAGAAATCAATTTATGATAAACTCGACGTGAAATGGGATCGACTTCCGGAGACGAAGCTGGAAGTCGCAACCGAGGCGATTTTGTAGTGCCAAAAAATTGGGAGGCCCTGTTTACAGGGGTTTGGTGAGGGTCGTGCGAAACTTGGGTTAATCTTCCGTTTGGCCAAAAGGTCGGACTTCCAACTAACGCTGGTGCGATCCTGAAACCCAAGCCCAAAGCGCTCTCCTATACACCAAGATCTTCCGCGATGGTCCGCTTGGCCATCTGAGGAATACCGAGCCCGGCAACGTAGGGACGCTCGTGGCTTTCTCGGGGAACTCGAATTGTGACAACTATCGCCCCGATGCTCCCAAAACCCGAGGTCTGTTCACTGAGTATTTCACGGAGCTAATACTACTCCTTTCAAGCCGCTTCCCGGTTGGATTTCCGCTGTAATTCAGTGGAACGAGGTGGTGGGTTTGTACCAGAGGGACTCCCAGTACTGGCGCTCCACGGCGTAGCAATCCATGGGGGTGGCGGGACTCAAAGTCGCTGGCAGAATGCCATAGCGCTTCATTTCGCGGACCCAGTCAGCGCGGGGCTCGAAGCCGGCCATGTCGAAGCGCCGCGTCCCTTGGGCGAGGGATTCCTGGCCGGCAACGCACAAGGCGAGCAGGGCCTGGTAGCCGGGATCGGCTTTATCAGCGAAGACAGTCGCGCGTTCCTTGGTCTTTGGGTCGCGGCAGAGGCCCCAGCCGCCGGCAGACTCGGCCAGCGGTCCCAGCAGCATGAGCGACTGCTCGGGACGGGAGAGGTTGAAGACGATATGACGACTGGTTAGCAGGCGAGGGTCGTCCATGCTGGGCTGCCAGAAGGAGACTCCGCGTTCGTCGGCCAGAGTGTGCGGCAGGAGCCGCGCCGGTTCGGTGTGGCAGCCGGCGCAGCGCTTCTCAATCACCTTGCCGGCGGCGCGAGTGGCCGCCCACTCCTCTCCGGTATGAATGATCTGGTTTTCGGAATAGTTGCCGATCATGCCGCAGCCCAATGCGGCGTAGGTGCCGGGATAGGCGGCACCGCTGTCAATCCAGAGCCGCAGCAGCTTCTTTTGCAGCGGGGTGGCTCGGACGCCGTAGTGGGTCCCATCCAGCAAGGTCAGCAGGTGGCTGGCGGAGGAGCCGAGCGTGCGCGGGGCGTAGTTGCTGCGGGGCTGGTTGCGGCCGTCGGAGACGAGCCGGGCGATGGTCATCATGTAGTAGCTGTGGCTGTAAAGCGGGCCGTGGTCGCCGGTGAGGATGAGCCGCCCGGCGCGCGGGCCGCCAGCGGCGGTCTTCTCGTAGCCGTGGCAGCTCACGCAGAGGGCGTCCAGCACTGGCTGAACGTCGCGCGGGTAATCAATGACGTCAGGGACATCGGCGATAGGTTCGATGTGGCTGGCCGGGCGGCGCAGCGCAGCGAGATCCATGTCGGCAGGGCGCGGTGCCTGCGTGCGCTGTTCGTGGCAGCCGACGCAACTGGTAGTCTCGCCCGGTTGCACCGTCAGGAAGCTCTGCATGCGCTTGACGGAAAGATCGTCCTTGTCCAGCGCGACGAAGAAGAAGCTGCGCAGTGCGGGCAGATCGAAGCAAGCCGAGCCGTCCTCCCCGACGGGCACGGTGCCGACGATGCGTTCGAGGGTGAAGGTGCCGCCGTAGCTGATCGGTTCCATGCCGCCGGTGTAGTGGATCGGCATGGGCAGGGTTTCGAGCACGAGCAGCTTCTTGATCTCGCCGCGCTTGACGCCCGCCATGTTGCGGCCGTTGTAGATGTCGGCCAGCACCAGTCGGCCGGTCGCTTCCCGGGTGTTGACACGGTCGGCGATAATCCGCTCGCGAGGGTGCGCCATGAGGGGGCGTGGCTCGTGCAGTTCCATGCGGGCATCGAGGTCGGCCTTGGGCAGCTTGAAGATTTCCTGCTCCGCGCCGGTGCCGTCCATGACAACGAGCGAGGGCCCGACGGCTGCCATGAAGCAATTCTCCGAGAACGCCCACGGGTCACGGTAATGGTTGCCGCGGCTGACGGGGCGGGCGAAGGATTGGGCATCCGGACCGGCGGCGGGGTCCACTACCGTGATCTGCCCGGCGTGCTCGCGCTGGCCATGCCCGGGGGAGAAGCTCGCCACGATCTTGTCCGAGCCGGGGATGGGCTTGGCGTCAATCATGACTATGTCGGGATGGAGGTTGCCATACCAGGTCATCTGGGCGGTGCCGTCGGGGTTGACGGTCCAGAGATGGTGGTAGTGGACCTGGCTGCGATCAACGTATTCCCAGCGCGTGTAAAGCAGGCGGCCATCGGGCAGCGGCCAGGGGGTGTTGTCCTGCTCGTTGTTGCTGGAGATGGCGCGGATGTTTTTGCCGTTGGCGTCGCACCGGTACATGACGGCGACCTGGGTGAGCCAGCAGTTGACCCAGCGCTTGCAGCGGGTGGAGATGAAGACGATGTCGCCGTCGGGCAGGTAGGTGGGCTCGATGTCGTCGTAATCGCCGTCGGTGAGCTGGCGCAAGCCGGTGCCATCGGCATTCACCTCATACAGGTGATACTGCTCGGTGCCGCCCTTGCGATAGCTGAAGAGGATCTTCTGGCCGTCGTAATGGGCTTGGGGATCGCGCACACCGCCGCGGGGGTCATTCAGCAGGGTGGTCAGTCGGCCGCTGCCCACGTTCCAGCGATAGAGCCTGCCTCCTTCCCTCCATGCCTTGCGATTGGCGTCATGGGCATAGTAGCCGATGTTGGCGTACCAGTGGCCGTCCGTCTCGTTGAACTTGCGTGCCGCAAAGACGATATCGTTCACTCCTGCCATCGGCCCCGCGCGCGACTGATCGAGCAGGGTGGCGGCCTGCGCCGTATAGCTTAGTGCCCAGAGCAGCGTTATGAGGGGAAAAGCTGAAATACTGAAAAGCTGAAACGCTGAAATAGGCGCAGGTGCCCGTAGTGAGAATTGCTGGCATCTTGGGGTCAAATTCACGGCTGATGAGAGTTTCATGGTTCGGACAGCAGCGGGCTGAGGTCACGCCGAAAGGTTACTAGCTCCCGTTCCTGCTGCTCACTGAACGAGCCGAGACGGTGCGCGTAGGTATCCATCCACGTTGCCAGGCGACTGAGGCTGTCGGCATCGAGCTTCACCTTCTGGTGGCCATCGGGTTGAGTTAGAAGTTTCCACAGCTTGCTGCTGGCCGCAACAGCCTGGTTGGGAACAGATCGGTCGCGCTCGAACGCCTGCGCCTTTAGGTCGGCATTCCCGAAGGCCAGCAGCGCCTGGTAGGCGTTGGTGGGGGCCAGATTCAGCTTCGCGGCCTCGGCATCCTTGCCATCGGCCCTGTGGCACTCAAGGCAGTGCCGGTCGAGGACGGGCTGAACAAGCTGGTCGAAACGTAGCGGCCAGGAGCCCGCCGGCCCGGGGGTTGGTTTTGATGGCTGCCGCAGCACGGCGAGCGCAGGCTTGCCAGCGGGCGGCGTGGAATCGCGGTGCTCGTGGCAGCCGACGCACGCGAGCGTCTGGCCCGGCATCGCGTAGGTGAGGGTGCGCATGGTCTGCACGGCAGCGCCGCTGGCGTCGAGCGCCTGAAAGAACAGCGGCAGGCCGGACGGCACGCGGAAGTAAGCCGAGCCGTCCGGTTCCACTGGCACCGTGCCGAGAACAAACTTGCCGGGATCCTCGGCTGAGATGCCGAGCATGGGGGTGTTCATCTGCGGTTGGACCTTCGGCACGACTGCAACGAGCCTGAGTTGTTTTACCGATCCGCGCGGAACCCCGTCGAGGCCGATATAGACATCTTGAACGAACAGCCGTCCTTCCTGTGCGTTGTTCAGAGCGGCTACGGCAGGCTGCGTCGGCGGCTGGGGTCGCGGCGCAATGGGTATGGGCGAAACGCAGGAGATCTCGGGGTCGCGACAGAGGAGTTCCTGGTTGCCAAAGGCATCGAGCAGGTAAAGGCCCATCGCATTAGGCGGGTTGCGCTGGTCGGTGACGCGGCAATGCGGGGGCAGCTTCTGGTCGGCCCAACCGACGAGGAAATACTCCTCGGAGAGCGGCCAGGGGTTGGCGTAGTAATGGTCGCCGTTGGCCTCGGTTTCCGGGAAGGGCACCTCGGGCGTCAGGCGCGTCAGCGGCGCGTCGCCTTCCGTGCCGCGGTTGCGGTCCAGCAGACAAAGTGTGCCTCCGCAGATCGAATGGTGAGCCGAGGCGGTGAAGACGAGCTTCGAGGAGCCGGGAATGGAGCGTGCTTCGAGCTTCACCTGCGGTTTCACGGTGTAGTTGCCATAGACGAGCTGCGGGTTGGTCCCATCCTGGTTTGCGGACCAAAGGCTGAAGAAATGGCCGTTGAAGCGGTCAATGTAATCCCAGCGGGTGTAGAGAATGCGGCCATCGTCGGCGACCGAAGGTGCCCACTCGAAGTTCTCGAAGGCCGAGAGCGGCCGGAGGTTGGTGCCGGCGGCGTCCATCGCGTGGAGTGTGAAGACGGGGACCGGGCGGTAGTTATCGCCGCCGCAGCGCACGTAGCTGTCCGGGCGGTCGGCAGTGCGGGTGGCGTCGGAGAACCACTGGCTGCACTGGACGGCGGTGCCCTTGCGCGTGGAAAGGAAGACGATGTCCCCGCCCGGAAGGTAACGCGGGTCGAAGTCGTCGTATTTGCCGTGGGTGAGCTGGCGGCGTCCAGAGCCATCTATGTTCATCTGGAAGATGTGGTAGAAGGCATCCTCGGGGACGCGCGACTTGTCAGCCTTATTCCGCTCGTCGGCGAGTTCGGGATGGAAGGTGCAGGCCGCAAACAGCAGCTTCTTGCCATCAAAGGACAGATCGGGCCCCATGAAGTTGCCGATGGGCATGTCGCTCGTGAGGCAGCGCACCTGCGGTTCGCCGGACTTGAAGCCGCTCAGCACGCACACGCCGCCGCCGGGCCGCGACCACCAGCCGTAGAACTGGTCGCTCATGTGCGGGAACATCGTGGGCGCGCGCTTGACGAAGAGGAGCGTATCAAAGCCGAGCAGCGGATTCGCCAGCGCCATCTCGCGGATGGCCCAGCGTGTGCGAAAATAGAGCGAGCGGCGAGCGGCGTCGGGCGCGTCCGCCGGCAGGCCCTGGAGTTCTCCCGTAACTTGGTGGAGGGTCGCGATGTGGCTGTTCACCTTGGCCCCGAGCCGGCGTTGGCTCTCGGCCAGTTTCAACCCGCGCTCCACCGCCAGAGCGATGGGATACTTGCGCGGTGGTGCAACGTCCGCCGGTGCATGTTTCGCCGACCACTCACTGACGCTGCTTTGTGTGGCGGGTTTGCCGAGGGCGATGTTGCGCTCTCCGCCGACGGCATAAGCTTCCACTTCATCCAGATGAAGGTAGCTCTGGCCTTCAATCGCCAGCCGCACGAAACGCGCCTCTGCGCCGTCCAGCTTGACGGTCAGGGGCTTTCCGTCAGTGGCCCCGTAGAAGACTGTGCCGCCATGCTGGTAAGCCTTCCGGAACTGCCGGCCATCACTGGAGAGCAGAACCATTAGGCGCGAGTTGCGTTCCGCGAAGCCGTCGCAGCGGTTGTAAATGACCAGGTGGTCGAGATTCAGCGGTCGTCCCAGGTCAACCTGCCACCAGGGATCCTTCTCCACACTGGTATGGAATCCCCATTTACCGTCCTTCACGCCGTCCACCGCGCCGCCGGCATCTTCTTCGCAGGTCGCGGCTCCGGGTGCAGTGGGGGACCGCTTGGCGTCCTGGCGGAGCCAGTCCGCTTCGACTTGCTCACGCCACGTTGCCGCGGGCATTGCGGTTGCCGAGGCAAGAAGCGCCGTCACCGCTAGCGCCAATGCAAGGGTAGAGGAGCAATTCTTATTGTGGGACAAATGGGACGAATGGGACGAATGGCGGATGATCCCATGTGGCCTCGGACACCCTAAAGGGTGGACCCAAAACCTCCCAGACCAGCCAAAATGAGAACTGCTGAGGGCAGGGCGCGCGTTCATGACCGGCGGCGTTACAGCGAGAGCAGATAGGCGGCGAGGTCGTCAATCTGCTGCGGAGTCAGATGGGAGGTCTTGCCGTGCTTATCGCCTGGATTGCTGGTTGTGAGCACCTGTTGCATCGTGGCTGCCGAGCCGTCGTGGAGGTAGGGGGCAGTCCGCCAGCCTTCGACGAGCGACGGCGTGTCGAAGCGATCGGAGGGCTTGTCGAAGCGCCCGCGTGTGCCGACATCGTAGGTCTTCAGGTCGGTGAACACGCCTGGCGGATGGCACGAAACGCAGCCGACCTGGCGATCTTTGAACAACTTCTCCCCGCGCTTGGCGGAGTCGGAAAGGTGGCGATTAACGAGGAGCGGACTGGGCACGGGCTTGAGGGATTTGAGATACGCGTCCATGGATGTGGCGACCTCCTCCGGTTGCACGGTGAAGAGGATGTGCTGGATGCCGGCGCGGACCGCCGTTTCGGCTGTGTCGCGTACACTCATGCTCATTGAGGGCGGAGTTTTGTGGGCGAGCAGCAGGGTCTTGGTGTTCTTGGGGTTGCCGATGCCATCGTTGAGCAGGTCCCAGTTCAGGGCGTCCACGCGCCCCTGGCCGGGATGGCAGGTGGCGCAGCTTTGCCAACCCTGAAAGCAGATGCCGGCGTCATTAAAGTAGAACTCGCCTTTCCGGATCAGGGGCATGCGGTCGAGCGGGGAAACGGGCTGCTTGGCGCCGGCGGCGGCGGGCTGGCTGAGGAGCGGGATGGACTGGGGCCTGAACTCGGGGCTGCTGAGGTCAACGAGGGTGAGGGAATCGGAAAAGTAATTGGCCACATACGCCTTGCGGCCGAGCAGAACCACCGCGCGGGGGCCAAGATCATACTGGGGCAGCCTGACCCGCTGGCGCAGCCCAACGAGAAAGGCCAGGTCGCTCGGCACGTCAGCCTGGACGCGGGAGGCGGAGTAGGCAGGACCAGATTTGGAGGCGTCGAGCGTCGCGGGTATCTTGGCGAGCCTGGCAAGGACGCCCGGGAAATCAATGACGCTGATCTCGTGCGTGCCGGCATGGGTGATGAGCAGCGTCGCGCTGTCAGCGGACCAGGCAATGCCCCAGGGGTCGGCGGCGCCGCGGTCAATGTTGTCCAGCAGTACGGTGTTGAGGATCTCCATCCGCGCCAGGTCGATGATGGTCGCCGCATTGCTGTTCATCCAGCCGCGGTCAAGCTGGGTTGCAGGCAGGCGGAAGTGGGGCAGGATGTGCGAAACCACCGCGTATTTGCCGTCCGGGGAGACGCGCAGGTCGTTGAGCAGCCCGCTGCCGTCGGGCAGAGCGAGTTCCTTGACGACCTTGCGGGTAGCAGTGTCAATGACGCTGACGACGGCGGCGACGTGCTCGGCGTCAGCAGCGCCGGTGTGCAGATGATTCGCCACGAGCAGAAACCGCCCGTCGCGGGTAATATCGGCTGCCGTCGGCTCGCGCTGGACCGGGATGCGGCACAGCTCCTTGCGGGTCTCGAGATTGATGACGCTGATGTCGTTGTTAAAGCGGTTACAGACGAACAGGGTCTTTCCATCCGGGCTGAGCACGGGGGCGGTCGCGTTGTGGCCGGCGGGAAGGGTCGCCAGCACCTTGCCAGATCCGGTGTCAAGGACGCGGACGCTGCTCTGCGGCGCGGCGCAGGTAACGTAGAGGCGCGCGCCGTCGGGCGAGACGGCTAAGCCGGTGGGTGTGTGAGGCACCGAGATCTGCCTGGTGACCGTGCCGCTCGCAAGGTCAAAGACCGCCACTTCGTTGGCGGTGGCACCGGCGATGAATAGCCGTTTGCCGTCCGGCGTGGCGGCGAGCGCCGCCGGGGAGAGCGAGCCTGGTTGCGGGAGCGAAGCGGCAGGCGCTGCCTGGGGAGCAAAGCAGGCAAGGCAGACGGTCAGGACTACAGTTCGAGGATTGAGCATTTTGGGTGGTAAGTTGGACGGGCGTTCGCGGCGTTAGGTTAAGGCTGGTGGGTATGGGCGTAGGCGCACAGAGCGCGCAGATTTTCCGGCGGTGTGTCGCGCGGCACTTCGCAGCCGGCTCCGACAATGAATGGCGTGCCGGCTTGCTGGTGGCATTCCGTGATGGCAGCCGTGACGTCTGCGGGGTTGCCGTTCCGCAAGACCGATACCGGGTTCAAGTTGCCCAGCAGGATGGTGTGGGGTCCCATCTTCTGCCGCGCTTCGGAGATCGGGGCCATCGAGTCCAGATCCACAATGTCGCAACCGAGCTTGCCCATACCCTCCAGGATGCGGCGAGTGTGGCCGCAGATATGCAGGCGCACTTTGCCGCCCAAGGCGTGGATACCGTCCACCAGCTTCTTCTCGTAAGGCCAAACGAACTCGTGGTAGATGTCCGGGCCGACCAGCGAGGCGGCGGCATCGCCGACTCCGATCACGTCCGCGCCGGCCTTCAACTGCTCGCGGGCGAAGCGCAGTTCCAGCTCGATCACGAAGGCGAACAGATCATGCACGAAGGGCGGGTCGTCGAAGAAGTCCATCATCAGGGTGTTGATGCCCCGAAGGTCGGCGCCTTCCGCGATGGGACCTTCGATCCAGCCTTCGATTATCTTGTCTTTGCCGACGCGCTCCTTAAATAGCGCCAGGGCCTTGATTCCGTTGTGCATCCGGCCGCCGCCGAGGGGGTCGGGGATCTTGAGGGAGGCGAGCTTGGTCTTGTCCGCGAGCAGGGCTTGGTCCTCAATCAGGGCGACCGGCTGGCTCTCGAAATACTCGACCGGAGCGCCGCAGTCCGCCGCTTCCCGGGCAGGGTCGGACATGGTGTTGACGTAATCAAAGCCAAAGGCCTCGGCGGTGCGGATTTGGCCCTCAACCAGGACTCGGTAATCGGTGCAGTAGTCGCGGTAGCGCGCCCCGGTTTGCACGGCGGCGAACATCATCGTGATCGGCATCAGGGGCAGCCGGTCCACCGGCCGACCCTCCAGATGGGCGAGCACTCTTTCTCGACTGGTCATAGCATCTGGTCGCGGGCCGCAGCGACCACTGGTGACGTGCGCCTCGAAATCGTTCGGATCTTAGGCCGCGGCGACGGCCTTCTTCGCGAGGGCCACGGCACCGACCGCGTTCTCGCTGTAGCCATCCGCGCCAATCTCGTCGGCGTATTTCTGCGTGATGGGCGCGCCGCCAATCAGGACTTTGACTTTGTCCCGCACGCCGGCCTGCTTGAGCGCATCAATGGTCGTCTTCATTGAGGGCATGGTCGTCGTGAGCAGGGCGGACATGGCGATGATATTGGCCTGCCTCGAGTTGACGGTCTCGATGAACTTCTCCGGGCTCACATTGACGCCCAGGTCGATGACTTCAAACCCGCCGCCTTCGAGCAGGGAGGCGACCAGATTCTTGCCGATATCGTGCAAGTCGCCTTTGACGGTGCCAATGGCGACGCGGCCGACCGGCTTGTCGCCACGGGCAGTGAGGATCGGGCGGATGATCTCGAGGGAGGCCTTCATGGCCCGAGCGGAGATGAGCAGTTCGGGGACGAAATACTCATTGGCCTCGAAGCGACGGCCTACCTCGTCCATTGCGGGCACCATGTATTCGTTGACGAGTTTGAGTGGGTCAACCCCGTCTGCCAGGGCTTTTTGAGTGATGGCCTGAGTGGCTTTCGCGTTACCGCTTACCACCGCTTCATAAAGTTCTTTCAGATCCGGCATAGGAGTCCTTTTAGTAACTGTTGCGCACGTTGGAAAGCAGATTAGGCAAGGGGGCCGGTCTGAGTCAACGGCGAATTGCGGATTTAGCAGCGGATTTAGTCTTCCCCACCGCCCAGCTTCGCTCGATTTCCTCGAGGGAGCGGCCTTTGGTTTCGGGGACCAGGGCCCAGAGCACCCCGATCAGCACCAGGCAGAACACCGCGTAGATGTAGAACGGAAAGGCGTGGTTGAACCGCTGCACAAGCCAGGAATCCTTCGCGTCCATCATCGGGAAGGTCTGCGTGACGGCGTAGTCGGCCATCCACAGGAAGAACGTGGCCAGACCCAGGGCGCGCCCGCGAACGGCCGTGGGGTAGATTTCCGACAGAATCACCCAGGTTACCGGGCCCACCGAAAGTCCGAAGCAGACCACGTAAATAATGATAAACAGCAGCATCCAGCCGCTTACGGTGGTTGGGTCGGCGATGTTCTGGGCCATGATCCCCATCGCGAGCAGGCCGACGCCCATGCCGACTGACCCAAGATACATCAGCGGCTTGCGCCCCCACTTATCCACGCTGGCAATCGCGACCACGGTGGACAGGGCGCTGGCGCCGCCAATGACGATTTGTTGCAGCATTCCGGCA
>Ga0114951_10003816_pt1 | contig 15259 bp, 22 predicted proteins | sample AM7aDNAmetaG_FD_88677 | JGI IMG/M metagenome (GOLD analysis project Ga0114951, IMG submission 88677) | Freshwater microbial communities from Finland to study Microbial Dark Matter (Phase II) - AM7a DNA metaG | ecosystem: Environmental > Aquatic > Freshwater > Lake | place: Finland: Lake Alinen...
TCTGTGTTATACGCCAATAGCCGCTTGTTCTACCCTTTTGGTCTTGGTCTTTCTTCTTTTCTTCAATAAAATTCCAAAAGCGAAGCATAGCAAACGCCCCACCTCTACTTGAAAAGAAAGGGTTTTGTTTTGTCAATTCGCTTATATGAAAAAATTCATTTTCGTATTTTTTAGACAGTTTATACAAATCTATTAAACAACTAGCCATACAACTAAGAATAGGTCTTGCATATACTTTAGCCATTTGTGTACAACAAGGACATCGTTCACCTTTATATACTTTTTCTCTGAGCCATTGCTGTGCTTCTTCAAGCGTAATAGAAGGAGAAAGTATTTTGGTAGCATTTACATCATCAAATTCAAATTGGGAGCGATCCCCCCAATCGACTGGCGCGTAATCAATTCCCATACTACACTTCCCCTTCGTAATCGTATGTCAGGAAAAATATATCGGGTTTACATGGGTAAAATTCGTTCTTAATTCCCTTTATAATGTAGTCCCCTACCGATGCTGTATGATCACCTTCGAGTGTTGGGATCGATAGAACATCTCCGACCATAGTTGCAGTCGAACAGAATTCCTGCATCTCTGAGAAATCTCCTGTCCATAGCAGGGCTTCGATAACAACTGGTTTTTTCTTATATTTTTTAATCATACGTTTAAGTCCCTAAAATATTCATCAGATTCTTGTTTCGGATCTCCTTGCGGCTTATTGAATTCCGATACTGTCAAAAGAGGTAGGCCACAAGTAAGATGCCTTAAAGTAGGCATTTCCAACATGATCCGACTTGGGTAAGGATCATCGTTGTCAGCCATGACAATCCGATAACCCTTGTCGCTTTCTTCTGAGCCTATAATCAGTAACGTACCATCCCACTTGAGCGTCTTGAAAAACGAAACGAATTCCTCTTCGTTAAGAAAATTAAAACCGCCCCAGAACAAACTACGCTGTGGATACTTATCTCCTGCCGAAGTCTCTTTACTAACTTCAATGAATGGGTAATCCTTATCATGATTATCTCGCATCCAGTCGTTGATGGCTCCGATCTTTCGTTTGTCATACCTACAAGTAATAATGATAACGGTACTGACGCAGCTCATCAGTTGGTTTCCTTATCTACAACACTAATCGAGCCGAACCTCTCCTCGAACCTCTCCACTAATTCCTCTTGGCTAGGATTCAAAGTCTGAATGATTTGTTTTGCGGTATCAATACCTGCCAAATACGATTCAACAAGAAGGTTAATCAGCTCTGCTCTCTTAATGATTAAAACATCATTTCCGCTCATGGAGTTTTATCTCCATTAGATTCTGTCGCTTCTTGGCATTCATTAATAACTTCGCATTTAGTAAAGCATTCTATAGTCCTTGCAAATTTACCAAACTCGGTCGGACATTCCTCAAAAGGCTTAGATACTAGATCTAAGCGACCTGATTCTTTAACTTCCTCGTCATCCTCATCCTCGTCGTCTTCTTCGCAATAACTTTCACCGCCGCAGCATTCACTATCGCAGCATTCATCTTCATCACAACATTCATCTTCGTCTTCGGCTTCACATTCACATCCACATTCACATTCTGCACAATCCTCTTCTCGATCTAAAACATTACGAGCGATTCTACCGAACGTAGCTTCCTTCAGAGCACGAATGCGTCTGGTGGAATTGACATTATTCTCCAGGAGATTCATAAGAAGCTCTCGCTTCGGATCTCGGAGCTGATCGAGTATCTCGCTACGCTCCTTTGACAACTCTAGTTCTGCGATAAGGAATTTACCAATCAATTTATCGTAATTCATATTACTCCTTTGTTTCTGTTTCACTTTGAATTAATAGCTCTGGTGCATGCACCTTATGAAAAGAACTAGCTTTTGTATAAGCAAGATGACGATGCTTATTTACAGCGTCGAGCATCTTAAGCGTATAGGCAATCACAAGCCTTCGCTCATCATGAACAAACGTCCCCAGATCAGATATAAGCTGCATAAAAATGCCAACGATGTCGGCAGCGGCTTGATGAGTGAGTTGAAGTCCGCCTGGCTTTTTAACCGTAGTTAGTATAGAGCCAAACCAACGACTATAAAATGCATCGCAAAGATTGCCAATCTTCTTCTTAGGATCAACAAGAAAGTATAATGTTTGAATATGACTATCGAGAGCTTTTTCAAAAAGATACTTACACGAATTAGATTGAGACGACTGCATCAGCTTTAGAGCATAAGATAGAGATAAACCATAACGACCACTATAAATACCGGAGATGAGATACTCTGCAAGACATGGCTCTGTCTCTGGATTCTCAACGAATCTCCCGACTATCTTTCGGATGGCTTCCACATCTTGAGTATCGATGCGTTGGCCCCCTTCAACAATCGAAAGAACGGCTTCGAGGGTAGCGAGTGCCTGCCTAACAAGTCCATTAGAAAACATAGCGATATTTTTAAAAATCACACATGCCTTCTCAAATTCCTCTCTCTTTGTTTCTGGGTCAGTATTTTCGACACCTTGAGGTGTAAAGTAATCACGACCTTCTAACTGACAGACTTTCAGAAGGTACTTAGCGATCACATCGCTATCTACCTTCGTCACTGTTAGGGGGCAGCAACGATTGATAATAGTAGGTAGAAGACGTTGTGGATCTGTCGTAAGGAGTAGAAACACAACGCCTTCTGGCGGTTCTTCTAAAATCTTGAGTAGAGCATTCTGTGCTAATCCAGTAAGGCACTGGATCTCATCACAGATAAAGACATGAGCATTAAACTGCGAAGCATAAGCCGTGGACTCAATCACTGCTCGAATAGTATCGATACCACGCTCATTGGAAAAGTTGATCTCATCCACACCACCATAGTAACTTCTCTTTTCAACATCCAGACAGTATTCACACTTACCACAAGGAGCACATGCTTCCATGTCGAAATGATCACAGTTAATATAATGGGCAATAATGCGGGCGGTTGTGGTATTATGGTTTACAAAACCATTAGCGAAGAAGGAATGCGTGTCTGGTAAGCTAACGTCATAAACATATTTTTCTTCATTTACTTTTTCGCTTATCTCTACTTTGGACCAGTAATAGTGCAAATCAAACAGGCTTTTTAGCTTTTGATACTCATCCGTAAAGTATTGAGATAAATTTGTACCTTCATTACCGTTTAAGTAGTCTTCGACACGAAGATAACTCCAATTCTGACTACCACCACCTGAATTAATTGCTACCTTTACCTTCTGGCCGTCGATAAGATAATTACCGCTTTTATCAAGACGATGTTTGTTTTTTATTGCATCCAGATACTGGCCAACCCTTGGTATGATATCAAAATTTGGATTTCTTCTCTTGGGTACATAACGGCTACGTTTAGTCTCAGTTAAAAAACCAATCTCTTCCATAAAAAGATCTAAATCATTGGATGCAATGTTCAAATCCCAATAAGCAGCATCTCGTATCTCTTTTGAATTAATTGTGGATACTATACCGAAATTTAAAAGCACCGTTTGAAGCTGACGAATCAACATCTCTGATGCACTGTAGGCACTAACCCTATCGCCATTCCAACCTCCGTCCCCTTCAAAATAAGCACGGAGAAAGGCAGCTACAATATTCTTAGGTGACCTTAAAATAATGGACGGTATGCATCTTGTTCTTGAGTGACCTGCTTCTACTCCGAGCCACTTAAAAAATGCTATTCGTTTAGCTCCACTTATCCCTAACCTGCAAACACCGTCATCCTTGTCGTAGACTTCGTGTATCTCTACTTTAAAAACAGCCTGATATAACCGTTTAAAATCAGCTATTACCCAAGCGTCTTTGTTATAGAATCTTATGTTTCTACCTTCTATCGCAGCTTCTGCTACAATATAACCTAAAAGGTATGCCAAATCTTCTGTCATCTCTTGTGGTAAAAAGTAATCAACTCTAGTGTTTGCTGCTTTATATAACTGCGAAGCAGATAGCAAAGCACATGAATATAACTCCTTATATTCATGTGGTGTGATCCCATGTGTTGCAGTATGAGTGCAGAGATTCCCAAACGTCTTCCCACATACTCTACACACAACACCGCTGATAGGATCAAAGTCGGAGCATAGCTGCTCCGACTTACAAGCCTTAGTACAATCGATGCAAGCAAATAAGGCATGATCGAAATCAGGACAATCAAAAGACGATAAGTTTGGAGCTGCGTCTGGCCACAGATTCATACCACGTTGAATAGCAACGTAGTCGCCATCGGTGATGTCATCTAGACGCTTCCAGACAGGGGTTAGACCCTCAAGACATAGAAGTTTATGTTCTGGTGTTCCTTCTATCTGGAAGTTTGTTTGAGTAGTAAGTCGGTACGTCTCAGATGTCTTCTCGTAAAAAACGTGTGATGTCTTCTCGTAAGCACCTTCTTTATTACATACCAACATACCCTTCTCGGTAAAACCTTCTTGACTGCCTTCGGGTATGATGTCTTTAATCACCATAAATCCATTTGGAGTTAGAATCAAAGCATCGCCTGCAATGCATTTGCCACATCCAGTCGGGCCACTAAGTAAAAAACTTCGATTAATTCCTGCCTTACTTTTAAACTGTCCTTGTAATAGGCTAACCACATCATCTTGCCCTATTAAGGTTTCCAATCGCTTCGGTCGATATTTACTAGCCAAACTTTCTCTACTTTTTAAAATCGCCAATTTAAATTCTCCCATAAAAATAGCTACTACCATTTAGTGATGGTAGCAACGCACATTCTCATCACATCTTCACTTCTTTACAAGTCTCTGACTACAATTCTATGGTTTCGATCTTTTTCTCATCTTCGCCTTTAGCACTAACTGTCTTACCGCCAAGAGCAAGTGTCTGATAATACATCTCTAATGCCGTTCCATCTGCAAGCATTTCCTCAATTTTTTTTCTGAGCGTCTGACCTTCTTCTTGAACAAGAACCATCTCTTTGAACTTCTTCCATGTGAAAGACTTCGTCTCCCATCCAGCTAGATTGATCCCATATGTCGTTTTGGATGGTTGGTCAATAAGACCGCAGCTTGAAAGAAAGGTGAAGATATCGAATACGGGGTCGATGCCATTACCTGGCTCTCCATTATGCTCTAACCACAAACGGAATTCAGCAGAACGAAAACAAGGGCCAGACTTGTTTTTTAAAACCGTCGCTTTACCTTCTAAATATCGATCAATACCACCGTCAACACTCGCTTCCTCGATAATTTTATTTTGCGCTCTATTCATATGCATCTTGATCTTGAGGTCGCGGTAAAATTGGACGGCCTTCCCCCCTGGCTCGCTGGACTTATCACCGAACTTTTGCATAACATTTACGGTGAGATGATTTGTAGCTAAGTAGATGCAGTTCTTTCTTCCGAGCAGCGACTTCACAAGGGGGAACGAGTTCGAGAAGCACCGAGCTAGAAGAGCAATGGGTTCAGAATCTATATCCTCGTCTCTTGCATCTGGAAGCATGGCTTTAAGTGAGTCAGTAACAAACATCATCTGCGGAGAGAAGTCCCCTACCTCGATGATTTTATCTTCCTTTAATCCTTTATTGATATGTGCCCAAGTGGGTTTATAATCAAAATCTGGAGAGATTAGGAAGTAGCGATTCTCTTCTGTTTTTGGTTCCCACATTTGGATCTTATCTGGAAGTCCCTTCATAACTTGATTCATAAATTTGAATGTAGCTTCTGCTGTTGTTCCCATCGAGTAACGCAGTTTGGGTGTGACTTCCCATGTGCCTTTCTTATTTCTTCTACCCACAACAGCGTCTAAATCAATCCCTATTTTACCCAAGTATGTTGGATCCATAGATGATTCATGGTCGTTAACATTTGTGATGATGTCATGTTCAAGTGCTGATTTCATGCCGTGGTAGCATGTTGTCGATTTACCTGATCCGGTATCACCATAGAGATATGAGAATCTACCACCGGCATAACCACCCCCTGTGATGAGATCAAACGAGTAGATCCCTGTCGAAAGTCCGTGACTAACTCGTTGCGTTGGATCCATCGTTGTAAAAGTGAGCCCTTGTGCGTGTGCTTTATCGTCGAGAAGTTTATTAACATCGAGAAGTGCTTGCATAGCCGAAAGCTGGCTACTGATCTTATCTGCCATACTATTTCCTTTTGCTATTTTATTTGTTCAATAATGCGTTTGAGTGATTCATTATGATAGCCTATAAATTCGATCTTAAGACTACCGTTATGCCAAAGTTGTGTTAAAGGGTAGTACAAGATCTCAAGCTGAAGACGAAGCTCTGCAACCTGCGTCCAAGGAAACAGGTTTACTTCTAAACCTGCCACCTCGAACACATTTAAAACTTCATCTGTCCACTGTTCGCCAATCTCACCGAATACGATGAGCTGGTAACCAGAGGAGTCGATGATCTCGTAATACCGATCCTCGTTAGACTGAATCATCATCGTCATCATCAATAACTGGAGCTACTACTTTTTTGGCTGGTGCCGCTTCTGGAGTAGCTGTGGTTTTCTTCTCCGACGCTTTTCGACATTCATCACTCACAGCACAATTTGTGAAACAATCCATCGTATTGGCAAACTTCCCAAATTCCGTCGGGCATTCATCGTAAGGCTCTTTTACTTTCGGAGTAGCGGTTTGAGCTGCCTTCTTCATTACTAGCGGCGTTTCATCCACAGGACTGCCAGCAAATACGTTAGACAAATCCATAGTCTCAATAGATGTTTCAGCATCCATCTTCGCTACGGTTTCTTCTCTGGTCATTGTTCGATTGTCATCAAAAGAATGGGCAGCAGAAGCTGCGGCTTCTGTTTCGCCATAGAAGTTGTTGCGTCTTAAACTCTTGATCATGTCATCTCTGCTGTTCATGCAACGAACATACTCAAACTGAGCAGGGAGACCTTCTTTCCCACGAACAACAGTAACTGTACCATCTGGATATTTTTGAGTTACAATATACTCTGCCTGTTCTGGTGTAATAGGTACGCACTTTGTGTCCATTGTAGCACTGTACATATTCGCAGCTTCAGCATTCTTATTGTACTTAATTTGAACAATTGCTCCTGCATCTCGATTGGCCACATTGACATTGTTATTAACGGGGGTTAACTCTTTAAGTCTTCTAAATAATGTTTGAGACATACTAAGAAAACGAATTGGCGACCAATTAGCTTTCGCCTTTCGAGGTTTGGCTTCTTCGGCTTCAATATCAATAGCATTCATGAAATATCTGTGGGCTCCCTTTATCTCAAGAGCACAACAGGGGCAACGGTCTTTCCTGTCAGGATAGAATTCACATTTATCCACATCCCATGCATGACAGTATTCGGGGTAGCGTTTTCCTGTTTTTGTCTCGATTGTATGAACATACTCCATCCATACATCCCCATAAAGCCTAGCTAATTGATAACTACCTGTTTCATCCCATTCCCATTTTGTGACATAATTTTCCCACTTTTGGTCTTTATCCACGCTTGGAATGTCGTCCATTGATCTACCCATACGGAAACTCCTTTAAAAATCGTAATACGCGCAACCATGACGCTGTGAACGCACTACTCGCTCACCACTTGGTTAACTATCTATTTAAAAGTTGTTTCTCAGAAGGGTCGAAAAACGTCACAAATTTTGATTTTTAAAAATTTGATTTGATTGATTGACAAAAAATGAAATCAATTCATCTTGATTTGGTTTGGCATCATCGTGGATTAACTCGCAGAGATTATAGGCAAAAATAAAAAATTTACGTTCTCGAAGCGGCATCCTCTTGAGCGTCAATAATAGTATCTCTTGATCCTCGAAGAGTCCACGCATCTCTATGATCTGCGGATCTTCAAGTTTATCCTTGAGCGTCACTTCAGCCGAGGTCTGTGGATTGTCTTCATCAGGATAGAGCGTCTGGTCAAGTGAAGAAGGATTTTGCATCGCAACTTGGCTATAGACATCATAGACTTCTTCTTTATCTAAATGAAATATCTCAGAGAATTCTTGAAGAGTAAGCTCCTTACCATGCTGCCGATGGTATTCGGCCCTCATTTCTTCAAACTTTCTATGTCGTTGCCACGTTCTATGCGGAAGCGAGATGATATTATAATTACCTAATTGATAATAGATTTCATAACGTATTTCCCTTTCAGCAAACGTAGGGAAGGCGAGAGACATCGAAGGGGCATATTTGGCTATGCCACGCATAAGGCCGGTACACCCTATGGCATAGGTGTCTGGAAATTGTTCAGGTTGGTTGTATGCAGCAACACTTTTTGCTACTGTGTATACTAGGCGAAGGTATGGATTGGCAATCTTGTCTCGTAATTTTTTAACTTCTTCACACGTCTCCATGAGATTCTTGAGAAATGACCACCAGTGTGTCCTTGGCTGAAGAAGGCCCATCGATTCTTGTGCCCAATCTTCGAACTTATTTACAACGTAGGGATCGTGTAACTCATGCCTGTGCATGTCCCATAGCTTCTTGGCTTCGGCATATCTTGAATCCATCCACCATTCCCAAACTACGCGGCTTGGATTAACTTCATGAAGGGCTCGCCATAACGAAAGAGAATCAGGATTCTCGTTATAGTCAGGAGCGGATAGAGTAAACCATAAATCGTGAGCAGCTCCGACTAACTCAACGATCTTCGGTCTTGAGATTTTATAATCGCTATCTTCTTCAGAGACTTTTGCCAAGATTGAATAGTCTTCGCAGAAGTTTCTATTGCGATCTGCGATGGATGCAGCGGCTGAGATGCGAGCAATGATTAAGTCCCAGAATCCAGTAGAAGGGATAGCGCAAAAGAATTGAAAGAATCCGTAGTACACATGATCTATGCAGGAGAATAGCTCGAAGATTACTTGCTGACTCGCAGGTTTGTTTTTAAAGATCTGTTTTCGTAACTCGTCATCGCCATCTATATATCCAGAAAAATGTTTTGAATTCAGATTCTTTTTTTTCCTAGCCACACAGTATCCTTTATAAACTAGGTGTAAAACCACTACCCTTTAGGGTAATGGATGTAAGCCGCAGTTAATCCATGACCTTCTAGCTGCTAATCTTTTTAAAGTATCAAATTTAGGGATCGGTTTAAATGCTACTTTCTCTCCAGTAATGTCCATCAATATAGCGTAACCACTAGACATTCTACCTTTAATAAAATATTCTTTCCCAGCATACAAAACCTGATCAAACTTTCTAAACCCCTGTAGCTTTCCCTTGGGGATCTTATTCTGTGAATGCTGACCTCTAGTCTGTTGATAATCCCCTTTGGAGATACATTTAACCGAGAAACTATTTTTGGGTAAAATACTAAGGGCAGAGCAAGCATCATTAATTGGTGAATAGTCAAGACCTAATATCTTTCTCCTCGCCTTAACTTGAAAACCAAAGAGATCCTCCGAGTTGCTAACCACTAGGTTTTTTCTAAGAATAGCTACTTCCGTATCTACTTTTCCTCTAAACTTATGGTCACCTATCTTCAACGTCAATTCACCTTTATGATATTTAACATGGCACTCTTTGTCTAAAGTTACGAGGTTTTCAAGAGTATCTTCCCCACCTTCACTTCTAGCCTGCAAGTGGTGGGCATGAAGTTCCGTTTTACTTCGTTTACAATGCCTACACTTAAAACCGTCTCTCTCAAAAACTTGTCTCTGAATGTTTAACCACTGCTCGTCTATACTACCATCTTTAAAATAACCTTCTACTTTAGCTCCCCTTACTACTAGCCATTTAGTAACAGGTAGCAGGCGTTCTACTCTTTTAACTTCCCTGCTGTGGGCTTCAAGTTTACTTCTAAGGGTAGGTGAAAACTTTCTATCTGATTTTCTATTTAAAAATCTCGGTTTTCTAAACCTAGTTTTTCTTCCCCTTCTCCTTCTTCTGTATTCCCTTCTTCGCTTCATTTTTTGGGAAATATCTTGTCGTAACTCTATTTCTGATGAAAATAAACATTCATTACTACTTTCCGCAGCTATCGCTACTTTACTTGAACTTGTAACGAGTGAAGCTGTGATTTCCTGTACCACTTCTTCACATTCCCAAGAAAGTTTAACGATAAATGGACATCTACTAATAACTCTAGCTTTACCGCATTTTAACAAATGTCTAGCCTTTGCCGCTTTACAAGGCATCAATGGGTTTCCATTTTTGTTAAGAACACATATACCAAAATACTTTCCTCTATTTAGATTTTTAGCGTCTTTAAGACCGAGAATCTTTACTCGTTATACCTGTTTTTAGACTGTAACCACCTAAAACTTAGGACTTCCTCTCGACAATGTTATTTAGCCTTCACACTATGGTTGACTGAGACTTTAGTCTCTGTTTACAGAGCCACGAAAGAGCCTAGAACTGAGGCGACATTCTAGGGTTTCTACATGCTAAATAACGGAGCCTCAATTTCTTAAGACTGAGTCTGGTGAACTAATTACCCTTCAAGGTCACCCTCGAAGCCGCTACCCTAAAGGGTAGCGGAAGTTCACAGTTAGATTAAGTAATGTAAGGGTTCTTTCTATTCATGAGGTTTATGATCCATGTATTTAACGCCAAACGCAGCATTATCGTTAACTGATGGCTATGCGCCCAAAGTAAAGCGCCGCATTTCTGAAGGTAAAGTCCAAATTCTATTAGACAGAATGGAAAAACCATCGTCAAGAAATAAATGTCGAACCATCTATATGCGTGTCTCTTTACGGAATAGTGAATCTTCACACCTTTTCCACGCTTGTGCAATTAGAATTTATGGATCTAAGAAAGATCCTAAACAGTACATGATGCGTCCTGATTCTAAAATGTGGCTTCATTGCCATTGCCCATTTTTTTTCTTTTATTGCGAGCAAGCACTTGTAATGATCAAAGCATCTTCATTTTATGGATTGCAACAAATAGAAAAAGGTGGGGGCGAGGTAAAATGCGATCCAGGTAAACGAGGACATGGAAAGACTGGTGTATTAAGAAATCCCAATCTAGATACTTACATATGTAAACATCTCTATGCTGCTATCCTTGCACTCATGCGTATGGAAGCAGGCCGAAATGTGTATAAACCATTCTCGAACAAGAAAAATCCATACGATGGTGACTATGAAAACAAAATGCCGCCATCCTATTCTAGATAAAAAAGGGCCATCCCCGATCTCCATCGGGTTGAGACGGAGTTAGCCCTCACTTGGACGTTTCTCGTAAATACGAGAAACAAGTTGATATTTTACTTATCTTTTTTGACTGTACCAAGAGCGGATTGGCGTCTGAGATATTTAACAGTAGTTAATAGCTCTTTTGGTTTTCTAGGAATAACAGCGAGAACACCGCAAGGTGCCGCATAACTAACCCCCTCACCTTTTTCAAGATTAGAAGCCAATAAATCAAGAAAGTCCGCTGTGCCGAGTTTCAAAAATTCAGGCGTTGGCTGGCTGGCATCCCACTTGGAAACAGTAGCTTCAATTTTCTCTGCCGCAGATTTACGAGCCCTTGTTGTTACTTTTTTGACCGTTCTTTTCGTTGCCGCTTTAACTACGACTTTTCTCTTAGTTGGCATCTTAGCTCCTTAAGTATCATAAATATCCAAAATCATTGTATGTATATAACCAGTTTTTTTGCTTGCGTCAAATAAATATTGACAAATCCATATTTGTTATCTCTGTCTTCTCCTTCTAAATTCAGAAAGAAATAGAGCGAGTGCTTCCCCATGTAATGACATTTGACCGTTTTGTACCCAAACAATATTCTCTGGTGTTACTTCCTGCTCTTTACATAAAACACTACTTCCATCTAAAGCAACGACACGCTCCGACCAAGGAATAATCTTTTGAAACATCACTTCAAAAATGAACTGTGTAATCGGATGTGGGATTGGGCAGTATCTCTTATCATCGTACCATACTTCTAATTTACAGAAGGGAGCCTTCTCTTTAACTCCTTTATCCCACATCTCACCGAGAATATGATGCTCCATTAAGATCCCACGGTAAAGGGGGCGCATTGGATGTGATCCTTTAGGTGCTCCTTCAAAAATATAAGGTCTATTCTGATAAGCGCTGACGATTGGAGATCGCTGGCCTCTGCGCCACAATTGAATAAGTTTATCGATCTCTTTCATATGTCACCTTGTCGTAGTAAAGCTAAATAGCCCATACTATGTACTTTAAGCCCTTAATTTTAAAACGCAATAATATTTGTTGGCATACAAAATATAATAATATATGGTGCGACCTTGTACAATTACTGATGAGGCTCATATGACTAAGACAACTACTAACAATAAAAAACAACCTATCATTTTAACATTAGACCAAAAAAAAGAAGTGGTAGCCAAAGTAGACATGCTTCGAGAACAAGGACTAGCAGTTCTTCCTGCTACGAAAAAGATAGGCATACATATGCCAACCTATTACGGCTATAAAAAACAAATCGCCAAGCCTGTCAGTAAACCAAAACGAAAATACACTAGAAAAACAGACACGAAAACAGCAACCGCCTTGGTGCCACTTGACAAGGCAGGTTGTCCTACGAATAGGCTACTTAAATCTAAATCTGCTCCCATGATGCCACACACCATTGAATATATCGAACGGCCTTCCCCGAAGAACGGCACTCTTATGATGGTGATTGGATCTCCAGAAACAGTGTTCGAATTTGTAAAAAAGATGAGAGGGGAATAATAGAGAGAAAAAGCCGAAAGCAAGAGGAGTAGGTATGCCAATCACAATAGCTCTAGATCACCAAGATCTCGTAAATTTAGTCTGCGGGCGACCAGTTCCTTACGGTGAGAACCCCTATACCAAATTCATAGGGAACCAGTGGAATGAAGACTGGGAGTGGGATCGCTCTAAGCTAGAGAAGCTGTCTGAAGGGGAGTTGTACTCTATTTACTTTGGAGTGATACCTGCGGTAGCGCATACTTCTTCACCATCGCTGGGGTAAATTCCTTTGGGTGTCTACCTTCAGCGATAGCCATCATGGCCTCGTACCTTTGCTTTAAACCCCTTGTTTTCAATTTTAGAAGCCGCTCCCATCTCGTAACTTCACTTTGGTTTGGGAATGGGCTCAAAGTAGCTACGAGCTGCCATTCACCTTCTGGATTTGCCTTCTGGATACGAGCTGTGTATCTAGCTCCGCCTACGATCTCCCCACGGTGCTGCCGAAGCCTTCGCTCAACATTGGTCGTTACGCCAAGGTAAGTGCGGTTACTCGCAGCATGGTAGAGAAGATAAAGCGTCCACGGCATAGATCCTACTTGTTGCTAAAGATGAGATAACTAGATGCTTTAGCAATCGGCTTGAATCCCGAAGGGCAGTTAACAGGGCGTTGAAGTCCCTTATCAGAGGTGTAGGCTTCCTTCACATCAGGACGAACCGAGATGAATATACGACCGCTTGGTTTTGTATATTTCTTTAGCTCTCTAATAATCCCAGCTTCTTCGTCTTCTCCTCTGGTATTGATGACGAAGGTGCAGAAGACTACGTCAAATTTACCAGTAGGTTTCTTTGGCTGAAAGTGCTGATCGTAACCTTGAGCATCATAACCCATCTCTTTAAGTTGCTGAACATCCCGTCCCTTACCGCATCCAAAATCGAGAATTTTAGTCCCTTCTGGTTTGGGAAAGTCTGTGAGCGATAGGATCTTCTTAAGTGGTGCCGAAGGAGCACTCCTAGTTATGGCGGTCTTCCAGCTAATATGAGATGCCTTTTTATCGGCATCGTCCGTAGCAGTTACGTTATATTTTATAGCTAATTCTTTTAGATCCATATAGTTAAACCCCGAAAGAAGCGTGTTAAAATTTAGTACACTCATCTTTAAATCTTCGCAGACGATCACCATGCTTTTTCTTGAGATTCTCATGGTCTAAAGAGGGCAAATGCTCTTTGATCGCTTCCAGCTCATAGCGAATAATGTCTTGGGCCACCTTTGATCTTCTCGTATTGCTCAAACGGTCAGCGTTTATAATATTTGTCAAAGCATCCATACTAGCGAGCATCTTCCTCTTAAAATCTTCAAGCTCCTGGCGAGTAACAAATGTTTCGGTATCATTCATCGCTTCTCCTTAAGGCGTTTTTTGATCTCATTTAAAGTAAGTCTAAGGCATGTCGGCATATCTTTGTACCGCATAATGGCTTCAACGAGTGGATCATCTTTGAGCGTCTTAAGATAAGAGACTACCGGCTGACGTTCATCCTCAGATAAGAGATTCAAATCAGCCGAGAGAAACGATGGAATCCTACGATCAACACCTTCAACATGAAGAACGGCATAGCTCTGCATGAGAGCCCTAAGAGACGCGAGATGTGTTTCGGCAAGCTCTTCCAATTCAACATTACTGTAGTCTTCGAATCTCATATCTACTCTTCTAATCGTCTAGATGAGAAAGAAACTTCAGCCTCGACCAACTCGTCTTCAAACCTATCTAATATCTCAGCTAGATCTCCATGTAACTTTTCAGGGACTAAATCCCTTAATTCTTGGCGTAACGAGGGCATCGCATTATCCATTAAACTCTTGGCATCCAAATACATCCCATGCTTGAGTCTTTTCCAGTTCCTACTCATAACAAGTTCACCTCAATCAAATTTAGCTAACAAAAATGGTGCTATAGGCCATACGGTAATACAAAGAGCCAATCCTTTTATTATGTGGATAGGCTTGGCTCCTTTGAATGTTGACTTGCGGCACATGGATAAACAAAACCAAGTCCATAAGCCAAAGGCTAAATAGAGTCTCATAGCACGCTCTCCTTACCGACTCTTTTTACCAAAAAGGATTTACAACAATACTCACACCATTTTTTGGTAGTGAATATGCTAAATCCATTTTCATCTATATCTAATTTAAACTGAGCCCATTTAAGACTGCGTGTCGATTTCTTCTTACAGTAGGGACATGCATAGTGATATTCAATCTTCGCTTCAACAATTTTCGGTTTCTTAACAACTTCCTTCACCAGTAACTTCCTTACTATTTATTTTATTTTTCAATTTCTGTTTAACATTGGCCATATTAACATCAACGGCAGATATCTTGGTTCCCCGAATCGTTCCCTTCTGGAGCTGAGTACGCATCGGACATCTTCCGAATGCTAATCCAAGATAAAATTTAAAATTAGCCCAACGCGAATATTCTCCCCTTGTCCAATCGATCACTCCACCAAATTCAGCTATCTCTTTCCTACGTTCAGCTAGATCAAAGGCGATGCCACTGAATTTACCTTGTGTCGAAAGCAGCTCGATCTCTGCCTTTGCTTCATCAAAGCCTTCAAGAACATCTGGACAATGCTCCATAAAATTCTTAGGCTCCAA
>Ga0114951_10003817_pt1 | contig 15256 bp, 17 predicted proteins | sample AM7aDNAmetaG_FD_88677 | JGI IMG/M metagenome (GOLD analysis project Ga0114951, IMG submission 88677) | Freshwater microbial communities from Finland to study Microbial Dark Matter (Phase II) - AM7a DNA metaG | ecosystem: Environmental > Aquatic > Freshwater > Lake | place: Finland: Lake Alinen...
CTGGCGGACGATCTTGGGGATGTCGACGTAGCACTCCGTGGTGATCTCGCCGGCGACGAAGGCGAGGCCGGTGGTGACCAGCGTCTCGCAGGCTACGCGACCGTCGGGGTCCTCGGCGAGGATCGCGTCCGAGATCTGGTCGGCGAGCTTGTCGGGGTGTCCTTCGGTGACCGACTCCGACGTGAAAAGATGATTCCGCTTTTCCATCGTACCTCCTGAGAATATGCGCGCGCGGCGCCCTGCAGGTCGCGCGCCGGGCGCTCGCCGGCCACGCAGTTCACCCAATCGCCTCAGCCGCGGGACGGACCCGGCTTGCGCTTCGCCTTGCCGTCGTAGGTGCGGTTGTGCACCATCGATGTGGCTATGAAGTGCTTCTCCTTCATCGAGGCGGCGTCCATGCCGCCGCCGTATTCGTCCTGCGCCAGCTCGAGCTCCTGCGCCCAGCGCAGCATCTCGGGGTCGGCGGCGGCGTAGGCCCTGATGCGCACCGCCGTCTTGACGAGCACCAGCTTGGCGCCGTCGTAGTCGCCGCGGCGGTTGCGGCGCAGGGCGGCCGCCCGCGCCCGGGCGGCGAACAGCTTGGCGACCTCGCGGTCCACCTCGTGGTCGCGCGGCTGGCGGTCGTTCTCGCCCTGCCCCGCGTAGGTGAACCGCAGCTCCCGCGCCTCTCCGGCGAGCGCCCCGTCGCGGTCGGCGAGCGAGCAACGCAGGCGCAGAGTCTGCGCCTCACCCTGGGCAGGAAGCTCAACGCGCAGCACGGCGTCGAAGCGCTGCTCCGAGAGCAGCGAGCCGATGGCGAAGCGCTGCCGCGAGCCGTTGTGGCTCGCGAGCAGGTCGTTCAGCGAGCTCACCAGCACGCCCGCCGGAGCCTCGACCTCGAGGCGCACCTCGCGGGCCACGACCTCAAGCGCCTCGCCGACCTCACTGGCGAGGAAGTCGGGGATCTGGACGCCGCTGCTGATGTAGTAGAAGTTGCCGCCTCCGGCCGTCGCCATGGCCTCGAGGAGGTTCTCGTCGAAGTCGCGGCCCACACCGAAGGTGCTCGTCGCGATGCCGCGCGCGGCGAGCTCCTGCGCGTGGCGGACGAGCTCGCCCTGATCGGTGATGCCCCGGTTGGCCTGGCCGTCCGTGAGCAGCAGGCAGCGGCCGATGGCTTCGTCAGCCAGGGCCGCGGCGACCTGCTCGCAGCCGGTCAGCCAGCCGCCCGAGAGATCGGTCATGTTGCGCGGCTCGATGCCGCGCACAAGCTGCTCGGCCTCGCGTCTGGCGGCAGGCGTGGCGAGCGTGGACGGCACGACCACCTCGACCTCGCTGTCGAAGACGACGACGGCGAAGCGGTCGCTCTCGCGCAGGCTGCGGATGCCGGTGAGCACGCCCTCTCGGGCGAGATCGATCTTCTCGCCGCTCATCGAGCCCGAACGGTCGAGCACGAAGGCCAGGTTGACCGGCCGGCGGTCCGTGCTCGGCGGCGCCGCCGGCGCCTCGATGCGGGCGAGCACGTAGCGCACGCTGCCGCCGGTGGAGCGAATGAGGCCGCGGTCGGCCCTGAGGTCAAGGTTCGTCATGGAGCATCCCTTCCGAAGATGTCTTTCGCGGCCGCGAGCAGTCGTTCGAGCTCGCGGTGCTGACTGCGCGGCAGCGGACGCCGCACGTGCAGCTCGATGTCGGGCGTCAGGGCGATGTGCTGCCAGGTGGAATAGCGATGCGCTCCGGGCGGCGACGCCGGTGAGCTGCTGCGCAGCGACGCGTCGTGCAGAGCGCCAAACTGCTGCAGGCGCGCCGCTGTGGGATCGGACGCGCGCGCCCTGCGGATGTAGTCGAGCGCCGACGACGAATCGGCCGGCGGCGAGAGCGGCGCCTGCGCGCCCTCCAGATCGGCGAGCGAGCTGCGCACGGCGGCCTCGTCCATCACGCCGAGCAGGCCGCGGATCTTCTCCAGCGTCTCGCCGCGGTCCTGCAGCTTGCGGATGAGCAGCAGGCGGTCGAGGTGCTCGTCGCCGTACGACGACTTCGGCCCCTTCCCGTGCGGCCGCGGCAAGAGGTGCTCCTGGATGTAATAGCGGATCGTCCTGGGCGGTATGCCCGACAACGCGCTCAACTCGCTGAGGTCGTACTGCGCCGCCATCCGCTACTCCCTTTCGCCGGGCCGCACGATCACGAACTTGACGTGCTGTCATGGGCAAATCATAACAGTTGCCAGTGGTATATGGCAAGTACTGCCGCAGCAAACCGATCGAGGGCCGCGACGAGGAGCGCGAAGTCACTCGAGAAGCGCAGCGCCCTGCGGTGCCGAGAGGAGCGGAGTCTTCAGCACCCTCTGGGGACCCTTCCCTGTCGCCCGCGTGGGCTGCTCGCCGCGGAGCACTCCGACGTCGCCGGCCTCCTCTGAGCCACTTGCGTCTTGCCGACTTCCTCAGCAGCAGGGCTGCGCGCGGCTATCCACAGCGCAGGGGCGCGACCGGGCCGCTTGCCCGGCGCCAGGTGCGAGACGCGCCGAGGCACCCGGCCATCACCGCCTGGCCCGCCGTCGGCGGAGCGTCCTGCTCGTCGATCTTGCTGGTCAATCGCTCGACGTCCCTCTCGAGGCTCATGGCGTCCCTCCTTGTGCTCGTTTTCAGGCCGCGACCTCAAAGCCCGCAATCGCGGCCCTCACGGCCGCCACGTACTCCGGCGCGTTCGCGGGTACCACCCCGCGGAGCAGGTAGACGCGCTGCGGGGCGCACACCCATACGTAGCGCTGCACGAGGACCCGGTCCCCCCAGGGGTGAGTGAAGTCGAGGCTGGCCGCCGGCAGCCCGGCGACCTGCAGCGTGTCCCACTTCACCGGCACGCCGTGGGTCTTCTCGAGGCGCGTCGCATGGAAGCGGACCGCGTCGAGCAGTGCGGCGCCCGGGCCCTCCGCGTCCCAAGCCGGCTCACCGAAGAGGCTCGCCTGCTCGTACACGAGCAGCCACGCCGAGGGTGCGAGGGCGCGGTCGTCCCAGAAGCGCCAGACCGCCGGTGAGAGCGCCACCTTGAGCGTCCCCTCCCAGCAGTCCGGCCCGGAGTCGACGTTCTCCATCCCCGGCATCTGCACGGCTCCGTCGCCGGGGAAGGGCCTGAGCAGCAGGCCGTTGAACGTGAGCCTGTACTCCTCGTCCTCCGGCGCCCAGCTCTCGCGCGCCTCGCCGCCGAGGCGCGCGAGGAGCACGGGCAAGCGCCGTGCGAAGGCGTCGCACGCCGCCGCCTGCGACTCGGCCTGCCCGTAGCAGGCGTACTCGCCAAGGCGCGCCCAGGCCGCCTGTGGGTACCGCTCGGCGAGCTCCGCGGCCGTCACGCCGGCCTCTGCGCAGCGGCTCACAAGCTCCGAACCCAGCCAGCCGAAGCGGCGCGCGGCGCCTCCCATCAGCGCCTGCACCTCATCGCTCTGCCGGCGCAGCTCGCGCCCCTGCATGCGCACGCCCAGCCAGCTCGTCTGCTGAGCCTGCAGCATCATCTCGAGGCCGCGCTTCTCGGCGCAGTGGATCACGAAGGCGTCCCCGAGGATCGGCAGCACGAGCTCCTCGTCGCTGCACTCGCTGAGGTCCCCGGCGTGCGGGACCTCCACGGGCAGATCCTTTTCCGCGAGCCCGAGGGTGGTCGCCCAGGGCTCCCCGAGCAGGGCGTCCGCGCCGCACAGCGGGCAGAAGGGCGCGGCCTCGTCGATCCGTGCCTCGCAGGCTCTGCAGATCATCACAGCACCTCCAGCTCGATGAGCACATTCGACAGGTTGTTGAGCGCGCGGTCCCACGCCTTGAGTCCACGCACGACGTTGGCGGAGCTGCCATCGCCGGCGATGGTCCTTGCCACGCACTCTCCGTAGATCCCGATGTTGCTCTGCAGTGCATCGAACTGACGTTCCAGTCGCGCCACCGCGCCCCCGGCGACCGGGACGGCCAACCACTGACTGTGCAGCTTGGCGTAGTCATTCGAGGCGTGCCGAATGAGCTCGGTCGCCCGCAGCCAGTTGCCGTTGCCGTTGGCCGTGGCGGCCGCAGAAGCCGCGTCGGCGACGCGCACGGCGACGTCCACGTGATTGCTGATGAACGTGATGGCGCGCTGCTGGCTGGCGCTGTAGGCCAAAGCCGCATCGGTGGCGACCGCGCAAGCCATCAGGCTTGCCGTCAGAAGCAGAGCGAGGGTGAGCAGGTGCTTGTTCATGAGATCCTCCTGAAGAATCAGAGTCATTGGTCACACGGGTGCGGCGCAGTCCCTGCGCCGCGGCTCCGGACGCCTCACACGTCGCGGCGCGCTCTGCAGGCGGAGCGGCGGGGTACTTCCAGGTACCGCGCCTTTCGTCCGGGGGGCGTTCGCGGTGCCCGTGGGGATTCCCAAGCCCAGTGGAACCGCCCCGCCTGCAACTGTGGAAACGCCGCGAGGCGTTCCCGAAACTTCGTCTTGCGTGTCGCGGGCAATGCACCGCGACTCTCTGTCTCCCATCCGTCCGGTGTGTCTGAGCATCCGCCACGTGTCCCTGTAGCGCGGAGGGGTTCTGCATCGGGCAGAACCCCGGCTCCCGGTGCCCCGCTCTCACGCCGCGCGAGGCTTTCGGTGTAGGCCGCTTATGTCGCCGTCGCGGCGCCGGTCGAGTCACAGGCGGAGGAGCGAATCCCCTTCCGCTCGCGCGTTTGCCGGCGCGGCGTGCGGGTAGAGCGGGTCTGCGAGGCGTGACCTCCACTCATGCACTCTTTTTTGACGCATCTGACTTGAAAGACCGCTGATTTTTATTGTTCGTATCACTTCTGGTTTGACCTCAAGCGGTCTTGCCTTAATGATCTCGCTCCTTCCTCCGGTTCCCTTACCATTCACTCGTGGGCGTCGCGAAAGAGCGTCAATAACCCTCCATTACAGCGATTTGTACTCGCTTCTGACTGGGTGATGGACTTCTCATGGCTCAGTGACGCCGCTGCGGAGAAACCGGTTCACTCAGCGACCAGACGATCTATTTATTGCGGTACTACAGACCGTAATAATACACCAAGAAGTGTGGTTGTCAATACCGTAAATCACGACTATGATGAACGCGTGGATGCGCCCTACGACATCAGCGAGTACCCGCCGTTCGCCGTCACGGTCGACCTGGTCGTCTTCACCATCCGCCGCGACGAACGCGATGAGCTGCAGCTCTGCGCAGCGCTCGTGCGGCGCGCCGGCGAGCCCTTCGCGGGTGACTGGGCGCTGCCCGGCGGCTTTGTGCAGCGCGATCCCAAGGGCAGGCAGGAGGATTTGCTCGAGGCAGCAAAGCGCGAGCTCGCCGAAGAGACGGGCCTGAACACGCGCTCAGCGGCCCTCTACCTGGACCAGTTGCGCGCCTACGGCGAGCCCAAGCGCGACCCGCGCGGCAACGTGGTCACGGTCGCCTACGTGGGCGTGGTCCCGTTTGCTCTGGCCGCCGCCAATGAACCTCAGCAGGCGCTCCGCCCCGGCGGCGACGCCGCCGGGGCGGAGTGGACGCCCGTCGGGCAGGCGCTCGCCGGCGAGCTGGCTTTTGACCACTCGCAGATACTCGGCGACGCCGTGACGCGGGTTCGCGAGCTCATCCAGACCACGAGCCTGGCGCTTGCGTTTCTTCAAGAGCCCTTCACGATCGCCGAGCTCCGCCAGGCATACGAGGTGGTCTGGGGGCTGCGGCCCAACGGGCTCGACTCGAGCAACTTCCACTCTCGCGTGCTGAAGATGCCGAGCTTCGTCGAGGAGCTGACCGTCGAGCCGTCCGCGCGTGGGCTGGCCGGCCGTGGGCTGGCCCGAGAGTCTCGGCCAGGCACTGCGGCGCACGGCAGCGCGGAGTCCGCGACGACGTCCGACGACAGCTTCGGGGCCTTGACGCCTTCTCGCGGCCGCCCGGCCACCCGGTACTTTCGGCGCGGCTACCGCATTCGCGAACACGGGCTTGCCGCGCTGCTCGAAAGGCCGATCACCAGGCCAAAGGGCGTCCCGCAGGATTCGCTCTTCTAGCCATCTCGGCGCGCAGCGCCTGAACGCCGCCGGAAGGCGATCATAGTGCCAGATGTGGACGGCAGGGCTCTCGTGCTGAAGCCGAAGGTCTTCGAGCGACGGGTTTCCGAAGAGGCGGACCATCGGTCCGCCCCCAGCCGAGGCCGGCAGGCAACGCCGCGAGGCATCAGGCGGGCCACTCGCTGAGCACAGACCCGCCCCCCATCGACTTCTCCCTGTGGCTGCGCCAGGTGCAGGCTGCCCTCGCGGAGGAGCAGCCGGCCGAGGTGCCGTGCGGCGACTGCAACGCCTGCTGCCGCACGGCGCACGTCATCCACGTGCGAACGGAAGAGAAGCGCACGCGCACGCGGATCCCTCGCAAGGCCCTGCTGCCGGCCCTCGGTCTGCCGCCCGGCAACCTCGTGATCGGCTACGACCAAGCAGGATGCTGCCCCCTGCTCGTCGACGGCCGCTGCACCATTTACGAGGACCGGCCGCTGGCATGCCGCACCTTCGACTGCAGGATCTACGCCGCCGCCGACATCGCTGCGGACAGGGCGGCGATCGCCCGCCAGGTCGAGCGCTGGAGGTTCGCTCATCCGTCACAGGACGACCGCGACCGCCATGCGGCGGTGATGGCCGCCGCCCGCCACATTCGGCAGCACTCCGAGTGCCTGGCGAGCGCGGCCGCACGCCGTGACCCGCTGCGGGTGGCCGTGCTCGCGATCGCCGTCCACGAGGCGTTCCTTCAAGGCGGGACTCGCGCGTCCGGACGGGAGTCGTCTGACCGCGCCGTAGCCCGTGCCGTCGTGGCTGCCAACGAGAAGCTGTTCGGCGACTGCTGACGGCATCACACCATCCTCAGTTCAGCTGAACGCTGGTGTGCGAGCAGGCCCTCGACGCCGGCAAGATGAGCGCAGTGCGCGGCAAGCCGCGTGGAACCCTCGGCAGTCAGCGTCTGGATGGACAGCGTCTTGAGGAACGTCCCGACCCACAGTCCGTTCATGAACTTGGCCGAATGCATCGTCGGCAGGGTGTGGTTGGTGCCGGAGACGTAGTCGCCGTAGGCCACGGGCGCGTAGAAGCCCACGAAGAGCGAACCGTAGTTGGAGAGCTGTGCCACGACTGCGTCGTCGCGCTCGGTCATGACCTGGAGGTGCTCTGGGGCGAAGTCCTCGGAGACGGCGACGGCCTCCTCCAGTGAGTCGACCAGGATGATGCGGCCGTTATCGATCCACGTGCGCAGCGCGAGCTCTCCGGTGCCGAGCGTCCTGCACTCGAGCGGGATCGCATCGAGCACCGCCTGGGCGAGCCCCTGGCTCGTGGTCACCAGCCACGCGATCGAGCTGGGATCGTGTTCGCACGTCGCCAGAAGGTCGACGGCGACGCAGCGCGGGTCGGCGGAGCCGTCGGCGATGATGAGGACCTCGCTGGGCCCAGCCAGCATGTCGATGCCGACGCGGCCGGAGACTTGGCGCTTGGCCTCTGTCACGAACGTGTTGCCGGGACCGACGATGAGGTCGACGGCGGGAACCGATTCTGTCCCGCATGCGAATGCAGCGATCGCCTGAGCACCGCCCATGCAAAAGACCTCATCGACACCCGCGATGTCGAGGCCCACGAGCACGGCGGGATGGATGCCATCGAAGCCCTGCGAGGGCGGTGAACAGGCAGCCACGTGGCCAACGCCCGCGACCCTGGCAGGGATGACCGCATGAAGGGCGGTGGACGGAAGCGGATAGCGCCCCGCCGGCACGTAGGCGCCCACTGAACGGACGGGAATGAGCCGGTGCCCCAGCGTGACGCCCGGCAGCGTCTCGCACTCAAGCGCGCGAAAGCACGTCAGTTGCCTGGAGGCAAAGCTCCGCAGTTGCTCGGCTGCGAACTCCAGGCTTTCGACGGTCTGGCGCTCCACCCTGTCGTAGGCATCTTTGAGCGCCTGCGGCGGCACCTTAAGAGACTCGAGCTCGACGCCGTCGAACTTCCTCGTCAGCGCCAGAACTGCGGCGTCGCCGCCGGCCCGGACATCGGCGATGAGGCTGGCGACCAGCTCAGTCACCGCGACCGCGTCGGCGCCGGTCTTGCCGGTTTCCTTGACGATATGCATCGCTCCCACTCCCTCCCGAGGTGACCGGTCGAACCGCCTCGTTCTCACGAAGCGTCAGCGTCCCGCAGCGACGGCGCGCTCACGGCAGCGCGACCGGCTCCCTGTCCGACAGTCGCAGCCAGGACTCATAGCCGGCGGCTTGTGCCCATGCGCGCGCCTCAGCGAAGTGCGCGCCGACCTCGGCGGCGCGATGCGCGTCGGAACCGAAGGTGAGGGCGATGCCCTCCGCGCGCGCGCGCCTCAGCAGGCTCGCTGCCGGATACATCTCGGTCACGGGATGCCGCTCGAGCCCCGAGGTGTTGATCTCGATCGCCATGCCGGCCGCGGCGATGGCCTGGAGCGCGGTGCGTTCGAGTGCGCTCACGTCCGCTGAGGGGCGCAGGCCCCACTTCTTGGGCAGGTCCAGGTGGGCGACGACATCGAAGGCGCCGGTCTGCGCCGCCTCGGTGAGCGTCTCGTAGTAGCGCCGCCAGACGTGGTCCACGTCGCGCCAGCCGTCGGCTTCGAGGTGTCGCGCCTCGTCGAAGCTGAAGCCGTCGACGAAATGGACCGCGCAGAGGGCGTAATCGAAGGGAAACGAGGTCAGCAGCGCGAGCGTCTCCTCAGCGGCCTCGGGCAGGTAGTCGGCCTCGATGCCGCAGAGGAGGCGCAGCTCGGGGTAGCAAGCCGCGGTCTCGCGCACGGCCGCCACGTACTCCTCGACGCGGTCACGGCTGCAGCAGGCGTCGTCTGCAAGGCAGACCGGGGTGAAGTGCTCGGCGAAGCCGAGCTCAGGAAGACCGAGCTCGAGGGCGTGCTCGACGCAGGCAGCGAGCTCGTCGCAGCCGTCGGAGAAGAGCGTGTGGACGTGGTAGTCGCCGATGCGCATGGGCGTCACTGTGGGGCGCTCAGCTGAGCGCCGTCCCAGGTCGCCGGCGGAGGTCAGCATGGCAGCCGCACGGGGATGCCCTGCTCCAGCAGCAGATGCTTGAGACGACGGATCGAGCCCAAGCCATAGTGAAACACCGATGCCGCCAGGGCGGCATCGGCGCGCCCCTCTCGAAACACGCAGGCAAAGTGCTCCGCGCCGCCGGCGCCGCCGGAAGCGATCACGGGGATGCGCACGGCGACCGACACGCGGGCCGTAAGCTCGCAGTCGAAGCCCGCCTTCGTGCCGTCGCGGTCCATTGAGGTCAGGAGGATCTCGCCGGCGCCGCGCTCCTTTGCCTCCCTGACCCAGGCAAGCACGTCCCTGCCCGTGGGCCGGCTGCCGCTCGCGCTCCACACGTCCCAGGAGCTGCCGTCGCGGCGCCGCTTGGCATCGACGGCAACCACAACGGCTTGCGAACCGAAGCGCGTCGCGATTGCCTCGACGAGGTGCGGGTTCTCGAGCGCCGCCGAGTTCACGGCGACCTTGTCGGCGCCCGCTTCGATCACCGCGGCGGCCTGCGCCAGTGAGGCGATGCCGCCGCCCACGGTGAAGGGGATGAAGAGCTCGCGCCCGGCGCGCCGCACGACCTCGAGCGCGGTCCTCCGCCCTCTGCGCGTCGCCGAGATGTCAAGCAGGACGATCTCATCAGCTCCCGCCGCGCTGTGGCGCTGAGCCAGCTCGACCGGGTCTCCCGCATCACGCAGGTCGCGAAAGGAGACGCCCTTGACGACGCGTCCGGCGTCGACATCGAGACAGGCGATGATGCGCTTGCTCAGCATGTACAGAAGTTCTCGAGGATGGCGAGCCCGGCGTCCCCGGACTTCTCTGGATGAAACTGCACCGCGAACAGGTTGCCGCGCTCGAGCGCCGCCGTGTGTGGGGCGCCGTAGCTGCACCTCGCGACGGTCTCCTTGACCAAAGGCGCCGCGTAGCCATGGGTGAAGTAGACGAACACGCCCGAAGAGAGACCGGCCAGCAGACGGCTCGTGCCGCCGATCTCCAGTTGGTCCCAGCCCACATGCGGGGACTTCACGGTGACGGGAAACGCTTGACAGCGTCCACGAAAGACGGCGAGCCCGGAGAGCTCGGGAGCCTCGTCGGAGGACTCAAAGAGCCACTGCATGCCAAGACAGATGCCGAGAACGGGCGTGCCCTGCGCGATCTCGCGCTCCAGAGCCGCCCCCAGGCCCGTGGACGCGAAGGCCTCTGTCGCGCGGAAGTGGCCCACGCCGGGGACGATGATGCGCTCCGCCCGCTCGAGCGCAGCGGAATCCGCGGTCACGCTGCACTCGCGGCCGATGTGCTCCAGGGCGCGCTTCACCGAAGTGACGTTGCCGGCGCCATAGTCGACGATGGCGATCACAGCAATCCCTTGGTGGTCGGCAAGCTGCCCCGCAAGTGCGGGTCCCGCCGGCAGGCCGCACCCAAGGCGCGCGCGAAGGCCTTGAAGAGCGCCTCGATCTTGTGGTGAGCGGAGCGCCCGTAAAGCACGCGCACATGGACGTTGGCGCGCGCCCCGCGGGCAAAGCCTTCGAAGAAATCGGTGACCAAGGTGCTCTGCAGGTCACCGACGAGCTTCGCCCGGAGCTTCGTCTCCACGACCGCCGCGCTGCGCCCACCAAAGTCGACCGCGGCCAAAGCGAGAGTCTCGTCCATGGGCATCAGGAAGCTGCCCGCACGCGCGATCCCTTGCTTGCTGCCGAGAGCCTCTCCGAAGGCTTCGCCCAGGGCGATGCCGACGTCTTCCACGGTGTGGTGCTGATCGACGTCGAGGTCGCCGCCGGCCCGCAGGTCGAGATCGAATCCGCCATGGCGGGCGACGAGCTCGAGCATGTGGTCGAAGAAGCGGATCCCCGTTGACACCTGGTAGCAGCCGCGACCGTCGAGTGTGAGCGCCAGCGAGATGCTCGTCTCTGAGGTCTGCCTCTCGAGGCGCGCCGCTCTGACAAGGGCAGTGTCGCGGGTGAGCCCCATCAGCCCACCACTTTGTTGAGGGGGTACTCGACGATGCCCTCGGCCTTCGCCGCTTTCAGTTGCGGGAGGATCTCCCAGGCCCGCGCCTCTTCGATCACCGTGTTCACAGCTACCCAGGCCGCGTCACTGAGAGCCGCGACGGTGGGCTTGTTCAGCGCGGGCAGCACGGCCAGCACGCCGTCGAGGTCGTCGCGGCGCACGTTGAGCATCAGGCCGACGCGGCCGCGGGCCTCGAGAGCCCCGCGCAGCATCAGCGCGAGGTTGCGGATCTTGGCGCGCTTGCGAGGCTCCTGCCAAGACGCCGTGTTGGCGATGAGCTGCGTGTTGGACTCAAGCACCGTGTCGAGGATGCGCAGGCTGTGCGCGCGCAGCGAGCTGCCCGTCTCGGTGACCTCTACGATGGCGTCGGCGAGCTCGGGCGGCTTGATCTCCGTCGCGCCCCACGAGAACTCCACGTTCACAGGCACGCCCTTGCCCTCGAAGTAGCTGCGCGTGACCCCGACCAGCTCGGTGGCGACGGTGCAGCCGGCAAGGTCTTCAGGCCGGCAATAGGGCGCGTCCTTGGGGGCAGCCAGGACCCAGCGCACCGTGCCGCGGCTCTGCTTGGCGTAGACAAGGGCAGCGACGCTCTTCACGTCCAGGCCACTCTCGAGGACCCAGTCGCGCCCGGTGAGTCCCGCGTCGAGCACGCCGTGGGCGACGTAGCGGGCCATCTCCTGGGCGCGGATGAGCAGGCACTCGATCTCGGCGTCGCTCGTGCCGGCGAAGTACGATCTGCCGCTCAGGTAGACGTCGAGGCCCGCACACGAGAGTAGCTTGAGGGTCGACTCCTGGAGACTGCCTTTGGGGATCCCGAGTCGCAGCTTCACGGTCGGGCTCCCTGAGTCTCCGCGCTCTGCAGCTCGATGCTCTCCGTGAAGCACGACGCCGTGCCGTTGTGACAGATGCTGCCGTCACCCAGCACGCGCACGCGCACCAGCAACGCATCGCGGTCGCAGTCGGTGGTGATCGAGGTCACCACGGCGAAGTTGCCGGAGGTCTCGCCCTTCGTCCAGAGCCGCTCCCGGGTGCGGCTCAAAAACGTGACGCGGCCGGTCCGCAGAGTCTTCTCGAGGGCGGAGCGGTTCATGAACCCCACCATGAGGACCGCGTCGCTGTCGGCGTCTTGCAGGACGGCCGGAATCAGGCGGTGGTGCTTCTCGAAGTCGAGGTCGAGGTAGCTCATGGGCTTCTTGTCCCTTTCGCATCGGATGTGGGCAATAAAAAAGCCCGCTTCAGCTTGTCGCTTCAGCGGGCTTGACCTGGAATATGAGTGCTGGTCTCTAGGTGCGCAGCTCCGCCGACGTGTGGGTCACGTGATGATGGTGGTGGCGCCGTTTGTGGGTCAGCGAAGACATGCGCCAGCAACTATTCAGGAAGTCGGCGCCGGTGTCAATGGTGGGCGAGCCGCGCGTCGCTATCCCCTCAGCTTCCACGGCGCAGAGCCACTACCGCCGACACAGGTCGGCGTGGTGGTCATGGTTGTTAGCTGAACAGTAGTGGAGCCTGCAACTGCTCGCCCAGCTCACGCAGATGCGGTAGCAGCTCCTCGTGGAGGAAGTTCGCCGAGCTCGGTGTGGCACCTGAGCATGTACCTGTCGAACTGCGGGACAGTGAAAGCTGCGTACCCGTGGCCCGGCGTGTACAGCAGCCCTTTGTCGATCAGCCTCGAGCGGAGCGGGCCGGCTTGCTCTACGGTCCGCTGGATGCGCCGCGCGACTTCGCTCGCGCGGTGCGGTTGCGGCCCCAGCTCTGCCATGGCGTAGAGGTATCTGAGCTCGAGCTCCGTGGTGCGCTCCACGCGCACGCGAAAGAAGCTCTCGTCGAGCCCAGCCTCGACCAGGGGCAGCACCGACCTCACGTCACCCAAGGTCACCGAAGAGACCGAGGTCTCGTCCCAGACGATCCTGCCGTACTCCTGCAGGAAGTAGGGATAGCCCTGGGTGTACGAGACCATGAAAGCGATGGCATCCGCCTCGAGCTCGACGCCCAGATCCCGGGCGGGCAGAACAAGGGCGTCCCGCGCGTCGCTCGCGTTCAGCTCGGCGATCTGCGGAAAGCGGAAGAGCCGCTCACTGTACGACTTGGCTTCGCCGGCCAGGCGAGGGATCTGGGGTAGACCGGCGCCGACGAGCGTGATCGGCAGGGAGCGGCGGGTGCACTTGTGCAAGGCGACGATGAGAGCCTCGAGATCCGCAGGCCGCAGGAACTGGATCTCGTCGATGAGAAAGACGACGCCGACGCCGCGATCCTGGGCGGCTTCGCCGATCGCGACGAACAGGTCGGTCAGATCCTCCGGTAGCGCGCCGCTGTCTCCGCTGCCTGCGAGTGCATCGATGTCGAGGCCGGCGGTCATCGCGCCATCGGGATTGAAGGTGACGGTGAACGACTTGAGGACGGATGCGGCCCTCAGCACGCGGTCCGTCCACTTGGCCTTGGGCGCGATCTGCAGCAGTGCCCGGCGCACGTGCGCCGCCATCTTTGGGGCAAAGGCGGCGGTCTTCTCGACCTCCCACTCGACCGTGGCCCAGTCGCGAGACTCGGCCTTCTCGCGGAACACGTCGAGCAGCACCGTCTTGCCGACTCCCCTGAGCCCCGTGACGATCATGGACTGCTCGACGTGGCCGTTCTCGAGACGCTCCAGCAGGATGTCGAAGGACTCGATCTGCTTGTCTCGTCCGACGAGCGCCGGGGGCTTCGTGCCGGCGCCGGGGGCGTAGGGGTTCTTGCGTGGGTCCATGGAGATCCTTTTCAGACTAGACAGACCTTATCAGAGAGCGATAAGTCGTGTCTAGTCTGTAAAGAGGCGCTGTTTCCGAAACGGCTCCGCCGTACCGCGGGCGCGCGAGGGCAAATGCGCGCGGGGCGATCAAGGTCGCCGAGCAGACCGTTCTCACCCGCTCACTCGGCAGCGGCGCTAGCTCTGGACTGGCTCACAAAGGTCATGCCGACCGCCACTTGAACCGTGCCCTTGAGATTGGCAGGCCGTGCACGTCTCGCCAGCCAGTGAGATCCGACCTTGCTTCGGAGTGGTCCTCAGACCTGACTCTCAGAAGAGGCCAAGGTGCGTGGAAACCGGATGGAACGGGACTTCACCTCACCTTGCCGTAGGAGCGCAGTGCGGCGATCAGGAACGGCAGACCAAGCACGAAGAGTACGATGCCGATGATGAAGGTGGGCCGCGTGCCCAAATGGGTGCTACTTGAGAGCAGCGCGTGTGCGAGGGCGATGATCCCCGTCACCGTGAGGATGGTGCCCACGCGCAGATTGTTGGTCTTCGACAGTCTTCTCATCCAGCCTCCCGTCGCCCCCGAGATCACTGTGCTTTCATGGTTCCCGCTGTCATCTCTTTGACCTCCCCGCACGCCATCCCGGCGATGCAGGAAGAAGCGGCGGCGCTGATCGCGGGGCTGGTGTTCGAAGGGGAGTGGGCCCCATTACTCTCCTTGCCGCAGTGCGCGAACCGAACCGTCCATAGCCGGCCCGAGCAGGCCGCGCAGCGCGTCGGTGTACGCCTCGAGTGCCGCGCGACCGCGGCTGGTCAGCGCCACCGAGGTCCGCCCCGCGGTCCCGCTGCCGGTCTTCTCGCTGGTGAGGTAGCCGGCATCCTCAAGCCTGCGCAGATGCGTGATCAGGTTGCCGGGCGTCAGCCCGATCATGTCCTGCAGGCGCGCGAAGGAGAGCGTGTCGCCGTCGCGCAGCGCCGCCAACGTCACGACGATCCGTAGCCGCGATGGGACGTGGATCAGCGGATCGAGCGCGTCGGCGGTCATGCCCGCACCATCATGCGCGACGACGCAGCCAGACCTGAGCGGCGGCATGACCGAGGAGCGCGATGCAGCAGCCCACGCCGGCGAACGCCCACACCCAGGCCGGTCCCGCGAATGCGCTCCCGGCGCCGACGGCGACAAAGCCGAGTGCGACGCCGAGATTCGGCCAGTCTTCCCGTGCGGCCGCAATGGCCGCCCCGAACGCGCCGAGGACGATCAGCGGCGCCGTAGGCCCGCTCCCCCCGCAGGGCGCGCCCGCCGAGGCCGGTGGTCGCACGCCTGAGGACCGTGCCGCCCGCGATCGACATGACGATCACGAGTGCGTACACCACCGCGATGGCCGCGAGGCTCGGACCCCCGCACGGGTGCTGCCCGCGCACCGAGAACCAAACCACGCCGTAGATGACGAGAATGACCGCCGCTCCGATCAGCGAGAGCAGCGGCTTCTTGACCTCGAACTGGCGCTGCGCCTGCCTTCCGGTTTGCTCGAGGAGCGCCGCCGCC
>Ga0114951_10003820_pt1 | contig 15242 bp, 15 predicted proteins | sample AM7aDNAmetaG_FD_88677 | JGI IMG/M metagenome (GOLD analysis project Ga0114951, IMG submission 88677) | Freshwater microbial communities from Finland to study Microbial Dark Matter (Phase II) - AM7a DNA metaG | ecosystem: Environmental > Aquatic > Freshwater > Lake | place: Finland: Lake Alinen...
GGACAAGCACGACACCATCGGCGCGGACCTCGTGAACCATTGCGTGAACGACATCGCCGTGCTGGGCGCGGAGCCACTGTTCTTCCTCGATTATCTCGGCACCGGCAAACTGGAGCCGCACGTTTTCACCGAAATCATCAAAGGCTTCGCCCGCGCCTGCGCGGAAAACAACTGCGCGCTCATCGGCGGCGAGACGGCGCAGATGCCGGGCTTTTACCAGAAGGGCGAATACGACGTGAGCGGCACCATCGTCGGGGTGGTGGAAAAATCCAAGATGCTGAACGGCCAGAAAACCATCCGGCGCGGCGACGTGGTCATTGGCATCGAATCGAGCGGCCTGCACACGAACGGCTATTCGCTCGGCCGGAAGATTTTCTTCGAGCAGTTGAAATTGAAACCGTCCAGCCGCATCCCCGGCTCGAAGCTCACGCTCGGCGCGGAGTTGCTGAAAGTCCACGTCAGCTACGGCCCGCTCGTGCAAGCGTTGCTGAGGAAGTTTAACAATGTGCTGCCGGCTTCCAGCCGGCAGATCAAATCAGGTCAGAACCGCCGACAGGATGTCGGCGGCACGATTAAGGCCTTCGCGCACATCACCGGGGGCGGTTTCGTGGACAACATCCCGCGCGTGCTGCCGAAGTCGCTCGACGTCGTCATCAAGAAAGGTTCTTGGGAGATGCTGCCGGTCTTCAAGATCATCGCGGAACAGAGTGGCGTGCCGGACGAGGAGTTGTATCAGGTCTTCAACATGGGCATCGGCATGTTGAGCATTGTGTCGGCGGACCAGGCGGACGCGGTGCTGAAATTTATCAAGACGCAGAAGCACAATGCGTGGATCATCGGCGAAGTGGTCAAGGGCAGGGGCGTGGCGCGGGTGGTGTAGCTTCGGGCCTGTGGCCTGATGGTTGAGCCACAGGCTCAACGCTAAACGGTCGCGGCGGTCACGGCTTGGAAAGCTTGGGCCCGGAACGATTCGCCAGCGCGCGATACGCCAGTCCGGCCACCACCGCTCCGACCAATAATATCACGATCAAGATCAGGCTCATCCAGAACAGGCGCCGCAAAAAGCGGTCGGCATTGTCGTTGGTCTGCTGGCCGAGTTGCGCGATTTCCGGCGCGCTTTGGTTCACCGTGGTCAGCAGCACGTTCAGGTTGTTCGCCGCCGCACCGATTTGTGCCGCCGCCGTGCCGTAATCCAGCACGTTGAAAGGCTTGCTGTTCGTGTTGACGGCGGAACTGGTATTCGTCGGCGAAACGTATTTAACGAATTCCGTGAGCGACAAGATGGCGGCGTTGATGTTCGTGGCCGCCGCGCTGGCGGAATCGAGTGTCGAGCGCGTGTCCGTCAGCAGCTCGCGGGATTTATTGCCCTGGTCAGTCAGGCCGTCGAGGACTTGCTGGATGGCGGCCTGCCGTTGGTCGTTGACGAACTGCGGCAGCTGCTGGGCGGTCTTCGCAAAAATCTCAGAGGAAGTGGCGAGCCGGTCAGCGTCGTGCAGGATTTGCTGCGACTCGGGCTGGTCGGCGAGTTGATACGCCAGCACCTCCACCTGCCAGCTTAGAAGCATCGGCATCCGCTGGCTGTAATACATGGCGCGCTCGCCGAGTTCACGGGTTTCCTGGATGGCGGCGGCCGTCGGATCCAACCCGGCCAGCGGGTCGAGATACAGCAGGCTGAAAATACTGGTTGGCCCGGACGAGGCCTGCGTCGGCGTCTTGCCCAAGGCGGTCACGAATTCGCGAAACCGGATGGGTCCGACGTAACGCTGGTGGGGGTTTTTTGCGCGCCACTCCTGGATCAAATCCTTCAATTCTTTTTCTTGCACCGGCTTCAACACGCCGCGGGCGAGCAGCCAGACGTTGGTTTCCAGACTCTCCTGCGCGGCCAGCAACGGCTGGATGGCGTCGCCATAGGTTTCCACGCCGTAATCCTGGATCACCATCCGGGCCATGGTTGTCAGCACCAGCATGTCCAGCGCGTTGACCGCGGGGTTGGGGCCGGTGGCGTCCACAAAGGCCGATGTGGATTGGCCGAGCTTCCAGCGCAGCACCGCAAGGCGGACCGCGGAGTTGGTCGCCTTTATGGTGACATCGTCACACGCCTGGGCCACCGTGGCGGAATAGGTGTCCGCAAACCGCATCACCTGCGCCTGCAACACCGTGAGCGCGACCGGCCCCGTTGGCATGGTGGCGGTGAGTTGAAACGAATTCACGCTGGCCTTGGGCGGCGAACCGGAGAAGCGCACGCAGCCCGTGAGGGAAAACGCGAGCAGCGCCACCCAAACCCAGCCGGGCCGGCACGCGAGACAAATCAAGAATTGATGGCCGTTCCGATGCGGGTTGCGGGTTGTGTTCATTGATTACCGTCCGACTGCAAAATGTTATCAGCCGCAACGCGCGGCGCAACTTCGGAGTGATGTCCGGCGGCCGTCCGCCGGGAGCCGACCGGCCGCGCGTTCAACGGTCAAACATCAGCATGAAATACGCCCCGAACAGCAGCAGGTGGACGCAGCCGAGCAGCACATTGGTCCGCGGCAGGGAAAACGTCAGCATGCTGGTCAACAGGGTCAACAACAGCATCACCGTGCCCACCCCGTCCACGCCCAGCACCAGCGCGCGTCCGGTGGCGAGCGAGACGGCGATGACCAGCGGTATGGTCAGCCCGATGGACGCCAGCACCGAGCCGAGCAGGATGTTCACCGAACGTTGCAGGCGGTTGGCCAGCGCGGCGCGGATGGCGGCGATGGATTCCGGCGTCAACACCAGCAGCGCCATGATGAACCCGCCGAGCGCGGGCGGCGCGCCCAGCTTAAGCACCATGGCGTCGAGCGGAGCGGCCATCTGTTTGGCAAGCAGGACCAGCGGCAGGCCGTAAAGTCCAAGCATGACAGCATGGAACAGCGTCGAATGCGAAGAATGGTGCTCAAGTTCCGGGGCGGCCGCCTCGGCGGCTTCCTCGGGGGCCATGAAGAAGCCGCGATGCCGCTGGTTCTGGACAAACAGAAAGACGCCGTAGATGCCGACGGACAGCAGGGAGAGGAACACCATTTGAAAAGTTGAGAGCGTTGGTCCCGCCGTGGAGCGCGTGTAGTTCGGCAGGATCAGGCCGAGCACGGTGAGCGGCAGGATCATCACCAGAAACGCGTTCGCGCTTTGCAGATTGTAGCGTTGCTCATGGTGGCGAAGACCGCCCAGCAGCAAGGCGAGTCCGAGAAATCCATTGAGCACCAGCATGACCACCGCGAACATCGTATCCCGCGCAAGCATCGGCTTGGCCACGCCGGTGGACATCACGAACGCCACCATTGCCACTTCCAGCCCGGTGATGGCCAGCGTGAGCAGCAGCGTGCCCGCCGGTTCGCCCAGCCGGTGCGCGAGCACCTCCGCGTGCCGCACGATGGCGATGGCGGCGGTCAGGATCACGCCGCAGATGATCGCGAGCAGCGCGACCAGCAGCGCGGGCTGATCCAGCGCGGTGGCAATCCAGTCTTTGCCCAGCAACGCCAAGGTCAGCGTCAGGACGGCGAGGGCTAGCGGCCATTCGCGCCACCAGGGTTCACGGGACTGGGTTCTGTGGTTGGTCACAATAATTCGTCGGGTTGGTGCTTCATCGCAAATCAAATCATAGTCTGGTCCGGGCGCATCCGTTTTAAGCGGAAAACGGAGGGAATGATAATTCCCTCCGCTGAATTGGCATCAAACAAATCATCCGCCGGTTGACGGACTATTTTGTATCCGGGGCGGGCAACACCGGCGAGAGCGCCACGCCGAGCTTGCTGAAGCTGGCCTGGAGTTGCTTGATGGAATCGCGCAACGGCACGGCATCCACCTTGGTCTTGGCCACGACGTCCTTGACACTGGCGATCCCGCCGACCGTCAAATCGGTGCCGAGGTAAGTCTGGATGTCCTTCAAGTCGGAGGTGAACGGGCGCAGGGAGCTCTTCATTGCGAGATAGCTGGCATCCATGTCCTTGAGTTTGGCGGTGACTTCGTTCATGCGTTCGGTGCTGCGCTGGCGGAGGTCCGCCCCTTGAATCAGGTTCAGCTGGTTGCTCCAATTTTCGGAGTAGGCGGTGGCGGCATCGCGCATCGCCGTGACTTTGGCCCCGAGGGTCTCAATGGACTTGTCCAGATTCGCAGTGGTGGCCACGAACGCGTCATACTGTTTGCGCAGATCGCCCTGGGATTTGAAGGTGAGGTTGTTCAACGCGCCCAGCACGTCGGTCACCCGGGTGGAAGTCTGGGCGACGGCGGCGGCGGCGGCGGACGTGGCGTTGGCGGTGGCCGCGCCCTTGTCATAGCTCTTGGAAGCGCAGCCGGCCAGCACCGTCAGTGCGGCCGCGAGCGCCAGGTTGGTGGTGATCAGTTTCATGGTCTGTGTTTTCATAATTCGGTTTCCTCTCGTTGTTCGAGTGCGGGCAAATACTTGGCCGGCGCAAACGGGGATTATTATATCTATTCCCAAGGTGTCATCAATCTTTTCGTGCTGGTGTTTCGGAACCTTGGGACGAATAAAGCGCCACCAGTCGTGAAATGAGCACCGCCATGTAAAGCGTGCCGATCATCGCCTCCATCATCGCCAGCGTGCGGGCGCCGCTGGAGATCGGCGTGATGTCGCCAAAACCCACCGTGCTCAGGGTGATGAAACTGAAATAATAGGCCTCGAATTGCGACAGTGGATGCGGGGCCGTCACGCCGACCGTATAGGCGAACGGATACAGTTCCGGATGCGCCGGATTCACCGGATGCAGTTCCGACACCATCATATAGAAGGCGGTCCACAGGATGCCCAAGAGCAGATAGCCGGAAATGCCGGCGCATAATACCTCTGAGTTCACCCGTGGAGCGCGAAAGATGAAATGGAGCAGTTGAAACTCGACAAAGCCGATGAAGATCAGCGCGGTAAGACTGTGAACCGCGTGCGGCAATATGTCCGGCTGAAAATGATGAATCCAGCGGGCGACGACCGCCGGCAACATCAGCACCATGGCCAGCACCAAGGCCCGATGACTGCGTCCTACCGCCAGCACGCCCATGATTAGCACCACGGTGAGGAGGGCAGAATCTATGGTGGGGCCGTATTCAAGTTCATCCAGGAAGGGTGCCGCGAAGAGCATTAAAATCAGCGCGGCCAGAAACTGGGCCGTCGAAGATTTGAAATTACCGATGCGCACCGGCCGGCTGGACGGCCTTGACGGGGCGGCGGCTTTTTCTGGCGGATGTTCGGACATAGTCCTTGAATGGTTGAGAGTCTGGATTGGAGAGTCAAGCGGCAACCGGCGAACCTTGGCTGGACACTGATTCGTCTGGGAAATAAGCTTCAGGAGCATGGCCACCGCCAATGGCGGCGGGCAGGTCATGGAACCGCAATTGGAAATACTATCATGAGTTCGTTGACCATCGCATTGATCAGTGCCGCGTGTATTTTTGGCGGGGTGTTGCTGGGCTTGTGCCTGCAAAACCTGCTGCCCGATCATCATTTGAGCAATGATTCCAAGGACACCGTCAAGCTGGGCGCGGGCATGATTGCCACCCTGTCGGCGCTCGTCCTGGGACTGCTGGTCAGTTCGGCCAAAAGCACCTTCGACACGATGAATGCCGAGATCACGCTCAGCGGCGCAAAAATTGTTTATCTGGACCGCGTGCTGGCAGACTACGGCCCCGAGACCCAGCCTGCGCGCGAACTGTTGCGCCACTGTGTCGTCGCCTCCCTCCAGATGTTCTGGCCCGAAGAAAAAAACTCCACTTCCGGAATGGCTGCTTTTGAGCGCGCGAATGGCATGGAAGTTCTCCAAATGAAGCTCCTGGAACTCAAGCCGGCAACCGAGATCCAGCGACAGATGTTCCAGCAGTCCCAGCAGATCTGCAGCGAACTGCGACAATCCCGCTGGTTGCTGATTGAGCAGGCGCAAAACGTCCTGCCGAAGCCGTTCCTGGTGATGCTGCTCTTCTGGCTCACGGCGCTGCACATGAGCTTCGGCCTGTTTGCACCCCGCAATGCCATGGTGATTGTTGTTCTGTTTATCTGCGCGCTGTCGGTGTCCGGCGCGGTGTTTCTGATTCTGGAGATGAACCATCCGCTGTCGGGCATCATCAAGGTTTCCAGCGCGCCGATGCTCAAGGCGCTTGAGCATCTCGGCCAATAGTCTCCGGCGACCTTCTCCAAAGAAAAGGGCCGGAGTCAGCAATGACTCCGGCCCAGTAGAAATACAACGGGAGGATTACTTCTTCCCCGCTTTGCGCGCCGCCCACAACGCCTTCATTTTGGCGGAGAGCTTGGCTTTGGCCGCCGGGCTCATTTTGCCCTTGGCTTTCTTGGCGACCACCGGTTTTGCCGCCGCTTTAGCGACCGGGGCGGTGCCTTTGACCTTGGCCCAGCGCAACTTGGCTGCCGCAGAAATCTTGGCTTTGGCCGCCGCGCTCATCTTGAACTTCTTTTGCTTCGGTGCCGGAGCGGCCGCCGCGGCCACAGGTGAGCCGAGCAACTGGTTAAGCTCTTTTTCGAGCGACTGGATTTTTTCCTTCAACGTGGCGGCATTACGCAACTGTTGAACCGATAGGTTAGATATAGAACTCATAAGTGAGCCAAGTTAAACACTAATTGGCGGAGTTTGTCAATAAGTATGATAAAGGATACCTACTAACCTCTACGGTTTCTCCAGTAGAATCACCGCGGCTTCGGTCGATTGCACGGAGACACTATCGCCGATACTGACATCGGCCAGATTGACGGCTTCGCCGACTTTGATGGTCTTGGTCAGGCCATCGGGTAACTGTAAGGTCACACTATTATCCCAGTCATTGATGGCGGTGACCTTGGCGGTAAACACCAGCAGCCCCACTTCGGTGGCGAAGGCTTCGGTGCGGCTCGGTATCTTGACATGGAGTTTGGCCGTATCAGCGGCGGCGCTTGCCGGCACACTGTTGCGGCCGAGGAACACGGCCAGTTCTTCCGCCACGGAAACCTTCACCTCGTCGCCCGCCTTGATGTCCTCGAAGCCGAACGCGCCGGGCGCCGCATTATAGGTGACGCTGCTGCCGTCGGCACGTTTCAGGACGACCAACCGTTTGGTGTGGTCCACGGAGACCACCGTTGCTGTCGTCGAGCTGGAGTCGGTCACGATCTCACCGCCGAAACCGGAGTTATCGGCTAACGCTCCGGGCGCGATGGCCGTGCCGCCGGTGGTCGGACCCTTGGTTGAGCAAGCCGTCAGCAGCGCCAGCGGCAAAAGTGCCAGGACGACGAGCTGCAAGGCGTGGTGAAGGGAAGTTTTTTTAAATGTCATATAATTGAGGGGGAATCCGGCCTATGATTTTTTGATGGTGATCGCCGTCACTTCGTTGGAGCGGATCACCACGTCGTCGCCCGGCGCCATTTTTTCCAGCAGCACATCCGGGCCGGCTTTGATGGTCATGGTGCGGTCGTTGATGAACAGCAGGGTCAGCAGACGATGGTCTTGGTCCACCTTGATAACCTGGGCGTTGAAATTTCTGGTCTTGGGCCGGGAGGTGCCGTTCGCGCCCGGCAGCCGCCCATGATCCAAAATGTAGACACTGAGTTCCGCCTTCACCGTGGCACTGAGGGTGTCACCCACTTTCACTTGATCAAAATTACGGACGCCGGGGCTCACGTTGAAAGTCTTCGTGGATCCGTCATTGTGCTTGAGGGTGAAGAGGCGTCGTCCGGCATCGATGGATGCCACGGTCACCGGTTCCTGTATGATGTCAACGGGGATCCTGCCCTGGATCAAACCGGGTTTGCCCATGGGTTGGACATTGGCTTTGGATGCCGTCGTGCATCCCGTCGAGGTGAGGAGGATGGCCGGCAACAGCGCGGCCACGAGTGCGATACTTCTGCTTGTATTTTTCATCAAATAGTTTTCGTTACGGCTGAATCCAGCCCTGGCTGAGGAAATAGGTTTTAAGCTGCCGGGCGATAATCTTGGCCGTGCGGTCGGCATCGGCTTCGACATTGGCGGAGAAGGCTTCGGTGCCCACCTGCACCCCGCTGCTCACAACCGCCGAAGTCACCAGATGTCCGGTAAGGGCGCCGACGCCCATCGTCTCGGCCATGCCGGGCGAAGAGCCGCTCCGGGCATTGACTCCGAATTCAGTGACCAGGATTTTTTTGCCGGCGCTGAAGTCAAAGGCTTGAACCATGGTGCGGACATCCGTGCGGCCCATGCCCAGTCCGATCACGACCCGTTCGGCTTGGTCGCCCTCGTTGATGGAAAGGAATACTCCCTGGACCGCCAATGAATTCCCACTTTCGGGTGCCGGACTATACTCCCGGCTGACCACAAACCCGAGCGGCGTGATTTCTGTCACAAGATGGTTGGCCAGGGCGTCGGCAACCTTCCGGCCCACGGCGAGCTCGGCCTCCGTTCGCGGGGTCTTGTTCACCAGCGACTGGACGTCTCCGCTGATGCCGCTATCGAGCTTCACCTCGTCCGGCGACACGGCAAAATTATGAACATAGATGTGGTCCGGTTTCGGCAGCTTGCCGCCATACTGACTATCCAGGGTCACCGTGGTGCTGGCGCATCCGGCAAAGAGACTGGCGATACACACGGCCAGGCACAGTTTCGAAAGGGTTTGAATTTTCATGATCAGTCGGGTGGTTCGGCTTATAATTGGCCCGCCTGAAATTATCGCTACTCAAACAGTCTCGTCCATATAAATTTCCCGCCGCCGCACGCCTCAACCCAGCGAGTTGCTGACGATTTCCTGCGCCTCTTTGACGATGGCATTCAAATGCGCCGCGTCCTTGAAACTCTCCGCGTAGATTTTGTAGATGTTCTCCGTGCCGGACGGACGCGCCGCGAACCAGCCGCTGGCCGTCACCACTTTCAAACCGCCGATGGCGGCGTTGTTGCCCGGCGCGCGCGTGAGCTTGGCGGTGATCGCATCGCCCGCCAGCTTCAATTCCTTCACGGCTTCAGGCGAGAGCTTGGAAAGCTTCGTCTTTTGTTCCGGCGTGGCCGCCGCGTCAATGCGCGTGTAGTAAGGTGTGCCGAACTCCGCCGTCAGTGCGCGGAAATGTTCTCCCGGATCCTTGCCGGTGACGGCGGTGATCTCCGCCGCCAGGAGGTTCATGATCGGGCCATCCTTGTCCGTGGTCCACACCGTGCCATTGCGCCGCAGAAAACTGGCGCCGGCACTCTCTTCGCCGCCGAAGCCGAACGAGCCGTCGAATAGTCCGGGTGCGAACCATTTGAAACCCACCGGCGTTTCGCACAACTTGCGGCCCAGCTTGTTCACCACGCGGTCAATCATGCTGCTGCTCACGAGCGTCTTTCCAATCGCCACATTGAACGACCACTCCGGACGATGCGTCAGCAGATAGCCGATCGCCACGGCGAGATAATGATTCGGATTCATCAAGCCCGCCGAGGGCGTGACGATGCCGTGCCGGTCGGAGTCGGGATCATTGGCGAAGGCGAGTCGGAATTTATCCTTGAGGCTGACCAGGCTGGCCATCGCGTAGGGGCTGGAGCAGTCCATGCGGATTTTTCCATCGTGATCCACCGTCATGAAGGCGAACTGGGGGTCGAGTTTCGGGTTCACGACCGTGATATCCAATTTGTAAATGGAGTTGATCGGCTCCCAATACGGCAGCGCCGCGCCGCCGAGCGGATCCACGCCGAGTTTCAAACCGGCGGCGCGGATGGCTTCCATGTCCACGACGTTTTTCAAATCCTCGACATAGGGCAGAATGAAATCAATCTCATGCGTGGTGGCTGCCTTGAGCGCGGTGGCGAACATCACGCGCTTCACGCCGGAATTATTTCCGCGCAATAATTCATTTGCGCGATCCTGCACCCAGCGCGTCACATCCGTGTCAGCGGGACCGCCGTTGGTCGGGTTGTATTTGAAGCCGCCGTCTTCCGGCGGATTGTGCGAGGGCGTGATGACAATGCCGTCAGCCAGCCCGGACTTGCGCCCACGATTGTGGACAAGGATGGCGCGGGAAACCACCGGCGTGGGTGTCACGCCATCGTCGCGTTGGATGACCGTCTCGACACCGTTGGCCGCGAGCACTTCGAGCGCGGTGCGTTGGGCGGGCGACGACAGGGCATGTGTATCCTTGCCCATTTGCAGCGGGCCGTCGGTGCCATGACTCGCCCGGTAATCGCAAATGGCCTGGGTGATGGCGAGAATGTGCGCCTCGGTGAAGGTGCCCGACAGCGACGATCCGCGATGACCGCTCGTGCCGAAGCTGACCATCTGGTTCGCGTCGCTGAGGTCCGGCTTGCGCTCGTAGTATTCGCGTTCGAGCCGCGCCAGATCCACCAGCATGGATTGGGGTGCCGGTTTGCCCGCCAGAGGAGAAAGTGCCATAGGATTTATTTTAGTTTTTAAGCCGAGGTTTTAATTCACAACATCCAACTGTCAGGTAGACCAGCAAAATTTGAACCCGACGCCCACCGGAACGCCAATCAGTTTTTCCACGAGTGCCGTTTATTCCCTCTCAATGATCTTCAACGCGCCCTGAATGAAGCCGAGCGCGTAGGCCATGCCCGCATGCCACGGCGCGGCACAGCTCATCTGCGGCGCGTGATCGGGAATCAGGACACCCTGATAATTATTTTTCTTCAAAATTCGCAGCACGCGCACGATGTCCACCTCGCCGTCGTCGATGAACGTTTCCTTGTAGGTCGGGACTTTGCCGCGAACGTTGCGGAGGTGAACGTAGCCTAGCTTGTTCTGGCGACTGTAAGTGTCCACCGCATCATAGATGTTCCCGTCCGGCATTTCCGCGAGCGTGCCAATGCAAAACTCCAATGCGCTGCGCGGACTTGGCCTCAAATCGATCAACTTCTGGTAAAGCTGCGGCTGATAAACCAGTCGTGGCTGGGCACGGACGAAGGGCAGGGGCGGATCATCCGGATGCGCGGCGAGCGTGACGCCTGCGGCTTCGGCCACGGGAATCAATTCATCGAGAAAAAATTTCAGCCGGGCCCACAGTTGTTCGTGCGTGGCGGAGGGAATCTCGCCGGGCGCGGCGTCTTTGTCAAAGACCATGTTCCACGCCATCCCATTTGGTAGCGGTTTCTCGAGCGGGCCGTCCATGCCCACGGCCTCAGCCTCGCCGCGCGCGAACGGGCCTTTGACGCGGCCCGCAACGCCGGCGATGGAAAAGTTGTAGCCGAAAACCGGAATGCCCGCGCGCCCGACATTGCGGATGATGATTTTGAGATTATCGATCTGCGCCAGTTTCTTCGGGCCGTCGAGCAGCACATCATGCCAGTGGGCCGGATCGAAATTTTCGATGGCTTCAAGTTCCAGTCCGGCGGCGTTGATTTCGTTTTTGATCGCGGCAAGTTCTTCAAACGTCCAAATCTTATCCGGATCACCGGCGAGGCCCCAGCCCGTGTCGTCGCCGACGGGCTGGTCGCCGGGCTGGTTGCTGCGGGAGGAGCGGAAATAATCCACGAGGTGAATGACCAGGTGGGTGCAGCCGCATTGCCGGGCAAAGCGATAATGCTCCGCGTTGAGCTGATGGCGATAAAGTCCTAGTCCGAGTTTCATGAAATGATATGTCCGGACAGAATAATTAGATTGGACGAAGACCGCAAACCGATGGTGAAGAAAAAACTCCTGACTGAAGATCGTTTTAAAGTGGTGCCAGTGGGAGGAATTGAACCTCCGACCAAAGGCTTATGAGTCCTCTGCTCTACCCCTGAGCTACACTGGCCACCGAAAACGGTCTTATATTTTGCGGACATTTCGCGCGCTGTCAAACCTGAACCGCAAACAGAAAGCGACGAGCGCAAAAAATCATAAAAAAGCGGGGCTTGGTTTGACCCAAGCCCCGCCCTGAAAACTGGCTATCGATTAATAGCGTTCACGACGACCGCCGCCGGCTCCGCCGCCGCCGTATTCACGACGACCGCCGCCGCCGCCGCCGGGGGCGCGTTCTTCACGGGGCTTGGCCACATTGACGGTGAGTGCGCGACCATCCAACTGCGCGCCGTTCAAGGCGGCAATGGCTTTCTGCGCTTCTTCCGCCGTGCTCATGGTGATGAAACCGAAACCGCGCGGACGGCCGCTCATGCGGTCCATCATCAGGTTGGTTTCCGTGACCGTGCCGTGCGCCGCAAAGGCGTCCTGCAGGTCGTTTTCAGTGGTATTGAAGGAAAGATTTCCTACGAATAGTTTGTTGCTCATTGATGTTTTACTGTCCGACTAACACTGCACTCACCAGACTGTTTCCGAACTTCGGATTTCAAATCATCACTGAACTACGTTCACTTGAGGATTTACCATGCCGTGGGACTGACAAGCTATCTAACAGATGGGTCAACTATGGACTAGGGCGGCGGAATAGCAAGGTTTTTCTTTGTTGGCAATATGATACAGTGCCGCCATGCGAAAGTTGCCGCGCTCATTTTATGACCGGGACACGATTGTTGTCGCGAAGGAATTGCTTGGGAAACTGCTCGTCCATCGTTTGCGCGGCGTGAAACACCTCGGTAAAATCGTGGAGGTCGAAGCCTATCTTGGCCCGCACGACCTGGCCGCACACTCGGCCAAGGGGCTGACGAAACGAACCCAAGTCATGTTCGGCCCGCCGGGACATGCTTACGTCTATCTCATTTACGGCGTGTATCACTGCATGAATGTCGTGACCGAGCGCGAAGGCCATGCTTCGGCGGTGCTGTTGCGCGCCATTGAGCCGGTGAAAAATCTCGCGGGCCGGACTCAAGGCCCAGGTCTCCTCTGCCGCGCCATGGAAATCGACCGGCAACTCAACGCCCGGGATTTGTTGAGCGACGATTTCTTCATCGCCGCCCCGGAAGAACCTGAATCGTTCACCATCATCAAGCGTCCGCGCATCGGTGTGGATTACGCGAAACACTGGGCAAAGCGGCATCTGCGCTTTTACATCAAGGGTAATCCGTTCGTTTCCCGGTTCTGATTCCCGGAAAAATTGCGCGAAAACATATCCATTCCCAATCGGTGGGGGGTTCACCCCATGGCGGTTGGCGAAGGCTGCGGGCATATTCCAAGCGGATCAACTGGTTCGCCAGACGCCAGAACTGAAGATAAATTCAAATGCCACAACACCCGACGCGCCGCGAATTTGGTTTTTGCGCAAGCGGGTGTAGATTGAAAGCGAATGAATCCTGATGCCTCCAATTTTATGCAGTCGATTTGGCAATATAAGCCAATCATTCTCGTGCTGCTGATCGGCGGGCTGATCATTCTCGTCCTGCTGGTGGTTGACACCCATCGCCATCGCAACAAACAAAAGCGGCGTCACAAACGACTCCACTAGGCTCGATTTCAACAGTAACCCGCTCACATCGGCGAAATGGCCCAATCCGGTGGTGGTGCGGTGAAGGCGGTGGGCAGCTTGGTTAACGGGTGCACAAATTTAATCTGCGATGCGTGCAGGCACAGCGGCGAATCCTCCACGGCGAGGGTTTGCAGGTCGCCGAATTTTTTGCCGGGCAGGTAAACCGGATCGCCGCAAACCGGAAATCCGAGATGCCAGAGATGCACGCGGATTTGATTCGTGCGACCGGTCAATGGTTTCGCCTCCAGCAACGCCGTGCCGTCGGCATTTCTTTTCAGCACGCGAAATTCCGTGCGCGCAGCTTGCCCAAATTCCTCGTCCACGGTGCGCGATCCCAGTTCGCCCGACTCCCCGCTGATGGGCGCGTCGCAACTAAACACATCTTCCGGCGGCTGGCCTTGCACGCGGACCAGATACAGTTTCTCCACCGTCCCGCGCGCGAACTGCGGCTGCAGCCGTCCGGCAAAATGCTGCGTGCGCGTCACCAGCACAATCCCCGTGGTGTTGGCGTCGAGCCGGTGCGCCGGAAAGGGTCGTTGCGGATGGTAAACGAGGCCGAGGATATGCCGGAGCGTGTTGCGATAAAACCGCCCGCCTGCGTGCATCGGCAGCGGTGCGGGTTTGTTCACCACGATCAATGCCTCGTCCTCGTGCAGAATTTCGATCTGACCGTTGACGTCCGGTTCGGTCACATTGGGAAACAGGTGCCGGTAACGCTCGCCGGCGCGAACGATTTGCGTGGCGGCAACCGGTTCGCGTTCCAGGTTCACCACGAGGCCGCGCGCACATTCGTTTTCCCAATACGTCCGTGGCACCTCTTTGACCACCCGGCAAAGTGCTTCCAGCATAGTCGCGCCGTCGCAATCTTTCGGGACGTTGATGGACTTATAATTCTCGCGCGGCTCGCTGCCCGGCAGCGGCGTGGTGACGCGGCGGATCGCGTCGTGACGCTGAGCGATGGTGAGCGCCATCTGCTCAACGGGCGTCTTGATACAAAAGGGACACGACTGGCCGGGCACGTAGCGCTGGTCCGCCTGGTCCGCCTCGCTCAACGGCGTCTGGCAGCGGAAACATTGCGTGGATTCCGTCTCCTGCAGACTCGGATCCAGGCCCACGCGCTGGTCGAACACGAAACATTCACCGTCGTAATGTGCGCCGCCGCATTCCTCGAAATATTTCAGGATGCCGCCGTCGAGCTGGAAAATATTTTTGAAACCTTCGCGTTCCATGAACGGCCCCGCCTTCTCGCAGCGGATGCCGCCGGTGCAAAACATGACGATGGGCTGCTCCTTGAGCGCAGGCGGCAGCTTGCGGACGGCTTCCGGAAAATCGCGGAAGTGATCCACGCCGATCGGCAGCGCGTTCTTGAATGTGCCTAACTTCACCTCGTAATCATTGCGCGTGTCGAGCAAGGTTACAGGCCGGCCTTCGTCGAGCCATTGTTCCAACTCTTTCGCCGCGAGTTTGGGCGACGTGCGTTGGGCCGGATCAATGCCCTCGACGCCGAACGCGATGATCTCCTTTTTGATCCGCACCAGCATCTTCGTAAACGGCTGATGTTCCGTCTCGCTGATTTTCGGCGACAAATCTTCCAGGCCGGGGATGCTGTGCAATTCCGCCAGCAGCAAATCAATTTTTCCCCGCTCGCCCGCCACAAAAAGATTGATTCCCTCGGCGCTCAGGAGAATTGTGCCTTTGAGTTCCCAGCTTTTGCACAACGTCAGAAGCCGCGCTCGCAGCGAACGCAATTCCGGCAACGACACAAACTTGTAGGCGGCGATATTGAGAGTTTTATTCATCGAAACAGGCAGCAGCGTAATAAACTCTCCGCCGGAAGCCGAAATCAAAAAGCAAGAAACAAAGGCCGACAGGGAATCAACCCGGTCCATCCTTTGTTTCCGTGCTGCGCAAATTTGGCTCGCGGCTTACAGCCCATTCAATA
>Ga0114951_10003821_pt1 | contig 15240 bp, 15 predicted proteins | sample AM7aDNAmetaG_FD_88677 | JGI IMG/M metagenome (GOLD analysis project Ga0114951, IMG submission 88677) | Freshwater microbial communities from Finland to study Microbial Dark Matter (Phase II) - AM7a DNA metaG | ecosystem: Environmental > Aquatic > Freshwater > Lake | place: Finland: Lake Alinen...
CCGCCAGGCGTAATGTAAACGTCTTTGCATTGGCAGACTTTGTTGACTTCTTTGAAGATGGTGGGTTCCTTTGGCATGCCCATGAGGAACTTGTGCTCGTTCTTGCCTGAGAGAATGGTTTGGTAGATGGGGTTTTTTCTGTGGGTTACACATTTGATTTCAACGACGGGCTGCTGGCGAATGCGGTCTTCGATGCCTGTCAAGTCAAGGAATGGTCCTTCTGAGGCTTTTTCCTTGGTTATTCTGCCTTCCAAAACGAATTCGCAGTCTGCAGGAACCTCCAAATCAACCGTTTTGCATTTCACCAACTCAGTTTTTTCCAGAGCGTTCGCCATTCCCAACTCATCCACACCCATCGGCAGAGTTGTAGCCGCCGAAAGCAGCACCGCCGAGGAATTGCCTATGCAGAAGGCTATGTCTAGTTCTCCACCTGCCTTCTTGAGCGCAGTGTCGGTTCCGCGGTTCTCAACGATTCGGGGAACAAAATGGTTTTTATCTTTAAGCATGAGTCGGTGGAAACACATGTTCCTGCCGCGCTCGGGGTCTTTAACGATGGATACTGCCGAAGCAATGTATTTTCCGCCGTCCTGTTCTGTGTAGCGCATTATGGGCAGTTTAGTTAAGTCAACGTTGGTTTCGACTACTTCTTGGCAGGCGGCTTTTTGTACCATGGATGGCGGCGCGGGGTGCTCGATGGCGGCTAAAAGTTTTGGCAAAAGCTGCATTTTGCTTATGCCCAGCGACCGCGTAATCAAATCCTTCGAAGAAACCAACCCAGCCACAACGGGGTAACTTGACTCTTTGACTTTTTCAAAGTAGACTGGTTTCTCGCCTAATGCGTTGATTATGCCTGCCATCTCGTATTCGGTGGAGACGGGCTTGGTTATTTTTGTTAGTTCGCCTTGTTTTTGAAGCTGTTCGATGAAATTTCTTAAGCCCATTTGGTTCGCCTTTAGCTCAATTTACCTCGTTGCCTTCTTAAAAAACAATCGCAAACCCAGCACAATTTCTGTTTTCTTTCTTTATGAGGATGGGTGGTTCGGAAGTGTTCCCATCCCATCTTTGGTTGTGGGGCTGTTTGGTTTTTTGGTTTGGGCTGTTTTTCAGTTGCTGCTGGGATGGGGCAAGTGAGATTCTTAGTTGCAAGTCGATGTAGCGCCATGTTGGTGTGGATGGGATGGGCATGAGGAAGCATGTTGCCGGTATGCATCTTAGCGATGGCAAGACTTAAAACCGCAGTTTCAAGGTTTGGTTAGGGGAATGGAATTGCTTGTTATCTGTTAACTAGTTTTTTAAGAGTCCATAAGCAACCACGAGGTATGACCGGTAAAATCTGGACAGCTCAACAAGAAGCTGAACTAAAAACACTTGTCGAGGCAGACTCAAATGTCGATGAAATTGCCGTTAAACTCCAAAAAACACCCAAAGCAGTAATCACAAAAGCTCAACGCTTGGGTTTGCGGCTTCAAACCGAAGACTATGTGAACACTTCAATAGCTATCCCAAGGGAATTGCCTAGCGTTGAAGAGGCCCTCAAGATGTTGGCGGGTGCTCTCAAAGCCTCGATTAAACCTGGGCTCAATAGGCTGGAGGTTCAACGTTTGGAAGCGGTAGCGAACATTTCGAAAACCTACAAGGAACTCCTAGGCGATTATGTTCACTATAGAGATGTTGAGCGAAAACTAAAGGAAATGGAAGAGCAAAATGCACAACTTAAACAAGCGCTCAAGGAAATCCAAGAAAGAACCTCGAGCTCTACGCCCCAACCAGTTCATAGCCAAGTGGCGTGAGGTCGAGCAAGAAAACAGTCAACTAAAGCAAACAGCTACCGAACGGACTCAACAATTAAGCGCTAATGCCGCTGACTTTTTTGAGCAGGTCTTGGGTTTTAGACTCTTTGCCTATCAGAAAGAGTTCGCTGATATTTTTGAGAATAACCAGTTTACAGCTGCCCGCTGGTGTAGACAAAGCGGCAAAAGCCAAACCATATCTGCGTTGCTACTAAAGTACGCGGTTACTCACCCCAATGCGGCGATCGGTATAGTGGGGCCTTCTTGGCGCCAAACCAAAAGAATCATATCGCGAATAGCCGTCTTTGCCCACAAACTACCAGCAGGTATTTTTTTTAAGCCCCAGAAGACCGGGATTCATTTTGTTAACGGAAGCAGCATTGAGGCTTTCCCTAACAACCCTGAGACAATCAGAGGCCCAACGTTTGATGTAGTGTATGCGGATGAGTTTAACTTTGTAGCTAACGACCAAGACCTCTATGACGCCATTCTCTATACGCTTGGTACGACTAATGGTAAATTCGTCTGCAGCAGCACGCCTTGGAATACCGATAGCGTCTTTTACAAGATTTTTACCCACAAGAACTTTAGCAAATTTAAAACCTCTCATGTCACAATCGAAAAAGCCCTAAGCCCCAACGGACCTTTAATGCCCAATACTATCCAGGAGATAAAAACTCAGATGGGTGATGATCCTTCACGTTGGCAGCGAGAAATGATGGCTGAGTGGGTTGAAGATGACAACGTCTGGTTAACTCAGAGCTTAATTGCTTCCTGCATTGGCACTGAGAAGAACTGCAGCGAGGAGCTTTATGCGTTTGACCCGCAAAGTTCAAGGGAAGGGGATTTTTTTGCTGGCCTAGATTTGGCTCAAACCAGAGATTACACTGTTTTCTCAGTCGTGGAGCGGCAAAACGAGAAACTCTATTTGCGTCACCTAAAAATCTTCAAGCAACCCACCGTATATGCGCCAGTTTTAGCGTACATCAAAGCCTTGCAGGATCGCTGGGGCGGCTTTGCACGCGTAAGAGTAGATTTTACCCGTGAAGGTCCAAGCTTTATCTCTGATATGGAAGCGGCGGGCATTGAGAACGGTGAAGGCGTAAATTTTAGTGTGCCAAGAAAAAGTGAAATGGCAAGCCTGCTAAAACAAAGAATGCTAAACAAACAATTCTACTATCCACTACTAAATTGGGAGACCCCATACCGAGGAGACATATGCACCGAACTCAATGAAGAGCGCTATGACCTGCGAAGAGACGGCAACATCGGCTACTCCCACCCCTCAGGAACACACGACGACGTGTTTTGGAGCATAGCATTAGCAGTATACGCAACAACCGACATGGCACCTGAACCCTTCATAACAGTTATTCCTCGAAGCTAAATGTCAATCTGTTCAAGAAGTGCACAAATTTGGTGGGGCCGCTGGGTCTCAGACCCAAATCAGACTGTGTGAAAAGTCTCTTACTCTGCAGTCTATTAACCGTTAACCTTAAATCTAGACTAGCCTTAGAGCAACTGAAAACCCATGAGCGAACATGTAAACGGAACTCACAGAGACCAAACAGTGCTTTTCCCCAATACCATCGACCAGTACGTAGACAAAGAAAACCCGGTCAGGTTCATCGACGCCTTCATCGACAGCCTAAACCTGGAAAAGCTTGGTTTCAAGCATTCAGTACTCGCAGACACCGGCAGACCGTCTTATAATCCCTCAGACCTTCTCAAGCTCTATGTTTATGGCTACCTCAACCAGGTTAGATCAAGCAGGAAAATGGAGAAAGAATGCCACCGCAACGTCGAAGTAATGTGGCTCATGAAAAAGCTTGCTCCTGACTTCAAAACCATTGCCGACTTCAGAAAAAACAATGTGGACTGGATCAAAGGTGTATTCAAAGAATTTGTGTATCTCTGCAGAAGCCTGGATCTTTATGGTGCGCAGCTAGTAGCGATTGACGGAACCAAGTTCAAGGCTGTCAACTCAAAGAGCAATAACCTCAACGAGAAAACAGTCGCTTTAAGGCTTAAAAAAACAGAAGAAAAGATAGCAGAGTACATCAAAGAAATGGATCAAAACGATACAGCTGATTCATCTGAAGATGAAAGCGTCAATGTCAATGAGCTCAAGGAGAAAATATGCAAGCTTGAAGAGGAAAAGCAACGATACGAGCAGATTCAAGGCTAAATGAAGGCAACAGGCCAGAAAGAGGTTTCACTCGTGGATCCAGAAAGTCGTTTAATGCGGGTAGATAGTCAAAGGCTTGAAGTCTGCTATAACATTCAGGCATCTGTGGATGCAAAACAGCACCTAATTGTGGAATGATGTTATCAATAATTCAATTGATCATCACCAGCTAACGACTGATGCTAAGGCTGCAAAACAGGTGCTTGGCGTCGATCAGCTGGAAGTTTTGAGTGACAAAGGATTCTATGTTGCAAATGACCTCGTTGAATGTGAAGAAGCGGGGATAACGGTGTTTATGCCGATTTTAGCTTTCAATCCTACTAAGAGTGTGGGTGTGCCTGAGCCCGAGTTTGGTTCTGAACGGTTTATTTTCGATGAGGTCAAGGACGTTTATGTTTGTCCTGTTGGGAAGGAACTGAGTTTTTGGAAGTGCAGTTTCAAGAGTAAGCCTGAAAATGGCAAGCGTTACAGAACAGTTTCCTGTGATAGTTGTGCTTTTAGAAGTAGGTGTACTCGGAATAGGCGGGGCAGGATAATGGTGAGGTGGGAGTATCAGGATGCGGTTGATAGGTTCAGAGCACGGCTGATGAGTTCTGAGGGAAAAGAGAAGGTGCGTTTGAGGAGGATGTTAGCGGAGCATCCTTTTGGAACCATGAAGCGGGCTTTCAATCAGGGCTATTTGCTGTTGAAGGGTCTTAGAAAAGTCAAAGGAGAAGTAGGCTTTACTATGCTTGCTTACAATATGAGGCGGGTTTTCAACATTCTTGGAGTTGGAATGTTAATGGGTTTGATGAAGGCGTAAAAAGAGAAAATAAGTGAATAAAAATCCTCTACAAGAGCGTGAGTGCCAGATATTCTTAGGCTTTAACTCTGAGTTTTAACACAGTCTGAATTGGGTTCAAATCCCGCCCTGCTCATGTATGAAAAAAATGTGGCGAATCTCTACCTTCTTATGCTGCTCGGGGAATTCTTGCTCCTCCCTTTGAATATTACGTAAATTAATAACCCTGATAAAATTAGAAAAGTTCATGGGTTTGCATCCAAAGTTTGAAGTGTTGCCAGTAGTATCTTCGTTTTTGGATTATCTTTGTTCAATCGTATAATTCGAATCTTTCCATGTCTGACTTTCACTCTGAATTCGTTTATGATAATCCCTTCTTTTTCCAGCAACATAACATTTCTGTTCAATTCGTTGTAAGTACTATTTACCTTGCTTACCAATTGCATCACTTGCAGCTCCCTTGTTTTAGACAGCTCTCGCAGGATTTTTTGCCGCAAAGAAGAAGCAAGCACCTTACTTAGATCCAAACAAACACCTTCGTTTGTATAAGCTGTGATGTTTTTTCTTCAGCTCACTTGAAGAAGGGTTCGTCCGAAGCCGTTTGATTTACCTTGATGTATCGGTGTCTACGGCAAAAGCTCAGAATTCTATTCAACAGTTCATCGGTCTGATTTTCAAAATCTTTTATGAAACCAACCTGTCCAGTTTGCACTCTTATCTCAAAGGATCCGTCATTTTCAATTAACTGGTAAAAACCAAGCTTTTCGCCAGCGTAGTCCTCAAGAACATCCCACTCCTCAATTACATGTATCAATTCATTCACCTAAACGACCTTGTAGGCTAAGGATAAAGAGTTACCCTCACTGCAAAGCCATCATAGCTTTCGATGACACCGCAAAGTCACATATCAAAACAAAATTATTCCAGTGCATCAAGAAGCTTAAGGAGCTGATCCTCAGAAGCAGTTTTAAGAAGTTCCTCTATACCTTTCTTGTCGAATTTTAAGGCCACTTTCGCGCGAAGATTAAGCCCATAGAGCACAGAATCCCAACCTGGCTTAAGCCGGTCTACTTCCGTTTTGAACTAACCAACCCTGCTCTTCTAACGCGTTCATCCTTCTGCTTACAGTCCTATAATCGACGTGCCTAAAGCCTTTGATTCCTCTAATTTCCTTGTACATATCATAACTTGCAAGAACCTTCTTGGAGAATAGAATAAGAAGTATGACGCGGTTTAAGCTCTCCTCTCGACCACTAAAAATCTTAAGCTTTGTGCCTTTGTTTTTTTGCCGCGCCAAAGATTTATGTTCCCCCTCTTAACTTTGGAGGGAAATAAGAAGGCACTGGACTAAGCTTATCACATTAACCTATAGTTTTTATTGGTTTTGTCCGAGGCAAAATTTTTCTAGACCTAGAAATGGCTTGGGCAAAACATGAAAACCGTCTATACGTTACAAAATTGCTAGTTTCAAATCAAAAAAAGGTTGTTAAATTATGTTTTTAGCGTATTTCAAAGATGGGGATTTCTAGGTCTAGAAACGATTTACCTGAGACTTTTCCAAATCTAAGTAGTCATATTTTGCTTTTGCGGGGCAACTAAAGTAACTAAGTCATCTGGTTTATTTGCGTGCTAATGCATGTTTGTTTCTTACCAAAACAATCTCAATTATTTCTTCGTCAGCGGTCTCTCTAGTAGTTACAAATTTCATTTCAAATTTCTTGCCAATAAAAGGATCGATTTTTTCATGAAATTTCTTGGGCACCCTCATCAAGATACCTCTATATCGGTACACTGTGTTATTTTTGTAAGGCTTTTCCACCCAATAAATCTGAAACTTTACCAAAGAGCAATCCTCTTTAGGGATAATAAGCAGTCACAACTAAAACGGCTTTCTTGCATAAGTTACGTCAAACTTCACATTTTCTTTAACAGTTGTTTCTTAATCTCTATCATTAATGCTAGCAAGTATCATTGAGGCCTTTTATGGCTATAAAGAAAAATATTTGTTAGTACGTCCTTTGTTGACTTTTGCTTCCATTTCATAAAGTCCTAAAATGTTTGACAATTAAAAACGGAGATATGAAACAAAATTCAACAGGTCGTGTGCCTTTTAAGGTTTTTCTATACTTCAGCAGGTTACGCTCAAAATTCGTTGTTCTCTTTTATTACTTTTTCAGACAATCTTTAAACTTAGTCTCAGTCTCATTAGCAAATCAACAACCAAAAATAGTTAGCGCTTTAAAGGTGTAATCCACCTCTCTTAACTTGTAGTTAAACGAAAAGTTCACATTGAAAATTCTTGTGTTATCATTTAGAAGATTTTTTTAGGCTGAATTTACTCAATGGAGTTTTTCTTAGGTTAAACGGCTGTCCAGCTATCAACACTTTTTTGGGCAAAAGGTTTCTCCATTTACGTAAAAACGATAACTCGACATCTTTCCTTCTTAGATCGTCTGGAAGTATCTCAGGAAGTTTTTCTCTTATAGGATACCAGCGTGAGCATTTAGGGCAAAAAAGCGTCCCGGTTATCACTTCATCTTTCCCCTCAAAAACATACAAGTCCATAGGAAAACAACCGTCTGCCTGACAAGCAAGATAATGTAATAATCTGCGTTTCATTATTGGCAACCTCAATATCGGAATCCTTAGTTTACTTTTAAGAAAGCCGATGTGTTTGTGAAATTAACTACCTGCACATTAGTTGCAGTGGTAAGTTTCGCAAGTTCACTTGTAAATAAGTTTACACTTGACTGATAATTAGGTAGCTATGAAGATAATTAAAAAAAAATAAAAAGGGAGTTGTTAAAGCAAGCCTAAATGTTATAACTTGCTGGTTTGTTGTTCAGCGGTGAGACCTTCGATTTGTTTCTTTAAATTAACATTTTCATCGACCATAGTCCTAATAACAGCGTTAATTTCTGTCATCATTTCATTGATACGGAGTTGTACTTTGGCAAGCAGCTGTGTGGCTAGCGAAGTTGGTGTAAATGTTTTAGGAACCGCTGATTTTTCGTCAGACAATTTTGTAATCACCTCCAGTTTGGTTTATTCAAATTTGATGTTGATGGTTTTTGACGTGGTTAATTCTTCTCGGTTTCGGTTAGTAACTGTAGTAGAAGTATTGTACGTAGTGATAGGAGTTGGGTTCAATCCAAACTGATAGATCTCCCCCCCAATTGCCGTCGATTATCCATCCGTATAGATAGCATCCATCTATGTTTCCTGGCGTGAAGTCAAACCAAGTGTTTGCACACAAATAGTATGTACCCTGATCATAGATGCCTTCGTTCACCAATACTTGGTAACCAACGGTAGCGGGTTGCGCCCATCCACTTGCAAAAATTGGCTCCACAGTATGATCTGCAGTCAAGTAGATGTAGATGTATTTTTGATATTGCTGTACCTCTTGTTCATTATCTGTCCAGTGGTCAATGATGTAACCTTCATTTGATTCAGCCCATATGTAAAGTTCAGTGCCATATTGGTAGGTTCCAGACGAACCTTGAGTGATGTATCCACAGTTAGGGTCACAATTGATTGTTACTTGGTAGTATGGAATGGGAATAAATGTTGCTGAAATTGTATGAGTATCTGTCACATTATTGAACAGATAACTATTGATAGCTCCCTTGTCAACACCGTCAGCGTATACATGTGAAATAAAATATCCAGATTGAGGTGTTATGGTAAAAGTCTGATCATGATATGTCCATACGTTTGTTGTGCCAGGGGAAATTGTTCCACCTGTGTTTTGGTTTACAGTAATGGTCTTTTGTTCATTGAGCTTAACCGTCTGGTAAACACGGTAAATATTGACTCTACCAGGATCTGAAGGGTTGGCGTCCTCGCCATCATGGAAATACAATCCACGGCTTGCAGTTGAGTCAACTGTCAAATGGAGCGTATTTGTATGGCCAGGGGCATCATCATAACCACCGTTCTGTGTAAAGACTAAATCCGTCAATTCAACGCTATGAAACATGTGGTGACCATAAACCTTTGTATGATAGAAATCAACCGAATTTCCATTATTGACCCGAACACTAAACTTGACATAGTCTCCAGTAGCATTGCTTGTGTCATTGGGGTAATCGGTGTTGAATAGGCTAATGTTGTTGAAATTGAATAGACAACTTTTCGGGGCCAAATAATTATTCGACAAGTTTGCAGGATTTGTCCATGTCCAAGAAGCGGTTTCTCCAATAGCTATTGAGTGATGGTGGTCACCATCGCAACCTACATGGTCATCATAATCCCAGCTGCAAAAGCTTAAGTTGGAAGGACAATCATCATAGTTGCAAGGCGCGTCTATCTTTGTCGCAAAATCCGATAAATCTGATTGCTGAGGGAATGTTTTCTCTACGCGAAATTCATGCTGACAGGAGCCTAACGTTTCGTCACAGTCGCATCCATCGGGATTAGCTAGGACTGTTAGCATATTGGCCATTTGGTAAACACGTATTATCCTTAGGTTTTTAATATAAAACCCGTATCCATGGGCATCTGTGTTTGTAAATTTTATCGAATAGTTGTACCAATTTGTTGTGTTATCGGTAAAAATTAGCTGACCGTTATGTTTGTTTTGCGAAATATCAATGGTTTCGGTTAAATCATGACCTTGAACTTTACAATGAAATCGTTGACCTATAGAGTAATCGTTTAAATAAAGCTCGATAGGTCCGGCGTCATCAGCGGCACTAACGGTTTTATCTGTCGCAATTGTATACGTTAGATTGCATACTGAGTTTCCGCCATCAGGATACCGCTGGTAGCATCTTGGTTGTGTGAGAGTAAAATAACCCGTCCAAGAATCATGCTGCTGTCCAGCAGGCGCTAAATATATATCGTGATTCGAGGGTCGAGGACCCCAAATTGTAACTCCTTTTTCACCACCACTTGGGGAATGGCAGTTTGCGTCATGTGCTGGTGCATGATCAAAATATTGTGTCGTTAATGTTCCCTCCTACGCTGTTATTTTTATTAAATATTCGATTTTTTTGTTCATGATATTTTCGATTTTGATATCGCTTGTTCAATTGAATCACCTTTTATCTTAGTTCTATTTAGCGAGTGGTAACGATATTAATGGGACGAGGTGTTTCTGAAAACCATAAGGGCAAAATCCCAAGCGAGGTTATTTTTCTCAAACGCTTTCTCACAACTTATATAAGTGAAGAAAACAAATTCGCTTCTATGAATAACGCTAAATTGGTTACTCTGTTTATCGCTATTTGTTTGTTATTCTCATGGGTTATTATCATAACTCGAGATACTGATGCTGCAATAGATAATCTGAAGCCTGCTGGAACAGTGCCTGTAGGCGCAATTATTGTTCCAGATGAATACCCAACTATTCAAGCAGCTATCGGCAATGCGAGTGCAGAAGACACAATATTTGTCAAAAAAGGGATCTATTACTTCGGTTTGGGCAGTGATATTGTAATTAATAAATCTTTAACACTTATTGGTGAGGATGCAAATGCTACTATAATTAATGGACAATATGAGTCATACAATTTTCGTCCAGCCGGTTACAATACTATCTCGATTGAGGCATCAAATGTTCTAATAACTGGTTTCACTATGACCAATTGTGAGAATGCGATTGCCATAAATCCACGAGATTTCGGAAATTTCGCGGATATAACGATAGATGGCAATGTTTTCATCGATAATCATGGCGCAGTCACCGATGATGGCCACTTCCACGATGCCGACGTGGTTATTTCCAATAATATTATTAAAAATTGTAGTGTCATTGGTCTTTACGTTTCGGCAAATAACACGGTTGTTTCAGGCAACACTATAACGGATAACCCGGGGGCAATTGCAGTAAATGAGGCCCGAAAAATTACCCTTTCCGGCAATCTAATTGTCAATAATTCTCTTGGTATAGTATTGTCTGTGGTTTCAGGGATTTCTATTTTTGAGAACAACATTACTGGGAGAGTTGGATATGATTCAAATCTTAATTATTATGGTCGCGGAATTGAATTCGGCTCTAACTGCAATAATACGTTAGTACATGACAATAATATTTGGGGAAACACTAATGCAATTAACGTTCAAAACGTTCTGATTATAACAGGATCACCAGACGTTGCGGTTCCGCAAGGTTCGGGTAATCTGGTTTATCATAATAACCTGTTTAATAACGCGCAAAATGCTAACGTGGAACATAGATATCCCTACAACGTTACTGTCGTTATTAATGGTACAACCATAGTTTCTTGGGATAATGGTACAGTGGGTAATTACTGGAGCGATTACAAATCAAAATATCCCAACGCAATTGAAATTGATAGTTCAGGAATCGGAAATATACCTTATGTGATTGATGATAATAACGCTGATAATTACCCATTAATGCAACAGCTCACTATTACAATTCAAGAGCCAACTCCGACACCCATATCTGGAGTGCCACTATCAACGATTGAGATAACTGCTCTAATTGTCTTATTAGCCGTTGTAATCTCAGTTGTGGTTTCGATAGTTGTAAAGCAGAAAAAGAGGGCCTAACCCTTTTTTATGGGTCGCCGTATTCTGGGTTTGGTATGTCTGTGCCGCATTTTTGGCATTTGTAGCTACGAATTTTTTTACGGCAAGGTTGGCATTTGCTCTGGATCATTGATGTTCCGCAAGTTGGACATGTTAAATCAATCACCTTCATTTTTTAGCTTCACCTCAAGTCTTGTGAGGGGAATACGAAATTGAACCTGTCCAAGAATAATGGTGGTCAGGAATAGGGTTCACTTGCGGTACGTTGCTTTCTGTATTGTTGCCAATGTGTGAGGTATTCTGCTAAGCATATTCATAGGTAAACACATACTCTGCTTTAGAATAAATTTTAGTGTTTTTTTGTACTATGATGGTTCTTGGTAATTCCAGATTCAACCGTTTAGTCCCTGATCAAAAAAATAGTGCCTATGTTCTTAATTGAGTCGATATGTTTGAGAAACCAATCTTCAGGTGTGCTTGAGAAATATTCCGTTCAATCAATAACTTTGTAAACCGTTGTTGTTTGTTTGGCGAGTTGTTTGACTAAACCAATGCGAGTAATCAATAATTCAGGAAAGAAAAGAATTACCCCCACTCTAACAATCAAAGGATTCATCATTTACTGTACAAACAAGATAAGCAACATCACCGAACAAAGATTTGATTGGGAAAACGCGTTCATAGATGCAATAATAATTAGTGCAGTAACCTTTTTCAGCACGCTAGGCGGAGGTGCTATCGCTGGAATAAACACTATGCACACAGTACAAGCCGCATCTGTAGCTGCCCTTTCGCAATTCTTTGTCTTCTTAGCTTTAAAACGAGGATTAATTCAAGAAAAAGAAGCAAAACCAACACATAAAGAATATTCTTAATTTTTGGTTTAAAATTTCGAACGAATTCAAAATAATTGATTAACCCATCAGCTCTGTTTTTTTAAGCTATATTCGTTTTTAGAAATTAAATCATCAATAACAACGTTAAAAGTTTGGGAGTCTCCTGTTTTATCCTTTTGCTCTCCAAGTAAGAGTGCAAGCTTTCGGTAAATCTCACTGGAAACGCGGATAGTCTTCAAACTCTAAACAACATGAGTAGCCTATTTAGCCCTTCAGTAGTTATAACCAAACGAATTCTATTTCAGAAATCCATTTCAAATAAGATGTTTTTCAACAAATTGATTAACATACTTTTCACTGCTTTAGGTTTGAATTCTAACCAGGATGAGTCTTTATGGACTTGAACCCGAACGGGTTCAGACCCCATTATGGACCGGGCGGGATTTGAACCCAGGATCGTCTGTGCCCCAGGCATAATACAAAATGCTATTGGTTCTTCCTAATGATCCATACTTGAGAGTTTTTAATGCGGTAAAAAATGGTTCCCCTATTAGGCAACTGGGCGCCAAATGAATTAATAAAAGAGAAGGCGGTAGTCCGCATTATTTTAGTAGGTTATGATGCCTATTCTAGTCATTAGAAACTGTTGCCGAAAAAAAGGCTATTCTTAAAGACTCTTGACTGAGATTCGTACTGATTTTTCTAAGGAAAAAGAAAATATCTTTGGGCTAAAAAAGCTAAGTTAGTCATCTGTTGCAAAGATCGAAGAAGCGCCTGAGAAAGGTGCCTTTCTAAACAGATTAGATTAATATCTGGTCCTTAGATTCACTTAATAACGTTTTTAGATAAAGAGGGAAACGATCTGAAAATCAGAGTCTTAGGAGCCGCAAGAGAAGTCGGCGGCTCCTGCATTGAAGTTGCAACAGACCGATGCAAGGTCGCATTAGATTACGGTATAACACTTGAAGGCATAACTGACCAGTACCCTAAGAATTTCGATGTAATAATAGTCAGCCACGCCCACCTCGACCATTCAGGAAGCCTTCTGCGTCTAGCAAAATCTAGAAATAAACAAGTTATCGTAGGCTCAAAAATTACTCGAGACGTCACTGTTGAATTGCTCAAAGACATGATTAAAGTTAACGAATTTAACGGTACGTCATTAGGCGTTGATAACCAAACAGTTGATCAAGTGAAAGCGTCATGGATACCCACAGACACCATGGCTTTAGCAGACATGAACATTGAACTGTATCCTGCTGGACACGTCGCCGGCGCCGCCATGACCAGTATTCACGCAGATGGAAAATCTCTTCTGTACACAGGCGATTATTGCCTGCATGACACTGAAATCCTTGTTGGCTGCAACCCCCAATTACTTCCCAAGCAACCCGATGCCCTTATTTCAGAGTCAACGTACGGTGGAACAATAAGGCCACAACGAAGCGAACTCATAGACCAACTGTACAACGAGATTAGCTACACAATAAAGCACAGAGGCAACGTTTTGATTCCCACCTTCGCCTTCCACAGAAGTCAAGAGATGGCTAAACGAATAGACCAAGCCATTGAAAACGGAACGCTCCCCAACTGTAACGTTTACATGATTTCAAAGCTTGCAAATAAAATAACTAAAATCTTTAACAACTACTCCGACCTGTTCAAGAAGACGCAGCAGCGATCAAAGCCGTTTGAATATAAGCATGTTCAAGAGGTTGAGCGAGTAAGCAACATCGAAGAACCAGCCATAGCTATTTGCACACCCGGGTTTGGTCATGCAGGAACAAGTCTCAATTTACTTAATTCATGGGCTGAAATTGAAGAAAACACGATAATCGTAACTTCAGGTTACTTGCCACCAGACAGTCCGTTGAAACTAGCAAAAGATAAGCATTACATAAAGATTGATGGAGAAAGATATCCTGTGCAAGCCAAAATTGTTCAAATAGAACTCTCAGGGCATGCCGACCAACAGGAACTTGTAGAATTAATCATGCACCTCAAGCCAAAGCGGACAGTTCTTGTCCACGGCGATTTAAAGGAGGCAGAAGCACTTTCCAAGCACATTTCAGAATTAACTCAAGTAATCATTCCAGAAAAAAATGAAGAAGTAACAATATAGCCAAAATTTAGGGAGTTAAAAACCCCCATTTGGAGGTTTCGGGCTTAAGCCCTTTGGCTTAGGTTTCGATGCCTATTCGGGTCATTAAATACTCAAAGCCCGCTGTCTTAAAGGCGCTTGCAACTTTAGCCTGCAGTTCTTTGCCCGGCGTCAACGCAAACATGCATCCTCCGCCTCCGCCGCCCGTAAGCTTCGCACCATACGCTCCCTCTTTTTTGGCTGCGTCGACGAGGAGGTCGAGTTCTTTGCTTGAAACCTCGATTTCCTGGAGTAAACGGTGGTTTTCGTTCATGAGTTCACCGACTTTTTTGAGGCTGAAAAACTCCAAAGCTGCCCTGCCCTCGTAGCACAGTTCTTCAGCCCGCTGGAAAACTTTGTTGTATTTCTGCGGGTCCCTGTTTTTGCGTTCCGCGACGCCTTCCACCATGGCTTTGGTGTTGGCAACTTTGCCTGTGCTGCCGATGACGATTTCCACGGGTTCCTCAATGCTTAATCGCTCAACGAGGTCTTGCCCGCCGGACATGTTTTTCTTAAACCACATTAAGCCGCCGTAGGTGGCTGCGGTGTTGTCGATGCCTGAGGGGTTACCCGCGTAGGCTTTTTCGGCTTCGTAGGCGACCGCATTGATTTTTTCTTCTGAAATTTTCATGTTAAGTTCCTGGGCGATGGCGCGTGCGATGGCGACGCTGCTTGCTGCTGAAGCGCCAAGGCCGCTAAAGCCAGGTAGGCTGCCACCTATCCAAATGTCCAACGCAGTTTTGGCGTCGATGCCCATGGCTCTTAGCATATTCTGGATGGATTCGAGTTGCTGGAGCCGTTTTTCTTCGCTGTAGCCCTTCGCGGTTTTACGTTCATCTTTAACTGTGATTCCCTTCTGAGCTTTCCTGACAACTGCATCAGTTGTAGAGTCAATTGCCGATACGATGCCCGGGTTACCGTGAACGACGAAGTGCTCGCCGAACAAAATTACTTTTCCATACCCTGAACCTTTACCCATACTTTATCCCTAAAGAAGTTAGGTA